>JADMIO011851936.1_pt1 | contig 22890 bp, 18 predicted proteins | sample 8958161 | NCBI WGS metagenome assembly JADMIO01 (sample SAMN16585339, study PRJNA669376) | soil metagenome | isolation source: Crop rotation soil | place: USA: Cullars Rotation, Alabama | collected 2011 | reverse complement strand
CTTTCCCTGGCCAGCTCCACGTCGCCGGCCGAAATCGAGCCTGCCCCTCATCTGTCAACGCCGCGCCGGGTGAGTCGGCCCCTCAAGTGTCAACGTCCGCCCCTCATCTGTCAGTGAGGGCCAAGTTTTCCGCGAGGTATCCACAACGCCGGCGGCCGGCCGCGGTGTCTCGCACACGGCTTCGACGGCGTTTCTGGCGCGTTTGCAGGGCCATAGACGGCCGCCAGCCCAGCGGCGAGGGCAACCAGCCGAGGGCTTCGCCCTGTCGCTCGACTGCGGCGAGCACTACTGGCTGTAAAAGGACAGACCACATCATGGTTCTGTGTTCATTAGGTTGTTCTGTCCATTGCTGACATAATCCGCTCCACTTCAACGTAACACCGCACGAAGATTTCTATTGTTCCTGAAGGCATATTCAAATCGTTTTCGTTACCGCTTGCAGGCATCATGACAGAACACTACTTCCTATAAACGCTACACAGGCTCCTGAGATTAATAATGCGGATCTCTACGATAATGGGAGATTTTCCCGACTGTTTCGTTCGCTTCTCAGTGGATAACAGCCAGCTTCTCTGTTTAACAGACAAAAACAGCATATCCACTCAGTTCCACATTTCCATATAAAGGCCAAGGCATTTATTCTCAGGATAATTGTTTCAGCATCGCAACCGCATCAGACTCCGGCATCGCAAACTGCACCCGGTGCCGGGCAGCCACATCCAGCGCAAAAACCTTCGTGTAGACTTCCGTTGAACTGATGGACTTATGTCCCATCAGGCTTTGCAGAACTTTCAGCGGTATACCGGCATACAGCATGTGCATCGCATAGGAATGGCGGAACGTATGTGGTGTGACCGGAACAGAGAACGTCACACCGTCAGCAGCAGCGGCGGCAACCGCCTCCCCAATCCAGGTCCTGACCGTTCTGTCCGTCACTTCCCAGATCCGCGCTTTCTCTGTCCTTCCTGTGCGACGGTTACGCCGCTCCATGAGCTTATCGGGTCCACTCGCGAACGCAGAAAGGCCCACCCGAAGGTGAGCCAGTGTGATTACATTTGCGGCCTAACTGTGGCCAGTCCAGTTACGCTGGAGTCACTAGTATTTAGGTGACACTATAGAAGCGGCCGCGACAACTTGTCCACGTGGAATTCTAAGCTTAGGATCCCAATGTGCTGGAAAGATCTGCCGCCGCGCAGCCACTGCAAACCGCTCGCTCTCATAAGCCTCCATCCCGAACGCCTTGACCACACGCTGTGATGAGATGGCTTCTTGCGCCACGTCCAGCATCTCTGCGCCGCTCTCTTGCCGTGAAGTCACGTGCTTGCGCAAACGGCGATTGAAGGTGTTGGTCAGCCAGCCGACCGGCGGTGCCAACAGTAGTATCGCGCCCGCCAGCCGCCAGTTAAATTTGAAGAGCAGCACCAGGTAGACGATCAAACTCACCGATTCGCGCAACAGATCGCGCAGCGTATCCGACACGGCGCGCTCGACCAGCGCCGCATCGCTCATCAGGTGCGCGGTTAATTCGTTGGTCGGATGTTTGGCAAAGAACTTCGCCGCCTGCCGCGTGATGTGGGTGTAAAGCTTCGCGCGCACATCGGCAATGACCTGCTGTCCGATGTAGCTCATGGAATAGGACGAGAAGTATTCGGCCACGCCTTTGGCCAGCGTAAAGCCCACCAACATCAATGCAATCGTGCCCCACGCTTCAGCATTGCCCGACGGCAAATAGCGTTTGAGTTCAAGAATGCCCAACGCGCCCGAAACGCCGCCGCGGTCTGCCTGCGGCGTCATAAAGTCAAAGATAGGTACCAGCAACAAGCCGGTCGCGCCATCCAGCAACCCCGTAGCAATCATCAACACGACCGACAGCGCAAAGATCGCGCGATAGGGTTTGAGAAAGCCTAGGAGTCTGGCGAATTCTTTCATCGGTGTTGGGTACGACTCGCTAAGACCAGGTATGTTCTTACTTGCCCGCATCAGCCCAGCCTCAGCAAAAGGCGGATTATAGAAGCCGCGTAAAAACAGCGTCAAGCTGCCCTGAAAACACGAACGCCACGCAGCTTTCTTCAAACTACGTGGCGTTCGCTTTTGGCAGCAGCAGCAGCAAGAGGTAAATTAGGCTCAAGGTCAATTCAGGCGTGGGCCGAATAGTGAAATAAGGCTGGATTGTTCAGACTACTCCCCCATTCAGTCAGCCCAACCCAGCCAGAGCATTCCACTTATTCTGCGACGAGACTCTAGCAGCACAGTCTTAAACTGGCATCATACGTGGGTAAAGCTTCGGTTAAGGCTCAACGTCAATCCGAATGGCTATTAGTACTCTCGCCAAAAACAAAAGCGGCGCTCCCATCTCTCTAGTTATGAAAGCGCCGCCAAAGAATTCACAGGTCTAGATACCTTTTGCTAACTTCGCGCAGCTTTATACTCGACTTGGCTTAAGCTGCTATTAGCGGCAACTCAATTCAGCGTTAAGCTCATTCATCTTCCTAGGGAACTAACGTTGACCTAATACCCCTCCGAAACTTTACCTCAATTTTAGCTCAGCATAGCTCCGGCTTAACTTCTGCTTGCTATCTTCGCGCTTACCCTCACGCGTTACGCAGTTCGGTAGGAAAGTCTTGTCGCCAAGTCTGTGAGTCCGCGCTGGCAATGAAGGCTTTCAGCATAAGACGACAGGCCATTGGCGCAAGGAGTATTCAATGCGCGGGGAACTTCCAACAGTCACTAAGCAGTTGTCCAATCAAATCACAGTGCACGGCGAGGTCTACGACGACGGTCGGCTGCGCATTGAATATGACGGGTTTTATGTCGAATGCGGCGGGAAGCCGCTTTATGACCTGACGCGCAAAGAGTTTTTGTTGTTGGCGCGCTTGGCGCACGACGCCGGACGCACCGTTAGCCACGAACAGCTTTGGGCCTTTGTGTGGGGTAATGACAAGACTTTCAATCACAGCACTTTTCGCGTTCACGTCGCCAATTTGCGGCGCAAGCTCGCGCCCTACGGCGTGGAAATCGCTGCCGTAATCCACATCGGTTATCGCTTATTGCGCGCAGAGGTCAGCGCGCCTGAGTAGTTTTCAGTAGTTTCAATATACGCATTCCCAAGTTCACTATCACCTACATAGGAGAGGAAGTATGCCAAGAACAAGTTTATCCCAGCGTTGCCTGACCGCGCTGACACTGGCCGTCGCCCTGGTCGCGCTTTCGTTGACTGCCTTGGCGCAGACCAACGCGCGCATCGCCGGCACAGTTAAAGATCAGACCGGCGCGGTTGTGCCCAACGCTACCATCACCGTAAAAAACACACGCACTGGCGAAGAGCGCACCGTCACCAGCAATAGCGAAGGCGTGTTCATCGTGCCTGCGCTCAGGCCTTCGGTTTATCACTTACAGATAACCGCAGGCGGGTTCGCCAAGACTGAATACACCAACATTGAACTGGTCGTCAGCCAGGCGCTCGATCTGGAGGCGGAGTTGAAGCCGGTGGGCGCTAGCGAGAGCGTCAACATTACCGCCAGCGAAGAAGCAGCGCTTGATACGTCATCAGCGCGCATGGGTGCCAATGTGAATGAGACTGAGGTAAAGAGCCTGCCGCTCAATGGCCGCCAGTTGTCGCAGCTCTACTTGCAAGCGCCCGGCTCGCTCAACAGCGGTTCTGGTACTTTCGGCGACATCCGCTTTTCGGGGCGCGCGGTGCAGCAAAATGCAGTGCGCTATGACGGCGTCGAAGGCTCGGCCATCATTGACGCTAGTCCGGGCAATTTGAATGGTGAAATCGCCTCGCCCTTCCGTCTGCAAGCCTCGCTGGAAAACGTGCAGGAGTTCCGCGTGGATTCCAACAGCTATCCGGCAGAGTACGGCACAGGAACGGGCGGACAAGTCAATGTCGTCACCAAATCCGGTTCGAACAGGTTTCACGGCTCGGTCTTTGAATACCTGCGCAACGAAAAGCTCGATGCGCGCAACTTCTTTGACCGCGACTACAAATCGCCGCTGCGGCTCAATCAATTCGGCGCTTCGCTCGGCGGCCCAATCGTCAAAGACAAATTCTTCTTCTTCGGCAGCTACGAAGGTTATCGCGTGCGTTCGGGCATCAACATCGTCGAAGGCGTGCCGAAACTGTCGCGTTGTGCCACCGCCGTTGCTGCTGTGCGCCCGCTGTGTGAAGGCGCGTTTCTAGCCCAAGGCGCGACGCGCCTTGTGACCGATCCCAACACCAGCCCGGATTTTGACATCGGCCAATTGCTGGCCAGCAACCCGGTCAACGAAAACTCCGGCGCAGTGCGTTTTGATTACAAGGTGAACGCCAACAATTCATTTTACGCGCGCTTCTTCCGCGACCAAGGCGACAACGATCAGCCGCAGAATGTTTCCGGCGCGCGGGCGGTCTACAAGTACGTGCCGCAAAACGGCGTCGCTGCTTGGCAATCCACTATCGGCAGCACCAAGATTAATGAGGTCAAGTTGGGCTACAACTCGGCTTACACGCGCGTGGCAGGTTTCGCGCCAACGGTCGGCGGCGTGGACCTCTCGGCGGTGACGATTAACATAACAGGCAGTATCGCCACCACGGGGATTCCAGGCCAGGGCGCCCCGGCGGGCGTCTCGATTCCGGGCGGGCTGTTCCGTCTCAATTCGGCGACCAACGGACGCGGCGCGCCGTACACGCCTTACACGATTGGCCTATTTGATAACTTCAGTTGGCTGCGCGGCAATCATTCGCTCAAATTCGGCGGCGAACTGCGCTTAATCCGCCTTTACACTGATCGGCTCGGTGGCACGACTTACTCCTATTCCAACCTCACCAATTTCCTGACCAACACCGCCGCCACCGTGCAATACAACGGTGACGTCAGTTCGCCTAGCCCGTTCAACAATGGCGCGACGGGCCAACGTTTTGCCAAACAGGAGTATTACATCGCCTACGCGCAGGACGAGTGGAAGATCAAATCGAACCTGACCTTCAACTACGGATTGCGTTACGAGTTCTACTCGCCATTGCGCGAGGATCAAGACCGGCAGGTGGTCTTTGATATTGATAAAGGAGTGATCCTGCCGTCGAATACGACTGTTTATAAATCTTCGAAGACCAACTTTGCGCCGCGCCTGGCGCTGACCTGGTCGCCCAATGAAAAAGGCACAGGCTTTTTCGGCGGCGGCAGGACGGTCATCCGCGGCGGCTTTGGCATTAACTACGGCCCTGGTCAGACTGAAGATCAGATTCAGCCGATTGAATCCGACCGCGTCAGTTCGACACTGAGCAACGTGACCAATGCGTTCCCGGCCAACATTGCGACGATTGTGGCCAACTTCAATGCCAACCCCAATAACCGCAACTATCAACCGCGTGCTTACGACCTCGCCAATTACAGGGTGCCGGAGCGCGTCTTCTCCTACACGGTTTCGCTTCAGCAGGAACTGCCTTATAAACTGGCGCTCACAGTCGCCTACGTGGGCAGCCAGGGGCGCAATCTCTTCTTGCGCAGCGTGGCCAACCAAATTACGCAAGTCTTGACCAACGTCAATCCGGCCAACGCGGGGATCGTCATCCGCGAATTCTCTATCGTCACGCCGGGCGCGGCAGGCCAGAATCCGACCGTGCAAAATCCGTTTGCCGAAGTGGACTACAAACGCAGCGGCGGGCACGACAACTACAACGCCTTGCAGATGACGCTGGCGCGTCGCTTCAACAGCGGTGTGACGCTCAACGCGCAATATACCTTCGGACGCAGCTACGGCAATACGGCTGGCTCGAACGAAGCGTTGACGGCGGGCAACATCGCGCGCAAGACAGCCGACTTCGATTACGACGATGGCTATAACAACTTCGACGTGCGCCACACCTTCAACGTCAGCGCCATCTATGCACTGCCCTGGGGCAAGACTCTCACGGGCATCCATAAGACCCTGCTCGGCGGTTGGGAAGTTGGTACGATTATGAACTCGCGCAGTGGTCTGCCCATTCCGGTGCAGATTACGCGCCCGGATTTTCTCTATGTAGACGCAGCGGGTATCTACTACGGCGGCCCAGCGGCAGGTCGCACGGCGGTGATCAACACGCCGGGCGGCGGCAACTCACGCAACGTGCGCCGTCCTGATCTGATTCCTGGTGTGAGTCCATTCCTCAATCAGGATCGCACGATCCTCAACCCGGCGGCCTTCGCGATTCCGAAGCCTGGCACGTATGGCAATCTGGTGCGCAACCAAATCCATGGGCCGAAATTCTTCCAACAGGATTTGATCGTCGCCAAGAAGTTCGCCATTACCGAATCAACCAACCTCGAATTTCGCTCGGAGTTCTTCAACATCTTCAACGTGACGAACTTTGGCAACCCACCTGCGCAACTGCCTAGCACCTTCGCGGCTACCGGCACTGCGGTGACGCTGCAACCTGGTCAGCCTTTCACGACTGCTCTCGCGGGCAGCGCCTTCGGCGTGGTCAATCGCACAGTGGAGCGCGTGGTTGGCCTGGGCACGAATCGGCAGATTCAGTTCGCGCTACGGCTTAACTTCTAAACTGGTTACTAGGACACAATCCCGTAAAGACTCCAACGGGCTGCTGAAGTTCTCCCTTCAGCAGCCCGCTTTTTATTTCATCCAATAACAACAGCCTTTTTCCGCCACCCACCTTAAATATTTAACCTTGCCGCTCGCCTCCGTATTTTCTCTTACTCAACTGCAAAAAAGGGTTGCGTTGGCTGACTTCGGTGCTATTATCTGCGCCGCCTTAACAGGGCTTTACGTTGATCTAACATCAAATTCACACCGTGTGTTAAGCGACAGCTCAAGAGCATCCTCCCGCCGCAGCACCAATTGAAAAGGAGGTCGTAGTATGACCGGCAAGCAGTATCGTTTCCTTTTCCTCATCACCCTTTGGTTGAGCGGCCTATGTCTCATAGGTTACGCACAAAACTCACGTGCGGAGTCTGCCGCCTCGTATCGTGCGCGCGGCAATCAATACTTACAACAAAACCAATGGGAACGTGCCGTCGCGGATTACAGTCTGGCCATAGCGTTTGAGCCGCAAGACGCTCTGAGTTATCTCAATCGGGGCATGGCAAAGTTTGAGATGCGCGAGTTGGCGGGCGCGATCAATGATTACAGCCGGGCGCTGACCTTGCAACCACAGTTGGCACAAGCTCCGTACAATCGTGGGCTGGCGCGCAAGGCACAAGGCGATTTGGACGGCGCGCTGAGCGATTTCGATCTGGCGTTGCAATTGCAGCCGCGTTTTACCGAAGCCTACAACAATCGCGGCAGTGTGCGGCGGAGCAAAGGTGATCTGGCGGGCGCGCTGAGCGATTACACAGAGGCACTCAAACTCAACCCGAAGCTAGCCGAAGCTCACAACAATCGTGCCAACATTCGGCTCGCTACGCGCGATCTGCAGGGCGCATTGAGCGATTACGAGCAGGCGCTCAAACTCAACCCGCAGTACGCGACCGCTTATCACAACCGCAGTCTGGTGCGGAAAGCATTGGGAGATATTCAGGGCGCACTCAATGACCTCAATCAAGCCCTCACGCTCGATCCGCAATTGCCGGATGCGTATCTGCAACGCGGCTTGCTCTACTGGCAGCAAGGCCAGCGGGAAGTGGCACAAAACGATTTTGACGAATGCGTGCGGCTCGCTCCGAGTCTGCAAACGACGATTGAACGCCGTACGGCGCAGAGCAACACACGCTGAGCGCATCCATTGAGTAATTCCTTACGCTGACTTACAGCGGTTTTCAGTTGAATGTTCAGGGTAAAGCAGGTTGAATCGTAGTTATGAAACCATACCCGTTAGAATTACGCCAACGCATTGTTACTGCTGTCGAGCAGCAAGCAGGCACGATCGAAGAAATCGCTAGACTCTTCGCAGTCAGTGAACGTTACGTTTACCAGTTGCTCAAGTTGCAGCGCGAAACCGGGGATTTAACCCCTCGTCCACACGGGGGTGGCGCAACGGCGAAACTCACCGAGGGGCGCTTACTGAAGCTGGTGGAATTGGTCGCCGACCGGCCCGATGCCACACTCGCCGAATTACAGCGCGGGCTTAATCGGCGGGCGCGCCAGCCCGTGAGCGTCACGACCGTCTGGCGCGGCCTACAAGAAATTGACTTCACGCTCAAAAAAAGACCCGGCGGGCGCGTGAAGCCGACCCCGCCGAACGGGCCATTTTTGTTCAAAAACAAGTAAGCTTGCCCGCGCGCCGCTGCTGCTTCATTGATGAGTTCAGCATACATTTAGCCCTGAGCCGTTTGCGGGCACGCGCCCCGCGCGGCGAACGCGCAGTCGTAGTGGAAGCTTTTGAAACGGGCGGCAACATCTCGGTCATCAGCGCCCTGACCTGGCAAGGTGTGCGCGCGACGATGATGATCGAAGGCGCAGTTGATGGCGAAGTCCTGGCGCTCTGGGTCGAACATTTCTTGCTCCCGGAGTTGCGACCCGGTGACATCGTGATCTGGGACAACGTGCCGACGCACAAAACCACCCGCGTGTTGGCACTGCTCAAAGCCGCTGGCGCGCAGGTCGAGCCATTGCCCGCCTACTCGCCCGATCTTAATCCGAAGGAGGAATGTATCTCCAAACTCAAGACGGCGTTACGCAGCGCCAGTGCAAATACCAAGCGCAAGTTGAGTAATGCCTTGAAGCGGGCTATCGCGAAAGTAACGAACCAAGATGTTCGCGGTTGGTTCAAGCATTGTGGCTATGCTTATTCCTGAACACGCAAACGAAAACCGCTGTAACACCCAGCAAATCGCATCTGGAGTAGATTGAGGCCGAGAGTAGCTGACTGCTCTCGGCTCTTTATCTTCACCCGGAACTTTCTAAAAGAGGAACAGCCTGATGAATGGCTCTACTGGTAAAAAGTTGCGCGTCCTGATTTTATGCACAGGTAATTCTGCGCGCAGCCAGATGGCCGAAGGCTTGCTGCGTCACGATGGTCGCGACCGTTTTGAAGTTTACAGCGCGGGCACAAAGGCAAGCTTCGTGCGGCCAGAAGCCATTCAAGTGATGAAAGAGATCGGTATAGACATCTCGCAGCACCGCTCAAAGCAGCTTGATGAATTTCTGGGGCAGGAGTTCGATTACGTCATCACTGTTTGCGATCATGCCAACGAGGTCTGCCCAGTCTTCCCCGGCAAACCGCGGCGCATCCATCAGAGCTTTGAAGACCCACCTGCACCGGGCGTCGGCGCTGACGAACAGCGGTTGGCGATCTTTCGTCACGTGCGTGATGAGATTCGCGCGTGGTTGCGGAGTTTCAGTAGTGGCGCGGCTGAATGAAAATCGGCTGTAAACATCAAGGGCGCGCCGTTTGAGTGCGCCCTTTTTGATTAGCCTTACTTCAGCTTTAGAAATTCAGCTTGGCGCCGGTGATGGCCCAAATCTTGTAGCGTTCCTCTTGAATCGGGTGACGGGGATTTGTGCCTAGATAGACGCGATACGGTTCGTTGCCAAGATTGAGCAGATCAATGAAGAGCTTGACGTGCTTGCCGATCTGTTGGCTCGCCGAAAAGTCTATCTGCAAGCGATTGTCCAGCCAATTGTCGTCATTAACGGTGGCACCGATAGCGAGCGGCAGCTTGCCTTGGAAATTGAAGGAGACGCGACTCGAAAAGCCCTTGAGCTGATAAGCGAGCGACGCATTGCCCATGTCCGAAGCTTGGCTCGGCAAGATAAAGTCGCCTCGCGGCAGGGTGGCGTCCGAATGCACATGCGTATAGTTCGCGTAGAGGTTGAAGCCTTTAAGAAAGCTCGGTAGAAAATCCAGTTGGCGGACGAGCGTAAGCTCGGTGCCGTAGAGGTTCGCTTTGTCACCATTCACGGGTTGGGTAATCCGATAGAGATCCGTGCCGATAGTTTGCTGTAGCGTAGTCGCGTAGGCGTAATCGTTGAGATGCTTGTAGAAGAAGCCACCCGAAACGATGCCGACATTCTGGAAATAGTGTTCCAGCGAAATGTCGAAGTTGTTCGACGTAGTCACTTTCAATTCAGGATTTCCCTTGGAGATGGTCAGGGCAGTCGTGTCCTGCAGCACGAAAGGCGCTAGGTCGTTATAGTTCGGGCGCGCCAGCGTGCGGTTGAACGAGATGCGCAAGGGCGTATCCTTGAACAACTGATGCCGCAGGTGAATGCCTGGCAGAATGTTGAGGTAGTCGTTCTGACCTTCAAAGATCGTTCTGCCACGCACCGTACTCCCGGCGAGCGTGTATTACGGTGCGCTGTAGGTGGTGTCCGTTGCTTCAAACCGAATCCCTGCCAACAAAGACGTGTTCTTGCCAAGATAGATTTCATCCATGAGGTAGCCACCGGTGACGCGCTCTTTGGCCCGGTAGCTGCCAGAATCGCCAGTGGGGCTCACTACCGTGTTCAGCGTACCGCTCTGGCTTAGCGTCTGCATTTTGGCCGGGTCTGGGAAGGCTGTACCGAATTCCACGTACTTGCCAGCGAGGTAATTGTCAGCCGGTGTATAGCCTTGTCTGAGATTGTCACTCAGCGGAATCGTGACACCGCTTCGGGGCGTCTGTGTGATGGAGTCAACATCGCGGGTGCGGTTTGCGTCACGCACTCCCAAACCGAACTTCAGCAGGCCGCCAGAGTGCGCACCGATTCTCGGCTACCGGCCCGAATGACGAGCCGGAAGGCGATGACGAAGAGATGACCAAAGAAGAGGAAGGTGCAGAAGATTCTGAGTAAACACGCCTTACGCAGCCGCAGACCCTGCGTCACCCCGCTTATTCCGCTGGCAATTGATGACTGTAGTTTTGCTTGCCAGTGGATACGCGGTTTTTTACCTTTGCCGGTCGAGTCTATCATTGGTGCTGCCGCTGCTGATTGACAAGTTGGTGACGTTTGGCTCCGATCCGCAGCAGGCTAAGATTCGGCTCGGCCATTGGAATATTACTGCCCAGCGTTGATGGCAAGGCTGAAGACTGGTGAATATTCACGCTTGGATTTTTTCACACTTGCCGAGAAAACTTCGCAGGGATTTAAGACTGCCCCCTTATATTGGCGCAGTTCCATTTCTCACAATGAAGTTTCTATTCTGATCGAACGCCGTTTAACCGAGGAGATAAAACGTGAGCAAAAAGCTTTCTAAACTGTTGGCCTTCCTGTGCATGCTTGCCATCTCACTTAGCGCTGGCGCAGAGCTTTCAATTTACCGTGTCCAAGCAGTGCTTGGCAGAGGTGTTACTAGCGCGGCAACCAGTCCCCTAGCCCCACCTGTGACCTCAGTTGATCTGTCCACTTATGTCCGGGTTGGCCGATTCGATTTGCCCGAACCTACGCGGACTGCCCATCCGTCCAACAATGTGCTGGCACAAGAAGCCTCGGGGGTAACCTACAACTGGGACACCGATACGTTGTTTGTGGTCGGTGATGGCGGCACCTCAGTAACTCAGGTCACAAAAACCGGGCAACTGATTGACACCATGACGTTGGCTCCTGGCTCAAGCCCTCAAGGTACAGATTTTTTCGATCCGGAAGGAATTACTTATGTGGGCGGCGGTAAGTTTGTCTTGGTAGAGGAAAGAGATCGGCAGGCGAATTTGTTCACGTATATGGCTGGTGGCACTCTGCGTAGAGCCGACGCGCAGACCGTCAAGCTCGGCACAACAATCGGAAACATCGGGCTTGAAGGTCTTTCTTATGATCCGCTGACCAGCGGATTTATTTTCGTCAAAGAGGCTGACCCAATATCAATTTTCCAGACAGGTATTGATTTTGTCGCCAGAACCGCGACCAACGGTTCGCCGACAGCAACGGGTTCGACCAATCTGTTCAATCCCGCTTTGGCAAATCTGGCGGACTTTGCTGATGTGTTTGCGCTGTCGAACTTGCCGTCCCTGAGTGGGCAACTCGATTTCAGCCATCTGTTGGTGTTGAGCCAGGAATCAGGCCAAGTCATTAACATTGACCGATCTGGAATAGTTTCCAGTACGCTGACGATTGTCTCCGATCCTGGTAATCCATTGTCCGTCCCCGACCAGACTCATGAAGGTATGACGATGGATCGCGACGGCAACCTTTACATTGTGAGCGAGAATGGCGGCGGTGATAGCGATCATCCGCAGCTTTGGGTTTATGCGCCATCCACAGCTCCGAACCATGCGCCAACGGCAATCACGCTGAATAATGTTGTCACTTCGATTCCGGAAAATACCAGCACCGCAACGCCAGTTAAATTGGCTGAAATCATTGTGACCGACGATGGAATAGGGCGCAACAACCTGACCCTTACTGGAACAGACGCTGGTGCCTTTCAGATTATCGGTACTGCGTTGTATCTGAAAGCGGGAGTTGCTCTCAACTCTATAGCCAAGCCCGCCTACAACGTCACCGTCAATGTTGACGACCCGGCGGTCGGCAATACGCCGGATGCAACCACGAACTTTCTCCTGATGGTTACGCCCTCTGCGGGTGGAACCGCCTCGCTCATCATTTCCGAAGTGGCGCCGTGGTCAAGCGGCAATAGCCTTCCCAGCCTTGCGGTTGATTGGTTCGAGGTAACGAACATCGGCACGGCCACTGCAAACATCGTCGGCTGGAAGGTGGATGATGACTCACGCTCTCTCAACAACGCTGTGGCATTGAACGGCGTTACGAGCATTGCTCCCGGCGAGTCGGTGATTTTCCTGGAAACCACCGACCTCGCAGGCAAGAGCGCCGCCTTCAAGTCGCTTTGGTTCGGCGCAAATCCGCCGACTAGCCTGCAAATCGGCAGCTATAGTGGCGCAGGCATTGGCCTAAGCACCGGAGGTGATCAGGTCAATCTATTCGACAGTGCAGGTACGTTGCAGGTGGGCGGGACCTTTGGCGCTTCTCCGACTGGCCCATTCGCAACTTTTGATAATGCGGCTGGACTAAACAACGCTACCATTTCGCGCTTGAGTGTGGCTGGTGTCAATGGCGCATTCGCCGCAGCCAATGACAGCGCCGAAATCGGCTCTCCTGGGACTATCGGCGCTTCGTCAACACCGCTTGTTAACATCGTGGCAACAGACGCCAACGCGGCGGAAACTGGAAACAACACCGGTACTTTTCGCATTTCTCGCACCGGCAGCTTGGTTGGGCCGCTGACTGCCAGCTACACCAGCGCCACCGGCCCGGGACAAGCCACGAGCGCTGATTACACGCCAACGCTCACCGGCGCGGCAACGATCCCGGCTGGCCAAGCATTTGTCGAAATCACAATCACACCGGTTAGAGATGACCTGGTGGAAGGCAATGAAACGCTAACGCTGATCCTGGGAGACACGGGGAGTTATGATGTCGGCGCGAATGGAACCGCGACCGTCACCATCGCTGATACTCCAACCCAAACAATCAGTTTCGGCCAGTTGGCGAACAAGACTTTCGGCGATGCTCCCTTCACGGTGTCGGCTACCGCTAGTTCAGGGCTTCCCGTGTCATTCGCGGCGAGCGGCAACTGTACGCTGCAAGGAGCTGTGGTCACACTCATCGGAGCCGGAACCTGCACTATCACCGCCTCACAAGCGGGCGATGCTAACTTCAGTTCAGCCCCGGACGTTTCGCGGACTTTCTCGATCGGGCGAGCAAATACGACGGCGACGATCACCGCTGATACGCCTGATCCATCTGTGGTTGGCCAGCAGGTGACAGTCAATTATCAGGTTATTGCTAACGCTTCGGGCAGCGGCACACCTACGGGCAATGTCACCGTAACTGATGGAGTAGATTCCTGCACCGGCACTGTGGCTGCGGGTAGTTGTGTTCTAACGTTAAGCATGGCTGGCGCTAGAATATTGCGAGCTACCTATTCAGGAGACACAAACTTCAATGCCAGTTCTTCACCTGACGAACCACATCAAGTTCGTATCCCTATTAAGATTGACCAGATTTATCCAAGCTCTGCCGATCCAGGAGAGCGGATTACCATAACCGTTATCGGCGATGGATTCGTGCCGCAAACGAAGATCAGCATTGAAGGCTTTGGGCTGACGATCTTTACAAGGTATGAATCAAGCACAAGATTGACGGCCACCATCAGAGTTTCCACCAATGCCATCAGGTCGCTGCGCGATGTCACGGTCACTAATCCTGATGGTAGCTCAAGTATTAGAGCTAACGCTTTCACCGTCAGATAGCTGTGAATAGTGGTGAGACGAGATCAGCAGTTCTACAGCTTCTGTAAAAACAGTTCTGCGGAGTATGGCGAAGTTGATGTCGTCTTGACGATCACTCGAATTGAGCACGAGGCTTTATCGTTTACTTGCGCGTGCGTTTGAACGAGAAGGAAGGCGATGGCGGTGGCGCCCCATCTGGCCACCTGAAGTCAATGCCGCCGAAGCGTGACTTCCCCGCCAGTGTGTCGCCATCGAGCTTGCCCTCGAAGAGAATGACGCCGCGCGGACGCATGCCGTTCATAAAACCCCAGGTCAGCCCGGTCGGCGTGATGCGCAGATACTCCCAACGCCGCACGCGATATTCCGGCGGCGCGTCTGGATGCACGGTCTCTCCGATGACGCGTCCGTCTACGACCTTGATTCGCAGGATTTGATTCTCGCGTGGTGCGTCGTCGTTGAACCAAGTTTCGCCAACCCACTCGCTAATGAACGCGCGCGCCTCTTCCGGAGTGGGAAACGGCGTGGCCAGCAATCCTTCCACGGTTTCGGTCGGCTCAGGGCGGCGTTCGACCTCAGCAATGCGAGCGAGCAGTTTGGCGCTGTCTGCGGGCGCGCCGTAACCGGATACGAGCGTGTTATAAGCCTCGCGCGCGGCTGCGCCACGGCCTTCCATCAGCAGGTCGTCAACAACGTTTTGTAGCAGCCTCTTCGGCGGTATCACCGGAGCGCCCAATGACGCGCCGACCTTCGCGTAGTAAGGCAAGATGCTGGTGGTTGGCCACTGCGGGGGCGAGAGCCTTGAGTAATCGCTGAACACTTGGCGCAGTCCGAGATATGCGCCCAGCATTTGCATTGTCTCGTGCCCTTCCAACTGGAGCTTTTCCCGATAGAGCTTCCACGTGGTGGGAGCTTTGGCCACCAGCGTTTTCCACATCTCCTCCGGCCAGCCGAATCTCGCTTCCAGCGAGGCGTAACGCACGGGCGTCCCTCCGGCGGCCGCCCGTGCGATTAGTTTTTTGGCCAGCCAGTTGTCGTCGAGATGAATGGGCGAATCCAAGGAAACGACCGCGCAATAGGTCGAGCGCGTGGCCGCCACATAGGTCGCGAGAATACCGCCCGAAGAAACGCCGACAAAGGTGCGTGGCGCAGCCGTGCGAAATTCCCGGTCAACGGCTGGCAGCAACTCTTTCTCAATGAAGTCCAAAAAGAGATCGCCGCCCTGATTCAAGTTGCTGCCGCTCACCGAAAGGCCTGGTGGGGTCAGATCGTAGACGCGCTTCTGGTTCGATGATTGGAAATCTCCACCAACATTCTCAATGGCGACGATCACCGATTCGGGAATCTGCCCGTTGCGCGTGAGTTCATCACTCACGGTTGCCACCGGTGCGACGAGGTATTCACCATCAACAACTACTGTAACGGGATAGCGTCGGTCAGGCGCGCTTTGCGCATAAGAAGCGGGCAGCACAACTAAGACCCGCCGCGTTTCTTTCATTATCGCCGAGGTGATCTGAAAAGCTTGAGCGTTGCTGCCACGAGAAGCGGAGACAGAACGACCGACATCAGCAATCAACGAAGGCGACTGCCCACTGTTTTTTGGTGATGAATTCGACTGTGATTTCTCGAAGACGAGAAAGTACATCTGCTTGCCATACTCGGCGTCATAGAATCCCGGTCGGCTCTCTTTGAAAACAAACCCGTGGCGGGCGACCTCTTCGCGCACCACTTCGGCAGGAATAGTATGCAATCTATGGTATTCGGTGCGGGGTCTGCCTGCAGGCCCTTCGCCATCAATGATCACAAAACGCCCGCCGGGCTTGAGTGCGCGCGCCACCGCTTGCAACGTCTGATCGTATTCGCGGAACTCGTGATAGGAGTCAACGATCAAGACTGCGTCGAGTTCGTTTGGCAGATGCGGGTCGGCGCTCTCACCCAGGATTGGTTCAACCTGCGCAAGCTTTTCGCGCTCCTTGCGCTCCTTCAATTTATTGATTGCTTCCCGGTCAACGTCTACTGCATAAACCTTGCCTTCAGCACCAACGCGCGCGGCCAGGCGAAAAGTAAAATAGCCGAAGCCGCAGCCGATGTCAGCCACGCGTGCTCCGGGCTTCGCGCCCAAGGCGTCCAGCACTTCGCCCGGTCGTTGCCACTCATCCCGTTTGCGGGAACGTTCTGAGTCTTGCGACTCACGGGTTGATTCCTGCAACTCACGCGTGCGAGTACGATTTAGCTCCTGTGGCCAATCACTGCCTGCTGTTGCGGCAGAGAGCGATCTACTGCCCACGCCGATCAAAAGAAACACGACTAAAGATAACTTGTGATACTTCATCTTTTGAAACCTCATAAATGGAAGCGTGATTGAGTGTCTTACTCTTTGGGCAAAGCCTTTTCAATGGCTTCGCGCAGCCGTTTTTCCAAAGCTTCAGCGTTCACAGACAACAGAACATGTATGTAGGAAACCTTGCCCGCAGGGTCTATCACGTAATATGTCGGCACGCCCCAGAGTCCGTACTCCTTAGCCACTGCGTTGTCGCCGAGCAAAAAGGTGGACACTAGCTGGTGCTCTTTTAGATAAGCCTGCGGGTTGAAATCCTGATCAGGCCAAACGCTCAGGGTGAAAAACTTGACGGGCCGGCTTTGATAATCGCGCACCAGTTGGTCAAAGACCGGCTCCAGCTTGCGACAAGGCCCACACCAGCTTGCCCAGAAATCCAGCACCACCACTTGGCCGCGCAGTTCCGAGAGCGCGACGGTTTCGCCCTCGGCTGTTTTCAATCGCCAGTCGGGCGCGCTGGAGCCGACAGGAACCTCTTTCACTTTGTCCCCGGGACGCGGCATTTGTGGGACACTTGAAGAACTTAGCTTTGTTTGTTGCGCTTGGGTTAGCACGCTGAATGCCAGCAGGCACACGGCGACCAACACCCAGCGTTTCTGAGTCTTCATCGCGTACTCCTTGTCGTAATTTGATGATCTGACGAAGCCGGAGCGCCGCAGCTCTGGTCATTTACTTAACTCGCTCCCGCCCCCAGCCATTGCTCTAGCCATTCCCTGCGGCTGCGGCTCAGTTTCAGTTCGGTGCCATCGTGGAGAATGACCAAATGCTCGCCGTTGAAATGCGAGTGCAATTCTTTGACGCGATCCAGATTCACGATCGTCGAGCGATGAATCCGCGCGAATTGTTCAGGATTCAAAGCCGCCTCCAATTCATTCATCGTCTGGCGCAGCAGATGTGCACGGCCACCGACATGCAGCCGCAGATAGTTGTCATAGGCCTCGATCCAATCAATCTCTTCGGTGCGAATGAAGATCACGCGGCCGGCCGTTTTGACCATCAGGCGCGTCAAATAACGCGGCGCGTCCGCTTTCACCTCACGCGTGCCGAGCAAGGTCAACAACTTCCGTCCCAACTCACTTGCGTCCTGTTGTTCAATCTGTCGGCGCGCTTGCGTCAGGGCCTTGTGAAACCGCGCGTCATCGAAAGGCTTGAGCAAATAATCGAGCGCGCTCACCTCGAAAGCCTTCAACGCATATTGGTCATACGCGGTCACGAAGATGATGACCGGCAGGGGCTGGCCCGCGAGGTTTGCCAACACCTCGAAGCCGTCCAATTCCGGCATTTGCACGTCGAGAAAGACCAGGTCGGGTTCGAGCGCGCGAATCTCCCGCACAGCATCACGCCCGTTGCCGCACTCTTTCACGACTTCGATGTCCGGGACGCTTTTGAGCAGGGCGCGCAGGTTGCGCCGCGCAGGCGGTTCATCATCCACAATGATCGCTTTGATCTTTCTACTGTGCGTGCTGCTCATCGCGGTCAAGAATCAGAGCTTGGCGTAGCGGTATCGCTAGCAACGCTTCCGCGCCGCCTTGTTCCCGATTGCGCACTTCAAACACGAAGTCCGCTCCATAAAGCTGTTGCAACCGCGCTTCTGTGTTCAACAGACCCACGCCTTTGCTGTCCGTCATGCGCCAGCCTTCAGGCAACCCAACTCCGTCATCACAAATGCGCAACTCAAGCCGCCCGTTGCTGCGCCACGCGGACAATGAAACCGAACCCGGCGCGGCGCGCGGTTGAAGCCCGTGCCGAATGGCATTTTCGACCAACGGCTGCGTGATGAGGTTTGGTACCAGCGCATCCAAGGTTTCCGGTGCGGCCTGGATGCTCACCCGCAAGCGATCCGAAAAACGAATTTGCTGTAGCTTCAGATATAGCTCCAGCCATTCCAACTCTTCGCTCAACCGCACCTCCTGCTTGCCCGCGTTGTCGAGCGTTTGGCGCAACAGGTCGCTGAGGCCCACCAGCATCTGCACAGCAGCCGCGTTATCGTTGTCACGCACCAAACCGGTAATCCCGTTCAACGTGTTAAAAAGAAAATGCGGGTGCAATTGCATCTTCAGCATTTGCAACTGCGCCTGTGCCAACTGCGCCTCGAGTTGCGAGGCGCGCAACTCCCGTTCACGAAATTGCCGGTAGTAATCTGACGCGCTGCCAATGCCCAAAATTAGCCCGTAAAACAGCACGCAGAACGACAGGTCGCGCACCCACCAGTAGGTCAATAAAGCGATCAATTGCTGATCGAACGGTTGGTCGGACTGCATAATCAGCCAGTTCATGAGCAAGACTATGCCCGAATGCACAGCGCACAATAGGAGGACAGCAGCCAAATGCACAGGCAATGCACGCTTCAATGTGCCCCGCTCAACGGGGCAGCGGCGGCGCAACCATAACGCCACGGGCACCAGTACAATCCATGCGAGCCACGTTGCGAGCTGATACAGAAACGTCCGCTCAACCATGCTCAGCGGCCCTGGCGGCGGTGCGCTGCGACGCATCCGTGGTAATCCGACCAGAAACGTGCTGGCAGAAAGCAGGCCCAGCGCGAGCCAAAGCAGAAAGAACGAAATCCAGATTGTCCCGCGCTTGCGCATGAACCCGGCTGCAACAAAGTTTGGCAATACGCTGTTCTCCTTCTGCCCGGCCACTTTGATAGCCGGGACGAGTCGCGACTTATGCTTCACGCAGATTTCAGTCACGCACTCTACCCGGTCTTAAGCGGGTAGAGTGCAGCTTTGTGGTGAGATGTGCAAATTTTGCCGTGAACTGTGGCGGGGTGTGGCGAAAAGCTCACGAGTGAAATGGGACATTTACCATTGAGCGTCTGACGCATCTTCAGGCCGTGTGGGAAGTGATAGTTGACTGATCATTATTTCCGCGCTGCCATCACTACGTCACGAATCGCCTTTATCACGAGTTCCGGTTCTTCGAGCTGGATGTGGTGGCCGCTGCGCTCGGCGATGATCAACTTCCCCTGACGCGACATTGCCGCGACGGACGCATGAGCTTGCCTGTGCTCATCTTCAAGCGCCTTGCTGTTTTCTTCCGCGATTCCACGAGTCAGCACGATCAACGGAATATCGCCAAGCGGGTATTGGCTCTTCGCCCGCTCGGCCCGCAAGCCCGCGAGTTCTTCGTGCTCAACCGGGTTGAAGCCAGCGGCGATGTGCTCGACCCGCGCGAGCGCCCAGGCGCGCATACGCTGCGCCTCGGGCGGCAGCTTGTCGCGTGGGGGTTCGTTCGGATTCTTAGCAAGACTTTGTGCGCCAGCTTTCATCTGACTCAAGGCAGTCGGCGGAATATCGCTCACGCGCAATGGATTCGAGACCTTCACCGCAGGAATCTGCTCTGCTTTTGCGAGGTCTGATGAACGCACCAGCTTGCCATCCGGCATCATGCGCCACGGATTGTCGGCGCCCGCTTCAACAAGCACCATCCCGGCAACGTCAGTCGGGTAGGTAGAAGCATAAAGACGCACCAGCCAACCGCCATAGGAATGTCCCACCAGCACCAAGGGCGGTTTCACGCCTGCCTTGTCTAGCAGTGTGTGCAATTCGTAAACAATCTGCCGCAGCGTGCGTGGGTGCGGGCCAAGTTCGCTCCACCCATCGCCTGCGCGGTCATACGAGCAGACGCGCGCGAACTTGGCGACGCCCGGCTGGACAAGGCTCCATTCCACCGAGAAATCACCGAGGCCTGCTTCGAGGATGACCGTCGGCTGTGCGGCGCGGGCTTCGCCTGTACAATTGAGGTGTAACCGCCAGCCACCGACATCAAGGAGCTTGCCGGGTGGAGGAAACGGTGGCGAAGTGGATTCGCCTTGAGCAAAAGCATTGATCGCCTGAAGTAACACCAATAACAACAAAGCTGCCCGCATCAATACGAGTGAGCGAGATAGTTCGATAGGTGTTTTCATTTCGCGTTCTCCGCCAATGTTATAACACGGGTATAGTACCACGCGCGTCAGCAAGCGGAAGCGTCGCTTTGCGCCTAATGGTTCGCAGCCTGAGTCACCGCTTGCTGACGCGTGTGGTACTGTACCAATCCTCGTGTGTTTCGATTTAGCTACTGTTTTAGCAATCCGCAGCCTAGCGATTCGCGACTTTGGCCTCTTGTCCCGCCGCCACCAACTCGCGCATCTTGTCGGAGACTGGCCCCGATGCTCCGCCGTAGTTCGACATCACCACCGCGATATAGCCGTTGTCGAGAAACATATCCAGATTCGAGCTGATGCCGGGAAAACCGCCACTGTGGCCAGCCGTGCGCGGCTCAGCCGTGATCTGAAAGCCGTAACCGTAGTTTGGCGAATTCAATTCCGGCTTGGCCGAGAGCAGCAGCTTGACGTATTCCGCGCCGACCAGCTTGCCCGTGCGCAAGGCCATTGCGAACCGGTGCAAATCTTCCACCGTCGAATAACCACCGCCCGCTGGGCCGCCGCGCATCACGTGCTGAAAAATGTTATTCCTGAACGTATAGCCCTTGTCGCCATACTCCTTCTCGTAGCCAACCGCCAGGTTTGGATTGACGCGGTCGAGTTCGTAGCAATCGCTGTTGACCATGCCAGCAGGTTTGTAGATGTTCTCGCGGATGTAGGTAAAATATTCTTGCCCGCTGGCTTTTTCGATGACCTTGCCCAAGACGAGCATGCCGGTGTTGCTGTATTGCCAGCGCGAGCCCGGCTCGAAGGCCATCTTTTCATCCGCTGCCAGTTTCAACATATCGTCCACCGTGCGATACAGCTCGCGCGAGGATTCCATAAACTTGCGGTTGAAATAGCTGCCCAAACCCGCCGTGTGCGAGAGCAGGTGTTTGATCTTGATCTTCTCCGCCGCTTCCTTGCTGGGAAAATCCGGCATGAATTTGGCGAGCGGGTCATCGAAAGAGAGCTTGCCGCGTTCGACCAGTTGTGCGATGGCGACCGAGGTGAACATCTTGTTCATCGAGCCGAGATTGAATTTGGTGTCAATCCGGTTGGGCGCGTTGAAATCTTTGTTGGCCGGGCCGTAAGCCTGCTTGAAGATTACCTGCCCATCTTTGGCCAGCAATACCGTGCCGGAAAAGATGTCGGCATCGCCCAGCTTTTGTAGGTAGGCTTCCAACTCCTTGGCCATTTGCGCCTCGGTCATTTTCGTTTTTGCAACTGTACCACCAGGCGGACTCCCAGGCCGTATCCCAATTCCCGCGATGCGATGCGGTTCATTTGCTTCGACACGCACCAAGATCCCCCGCCAAGCGCCCGTGAGATTGCTCTTCACCAACAACGTCGCCTCGTTTGTCCCGCTGCTCTGCACGCCGTGAAATTCGACGCCGCGCGACATATCGTGCATTTGCGAGACGAAATCCAGATGTTGGCTCAGCGGAATGCGCATGAACTCCGGCGCGTAGTTCTCCTTAATATAGGCCGCCGCCGCCACGCGATCACCGGAATTGATGAACTGGATCAATTCGCGTCCGCGACGCACGGCGGGCGATTCAGCGGTTCCCGCCGACGGCTGTTGCGCGCAAGCCGTAATCGAACCAATCAGCAACAACGAAACAACCAGGATATTGCTCATAAACGATCTCATCTTTTCTTCTCCATTCTTTTTGAAGTTGATCCTCAAGCGACTATTGCTCTGCGATACCATACGCTGCGCGCGCCTGACAGTTTGATGGATTGTGGTAATATCCGCCATTCAGCGTATGAATCTGCAAACGATTGATCTGAATTTGCTGTTGGTCTTCGAGGCGCTGATGGACGAGCGCAACGTCACGCGCGCGGCTAAACGCGTAGGCTTGAGCCAACCGGCCATGAGCAATGCGCTGGGGCGCTTGCGGCGCGCCTTCGATGATCCGGTGCTCGTGCGTACGCCGGACGGGATGGTGCCGACGCCGCGCGCTCAAGCGTTGATCGTCCCGGTGCGCGCTGCGCTGGCTCAATTGCGCGGCGCGCTGGAAGAGCGCCCTGCCTTCAACCCAGCAGCTTCCCAACGCATTTTTCATCTACTGGCAAATGATTATGTCGAATTGTTGCTGTTGCCGCAGGTGAGCGCCGAGTTGCAGCAACAAGCGCAGGAAGTGAAATTGCACGTCTATCGCCCGCGCAATCTGTTTTATCCGCCTACCGCGATAGACTTGGCCGATTCCTTCGATCTAGCTTTGGGCTTCTTCCCCGATGCGCTGACTTTGGAGAGCGGGATTCGTTCGACGGTCTTGTGGGAGGAAAAGAACGTGTGCATTGCGCGCGTAAACCATCCGGCAATACGCGCCGAAATTACGTTACAACAATATGCTGCGGCACAACACGTGGCAGTCTTCTATAAAGCGCACGGCACAGGCTTGATTGATACCTTGTTGGAACAGCAGGGATTGACCCGGCACGTAGCCTTGCTCGTCCCACATTTTGCCAGCACGCCATTTATTGTCGCGGCTTCCGACTTGATCTTTCCAGCACAGTGGGATCCGAAGCTTGGAATTCACGTGACTTGAAGTCGCGGC
>JADMIO010983896.1_pt1 | contig 22891 bp, 23 predicted proteins | sample 8958161 | NCBI WGS metagenome assembly JADMIO01 (sample SAMN16585339, study PRJNA669376) | soil metagenome | isolation source: Crop rotation soil | place: USA: Cullars Rotation, Alabama | collected 2011 | reverse complement strand
CGCACGGCCGATGCTGGCACCCGCCGGCCGCTGCGGGTCGGGGCCAAGGCAGCCAAAACCCGAGTTCAAGCGAATCTGCTTCGCAATCGGCCCGTTGACGATGACGACGGGGTACGCACTGCCGGATGCCGCCTGCAATTGCTCTGCGTTGGTCTCGGGATGCAGAAATGCTTCGACTGCGGCGATCAGCACTGGCAAATATTCGGGCCGTCCGCCGGCCATCGCGAGCGCAATCGCGCAGGTCTCTACGGTCGTGATGCCGCCGCGCGGCGGAAATTTGCCGATCACATGATCGCGCGGGAACACCGTGCCGCGCAGGATACGATCGACGCGCGCCTGTGTCGCCGGCCACAACGGCAGGCCGTCGCCCCACAGGTTGGTGATCATCAGGTAATTGGCTTTTTCGAGCGCGTCTTCGTACGTATCGCCCTCGATGCTCAATAGCGGGTTCACGCCGGGCGCCGCCGCGGCGAACGAAGATTTCCACTGCGTGAGCCCCGCGTAAAACTCATTCTTGCGCTGCTCGAGCGCAGCGATATCGCTGCCGGGCAAAAACATGTCGATCGGAAAAGTGATCATCGCCGCATCGGGTGCGAGTCCAAGGCCCGACACCGCGTTCTTCATAACGCCGACGAAATCCGCCCGTGTCAGCGTGACAGTGGGTATTCCTGCTGCTTCTATTCTAGCGACTGCACGGCCGCATGCTGTGGCGCAGGACCCTCAAGCCGCATTGCCGACGATGACGGCATCGACCCCGCTTTCTTTAACGAGTTTCGCTGTGGCTTCTTCGCCGATCAGTGCATTACCTTGGGGAAACGCATCGATGGGCAGCACCTCGACGCCCGGAAAATCCTGCTCGAACAGTTTTTTCAGCAGTGGCAGCGTACGGAACGCCTGCCATTGCTCGTTGGTGACGATGCCGATGCGCTTGCCGGCGAGTTCCGGAAGGCGCGGCGCGTGCGGCTGAGTGACTTCAATGCTGCCGGAAGGATCGTAAAACTGCAGTTGAACCATGGTTGTGTCCCCACAAATTAGCGCTGACGGGCGCTCATCCTAGCATGCGCCCGCAGCGATGCGAGGGTGCACACTGCCACCGATGCATCAGCGAACGGCGAACGCTGCATAACCCGCCAACGCGAAGATTTAGAGCGGCACCATGCCCATCCAGAACATGAGCTTGTCGCCGACGTCGACGTCGTACTTGCGCACGAAGTCGAGCTTGCCGTCGGTGCCGATGCGCAACACCGAAAGCCCCGCGGACACGGTCTTGACCTCGTTGCCCTCGCGCACGAGCACGGGCAGATTGTGCTGCGCGACCAGCATGCGTCCGCTCGGGTCGATATGAAAAGTGCGCGGATGGATCATGTGCGTTTCGACGTTCTGGATTTGCGTCGGCTCGCCGGTCGTCTGGTTGATCGAGTACACGACGATGCTGTTTTCGCCGCCTTTGAACACCTGCTTTCCCTGAAAATCCTCCGTCGCCTGCGCCCGGTTGCAGCCGTACAGAAAACGGCCGTTCGGATGCACGTGCACGGTGCCCGCCGCCTGGCGCGCCCGGATGTTCTTCGGTTCGGCGAGCGTCTCCGCGCGAAACGCGATTTCCGGATTGATCTTCCCGCCGTCCATCTTATAGGTGTACATCTTGTTTTGCGTCTCGATCGACACGTACATCCACGGCCGGGTCGGATGAAAATCGAGATGGCGCGGCCCGAACCCTCTCCCGCCATCAGGCGCGATCGAAACTTCATTGGAGAGCACGCCGTTCCTGTATTCGAAGACTTTCAGCGCTCCCGGATCCTCGGGCTTGGTCTTCGTACCCTCGTTGCCGCGGCTGACCAGGATCGCGAGCTTGTTGTCCGGCGTCACTCTTGCCTGGTGGCCGTAGATTCCAAAGTCGAAAGAGCCGGCCTGCTTGACCTCTTCGCCGAGCGTCGCGTCGCTGTTGATCCGGTAAATGCGCAGGTAACTCGGATTATTGAATGCGACCAGCACATGCTCCGACGGAATATCGGTGGTCATGTGAATCGGCCGCGTCGGCAGCGGAATCGGCTTGCCGTGCGGCGTCAATGCCCCGCTCGCCGGGTCGATGCGAAACGCGCTCACATGGTGCTCGGTGCCGGCCGGCCCTGTGCCCGACGCACTGCTGCTCGTCGCCACGTACAGATAACGGCGCGACACATGCGGCCATGCGTATTGCACCGCCGCCGGCAGCGTTACGCTCTCGCGCGCGGTGAGAGTCAGTGCGTCCACGTCGACTTCATAACGCGTCAGCACCGCACCCACGTTGGCGTACAGCGCAACTTTGCCCGGCTTGGGCTGCGCCCATGCCGCCTGCGGCATTGCCGCCGCGCTTGCCATCAAAGACATAAACGTTCTGCGATTGAGCATGATGTCCCCCTCCATTTCAAATTTTCAGGTGCGGCCCGGCTACCGGCTGCGCCTGCGTTTACTTGCGTTTATTTACGGCTGGCTTGCTTTTAATCGGCGCCCGCATCGTATGCCATTGGGTGGCGCGCTCGTAACCGGCGGCTGCACGCAGGACGGTGACTTCGTCATGCATGCGGCCGACGATTTGCAGCGCGATCGGCAGTCCGCCTTTCGACAATCCGCACATCAGCGCGAGCGCCGGATGGCCGGTCAGATTGAACGGGCTGCGCGCCTGTCTTGGGTAAGTGCGCGCGAGTTCCGCATCATCGTCGATGCGGCAGGCGGGATCGAGCGAGTTAGCGCACAGCAGGACATCGACGTCGCGCAATGCCGCGTTCACGGCGTCGGTCAATTGCAGGCGACGCTGCTGCGCGTGAACGTAATCGCCGGCACCGAGAAATGCGCCGCCCATCAGTTTGCGGCGCGACGTTTCGGCATAGTCCGCCGGCCGCTGTCGCAGCCAGGGCGCATGCACGGTCCAGGATTCGGCCAGCATGAAGATACGCGATACGCCGCCCAGTTCCAGCAACGACGGAAGTTTGATGTCGCGGACTTGGGCGCCTTCGCGCTTCAACACTTTCGCTGCCTCGTCGAGCGCCGCACTGACCTCAGGATGTGCCGGCACATCGTTTTCGTGAAAATGGCGCACGAAGCCCACACGCAGTGCCCGCACTCCCCGTTCGAGGTCGGCGCCGAAGCTCCCATGCGCGACGGCCGCACTGCCGGGATCCTCAGCGTCGTAGCCGGCCAGCACGTCGAGCGCCAGTGCGGTGTCCTGCACCGTGCGCGCCATCGGGCCGATATGATCGAGCGTGAACGCGAGTGGAAATACGCCGCGCCGCGAAACGAGTCCATACGTCGGCTTCAAGCCGACGACGCCGCAGGTGCCCGCGGGATTGCGGATCGAGCCCCCGGTGTCCGTCCCCAGTGCCAGCGGCAGAAAACCGGCGGCGAGCGCGGCTCCCGAGCCCGACGACGAGCCGCCGGGATGATGATCGCGGTTCCATGGATTGCGCGCCGGCGGAAACGGCAGGTCGAAAGACGGTCCGCCGATCGCGAATTCATGCAGTGACAGTTTGCCGAACAAAATCGCGCCGGCCGCGCGAAGGCGCCGCACGACTTCGGCGTCCGCGCGGGCGACATTGTTCATGAAGATCTTCGAGTGGCAGGTCGTCTCGTCGCCGGCGACATCGATGATGTCTTTGATGCCGACCGGCACGCCGTGCAGCGGACCGCGTTGCCGGCCTGCGCGGATTTCCCGTTCCGCATCACGCGCCGCCGCGAGCACCGCTTCACGATCGAGCTTGATGAATGCATTGAATTGCGGGTCGAGTTCGTCGATGCGCTGGAGTAATGCGGTAACGACTTCGACGGGCGACAGCTTGCCCGCCGCATAGCCGCTGGCAAGTTCTGCGGCGGTCAACCAATGCAAGTCGCGTTTCATCGTGTCAGGAACTCCTGTCTTTCACGCGCATCGGCGGCCACGGCTCCGCGGCGACCAGATTCAATTCGCCGGCGGCATTGCGCGCGCTCGCCGCCGCTTGCAACGCAATTTCGACATCCTGCGGGAACTGCTCGACTGCTTTTTGGAGCCCGGCTGCCAACGCGAGCGCGTTGACGTCCGCTTGAGGCGATGTATTTTTCCTGGCTGGCATGGCGCTTCCTGAATTGGATGAGGCGACTGGCGATGATTATGTGAGGACGTGCAGATTGTTTCAAAAACTCGCGACAGCTTACAAGTGAGGCCAGGGCAATGTCACGCTGTCCCAAAAATCACACTGCTCCTTTTTTAAACCTTCGCCCGCACGCGGCGGCGTCGCGAGTTCGAGGTAAGCGTCGGTCTGCGGATCGTAGCGCGGCCACGGCGGATTAGGGGCGGCATTAGGGTTGCCGGTAACCGCCATCCTGGACCAATAGAGCGCCATTGCATCCTGCAATTTGCGCTCGCCGTCGCTCGGCTGATATTTGCCGGTCCATGGGAAGAAAAAAGGATGTTCGACGGTATGGCTCGATCCGCGCGCGCGTTCCTGCGGATCATTTTCCAGGATATGGCTGAAGAAATACGTATAGACCGGCTCCTTTTGCGCCGCGGTGAAGAGGCGCGCAACCCGGCGCGTTGTGCAGGTGAAAAACGCGTCGGCGGTCGCGGCCTCCAGCGCGGCGCGCGGACTCGGAAAATTTGCGACGGGATAGCGTTTCAATACGGCGTCACGCGAACTCTCGCCGAACAACTTGGCCAGCGCGGTCGCATACGCATCGGCATCCGCGACAGGATCCATGACATTTAAAAACGTTCTCGTTTCATCGGCCGTATTCCCAATGATGACCGGCATCGGCTGATAGCGGCGCGCCTTGATGAGATTTTTCGGCTGATCGGGAAAGATGTGGCCGTCCATGACCGGCCCGTAGACGCGTGCATAAATATTGGTGCCGCCGGACACCGCGCCCACGATCTCTTCCATGCTCTTGCCGCGTAAACAGGCGGCCACGTCGGTCGAGCCGCCGCACCCGGTTGCCTCGACAACCCGCGTGCCCGTGCGCTGCTGGGCGTCCTTCAGCGTCTGCAACTCGCACGCAGTGGGCACACTGCTTTGCATCGACGCGCCATGAAACAGGTTCTGCGCAAGCGGCGAAGTCATGAGCGCGCAGATGTTGCCGCCGCCCGCCGAAGTGCCGAACAGAAAAACGCGTTCGGGGTCGCCGCCGAAGCTGCGAATATTCCTGCGCACCCATTGCAGCATGGCGACCTGATCGAGGTTGCCATAGTTGCCCGAAATCTTTTCCGGCCGTTCCGCGTCGAGCGAGGGATGCGCGAGAAAGCCGAGCACGCCGAGGCGCAGGTTGTAAGTGACGAAAACAACGCCGCCGCGCTGGACCATGAGACTGCCATCGTAGACGACGCCGCCGTAACTCGACGTGCCTGCGCCCGAGAGGCCCGCATTGCCGCCGCCGTGAAGCCAGATCATCACCGGAAGCAATGTGCGCGCAGTGCGTGCGGGCGTCCAGACGTTGATGCGCAGACAATCTTCGCTGCCGATAACTTTATTTCCGGCTGCAAGCTGCGGGCAGACCGGGCCGAACTGATTCGCGGCGAGGACGCCCTCCCACGCGGCAGCAGGCTGGGGCGGGCGAAATCTCAATGCGCCGACCGGCGGCCGCGCGTAAGGAATGCCTTTGTACGCACGCACTCCGTTTTGCGTGGTTCCCTGCACGGCGCCCCCTTCCGTGCAAGCCACTTCACCCATGGGCGTGCAAGGGGTGGGCTGCCTGGCAGGCGCGGCGTTCTCGGCTGCTGCAGCGAGCTGATGATGAACGACGAATCCGAGCGCGCATGCCACCAACAAGCACGCGACCCCTTGCCTGCCTGTACAGCGCGACAGAACGTCTTCCGCAGTCGTGAAGGTTTCCGATGCAACCGTGTGGCGGTGCTCGTCTTTCATTGCCGCTCCCCCTTGAGATCCGCGCTTATTATGCCTCCGTTACACTGCATCGATGGCAATTGTGCGAGCCGGTACGGCGTCGCTCATCGTTGACTTTGCCTGGTCGCAGCGTCACGATTCTTCTCGTTCCACACAAGCAGAAAGATGGGGAGAAAACCATGCAGATCGACTTCCACCGCGCGTTAATTGCCGCCACTGTACTAGCATGTGCATCGGCTGCACTCGCGCAAAACGAATCCGAAAGCGGCAAGTCAGGCCTCAAGGCGCCGGTGATGGGGGCATCTGCCCCCGCAGTGCCTGCAGAGCAGCGCGTAACGATGAATCCCGGGACCAACGTCGTTAATGCGGCGGCAGCGCAAAAGTTGGGCGGCGCGCCGCAATTCCAGGTCGATCCGTTCTGGCCCAAGCCGCTGCCGAACAACTGGATTATCGGCCAGGTATCGGGTGTCGCTGTGGACAAGCGCGGTCACGTCTGGATCATTCACCGGCCGCGCTCGCTGTCTGAACGCGAAGTCGGCGCACAGCAGAATCCGCCGTGGAGCAAATGTTGTTACGCCGCGCCGCCGGTGCTCGTTTTCGACGATGCAGGCAATCTCCTGCGGGCGTGGGGCGGCACCGGCGCGGGATACGAATGGCCGGAAACGGAACACGGCATCTTCATCGACGACAACGATTTCGTGTGGACGGCCGGCAGCGGCAGCAAAGATTCTCAAATATTGAAATTCACGCTCGACGGGAAGTTCGTGCTGCAGATTGGCAAGAGCGGCCAGTCGAAAGGCAGCAACGACACCGCCAACCTCGGCAGCCCCGCGGACCTGAATGTCGATACTGCCGCAAAAGAAGTGTACGTCGCAGACGGTTACCGCAATCGGCGGGTCATCGTGTTCGACTCGGAGACGGGCGCATACAAGCGGCACTGGGGCGCTTACGGCAAACCGCCCAGCGACGACAAGACACCGGCCTACGATCCTGCACAGCCGCCGGCGCAGCAATTCGGACGGCCAGTGCATTGCGTGCGCTTCTCGAAAGACAATCTCGTCTACGTTTGCGACCGCATCAATGACCGTGTGCAGATTTTCAGAAAAGACGGCACGTTCGTGAAAGAAGCGTTCTTCGAAAAGAACACGCGCCTGAACGGCTCGGTGTCGGAACTCGTTTTTTCAACCGATCCCGGTCAGAAATTCATCTACATGGCCGACGGCGTCAACAACGAGCTGCGCATCATTGACCGCGCCACCAATGAAACGCTTGCACGGGTGGGCCGCCCGGGCCGCTTCGCCGGTCAGTTCCATGTCGTGCACAACCTGGCCGTGGACCAGCGGGGCAACGTGTATACGACCGAAGTGAACACGGGCCAGCGCGTGCAGAAATTCAGGAGAATCAACCCGCAGGATTAGCGAATGCAGCCTCGCGCAGAGGACGCAGAAGAAAAACGGCAAGGCAGGAAAATGTCATTCCGGTGAAAACCGGAATCCATGGAAAAGCACTAAATGGATTCTGGCGTTCGCGAGAATGACGATCGCGGTTTGCCTCCGCGTCCTCCGCGCGACACCTCAAGCTTTACGCGCGCGCTGGATCGCCTCCCAGACGCGCGGCGGCGTAAACGGCATGTCGAGGTGAGTGATTCCGAGCGGGCGCAGCGCATCGATCACCGCATTCACGAGCGCAGGCAGCGAGCCGCTGCAGCCTGATTCACCGACCCCTTTCGCTCCGAGCGCGTTGCCCGGCGCCGGCACCGGATGGTCGTGCACGTCGATGGCTTGCAACCAGCTCGCTTTCGGCATCGGATAATCCTGAAAGCTCCCGGTCAGCAACTGGCCAGTGGCGCTGTCATAGATCGCGTGCTCGCCGAAGACCTGCCCTGCGCCCTGCACGACGCCGCCGTGCACCTGACCTTCGACGAGCACCGGATTGATGACATTGCCCAGGTCGTCCATCGCCGTATAGCGCGCGATGGTCGAGCGCCCGGTCTCGGGATCGATCTCGACTTCCGCGATATGACACCCGTTGGGATAAGTAGCACCGAAGCTGCCCTCGGCCACCATGTTGAGCGGATGCGGCATCGGGCCTGCGAGCGAACGCGCGAGCTCGATGAAACCCACAGAGCGATCGCCGGCGTGAAATCTGCCTTCGCTGTATCTCAGTTCGGACGCATCGGCGTTCAGCTTCGCAGCCGCATGCGGCCGCGCGCGCTCGATCAGAGTCTCGCCCAGCACACGAAACGCGCTGCCCGTGCCGAGCGCCCCGCGCGAGCCGCCGGTGCCGCTGCCCGTCAGGCTCGCTTCAGGTGGCCGCGGGTAGAAACGAATCGATGCGGTATCTATGCCCAATGCGTCGGCAACAATTTGCGGAAAAACGGTTTCATGGCCCTGGCCCGACGAGTGGGTAACCGCGAATAGCGTGATCGATCCCTGCGAATCGAATTCGGCTGCGACTTGGTCTTTCGGCGCACTGCCGCCGCCGCCCGCTTCGAGATAGGTCGCGATGCCGATACCGCGCAATTTTCCTGCGCGCTCGCTTTGTGCGCGGCGTGCTTGAAAACCGCTCCAGTCGGCGCGCTGGAGCGCGTCGTCCATCACCGCGCGAAAATCGCCTGAATCGTACACGGTTCCATTCGCGGTCTTGTATGGCATCGCGGACGGCGGGATCAGATTCCGGCGCCGCAGCTCGAGCGGATCGAAACCGTGCTCGTGAGACGCGTAATCGACGAGGCGCTCGATCACGTACGCAATGTCCGGACGCCCCGCGCCGCGATACGCCGACACGGGCGCCGCATTCGTATACGCGAGCCGCGTACGCGCATACATCGCCGGTATGCGATAAACGCCGCCCATAGTGATCGTCACGTTCTTGGTCGCGATGAATGGCCCAAATGCGGCAGCATAGGCCCCAAGGTCAGCCCGGTCGTCAAAGCGGATGGCCAGCATGTTGCCATCGCCGTCGAGCGCCAGCTCCCCGGTCAGCGACAACGCGCGGCCCTGGTAGTCCGTCATAAAAATTTCGCTGCGCGTGCCGACCCACTTGACCGGACGCCCGAGCTTGCGCGTCGCCAGCATCAATGCAAAGTATTCGGGATACGCCGCACCGCGCACGCCGAAGCTGCCGCCGACATCCTGAGTGACGATATCGAGCTTCTCCTTGTCGAGCCCCGTAACGACCCCGAGCTGGCCCCGCATCCCGCCGATGCCTTGCAGCGGCAGGTGCAATGTGTATTTACCGGACCCGGCATCGAATGCGGCGAGACAGGCGCGCGGCTCGAGCGGATTGCCGACCAGGCGCTGGCTTTCGACGGTCAGCGTGCTCACGAATTTCGCGCGGGAAAATGCATCCGCAGTCGCCCGCGCGTCTCCCGACTCGAATTCGAATGCGAGATTGCCGGGAATCTCGGCATGCAATTGCGGTGCGCCGGCAGCGACCGCCGCTTCGAACGTTGCCGCTACCGGCAGATCCCGGTACTCGAGGTCGATCAGGTCGCGTGCATCTTCCGCAATCGCCTCTGACTCGGCGACCACCATCGCGACTGCTTCCCCGACGAACCGCACGCGCCCCTGCGCGAGAACCGGATGCAGCGGTTTTTTCATCGCCTGCCCGTCCTTGCCGGGAAAGTTCACGACATTGGGCAATGACTTGAAGCTGGCAGCGCTCGCATCGGCGCCGGTAAACACGGCGATCACGCCACCATGGGCGAGCGCACGAGTCGCATCGAGCCGCACAATTTCGGCGTGCGCGCGATCCGCCCGCAGAAAAACCGCATGCAACTGGTGCGGCAGATTCCAGTCGGCCGTGTAACGGCCTTGTCCGGTGGTTAAACGATGATCTTCGCGACGCGACATGGAGGCGGGTCCTGATGAATTGAAGAGTATGCACCGGCTTGACGCAAATCAAACGCTTGCTGGCGCACCCGGAAAATAATTGGATCCACGCCGGCGTGGGCCGTTCCGCGCTTGCCGAGAGGAGCCAATTATGAACGATCCCGTTACCCTGTGGCATCGCGAGCACATGCGCTTTGCGCAGTTGCTCGATTTCGTCGAAAAGGAAATGCGTGAATTCCATTACGGCGGGCAGCCCGACTATGAGTTGATGCGGGACGCCGTGCATTACCTTCAGCATTACGCAACGCGTTTTCACCATCCGCGCGAAGACGTCGCTTTCCAGCGCATGGTCGAACGCTATCCGGACAAGGGTCTCGCGATTGCACGGCTGTTGCAGGAGCACCGCGTGATCGACGTTGCGGGCGTCGAATTGCTTAAACATCTCGACAGCATTCTCGAAGACACGATCGTGCCGCGCGAAAAAGTCGAAGCCGCTGCCGCGACTTACCTCGTCTATTACCGTCACCACCTTGCTACCGAAGAAGCGGAGATTCTGCCGCTCGCCGCAGAATTGCTGACGCCCGACGACTGGACAGCCGTCGCCGCCGCCGTGCCGCTCGGGCCCGATCCACTATTCGGCAGCGACATCAACGCGCGATATCGCGAGCTGCATGCACAGATCCTGCGCGCGCCGTAAGCGCTAAGCCTGCCAGACGCCATAGCCCGCCTCTCGCAACGCGATCGCAAGTTCGACTTCCATGTCCCTCGCCGCATCGTAGGGCATCGGGTTGTAGCACTCGTAAAGTTCAGGCAGCAGCCGCTGCCCGTACTTCTGTACGTAGCGATTGGCGCGCACACCCGCTTTATGCTTGTCGAACCGCGAGTCGGGATCGAGTCCGGTCATGCCTACGTACACGCACGGTTTCACCGGATCGTAATCGGGATTGCACTTCCTGAATTTGGCTTCGTACAGAACGTCCTTCGAAAGCAGGACGACATAAACGTGATGATGATGGCGCGCCATCCGGTCCGCTCTTAACTCGCCGTAATCCCCGCCTCGCGCACGACGCGTTGCCACTTTGTGATTTCGTTTTTGAGAAAACCACCGAACTGCGCCGGCGTTTCCGCCATCACTCGCGAGCCGTCGGTCGCAAGCAGTTCAGCGAGCGCGGGCTGGGCCAGGACGCGCGCGAGTTCCCGGTTGAGCCGCGCGACGATCGCCGGCGGCGTCGCAGCGTGAACCACCAGGCCGTTCCAGATCAGGATTTCATAGCCGGGCACCCCCGATTCCGCAATCGTTGGCACGTCGGGCAATAAGGGCCAGCGTTCTCCAGTGCCAACGGCCACCATGCGCAAGCGCCCTGCCTTGATGTGAGGCAGCCCTGAGAAGGGGTTCGTGAACGCGACGGAGGTTTCGCCGCTCAACACTGACGTCGTCGCCAGCGCACTGCCCTTATACGGCACATGCAACAGCTTGACGTGCGCGAGCATGTTGAAGAGCTCGCCGCCGAGATGAGACGCGGTGCCGAGTCCAGCGGAGCCAAACGTGATCTGGCCGGGCTTTGCTCTTGCCAGCGCCACCAGGTCGCGCACCTTGTATACCGGCAGCGATGGATGGACGATCAGGGCGCCTGGCGCAATAGTCAGCCGCGTCAACGGCGCAAAGTCCCGCAGCAGATCGAATGACAATTTCAGGTGCAATGCCGGCGCGACGGTGAACACCGTGCTGACAAGGTACAGCGTATGGCCGTCGGGCGGCGCTTTCAGCATGAGCTCGGACGCAATGATGCTGCCGCCGCCCGGGCGGTTGTCGACGATGACTTGCTCGCCGAGCGCTTCGCCGAGCTTGTGGCCGACGATGCGCGCCGCGCCGTCGTTCCCGCCGCCGGGTGCCAGCGGCACGATCAGCCGCAAGGGATGAGCGGGAAAATTCTGCGCGGTCGCGGCCGAAGCAAGCAGCAGCGCGGCGGCCAAAACAACCCGGATCACGGAATCCCGCGGGTCCTGCCGCCATCCACGTTGATCGCGGTGCCGGTGATCATCGCCGCCTGTTTCGAGGCGAGAAACACCGTAAGTCCGGCAATGTCTTCCGGCACGACGACGCGGCCCATCGGCACTTCGCGCACGAGATGCTTCGTCGCCTCTTCGATGGATACGCCGCGCTCTTTCGCCGTGATGTTGACAAGTTCTGTCCAGCGTCCCGTGTCGGTCGAGCCCGGGCAGATTGCGTTGACGGTGATGCCAAGTGGGCCGAATTCGTTGGCGAGCGCCTTGGTAATCGACAGCGTGCCGAGATTGATCGGACCCGACATCACCGATGGCCCGCCCGGTTCGCGACCGCGCGTCCCGGAAATATTGATCACGCGGCCCTGCTCTGATTTCTTCAAATACGGCAGCGCTTCACGCGTCATGCGGATGAGGCCGAGCGGTTTCACCGCGAAATACCGCTCCCACGCGTCGTCTGGAATCTGTTCGAGCCGTCCGCGATACGCGCCGCCCGCGCAGTTGATGAGGATGTCCACGCCGCCGAGTGCTTTGATTGCCTCCGCGATCGCCGGCTTGACCTTCGCAGTCCCGCCTTCAAGGTCGAGAGCTATGACGCAAGTGCGAAGCTCCGGATATTTTTTCTTGAGATCCGCGGCGAGCGCATCGCAACGGTCCGTGTCACGGCCGAACAAAGCCAGATGCACGCCTTCCGCAGCGAGAGCCAATGCGATCGCGCGGCCGATGCCGCGACTAGCGCCGGTGACAAACGCAATGCGTCCTTTCAGAGCAAGTTCCATGGTGTTCCCGAGTAGTTGATGACGATGCGGCCGGCGCGCAGCCCGATGCTACTCGGCGCGCATGCCCGCTTCTTTGGCGACCCGCGCCCATTTTGCCATGTCGAGCGGAATCATTTTGCGCATCTCGGCGGGGGTCTTGATGTCGACTTCGGCGCCTTCGGTCGTAAAGCGCTTCTGCGTTTCAGGCATTTGCAGATAGGCGGTGATTGCAGCGCTGAGTTTCGCAATGGCGGAGGGAGGCGTGCCGGCGGGCGCGGCGATCGCCCACCAGTTACTGGCGTCGTAACCCGGAACGCCGGCTTCCGCGATGGTCGGCAGGTCGGGCAGAGTAGCGGCCCGCGTGGCGCCGCCGGTAGCAATCGGTTTTAGCTTGCCGGAACGAATATGCGGAATCGATTGCACGATCGAGCCGACCGTCATGTGCGATTGGCCGCCCATCACGTCGATCATCGCGGGAAAACCACCTTTGTACAGCAGGATCGTGAAGTCCACGCCCGACAGGCTCTTGAACAAGGCGGTGCCGAAATGCTGAAAGCCGCCGGCACTGGCCATCGTGACAACACCGGGTTTTTCTTTGCCGATCGCGAGAATTTCCTTGACCGTTCCCACGGGCAGTAGCGGGCCGACGGTGAGCACGGTCGGGCCGGTGCCGAGCCTCGCAACCCAGTCGAATGCGGTGAGCGAGTCATAAGGCAATTTGCGCACCGCGGGATTCATCGTGAATGCGGCCGACGCCAGCAACAGCGTATAACCGTCGGGCGCCGAGCGCGCGACGATCTCGGTACCAATGATGCCTTCGGCGCCGGGCCGGTTATCGACGACGACCTGCTTGCCGAACGTTGCAGTGAGATGGTTGGCGACGTTGCGCGCCATGATGTCGTTGCTGCCGCCGGCCGCCTGCGGCACCAGCAGACGGATGGGCCTGATTGGAAATTGCGTTTCCGCGGCATTCGCCACCATGGCGGAGACAAGCGCGGCAAAGCCCACGGCGTGGACTAATTTCATCGGTGCCTCCTCCGGCAGTCGTGTTCTGCGACCATGATAGCGTAACGCGCAGCGCATCGTCGGCAAGCGGCGACGGTTTATAATCTGCCGGCGATTGCAGCATTCCGCATTCCCATCCGCTTACCTGTCAGGAGTTCTATCCATGTTTACGCTCTATTTTTGCCCCGGCGCCTGCTCGACCGCTTCGCACATCGCGCTTGAAGAAACCGGCACGCCCTACGTCGAGAAACCCATCATGCTGCCCAAGGGCGAGCAAAAAACCGCGGAGTATCTGAAGGTCAACCCGCGGGGCAAAGTGCCGGCTCTCGACGTCGACGGCAAAATTCTTACCGAGAACACCGCGATACTCACTTACCTCGCGACGACGTTCCCCGACAAAAAACTGATGCCCACCGACCCGTTCGAGCAGGCGCGCTGCATTTCGACGATGGCGTGGCTGTCGAACATCGTCCATCCGTCATACACGCACTACATGCGCCCCGAGCGTTTTGCGCCGGATGCCGCAGCCCAGCCGGTCGTCAAGGAAACCGGCAAGAAAACGTTTTGGACCAGCCTGCAGGAGATCGACGGATTGCTCGCCGGCAAGGACTGGATGATGGGCAGGGAATTTTCCGTGGCCGACTGTTATGCGCTGGTCTTTTACGGGTGGGGCATACGCGCCGAACTGCCGGTGAAAGAACTGAAAAACTACACTGCACTCATTGAGCGCATGCTGAAGCGCCCGGCGGTAAAAAAAGTGCTGGCGAGCGAAGAAAGCGTGATACTCAAGCACTTTTAACGACGCCAAAACCATCTGGAGGAGTTCGCAATGCATCGTGCACTTGCAATAGCTGCATTATCCGTGCTCGCGCTGTCGAGCTTCAGCGCCGCCGCCGAGGTAAGCGAGCTCAAAGTCGTGCGCCAGTTCGGCATTTCGTTCCTGCCGATTCTGGTCATGCAGGACAAGAAGCTCTTCGAGAAGCATGCCAAGGCCGCCGGCCTCGACACCCAGGCGAACTATATGCAGCTCTCGGGCGGCAACACCGTCAACGATGCATTGCTCTCCGGCACCATTCAAATCGCGACCGGCGGCATTCCGCCGATGGCGATCATCTGGTCGCGCACGCAGGGCACCGCCAACGAGATCAAGGCGATCTCCGCGAAGAACAGCGCGCCCATCCTGCTCCTGACGCGAGATCCCAACATCAAGACGATTCGCGATTTTTCGGAGAAAGACAAAATTGCGATGCCGGCCGCGAAAGTGTCGGGCGCTGCGATCATTCTGCAAATGGCCACCCAGCAGATCTTCGGCAAAGGCACCGAGCACAAATACGACAACCTGCACGTGACGATGCCTACGCCCGATGCGACCGTCGCCCTGCTTTCCGGGGGCGGTGAAATCAACAATCATTTTTCCGAGCCGCCGTTTCAGTATCAGGCATTGAAGAAGGCCGGCATCCGCTCGATTCTGAAATCGTACGACGTGCTCGGCGGGCGCACGACCTACAATCTCACGTGGACGACGACGAAGTTCCATGACGAGAATCCGAAAACGTACAAGGCGTTTCTGGCGGGGCTGACCGAAGCGATGCAGGAAATCGCGAAAGACCGCCGGGCAGCCGCCGAAATTTATCTGCGGCTCACGAAAGAGAAGCTCACGCAGGAAGAAGTGCTCGAGCTCATCAGCGATCCGGACATCGAATACACGACGACGCCGAAAAACATGATGAAGATCGTCTCGTTCATGGCGGAAGCGGGCCACATCAAGGCACCGCCCAAATCCTGGAAAGACCTCTTCTTTCCGGAAGTGCACAATCTGCCGGGCAGCTAGGAAGTTGATGACAAACCCGCGCATTCCGTTCGCCCTCGCGAGCGAGCGCAAACCGCTCAAGCCGCCGCGCAAGAACAAGACGCTGATCGTCCAGAGCGTATTCAACGTGGAATGCTGGCCGTTCGATCAGCCGATGCCGCGCAAGCTGTTGAGCACCCCGCACGGCCTGGACCCTGTACCGGATTTGCCCAACTGGTGCTGGGCGGAATATGGCCTGCGCACGGGCATGCCGCGTTTGCTCAAGCTCTATGCGGATTTGAAACTGCCGGCGGGCGTGAACATCAATTCGACGGTGATCGAACAATATCCTTCACTTGCGACCGCGATGCTGAAAGCCGGCTGGGAATTCATCGGCCACGGCGTAACGCAACGCGTCGCGCATAAGGAGCCTGACGAAGAGGCGGCGATCAAAGCCGCGCTGTCGCAGCTCGCCGCCTTTACCGGCAAAAGAACGCGCGGGTGGATGAGCCCCGGCCTCGCGCAGACGTTTGATACGCCGGACCATCTGCGCAAGCACGGCGTCGAGTACAACCTTGACTGGATACTGGACGACGTTCCCTGCTGGATGCAAACGAAGCACGGGCCGCTCGCCGCGCTGCCTTACGGTTTCGAGCTGAACGACAGCCTCGTCTACGCGGTCGAGCGCCATTCTTCGAATGAATACCTGCAGCGCGTCAAAGATACGTTGAAGACGTTCAGCCCCGAACTCAAGACAAACGTGCGCGTTCTGACGCTGTCGCTGCACCCTCACCTGATCGGCGTGCCGCACCGGCTGCCCTATCTGCGCGACTGCCTGAAACTGTTGAAGAGCCGCGATGACGTCATCTTCATGAACGGCTCGGAGATACTCGACTGGTACCGAACGGTCGAGCCGCCCACCGGCTAATTACGCAGGCGTCGGAATCCGCTGACACGCGTTTCGCCCAACGCCGACTGTGCGCACCTGCGCCGCCTCGCAATAATGACGGCATCCCAACTCCCTGTGCGAGGTTCTTATGAGCAGCACTCTCGATCCGGATAACCTGGTACCCAGCGGCAACAAACTCAATATCAAGGGTCATGACGTAGGCTCGCTCGGCCCGAGCGACAGTTCCGATTCCGGTTCCGATATGCACGGGCCCGGTCTGGTCAACGACGACATGCTGAATCTCGACCGCGGCACCAACGAAGACAGTGAAGGCGGCTCGTATGCAAAGGACGATGCTGGCGCCAGCGTGGGCGATGCGGGCATGGACGACAACAGCGACCGTTTCGGCACGAGCGAGCATATGACTGCAGGCAAGGACCCGCACATTCGCGACAGCGCGGACATCGACAGCGATCGCGTCGTCGGTGCCGGCGAAGCAGGTCTTGGCGGCGGATTGGATCAGGCGGAAGAAGCGCAGCTCGGCGTGACCGACGAAGAGCTCGGCCTCACTGATGATGAGTGCTGACAGCGTCGGGCATAGCCAGCATCAACCTGACTTCAAGACAGGTGAGTAACGCATCTTGAACGACTTCGGCAAGCTGATAATTCGAGTCGTGCTCGGCGCCCTGATCCTGTTTCACGGCATTTCAAAAGTAGTCAATGGTCCCGGGTCGGTTCTCGGCCTCGTAACCAAAGCCGGCATGCCCGAAGCAGTCGGCTATCTTGTTTACGCGGGCGAAGTCGTTGCGCCGCTCCTGCTGATCATCGGGCTGTGGACGCGCGCCGCGGCGCTGATCGTTGTCATCAACATGGCCGTGGCGGTGCTGCTCGTCCACACGAGCCAGTTTTTTACCTTGTCAAAAACCGGCGGATGGGCGCTTGAGCTGCAGGCGATGTATTTTTTTACGGCGCTCGCGATTGTATTACTGGGCGCCGGCCGTTACAGCGTCGGCGGGAGCAGCGGTCGGTTCAACTAGCGAGTCTCCTGCGCCGTTTGAAAATCTCCGATAGGCCCGATCAATTATTTCTGAGCAGCGCCGTGCGCAGGGCGGCGCGATCAACGGGCCTGCCGCCAATGTAAACCGCGGCAATGCGCCGCGTATTGCGAATATCGTCGAGCGGGTTGGCGTCGAGCACCAGAAAATCGGCGCGTTTGCCCGGCGCCAGCGCGCCGGTATCTTTCAGGCCGAGAAATTCCGCGCTGCGGTTGGTCGCGGCGACGATCACCTGGGCAGGCGTCATTCCGGCCGCGGCCATCTGTTCGAGTTCGCGCTGCTCAGCGTAGCCAAAGAAATGATCTTCGAGGCCCGTGTCGCTGCCGAGGATGATGCGCGCGCCTGCAGCATTGAGTTTCGCGAGACTGCGCTGCATGTTCACGAAAATGGAGCGCGCGCGCGCCACCGCCGCCGGATCGCGGCCGGCAAACGACGTTCTCATGCGCGCGATCACCTCGGGGGACACCGTTTCCTCCAGCAACGCAACGAGATTCGGCTCGTCCATCCACGGGGGCGGTGAAGTGTATTGTGCGCGCTCGGCGCCGCCCAGATTCGGCATCACATATACGTTGCGCTTGACGATCGCCGCGACGAGCGCATCGTCCATTTCCTTGTCGCGCACGAGATGGGCGAGGCTGTTGATGCCTGCGTCGACGAGATCGACTGCGTCCACATGGTAGTAAACATGCGCCGTGACTGGCAGGCCGAGCTTATGGCCCTCGTCGATGCCGGCGCGAAATAAAGCGGTACTGAGGCGCGGCGCGCGTCCGCCGCGATCGTCGACCCAGATCTTGATGCCGTTTACTTTCTTCGCGGCTTGCTCGCGCACCGCGCGGCGAATCTCGTCTTCGGTCGTAACTTCATACGCGATGCCGGCATAGGCGGGCGCACCCGGCCCTGCATTGGGCGCGCCGATCCCGCGGCCCGCCACCAGCAGCCGTGCGCCGCCGAGCTTGCCGGCGGCCTGCGCGGCGCGGATTTCGAAAGTCAGTTCGCCTTTTTCGATGCCCTGCGACATCACCGCAGCGACGCCAAAATAAAGTGCGCGGTTCAGGTCGTCGATGATGTTTTCGCGCGTGTAATTCGCGGCGGCGTAAGTGAGGCCCTTCTGAAAACCCGGATGTCCATGCGCATTGATGAGGGTCGGCATCACTGTCCTGCCGGAAAGATCGACGCGTTTGACGCCGCCCGCTACGCTCAACTCGCCCTTGCGGCCGACGCGCGTAATGGCGCCACGATCGACCAGAAACGCCGATTCCTCTATCGCCGCGCCGCCATCCCCCGGAATCAATCGCGCCCCTTCGTAGAGCACGACGTCGGGCAGTTGCTGCGCGTGCACCGGCGCGCTCAGCTGGAGTGCAAACATGAGACCAAAACCAACTAATGCGTGACGAAACATGTTGTCGTCCCTTTTTCTGTGCCGCGGTTTCCTACTCGAGCTTGATGCCCGCATCCTTGATGACGCGCGCCCACGTCGCATAATCGCGTTTGATCACGGCATCGAACGCGGCGGGCGTAGAAGACGCGGCCGTCGAACCACTGCGCGTGTATTGCTCTTTCATGTCCGGATTGTTCAGTGCAGCGACTACCTCGGCGTTGAGCCGAGCGAGCACCGGTTTAGGTGTGCCGGCGGGCGCGAGCAACCCGTACCATACATACACGTCGTAGCCGGCGAGCCCGGACTCGCTGAGCGTAGGCAGTTCGGGCACGAATGCCGAGCGCGCAGCCGTCGTCACCGCGAGCGCGCGGATCTTGCCGCTCTTCAGTTGTGGCGTGACGGCGATCATCTCCGAAAACAGCACGTTGACTTCGCCGCCTATCAGCGCGGCAAGCGCGGGCGCTGCGCCTTTGTAAGGCACGTGCGTAATGTTCACGCCAGCCATGCTCTTGAAGAGCTCGCCGGCAAGGTGCGCTGGCGTGCCATTGCCCGCCGACGAATAGGTGCCGCGGCCCGGATTCGCCTTGAGCCACGCAATCAGCTCTTTGACGGAAGTCGAAGGCACCGCGGGCTGAACCACCAGCACATAGGGATTGGCGCACACCAATGAAATCGCCGCGTAGTCCCTGAAAATGTCGTATGGCAGCGACTTGTACAAGCTGGGCGCAATCACGTGCGGCCCATTCGCCGTCATGAGCAGCGTGTAGCCGTCCGGGGGCGCCGTTGCCGCCAGCGCGTTGCCGATTGTCCCGCCGGCGCCGGGCCGGTTGTCGACGACAATCGTCTGGCCCAGCTGGTCCGCGAGTTTGCGGGCGAGGATGCGCGCCGCGATATCGGTGCCGCCGCTCGGCGCGAAACCGACGATCACGCGAATCGATTTATTTGGATAAGGTTGGGCGGGCGCGGTCAGCGGCGCACATAAGATCAGTGCAGCCATCCAGTCAAATCGAACGTTCATCAGTTATCTGCTTTAGGCGAAACAGCCCGTCGCGGCCGATTTCCTGTCAGCACCCGCTCACGCACGTTGCATTGCCGTCGAACTCGAGCGTGCGACCGCTGATCGCGAGATACACCGGCTTGCCTCTGACGCGATTGACGAAGTCGGCGGTGCGCGTGCCTTGTTTCAACTTGCCGCTGGTTGTCACTGCTTCATTCGGATGCGACACGATGACGGCGGCCGGCTGCACCAATTCATTGATCGCGAATGCGGCTGCGGCAGAGTCGATTGCGTTGGGGCCGAGATTGAACACTGTGAGGTTCGGGCGGTGGAAATCATGGATGACGGTTTTCATCTCGCTGTGCAAGCCGGTATCGCCTGACAGGTAAACCTTGAGCCCGTTGGTGAATTTGACGATGTAACCGCTCGGCACGCCAAGGCTCACGCTGATGTTGTCGCCCTCGAGCGATTTTTTCTGCGCATCGGTCAGCAGTTCGCGCACGAGCGTGCTGTCGTGCGACGCAAACACCGTGGTGATCTCGACGCCGTTCGCCGCCCCTGCCGCCTTCACCGTTTTCGTTCCGCCCAGTTCGACGGGTGCAATACAGGGCGCGGACTGCACGGCCGCGATTGCACCGCCTGGCTCCGCGCAGGTCCCGGGCGCTTTGCCGGTGATATTCTGAATCTTCTTCTGCAGGAAGAACGCCATGTTGCGAATCATGATCAACGATGGATTTTTCGCTGCGGCGACTTCCGCCGTGTTCGAGTTCGGCAGCGCGGAAGCAAGCTTCGGCGTCTCGCAGGTGCCCGCATTCATGGCCGTGAGCTTCTGATCGCCGATATGATCGGTATGGGCATGGGTGAGCAGCACGACGTGGACCGTCCCGAGCCTCGGATCGGTTGCGCCCATCACCGATTGGCCCACGTCGTAGAGAATGCGCACGCCGGTCGGGTCCTCGAAGAGGGTGGCGCGATCGCGCGAGCACAGCTCGCCCTCGTGCGTACCGAGCGGCGTGACCTTGACGGTTTGTGCGGCGGTGATGTTCCATGCGAACGCGCAGCCGAGCGCGAGGCCCGTGTGCAGCAGCTTCATCTCATCTCCTCAGTATGATTAATTTTTGTACGACGGATCTGTCTTGTCGAGCATGCGCAGATGCGCTTTCCACTCGGTTTTCTTCGCCTTGTACGGCAGCTTTTTGAATTGCGCCGCCGTTTTTTCGGCGACCGCTGCGGCCGGAATCCGCAGCCTGGTGCCGCCCGCCATCGCATTGATCTGGCTCTGGCATGCACGCTCGAGGTAATACATATGGTCGAACGCTTCGGCGACCGATTCGCCGCACGCCAGCAAACCGTGGTTGCGCAGGATCATGCACTTGTGAACGCCGAGGTCGCGCACAAGGCGCGCCTGCTCGTCGAGCTCGAGTGCGAGCCCTTCGTAATCGTGATATCCGAGGTTTCCGGTAAAACGCATCGCGTGCTGCGAGATTGGCAGCAGACCGTCGTCCTGCGCGGAAACCGCGATGCCGGCCGCCGTGTGCGTGTGCATGACGCAGTTCAGATCGGGGCGCGCGCGATGCACTGCGCTGTGAATCACGTAACCCGCGCGGTTGATGCCATTGCCGGTCGGGTCGTCGACGACTTCGCCATCGAGCGTCACTTTGACCAACGTGGACGCGCTGATTTCATCCCACAAGAGACCAAACGCGTTGATCAGGAAATGATGCTCGGGACCGGGCACGCGCGCCGAAATATGAGTGTAGATAAGATCGGTCATCCGGTAGTGCACTGCGAGCCGGTAACACGCGGCGAGCTCGACACGGGCTTCCCACTCGGCCGCGCTTACGCGGTCTTTTACCGGTGCGGCAAGTTTATACACGTTCGAAGTCATGTTATCTCCTGATGTCAGACGCCGCGGTTCAGTCCAGCGCCTCGTTGACGAGCACGTTGATCAGCTGGCGATAATGCCAGCGTATCGGCCCCGGCGCAGCCGACATGAAAACGACCGCCAGCTGCTCTTTAGGGTCGCCCCACCAATTGGTGCCGGAAGCACCCGGCCACGAGAAATCGCCGACCGAGCCCTCCATGCGCACGATGCCCGGCGTGGTCCTGACTGCGAGACCGAGGCCGAAGCCGTAGTCGGCGCGCGTCGGATCGGCATTGCCGATCAGGTTTTTCACATTGGGGCCCAGCTGGTTCGACAGCATGAATTCAACCGTTTTGCGGCTCAGCACGCGGGTGTTGCCGAGTTTGCCCTGATTCAACAGCATTTGCGCGAAGCGCAGGTAATCGCCGGCGGTGGATACCGAGCAGCCGCCTCCGCATTCGAAGCCGAGCGGCTTGGTCAGATCCATCGCCGTCTGCGGCTTACCGGTATCAGGATCGAGCGGCAGCGTTTTCGCGTAGCGCTTGACCTTGTCCGCCGGCACTGTGAAGCCCGTGTCGACCATGCCGAGCGGCTTGAAGAGCCTCTGCTGCAGATACTGTCCGAGCGACTGCCCGGACACGCGCTCGACGACAAGGCCGACCAGGTCGATGGAAAATCCATAGTCCCAGACCGTGCCCGGCTGATACATGAGCGGCGTTGCGCCGAGCTTGTCCAGAAACTCGGTGCTGCTCATGCGCGCCGCCGCACCCGAGCCCTCGGGATACAGCTTGTGCACCGCCGTCGTGCCGCGGCCGCCGTAAACAACCCCGGAGGTATGGCGCAGAATGTCCTGTATCGTCATTTGCCGCGCGGCGGGCACCGTATCCACGATCGCTGAATTGCGTTCATCACCGCAACGCGCATTTTCGCCAGCTGCGGCAGATATTTCGACACCGGGTCGTCGATCATCACGCGCCCATCCTCATACAGCATGAGTGCGCCGGCGGCAGCCATGGGCTTGGTCATCGAAGCGATGTTGAAAATCGCGTCTTTGGTCATCTTGGTGCCGACTTCCTTGTCGGCATAGCCGAATGCTTCGTAATAGACCAGCTTGCCTTTGCGCGCGATCGCAACCACTGCACCGGGAATACGACCTTTATCAATGTCCTCGCGCAGCACCTGACCGATACGCGCGAGCCGCTCCGACGACATGCCCACTGACTCGGGCTTGGCACGCGGCAGCGGGTCCGCAGCGAGCGCCGGCAAAGCGAACGCAACGCAGACAAGAATCAAAGCGCGAACTTGCATATTTTTTCTCCCTGGACGAAAAGAAGCGCCGCAGCTGACGTCAGCCGCGGCGCTGCGAGCCATTTAGCTGAATTACTTACGCGGCCACAGTACGCCCTGGCTCGGCGCCACCGCCCCTACGCCTTTGTAGACGAACTTCTGCACGCGTTTGCCTTCGTACGTTTC
>JADMIO010789792.1_pt1 | contig 22891 bp, 15 predicted proteins | sample 8958161 | NCBI WGS metagenome assembly JADMIO01 (sample SAMN16585339, study PRJNA669376) | soil metagenome | isolation source: Crop rotation soil | place: USA: Cullars Rotation, Alabama | collected 2011 | reverse complement strand
TCTCCGCGACGACCGGCGCTTCGGCGACCACGGGCGGGTATGCCTCCGCTTGCGCGACGGCCGGCGCGGGTGCTTCCGCGACCACCGGCGGCGGCGCCTCGAACGCGGGCGCAGGCGTGGCCGGAGTCTTGTCCGCCTCGAACGCGGGCGCCGGCGTGGCGGGCGTCTTGTCGGCCTCGAAAGCAGGCGCCGGCGTGGGCGGCGTCTTGTCGAGAATCGGCGGCGCCTCGAACGCGGGCGCGGGCGTGGGCGGCGTCTTGTCCGCAGCGGGCGCGCTCTCGAACGCAGGAGCGGGCATGGGCGGCGTCTTGTCGGAAACCGGCGCCTCGAACGCCGGCGCGGGCATGGGCGGCGTGGTCTCCGGCGGGCGAATCCCCGGCGGCACCTGCGCCATCACCACCACTGAAGGCGGCGGCTGCGACTGCAGCGGGTCCTCGGCCGCGGTAGCCCAGGCGGCGGGCGTCTCCGCAACCTCGACCGGCGCCGGCGCCACAGGCACGGGCCGCGGCGCGGGCGGCGGCACGATGCTCTCCACCTTGAGCAGCACCGGCTCGGGAATGCCGAGCGCCCGAACCGCCGAGCGAAGCCCCTCGGACCAGTCCCCCGCGAGCGGGTCCACGGGCGGCGAATTCTCAGGCGAAAAAGGTGTGCTCTGGGTGCCGTCGGACATGGCTGCGCTCCGCTCCGAGACAGCCACGATAGCAGAAGGATCGGGCTTTCTGGCAGGTTATACAGCTGCGATGCTGGCCCAACTCAAGACACCGAGCGCTTTCCTGCCGGTGAGCCTGGATGACGCGCGGAGGCGCGGGTGGGACCAGCTCGACGTCGTCCTCATCAACGGCGACGCGTACGTGGATCACCCCACGTTCGGCGTGCCCTTGATCGGCCGCCTGCTCGCCTCGCGAGGCTTCAAGGTCGGAATCATCTCGCAGCCGCGCTGGGACGAGGCGAGCGGCCTCCAGGACTTCATGGCGTGCGGCCGCCCGCGCCTCTTCTTCGGCGTGAGCAGCGGGAACATGGACTCGATGGTGAACCACTACACCGCGGGACGGAAGCGCCGTCCCACCGACGCCTACACGCCCGCCGCGGCGCCGGGGAAGCGCCCCGACTACGCCACCGCCGTGTATACGCGGCGCCTCCGCAAGGCCTACCCGGACGTACCCATCGTCATTGGCGGCGTGGAAGCCTCGCTGCGCCGGCTCGCGCACTACGACTACTGGAGCGATCGCGTCCGTCACTCCATTCTGATCGACTGCCCCGCCGACATCCTCGTCTACGGCATGGGCGAGATGCCCATCATGGAGATTGCCGCTCGCCTGAGCGCGGGCGAGGACATCAGCGGGCTCAACGACGTGCGCGGCACCGCCGTGCGCTTCCGCGACGACGACTCCTTCCGCGTGCTGGCCGGCGAGCGCGATCGCGAGGAAGTGCGCCTGCCGTCGTACGAAGAGATCGTCGCGGACAAGAAGGTGTACGCGGAGTTCTCGCGCCTCTATCACCTCGAGCACAACCCGGACAACGCGCGCATCCTCGTGCAGAAGCACGGGCGCGATCTCGTCTACGTGAACCCGCCCGCCACGCCGCCCGACACGGCGATGATCGACGGCGAGTACGAGCTCCCGTTCACGCGCGTGCCGCACCCCATGTACGCGGGCGCGAAGATTCCCGCCTGGGAGCAGATCCGCTTCAGCGTCACCATCATGCGCGGCTGCGCCGCGGGCTGCTCGTTCTGCTGCATTACCGAGCACCAGGGCCGCGACGTGGTCTCGCGCAGCGAAGCGTCCGTCCTCCGCGAGATCGAGTCCTTGAAAGAGGTGCCCGGCTGGACCGGCGTCGTCAGCGACATCGGCGGCGCCACCGCCAACATGTGGCACATGGTCTGCACCGACGACACCTGGCACCAGGCCTGCCGCCGCGCCTCCTGCGTCTATCCCAGCGTCTGCGAGAAGTTCGGCACGGATCACGGCCCCTTAATTCAACTGATGAAGAAGGCGCGCGCGCTGCCGGGCGTGCGCAAGGCGTTCGTCGCGAGCGGCGTGCGCTACGACCTCGCGTTCGCCGATTCGCAGCACGGCGACGAGTACATCCGCGAGCTGGTCGGAAGCCACGTGGGCGGGCACTTGAAGATCGCGCCGGAGCACATCTCGCCCGGCGTCGTGCGGGTGATGAAGAAGCCCGGCAAGGAGATGTTCGTCCGCTTCAAGGAGCTGTTCGAGAAGTACTCGGGCGAGGCCGGCAAGGAGCAGTACCTGATTCCCTACTTCATCTCCGGCCACCCGGGCTGCGAGGTGAAGGACATGGTCGAGCTGTCCGATTACCTGGCGGAGAACGGTTGGAAACCCCAGCAGGTGCAGGACTTCACGCCCACGCCCATGACGCTGGCCACGGACATGTACTACTCCGGCTACCACCCCAACACGGGGAAGCCCGTGCACGTGCCGCGCGGCGCTGACGAGAAGGCGATGCAGCGAGCGTTGCTCCAGCCGCATCTGCCTGCGTATCGCGAGCTGTCTCGCAAGGCCCGCAGGCTGGCCGGCGCTCCGGAAAAACCGCCGCGGCGGAGAGTCTCACGGCGCGGCGGGAAAGTGCTGCCCAGCGACAGCTTTGAGGGGACATGATGGCCGCGGCGCAGCCGCGTCTTCGTGTCCCCCTTCGGCCTTACGAGCGGTGAGCGCGGGTCCCGACGACCTCGATCTCCATGGTCTTCTGCACGCGGGCGGGCTTGGGGGTAATCGCCACCAGGGCGGCCACCATGGCTCCGACCACGCTCATCACGACCACCGCGGGCATTGCCCAGTTCTTCAACGCGCTCATCGTCAGCCTCCGTTGGCTGGCTCTAGAGCAGGGAGCGTGCCAACGTCAGATCGCGCTGAATCCGCGTTTTACGCCGGGTGCAACGCCGTTGCAGGGTGCACCTGCAACAGCTGCAACACCAGGCCCGCGGGTCATTTGTGGGAGCGGGTAGGTGCGCGGGAAATGCCCCGTTCTTCCAGCTCTTCGATGGTCTTCGGCCAGTCGTCGTGCAGCAGGCGCGCGAGGCTGCGATCCGACAGGAGCTTGCCGCCTGTCTGGCAGCGCGGACAGTAGTTGGTCTCGTTGTCCGCGTACGCGATGCGCTGGACCGCCGTCCCACAGACGGGGCAGGGCTGCTTGTACTTTCCGTGGACGGCCATTTCGGGACGGAACGCCGTCACTCTCTCGGGGAACTCGCCGGCGGCCTGCTCGCGGAGGAGGGCGACCCATTGCTGGAGGACCTCGCGCGTCTTTTCGAAGAGGCGCTGCGAGTCTTCTTTGGAGAGCTTCTGCGTGAGCTGCGCGGGCGAGAGCTTCGCGCGATGGAGAATCTCGTCGGAGTAGGCGTTGCCGATTCCGGAAAAGAGGTTCGGATCGGTCAGGCTGCGCTTCAGCGTGTGATTTTCGCGGCGCAGCGCTTCGTCGAACTGCTGCGCGGTGGACTCGAGCGGCTCGATGCCCGTGCGGCGGAATTCGTCGAGCGCGCGGGCCAGGTGGATGCTCGCGCGCTTCTTCGTCGCGGCCTCGGTGAGGACCAGCGTGCCGGTCGGGAAATCGAAGGCGGCCAGTCCGAGCTTGCCGGGGATTTTTCCTTTCGGATCGAGCCAGCGGAATCGGCCCGCGATCATCAAGTGAATGACGAGGAAGAGCCCGCCTTCCAGCGTGAAGACGATGCGCTTTCCGAGGCGCGAGACGTCCTGGACGGTCTTGCCGGTGGCCGCGCTGAGCGGCGGGTCGAACGTGCGCACCACGAAGGGGCTCGCCACGCGCACGCCCTGCAACGGCTGGCCCTTGACCCGCGCGCGGAGAGCCTCGACGTAGACGGTGACGTCAGGGAGCTCGGGCACCGGCGAACTCGATCAGCTCGAAGACGTACCCGTCCGGGTCTTCGAAATCGCGCGAGCGGCCCCCGGGAATCTCCTGCGCTGCGCCCAGCGGTCTGGCGCCGTGGCGCTCGACCAGCGAGCCCATTTCCTCGAGGTTCGAAACCTGGATGCCGAGGACAGGGCCGCCGCGATCGTACCCACGGCGGTCGAGCGCTTTCGTGTAGAAGACCGGATGCAGCGCCAGGCGGATGCCCGCGCGCAACTCCAGCTCCACCCAGCCCGGCGCGGCCGAGACTTCCTTGAGTCCGATGATCTCGCGCCAGAAGTGGCGCGCCTGCTCCACGTCCGAACACTGGAGCGTCACCCAGCAGAGCTCGTTCACGCCGCGAGTCTAACCGGTATGATTGCCGGGTGGTGGCGATCCTGCTCGTGCTGTCGATGGAGCCGTGTGGGTGGACGGACCTCCGTCGCTCCTCGCGCGCGTGAGGGACATTCTAAAGTAAGCAATGCTCCACATCCTCGCGTCTCTCCTCGCGGCCACCGCGGACAAGCCCGGCACGCACGACTATCCGCTCATCCAGCGCTTTCCCGGGCAGCTGATCAGCAATGAGAACGACCGCGACTGGGACTCGGCGCGCTTTGACGTGAAAGGCGCGCCGTCCGTCACGCTGGAGGGGCGCAAGGTGGAGCTCTGGTACGAGCTTCCCAAAGAGGTGGAGAAGCCGTCGCGGCTGGAATGGCAGCGCAATTACGAGAATGCGCTGACGGGCGCGGGGTGGAAGATCGACCTGGGGCGCGAGGGATTCGTTTCGGCGCACCTCGACAAGGACGGCCGCGAGATCCGCGCGCTGCTCACGTATGGCGGCGGCTAAACCGGGGACACCATACAGATTAACGTCGGATACGCGGATCACGTGTGGCCGGGGTGTATCCGACGAAAATCGGAAAGGTGTCCCGTTATTAAGGCAGGACGGTTTCGCCGTACATCAGGTACTTGTCGACTCCGCGGGCGGCTCGGCGGCCCTCGTGGATGGCCCAGACCACCAGCGACTGGCCGCGGGCGCAGTCGCCGGCGGCGAAGACGCCGGGGACGCTGGTCATCTTCTCTTCGTCGGTGAAGATGTTGCCGCGGTCGTCGAGCTTGAGGCCCAACTCGCCCGGCAGCGTCTTCTCCGGTCCCACGAAGCCGAGCGCGAGCAGGATCAGATCCGCGGGCAGATTGCGCTCGGTGCCGGCGAGCTCGCGCGGTCCCACCGCCTTGCCGTGTTGCGCGCGCATCCATTCGATGGCGACGATCTGCAGCGCCTCCACGCGCTCCTCGCCGATGAAGCGCTTCGTCATCACCGCGTACTGGCGCGGGTCGTCGCCCCAGAGCGCCTTCGCCTCTTCCTGGCCGTAGTCGAGCTTGTACACCTTGGGCCACTCGGGCCACGGATTGTCGGGCGCGCGCTGATCGGGCGGGCGAGGCAGGATCTCGAGCTGCACAACTGAAGTCGCGCTCTGCCGCACGGCGGTGCCCACGCAGTCGGTGCCGGTGTCGCCGCCGCCGATGACGACGACGCGCTTTCCGCGCGCGTCGATGGGCGGCGCGCTGCCGTCGAGAAGCGCCTTGGTATTGCCGTGCAGAAACTCCATCGCCAGGTGGATGCCGCGCAATTCGCGGCCCGGAATCTTCAGATCGCGCGCCGCGGTGGCGCCCGCGCAGAGGACCGCCGCGTCGAAATCGTTCAGCAATTTCTGCGCGGGAAAGTCACGGCCCACCTCCGCGCCGGTGACGAACTGCACGCCCTCGTCCGCCATCAGCCGCACGCGCCGCTCGACCAGCTTCTTGTCGAGCTTCATGTTCGGGATGCCGTACATCAAGAGGCCGCCCACGCGATCGGCGCGCTCGTACACGGTGACCGTGTGCCCGGCCTTGTTGAGCTGGGCCGCGGCTGCGAGGCCCGCGGGACCCGAACCGACCACCGCGACCCGCTTGCCCGTGCGGAACAAAGGCGGCCGCGGCGTCACCCAACCATTACCGAAAGCATTATCGATGATCTCCGCTTCGATAGCCTTGATGGTGACGGGCGGCGCGTTGATGCCCAGCGTGCACGAGCCTTCGCAGGGCGCGGGGCAGACGCGCCCGGTGAATTCGGGAAAGTTGTTGGTCTTGTGCAGGCGGATGACGGCCTCTTCCCACTGACCGCGGTAGACGAGGTCGTTCCACTCGGGGATGAGATTGTTGAGCGGGCAGCCCGAGGCCATGCCGCTGATGATTCGGCCCGTGTGGCAGAAGGGCACCGCGCAGTCCATGCAGCGCGCGCCCTGCACGCGCAGCGTCGCCTCCGACGCGTGGGTGTGGAATTCATTCCAGTCCTTCGCGCGCGTCAAAGGATCGCGCGACGGCGGCGACTCGCGCGGATACTCGAGAAAGCCGGTGGGCTTGCCCATGCGCTAGTTGCCTCCGGCCCGCATGGCGTCGTGCGCGTTTTCCTCGAAGGCGGCCATTTCCGCCTCGGCAGCGGAGAGCCCGCGCTGGCGCATGCGCGATTGCGCGTCGAGCACGCGTCGATAGTCGTTCGGCACCACGCGCAGGAGCCGCGGCCAGGCTGCCAGCACGCGCTTGCCGACGGCGCTGTCGGTGTGCTGGACGTGGCGCTCGATCATCGCGCGCACCAGCGCGATTTCGTCCGCGTCGGCCAGCTCCTCGATGCCGGCCATGTCGAGATTCACCGCCCGCGGGTCCAGAAGGTACGCGATTCCGCCCGACATGCCCGCCGCGAAATTGCGCCCCGTGCGGCCCAGCACCACGACGCGGCCTCCGGTCATGTACTCGCAGCCGTGATCGCCCACGCCTTCGACGACCGCATTCACGCCGGAATTGCGCACGCAGAAGCGCTCGCCCGCGACGCCGCGGATGTACGCTTCACCGCCGGTCGCGCCGTAGAACGCGACGTTGCCGACGATGACGTTCTCTTCCGCGACGAAGGTGGCCTCGCGCGGCGGCCGCACGATGATCTTGCCGCCGCTCAGTCCCTTGCCGATGTAGTCATTGGCGTCGCCTTCGAGGCTCAGAGTCATTCCGCGCGGCACGAACGCGCCGAAGCTCTGCCCTGCGGAGCCCTGGAAATCGAAGCGGATGGTGTCGTCGGGCAGCCCCGCGGGTCCGTGGCGCCGCGTCACTTCCGACCCGAGCATCGTCCCGACCACGCGATTGATGTTGCGAATCGGTAATGTCATTCTTACCGATTCGCGCCGCTCGAGCGCGGGCCGCGCCAGCGGAATCAGCCGCTGCACGTCGAGCGAATCCTCGAGCCGGTGCTGCTGCGGCACCTTGCAGGTGCGCCCGTAATGCTTCGGCACGGTGGGCTTGAAGAGGATGCGGCTGAAGTCGAGGTTGCGCGCCTTCCAGTGATCGACCGCGCGCCGCATCTCGATGCGCTCCGATCGCCCCACCATGTCCTCGATGGTGCGATACCCGAGCGCCGCCATGATCTCGCGCGTCTCCTGCGCGATGAAATGCATGAAGTTGACGACGTGATCCGCGGCGCCGTTGAACAGTTTGCGAAGCTGCGGGTCCTGCGTGGCGATCCCCACGGGGCAGGTGTTGAGATGGCAGGCGCGCATCATCACGCAGCCCATCGCCACCAGCGGCGCCGTCGCGAATCCGAACTCTTCCGCGCCCAGCAGGCACGCGATCACCACGTCGCGGCCCGTCTTGAGCTGCCCATCGCACTCCACCGCGATGCGCGATCGCAAATTATTCATTACCAAAACCTGATGGGTCTCCGCGAGGCCCAGTTCCCAGGGCACGCCCGCGTGCTTGATGGAAGTGAGCGGGGACGCGCCCGTTCCACCGTCGTGACCGGAGATGAGCACGACGTCCGCGTGCGCTTTGGCAACGCCGGCCGCGATGGTGCCGACGCCAACCTCGGCAACCAGCTTCACGCTGACGCGCGCCTGCGGATTTGCGTTTTTCAAATCGTGAATCAGCTCCGCGAGATCCTCGATCGAGTAGATGTCGTGGTGCGGCGGCGGCGAAATCAGCCCCACGCCCGGCGTCGCGTGACGCACGCGCGCGATCCACGGGTACACCTTGCTCCCCGGAAGCTGCCCGCCCTCGCCGGGCTTCGCGCCCTGCGCCATCTTGATCTGCAGCTCGCGCGCGTGGACCAGGTAATCGCTGGTGACGCCGAATCGCCCCGACGCCACCTGCTTGATGGCGGAGTTGCGCTCGTCGCGGAAGCGCTCGGGATCCTCGCCGCCCTCGCCCGTGTTCGACTTGCCGCCGAGGCGATTCATCGCAATCGCCAGGGTCTCGTGCGCTTCTTTGGAAATGCTCCCGTACGACATGGCGCCGGTCTTGAAGCGCTTGACGATCGCCTCGACCGGCTCCACTTCTTCGAGCGGAACCGGCCGCGGCGAGGGCCGGAAGTCCATCATCCCGCGCAGCGTGTTGAGGTGCGCGGCCTGGTCGTCGACGAGCTTCGAGTACTCCTTGAAGACGCTGTAATTCGCCGTGCGGCAGGCGTGCTGCAATTTGTGAATCGTCAGCGGATTGAAGAGGTGGTGCTCGCCGTCCTCGCGATATTGATACTGCCCGCCCGTGCCGAGCTGTCGGTGCACGATGGGCCGCCTGGGTGGAAAGGCGCGCTCGTGCCGCATGCGCACCTCGCGCGCCACCACGTCGATGCCCACGCCGCCGATCCGCGTTGGCGTCCAGGTGAAGTAGTCGTCGATGAAGTCCTGGTTGAGCCCCACCGCTTCGAAGACCTGCGCGCCGTGGTAACTCTGGATTGTCGAAATCCCCATCTTCGAGATGACTTTGACAATCCCTTTTGCAATCGCCTTCAGGTAGCGCTTCTCGGCTTTGTCGGCGGGTCCCGAAATCATCCCCAGCCGCACCTGATCGCGCACCGTCTCCAGCGCCAGATACGGATTCACCGCCGACGCGCCGTAACCGATCAGCAGCGCAAAGTGGTGCACTTCCCGCGGCTCGCCCGTCTCCACGACGATGCCCACGCGCGTGCGCGCCGCCTCGCGCAACAGGTGATGCTGCACGGAGGCGACCGCGAGCAGCGCGGGGATGGGCGCGTACTCCTCGTCACCGCCGCGGTCCGACAAGACCAGGATGTTGTAGCCCTCGTCGATGGCTTCGCTCACCGACCAGGTGAGATCCTCGACCGCTTTTCGCAAACCGGGACCGCCGTCGCGCACCTTGAAGAGGATCGGCAACGTTATCGATTTGAAACCGTGCGACCCGTTCTTGCCGTTCAAATGACGGATCTTTTCCAGATCCTCATTACCGATCAGCGGCGACGGCACCGCGATCTGGTGGCAGGCGTCCGGCGACGCCTCGAGCAAATTTCCCTCGGGTCCGATGGCGGTCTCCGCCGCCATCACGATCTCCTCGCGAATGGCGTCGACCGGCGGATTCGTCACCTGCGCAAAAAGCTGTTTGAAATACGAGTAGAGCAATTGCGGCTTCTCGCTCAGCACCGCCAGCGGCGTGTCGTTGCCCATCGAGCCGATGGGCTCGTTGCCGCTCTCGGCCATGGGCGAAACCAGCATCCGCACGTCCTCGGCCGTGTAGCCGAAGACCTCCTGGCGCCGCAGAATTCCCTCGTGATCCGGCTCGTTCACGCGCGCGGGCGCCGGCAGCGACGACAGCGAAACCAGATACTTGTCGAGCCACTCGCGGTACGGCTCAGCCGAAGCGATCCGCTGCTTCAGCTCGTCGTCGGGAATGATGCGCCCCGCGGCAGTATCGATCAGGAACATCCGGCCCGGCTGCAGCCGTCCTTTTTCGATGATGCGTTCCGCGGGAATGTCGAGCACGCCCGTCTCGCTCGCCATCACCGCCAGGCCGTCCTTCGTCACCGCATACCGCGCCGGCCGCAGGCCGTTGCGATCGAGCACCGCGCCCACCAGCGTGCCGTCGGTGAACGCAATGGACGCCGGCCCGTCCCACGGCTCCATCAGGCACGAGTGGTACTCGTAGAACGCCTTCTTCTCCGGCGACATCTCCGGGTTCTTGCTGTACGGCTCCGGCACCATCATCATCAGCGCGTGCGGCAGCGACCGCCCCGACAGGTGCAACAGCTCCAGGACGTTATCGAACATTGCCGAATCGGAGCCTTCCAAATCGATAACGGTCAGGACTTTTTTCAAATCCTCGCCGAACAGCCGCGACTTCATCACCGACTGCCGCGAGTGCATCCAGTTGATGTTGCCGCGGAGCGTGTTGATCTCGCCGTTGTGCGAGATGTAGCGGTACGGGTGCGCGCGCGACCACGACGGGAACGTGTTCGTGGAAAAACGCGCGTGCACCAGCGCGATGGCCGCTTCGAAACCCGGATCGCTCAGGTCCGGATAGAACGTCAAAAGCTGGCTCGCGTTGAGCATGCCCTTGTAGACGATGGTGCGATGCGACAGCGAGGGCACGTAGAACGCCGCGCGCCCGGGAATGGCAGAGCGCGACACCGCCTTCTCGACGAGCCTGCGAATCACGTAGAGCTTGCGCTCGAAGGACTCCGCGTCGGGGCAGCGGCTCTCGATGAAGATCTGCCGGATGACGGGCTGGCTGCCGCGCGCCGATTCGCCCAGGCCGCTGCTGTCGACGGGCACGTCGCGCCAGCCAGCCACGGCCTGCCCCTCGTCGGAGACGATGCCCGCGAAGAGCCGCTCGCACTCCGCGCGGCTCGATCCGTTCTGCGGCAGGAAGACCACGCCCGCCGCATAGGAGCCGGGCGCGCCGCCGAAGCCCTGCCGCGCGAAAAACGAGTGCGGCAGCTGCGTGAGGAGCCCCGCGCCGTCGCCGGAGTTGCTCTCCGATCCGGCCGCGCCGCGGTGCTCCAGGTTCTTGAGGACGGTGAGCGCGCTGCGGACGATCTGGTGCGACTTTCGTCCAGCGATGTCGGCTACGAATCCGAAACCGCACGCGTCATGCTCGAACCACGAATCGTAGAGGCCCTGCTGCATCCAACCTGCATTTGGCGGGATTCGGCGCGCTGCGTCAAGCGGGGAAAGTGACTATGCGAATCGTCGTCGCGGGCGCGTCGGGACTGATCGGGACGCGCCTCGTCAAAAAGCTGCGCGAGCGCGGAGATGACGTCCAGACGCTGCCGCGATTCGGCACCGCGGCGTGGTCCGTGAAGGGCGCGGACGCGGTGGTCAACCTGGCCGGCGCCAGCATCGGCGGGCGCCGGTGGAACGCGGAGTACAAGAAAAGCATCCTCGACAGCCGCGTCCTTTCGACCCGAGCGCTCGTGGAAGCGATCAGCGCGGCCACCCGCAAGCCGCCCGTCCTGGTGAACGCGAGCGCGGTCGGTTTCTACGGCGGCCGCGGCGGCGAGACGCTGCCGGAGACCGCATCACCGGGCGCGGACTTTCTTGCGCAGGTGTGCCAGGCGTGGGAGGCGGAAGCGCAGAAAGCGCCGGTGCGCAGCGTGCAGTTGCGCACCGGAATCGTCCTCGACGCGCGGGCCGGCGCGCTGGCGCAGATGCTGCCGCCGTTCAAGGCGTTCGTGGGCGGCCCCATCGGCAGCGGCAAGCAGTGGTTTCCCTGGATCCATATAGAGGATGAAGCGGCGGCGTTCGTGCACGCAATCGATCAGGAAACGCTGCACGGTCCGGTCAACGTCGCCTCGCCAGGCATCGTCACGATGAAGGAGTTCGCGCAGGCGCTGGGCCGCGCCCTGCACCGGCCCGCTTTGTTCCCCGTGCCGGCCGCGCCGCTGAAAATGCTGATCGGCGAATTCGCCGACTCGCTCCTCGACGGCCAGCGCGTCACTGCGCAGAAGCTCCTCGACTCGGGCTTCCGCTTCCGCTTTCCCGAGCTCGACGCGGCGCTGCGCGATCTGCTCACCATCCACTAATGCCGCAGCGCCGTTCGCAGGCGGCAAGCTCTTCGCCGCCGGTGGCCGCACGCCGCGGGGCGAGGCGGGGTCGGTGCTGGCCTTCGAACCCGCCGGCGGCGGCGTGCTCTGGAAGCACGCGACGCCCGGTTACGTGATCGCGCCGCCCGCGGCGATCGGCGAAGTGCTGCGGGTGGAAAGCTCGGCGGCGCACCGGGACTGAAATCCTTCCCGCGCAACACGGCCATCTTCGGCGCACCCTCGGCGGGACACGGCATGGCCGTCTTCACCGACGCGCTCGGCCACGCTACGGCGCTGCTCGCGCCGAAGCACCGGTAGCGATCTGCGCCGCGATCGCCTGCGCCTCGCGCGCGATCTCTCGCAGCACCCCCGTCGGCACGACGCGAAAGCCGCACCAGTAAAGCCCCGGGCCTTCGCCCTGCACGAATTCGGTCGCGCGCCGATATCCGGTCGCGAGCACCACCGCGTCGAAGGGCCGCTCGACACCAGAGACGAATCGCACCACGCCGCGCGCGAACGATTCGATCCCCGGCAGCACTTCGATTTCGCCGCGCCGGATGCGCGCGATGGTGCCGATGTCGAGCACGGGGATGCGGCTCTCGCGGCGGATCTGCGACAGGGTCCCCTCCGCCTTGCGACGCAGGCCGAGCGGTTCCAGTCGCCCGAGCGTGATGCGCGAGACTGCGCCCGCGACCGCATCGGCGAGCCCCAGCGGCAACTTGTCGAGGAAGAGTCCCCACGCGCCAATGGGCAGCCCGAGAAATTCGCGCGGCACCACGTTGACGGGGCTGCGCACGCAGATCGCCGTGCGAGCGCCGTTCTCGCAGAGGTCGAGCGCAATCTCGCCGCCCGAATTGCCGAAGCCCACCACCAGCACGCGCTTGCCCGCAAAAGGCGCAGCGTTTCGATACTCCGCGCTGTGCAGCACGGTTCCGCCGAACTCGGCGAGGCCGGGCCACGACGGCCGTACGGGTTCGCGCGCATTGCCCGTCGCTATCACCACGTTGCGCGAGCGGAATTCGCCGCCGCTCGATCGCGTGAGCCAATGCGCGCCGTCGCGCTGCACCCGGCTGACCTGCTCGTCGAAGCGCGGTTCGATGCCGAAATGCGCCGTGTACCGATCGAGGTACTCCACTACCTGCGCGCGCGACGGATACTTCGGCGCGTCGGCGGGGAAGGGCAGGAACGGCAGCGCCGAGAGAGCCTTCGCCGTGTGCAGGTGCAGCCGATCGTAGTGGCGCCGCCACGCCTCACCGACGTGCTGCGCCTTCTCCAGCACCACGTAGCGGAGCCCGCGTTTCCGCAGGCACGCCGCCGTAGCCAGCCCCGCGGGACCGGCCCCCACGATCACGGTATCGGTTTCGTTCATCGATATCCGTCGTCGACGACTTCGTGCAAAATTACCGGCGGGAGGTAGACCGATGAAGCTGCAATCGGTGGTTCTTCCACTCTTGCTCGCCGCCTGCAACTCGAAGCCCGCGTCGGACACTCCTCCTCCGGCCGGCGACGGCGGCGGTCCCTGCTCGAAGCTGCAGAACGGCTTCGACTGCCGCAGCAACGCGGACTGTTGCAGCGGCAACTGCTTCGGCGCCGGCACGCTGCCCGGTAAGTGCGATCCCTGATTCGCGCGGACACTAGCGGACAGTTCGCAGGAAAAACGGATTGCGGCCCGCGCGAGTCGCCGCACAATTCCGCGCGTCAACCTGTGTAAGGAGGATCCATGGCGATTTCGAAGAAGCCTGCGCCCCCCGCCAAGCAGCCGGCAGCCGAGCAGCGGCCCGCTCAGCAGAGCACCCGCGGCGAGCCCGTGAGCCGCGGCGAGCAGCAGATGAGCCGCCGCCAGGTCAGCCGCGAGGACGTGGAGAAGCGCGCGTACGAAATCTGGAAGGAGCGCGGCGGCGAGCACGGCAAGGACTGGGACGACTGGATTCGCGCCGAGCAGGAACTGAACGGCGGCGACAAGCACTGATCTTTTCGGCGCACGCGGTGTCGGACCGGCGGGTTATGCTGCGCGCATGCCCGCCGAGTTCACGCACCTGCATCTGCACACGCTCTACAGCCTCCTCGACGGCGCCATCCGGCTGCCCGATCTGATGAAGTCCTGCGCCGCTGCCGGCATGAAGTCGGTGGCGGTCACCGACCACGGCAACATGTTCGGCGTGGTGAACTTCTGGCAGGAGGCCAAGAAGGCCGGCATCAAGCCCATCATCGGCTTCGAAGCGTACGTCGCCGGCGAGAAGGGCATGGGCGACAAGAGCCAGCGCATCGGCAACCACCTGGTGCTGCTGGCGATGAACGAAGCCGGTTATCGAAATCTCCGGTACCTTTCGACAAAGGCTTTTATCGACGGGTTTTATTACGACCCGCGCGTCGACAAGCCTTTGCTGCAGAAGCACAACGAGGGCGTGATCGCGCTGACCGCGTGCATGGCGGGCGCGGTGCCCAAGGCCATCCGCCGCGGCGACATGGACGAGGCGCGCAAGGAAGTGCGCGACCTCAAGGGAATCTTCGGCGATCGCCTCTATCTGGAAGTGCAGTCGAACGCGCTGAAGGAACAGCTGCCCGTCAATCACGGCATCTGCGAGCTCGCGCGGTCCGAGGAAGTTCCGCTGGTGGCCACCGCCGACAGCCACTACGTGCGCCGCGAGGACGCGCGCGCGCACGAAGTGCTGATGGCGATTGCGAGCGGGCGCACCTTCGACGATCCGAAGCGCCTGCGCCACGAGACGGAAGAGCTGTACATCAAGTCGCCGGAGGACATGTACAAGGCCGAGGGCGCCACCACCGGCGTCGGCGCCGAGTGGGAGCAGGCGGTCTACAACAGCTGGGAAATCGCGCAGCGCTGCAACGTGGAGCTGAAGCTGGGCAAGCCCATGCTGCCCAACTTCAAGGTGCCCGAGGGCGAAACGCTGGAGTCTTTCCTGATGAAGCGCGCGCGTGACGGGCTGGACGTGCGCTTCGCGGAGATCGCGCGCAGCGGTCGCAAAATCGATAATGACGCTTATCGAGAGCGGCTGGAGCACGAGCTGCGCGTCATTTTGCAAATGGGCTTCGCCGGGTACTTCCTCATCGTCCAGGACTTCATCAACTGGGCGAAGAGCAACGGCATCCCGGTGGGTCCGGGCCGCGGCTCGGGCGCCGGCTCGCTGGTGGCGTATTCGCTGCGGATCACCGACATCGATCCGCTCGCGTACAAGCTGCTGTTCGAGCGCTTCCTCAATCCCGAGCGCATCTCCATGCCGGACTTCGACGTCGACTTCTGCCAGGACCGGCGCGGCGAAGTGATCAATTACGTTACCGAAAAGTACGGAAAAGATAACGTCGCGCAGATCATTACCTACGGCGCGCTGTCGGCGAAGAGCGCCATCAAGGACGTGGCGCGCGTGATGGGCGTGCCGTTCGCGGAAGTGAACGAGCTGACGCGAAACATTCCAAACCTGATCGACGGCCATCCCGCCACCATCGAGAAGGCGCTGCAGGTCGAGCCGAAGCTCACGCAGATCCAGGAGCAGAAGCCCGTCTTCAAGACCATCGTCGACTATGCGCGCGCTCTCGAGGGGCTGACGCGGTCCACGGGCATGCACGCCGCGGGCGTGGTCATCGGTGAAAAGCCGCTCTGGGAGTACGTGCCGCTCTGCCGCGGGCAGAACGGCGAGCTCGTCACGCAATTTGCAAAAGACGAAGTGGAGCTCGCGGGGCTCATCAAGTTCGACTTCCTCGGCCTCACCACGCTGACGGTGATCGATCACGCGGTGAAGCTGATCAACCGCGCGCGCGCGGAAACGCTCGACATCGCCGCGCTCCCGCTCGACGACAGGAAAACCTACGAGATCATCTCCCGCGGCGACACCGCCGGCATCTTCCAGATGGAGTCGAGCGGCTTCACCGAAATGGTGCGCAAGCTCAAGCCGAACGTCTTCGAAGACATCATCGCCGCGGGCGCGCTCTACCGGCCGGGTCCGCTCGACAGCGGCATGGTCGACGTCTTCATCAACCGCAAGCACGGGCGCGAGAAGATCACGTATCCGCACCCGCTGCTCGAGCCCATCCTCAAGGACACCTACGGCGTCATCGTCTACCAGGAGCAGGTGATGCAGATCGCCCAGGTGCTGGGCGGCTACTCACTCGGTCGCGCGGACCTCTTGCGCCGCGCGATGGGCAAGAAGAAGGCCGAGGTCATGGCCAAGGAGCGCGCCGGGTTCGTCGAAGGGTGCGCGAAGAATGCCGTCCCCGACAAGTTAGCTAACGAAATCTTCGATTTGATGGAAAAGTTTGCGGAATATGGCTTTAACAAAAGCCACAGTGCCGCATACGGGCTCATTACCTATCAAACCGCATGGCTGAAGACGCACTACCCGGTCGAGTTCATGGCCGCGCTGCTCACCAGCGAGAAGGACAACACCGACAAGGTGGTGGCGCACATCGCCGAGGCGCGCGCCGACGGCATCACCGTGCTCCAGCCCGACGTCAATGAATCGGACCTCGCCTTCGGCGTGGCGCCCGACCCGAAGAAGCCGGGCAAGCAGCTCATTCGCTTTGGTCTGGGCGCCATCAAAGGCGTGGGCGAGAACGCCGTCGAAGCCATCGTCGAAGGCCGCAAGAAGGGCCGGTTCGCCGGAATCTTCGATTTCTGCTCGCGCATCGACATGCGCAAGATCAACAAGAAGACGCTGGAGGCGCTGGTGTGCGCCGGCGCCTTCGACTTCACCGGCAAGCCGCGCAAGGCGCTCTTCGAAGCCAGCGAAAGCGCCTTGAATGCGGGCTCGAGCGCGCAAAAAGATCGCGAGTCGGGTCAGTTCGGGCTCTTTGCGAAAGCGCAGAGCGGGCCGCCCGAGGAGCGCGTCACCGGCAAGGAAGAGTGGAGCGAGCGCGAGCGGCTGCAGCTGGAAAAGCAGGCCATCGGCTTCTACATCACCGGCCACCCGCTGGCGCGATACGCCGAGGACGTGAAGCGCTACGCCACACACACCTGCGCGTCGCTGGCGAACGCGCGCGGCTTCGAAAAGGTGGCGGTGGCGGGCACCGTCGCGGGCTGGCGCGAGCGGCTCACCAAGACGGGGAAGAAGATCGCCTTCGCCACGCTCGAGGACCTGACCGGCGCGCGCGATCTGGTCATCTACGACGACGGCGTGCAGAAGTACGAGGAGCTGCTCAAGGGCGACGAACCGCTGCTCATCAAAGGCATGGTGCGCCTGGCCGAGAAGTTCGGCGCCGAGGCCAACAGCAGCGAGGCCGCCGAGCCGTCGCCCGAGATCAAGGTCGACGAAGTGCAGCGCCTCTCCGAAGTGCGCGCCGCCAAGGCCACCCGCGTGGAGCTGCGCCTGCAGGCCGAGCAGGCCACGCCCGACAAACTCGCGGAGCTGAAAGCGCTTCTCGGCAAGTACAACGGCTCCTGCTCGGCGGTGCTGAGCATCGTCGTCCCCGGAACGGCGGAGACGCGGATTGCGCTGAAGGGCACGCGCGTCTCGCCCTCCGACGACCTGCTGGCGGCCGTCGATCGCCTTTTCGGCGGCAAAGTCGCGCAGGTGCGCTGACCGCGCTAGCTGACCGATGCCGCCCGCGGGCGGCATGACGTGCCCGCGGACTTCTGGATCTCGCTCACCAGCAAGAAAGCGCGCGACGCCGACACCGCCGCCGCCGTGAAGACGGCGACCGACCTCGCCTACGACGCCGGCTGGAGCATCCTCGACGGCTCCAGGACGTACGTCCGCTACCAAGGCCCCATCAACGGCATCGACCACGAAATTCGCGTCGAGCCCGACCTCCGCAAGGGCGGCTACAAGCTCCACAACGGCAGCACGGGCGGCTACGCGAAGATCATCGCCCGCGCGGGCGAGGGCTGCTCCTGGTCGGGAATCTGCTTCCGCCAGTAGCGCCTAAGGGGCTCGCCGCAAGTTGAGGCTGGCGAGGAGGCGATCGTAGCGGGGGTCGCCGCGGACGCTCCGCAGAAGCGGATCGATCTGGATCAGCATCAGTCCGCCGTCGCTCTGCGCGCGGGCGCGCTCGAGCCATTCGAACGCCCGATCCTTGTCCCCGACGAAGGCAAACGTCCCGGCGATCTGGTACGCGCCGTCGTGGGCGTGCTTCTCCAGCATCGCTGCGATTTCCGCCTGCGTTTCCTTTTCCTGGCCGAGCGCGTGATGGGCCAGCGCCGCTCCCTGCTGGCGGAAGACTTCGTTGGTCGAGCGCGCCACCACGGCGAACGCCGCTTTCGCGTTCCCCTGCAGGATCAGCGAAAGCCCCAGCCAGCCGGCCGCAAAAGCCTGCGTCGGGTTGATCTCGAGCGATCGGTTCAGCGCGGCCTTCGCCTCGTCGTGGCGGCCCGCGCACACCAGGAGGCCGCCCAGCCGGTTCCAGCGGTTGGAGTTGAGCGGATCGAGCTGCGCCACCTTGCGCGACACCGCGATGGCCTCGTCGAGCTTGCCGAGGGGCCGCAGCACCGTGCCGGCGTATTCGTTGAGGGCGTCGGCGTCCTCGGGGCTCAGGGCGAGCGCGCGCTCGAAATCCGCGCGCGCGCCGTCCCAGTCGAATCGGTTGGCCCCGCGGATGTTGGCGCGGGCGACGTAGCCTTCCGGCAAATCGGGCCGGAGCGCCACCGCCTTCTCGGCGGCTTCGAGCGCCAGGCGCTGTCCTTCAATCAGCGCTGCAGGCGTGTCGCTCGCCGAATCGGCCAGCCAGAACCGCGCCTCGGCGAGGCCGGCCCACGCGGGCGCGAAGCCGGGATCGCTCGCCACCGCCTTCTCGAACGCCGCCGCTGCCTGTTTCCACCCTTCGACGTTGGAGAGGTTGAGGAACTGCCGGCCCTTCAGGTAGTCGGTGTACGTCTCGCCCTGCGCAGTCCGGTGCGCCTGCAGCGCCTGCCCCGGCAAGAGGCGCACCCGCAGCGCCGCCACCACCGCCCGGGCGATCTCGTCCTGCACCGCGAAGACGTCGGTCAGCTTGCGATCGTACGTCTCCGACCAGAGGTGATACCCGTCGGCGGCGTTGATGAGCTGCGTGGTGATGCGCACCTGGTCGCCCGCCTTGCGCACGCTGCCTTCCAGAAGCGTGGCGACGTTGAGCTTCTCCGCGATGGTGCGCACGTCCTCGTTCTTCCCTTTGAAGGAGAACGCGGAGGTGCGCGCGGCCACGTGCAGCCCCGGCACTTTCGCCAGCAGGTCGAGCAGCTCTTCGGCAAGCCCGTCGGCGAAGTAGTCCTGCTCGGGATCGCGGCTCATGTTCACCAGCGGCAGCACCGCGATGGACGCAACCGAAACACCGGCGGGCGCCGCCGGACCGCGCCGCGCGCGCAGCACGAAGTAGTAGTAGAGCCCCGGCGCCGCGGCGAGCAGGCTCAGGCCCACCAGCAGCGGCGCCACTCCGCGCAGCCCCGCGGTGGGCGGCGTGCGCTCCACGCGGCCGGCGTTGACGTCGAAGATCCAGGCCAGCGAGACCACCACCGGAAAGCCCACCGCCAGCGCGACGACCACGTACGACAGCACCTCGTCGGGCCAGTGGAGGCCGTGCATGATCGGCTCGATGATCTGCAGCACCGCGAACGCGGCCACGCCGTAGCCCACCAGGGCGCGAAAGACGCGGCGCCGTTGCAGCTCAACGATGATGGGCGGGGGCACCCCCGCACGGTATCACTCAGTGGCCTTCGTGCGCGGGCTCGGCGTCGTCGAGCGACGTCGGGTCGCCCGCGCGCAGCTTCACCGGCTCGTCGAGCGGCACCGTCGTGTAGTCGTCCGACGAGATGTACTTCCAGCGCACGGGGAACGGGCTCTGCCGCGCCTGCTCCGCGCCGTCCAGCTGCACCTTGAAGAGCGCGAGGTCCAGCACCAGCCAGGGCAGCGCCTTGCGGAAGCGATCGACCAGCGCGCGCACCCGGACCGGATCCGCGCCCGCCGCCTTCAGCGCGTCGGCGGTGATCACCGTGCGCACCGGCAGCTGCTGCGCGAGCAGATCGGCCTGGTTCGAGAGCTCCTTGAGCGCCTGCTTCGCCACCGGCTCGTCGTCGCGCTTGCGCGCGTCGGCCCAAGCCAGCTCCAGGTACTTGGGCCAGCGCCCCAGCGCGCGGAAATCGTCGGGGACGATGCCGAGGCCCAGGTGCGAGCGGATCGACCGGAAGCTCTTGCCGAGCGACCCGTTGGAGTCCTCGGGGACCAGCTCGATGTGGTCCATCTCCTGCGGCACGCCGCGGGGGACGCGCTGCTCAGCGCGGGCGCCGCGCTTCACGCCGCCCACGCCGTCCTTCAGCGCCTGGGACAACACGGCCGCGACCATCAGCAGCTTGGGATCGAGATAATGGAAAACGTCCACCATTCCGCGGATTTCGTCGATCTCGTCGACGTCGTAGCCCGCCCACTCCAGCTGCGTCTCGATCAGTGGACAGCCCAGCTCCACCGCCACCGCCGCGGCCCGCGCGCGCAGGTCGTCGGCCGCCTCCTCGAACGCGCGCACGCGGATGGCGGGGCGCAGCTGCGCCCAGCAGGGCAGGAGCGCCTGCTCGGCCGCCAGCGCCTTGAAGAGCACCGGCACGCGTCCCACGCGCATCTTGCGGGTAATCAGTTCGTAGGCCTCGATCGTGAGCCTGTCAGCCTGGGTCTCGTCGATTACGGCCAGGCGCTCGCCCGCTTTGCCGGAAGTCTTAGGCACCGTCCGCACCCCCGTCGGTCGCGATAAGCTGCTAATCGGTCAACCCGCGCGCAAATGACGGAATTCCAACTCCGTTTCGGGTAAGACGTGGCCGATGGTCACGCTCGACGACATCCGCGCTGCCCGCGAGCGCATTCGCGGGCTCCACGCCGTCACTCCCTGCCCGCTGTCCGAGCCGTTCAGCGAGCTGATCGGCGCGCAGATCCACTTCAAGCTGGAGAATCTGCAGCGCACCGGCTCGTTCAAGGAGCGCGGCGCCGCCAACAAGCTGGCGCAGCTCACCGAAGCCGAGCGAAAGCGCGGGGTTGTGGCCGCGAGCGCCGGCAATCACGCGCAGGGCGTGGCGCTCAATGCGCAGCGCCTCGGCATCCAGGCCACCATCGTGATGCCGGAGACCACGCCGCTCATCAAGGCGCAGGCCACCCGCCGATTCGGCGCGAAAGTGGTGCTGAAAGGCACCAGCCTGCACGACGCCTTCGAGGAGGCGCGGCGCCTGGAAAAAGAGCAGGGCGCCGTCTTCATCCACGCCTACGACGACGACGCCATCATCGCCGGGCAGGGCACCGCTGGCCTCGAGATCGTCGAGCAGGTCCCCGACGTGGACGTCGTGGTGGCGAGCGTGGGCGGCGGCGGCTACCTCGGCGGCATCGCGCTCGCCGTGAAGTCGCTGAAGCCGGCGACCCGCGTCATCGGCGTCGAAGTGGACGTGATGCCGAAGATGCGCGCCGCCCTGCGCGCGGGAAACCCCGTGACGCTGCCGGCGACGACGACCATCGCCGACGGCATCGCGGTGAGCCGCGCCGGCGACCGCACCGTCCCGCTCTTCACCAAGTACGTAGACGAGATCGTCACCGTCGACGACGAGGAAGTCGCCAACGCCATCCTCCTCTTGATCGAGCGCGAAAAGACCGTGGCCGAGGGCGCCGGCGCCGTCCCCACCGCCGCGCTTTTGCAGCGCAAAGTCAGCGGCCTGACACCCACAAGTAAGGTGGTGTGCGTCATCTCGGGCGGGAACATCGACGTGAATCTCTTGAGCCGCATCATCGAGCGCGGCCTGGTGAAGGAGGGGCGCCGCTGCGCCCTCAGCGTGCGCGTCCCCGATCGCCCGGGAATGCTCGCTGCCATCCTCACGGCCGTCGCCGCCGAGAAGGCCAACGTGCTGGAAGTGCACCACAATCGCGCCTTCCTGCCCGGCCCCGTCGGAGACACGGAGATCGAGCTCACTCTGGAAACGCGCGGAATGGACCACATCGAGTCGCTGGTGACGGCGCTAACCGCCCGTGGTTTCAAGGTGACCCGCCGATAACGGGATGCATGTGCGCCCTCGCGCGTTTAAAGGATCGTGAACTGTCCGCGGACGTTGGTTCCTTGTTGAGGAGGGAGCCGCTGGCTATTCTCCGAAGAGTTTCCCGCCGCCTGTCGAAAGAGCCGCCGCCCATGCGAAAGCCTGTTCGTCTTCTGGCCTCACTCCTCGCCATCTCGTTTTTGGCCCTCTCGGGCGATCGCGCTCACGCGGCGGTCGATCCCAAGACCGACAAGAACTACGACCTGGCCAGCCTCGACGTCTTCCGGAAGACGATCGTCCAGATCAAGGACAACTACGTCGACCCCAGCCGCATCCAGCCGAAGGAGATGTTCACCTCCGCGCTGGAGGCGGTGGAGCGGCAGGTCGCCGAGGTGATGGTGGAAGTGGGCGGTCCGCCCTGCGACGACAAGCCGGCGAACCGCGAGCCCGGCACCACTGCGACGGTGCAGGGGCCGAGCAACGCGACCACCATCCTGGAGAACAACCGCGCGCAGTCGGCGGGCTGCGCGCACGCAGACAGCAAGATTGCCGAAGGCCATGTGCGCGTCACGGTCGGAAACGCGTCGCGCGAGTTCGATTATCGCGACATCGACAGCATCTGGCAGATTCCCCTGAAAATGCACGAGGTCTTCAGCTTCCTGAAGGACAACCTCGTCACCCAGAACGACCAGCGCGAGATCGAGTACGCCGCCATCAACGGCATGCTCTCCACGCTCGACCCGCACTCCTGGCTGCTCAAGCCCGACGTCTACAAGGAGATGAAGGTCCAGACCCGCGGCGAGTTCGGCGGGCTCGGCTTCGTCATCTCGATGATCGACGACCGCCTCACCGTGCGGAAGGTCCTGAAGAACACGCCCGCGTACAAGGCCGGCGTGAAGAAGGGCGACATCATCACGCAGATCGACAACGACTCCACGGTCAGCATGGAGCTGCAGGAAGCCGTCGATCGCATGCGCGGCAAGCCCGGCACCAAGGTCAGCATCTACGTGACGCACAAGGGCAGCGAGGCGAAGAAGCTCGACCTCGTCCGTGCCCTGGTCACTTACGAGACCGTCACCTCGAAGCTGCTCGAGAACGGCATCGGCTACGTGCGGCTGAGCGGCTTCAGCGGCACCACCACGCGCGACATGATGGCCGCCATCCGCGCGATGAAGGGACAGAACGGCGGGACGCTGAAGGGGCTCATCCTCGACGTCTTTCCAGCACATTGGGATCCTAAGCTTAGAATTCCACGTGGACAAGTTGTCGCG
>JADMIO012752920.1_pt1 | contig 22895 bp, 16 predicted proteins | sample 8958161 | NCBI WGS metagenome assembly JADMIO01 (sample SAMN16585339, study PRJNA669376) | soil metagenome | isolation source: Crop rotation soil | place: USA: Cullars Rotation, Alabama | collected 2011 | reverse complement strand
CTTTCCCCGGGACGCCCGAGCGCGAGCGCCGCGGCGACGCGCGTCGCCGCCAGCGCGCGGCCCACCAGCGCCTCGTCCCATCCGCCGTCGCTCTCGCGCTGAACGGCGGCGAGCTCGCGCGACACGCGACGCAGGATGCCGCCCATGCCCACGCCGCGATCCACCCCCGCCTTCCGCGTCTTGCGCGTGCGGAGGAACAGCCGCACGAAGGCGAGGATCAGAAAGAGCCCGCCAAGGGCCGCCGCGGCGATGGCGACGATGTCGAAGACGTTCGCCCGGAAGAGCAGCGTGTCGGCGATGGCGAAATTTTCGCTGCCGGTGTCGCGGATGTCGGTGACGTCGTTGGGGACCATCGACAGGACGCGGACCCAGATGATCGGCAGGTCGTAGATGTTGTCTTTTCCCTGCAGGGAGGCGTTCTGCGAGACGCGGCTGTTGATCCGGTAGTGGATGATCTGATCCGGAATGCGCGTGTCCTTGCCGATCAGGTCGGGATTGATCAGCCGCAGCACGTACTCGTACTGGAAAAAGCGGCGGTCCGCCGTGTACAGGTCGGTGGGGTGCGACCCGCTGATGACCTCGAACGGCGCCATCTGCATGGAGGCCGGCCCGAGCCGCGACTCGTCCGGCACGACCTGGACGGCGTCGTTCTGCAGCACGGCGCACGTCATCGTCAACGTGAACTGCTGTCCGATGTGCACGGCGCCTTCGCTCGTCTTCCACCAGCACCGGATCGGATCGACTTCAACCATCTTGGTGGCTTCGGCCGGCGTCGTGTTCTGCGCCAGGGCCGCGGCCGGGGGGAACGCCGCCGCGAGCGCCAGCGCGGCCAGCAGGCGTGGGAGGAATGCGCGTGTCACCGAAGTACACCTTTCGAGATCAATTGAACGTTTTTCGCAAGCGCCGCTCGGCGACGAACTCGCCGAGGGCGATATCGGATGCCGACTGGTCGGGGCTGATCGTCACCACGTCGAGGTCGAACGATTTCGCTTCCTGGCGCACCTTCTCCTGCCACGCGCGGACGCGCTCGGCGAGCCGGCGGTATTCCGCGCGCGACACCATCCGCGTCCGCCCCGTCTCGACGTCTGCCGTCTCGATCCAGCCGCTCGAGACCGCGGGCAGCGAGAAGGCGAAGCTGCTGTCAACCATCACCAGGAAGACGTCGTGGACGTTGCCGAGGCGCGAGAGCTCGCGCAGGGTGTCTTCCGTGTCCTCGAAGAGGAAATCGGACACGACGGCCATGAGCGACGTGCTCCGGAAGTAGCCGGCCAGCGTCGGCCCGAGCTCGCCGCCGCGCTCGCTGTACTGGAGCCCCACGCCGTGCTGGTACGCCTCGAGACAGTGCACGATGTGGCTCTTGCCGGTGCGCGGCCGGACGTTTCCCAGCGTGCGGAAGCCTTCATCGAACGTGATCAGGCTGAACTGATCCTGGAAAAACACCGCCGACATCCCGATCGTCGCGATCGCGCGCGCGATCGTCGCGGCGATCGGCGCGCCGTCCGCGCCGCACTGGGTCGAGCGCGACGTGTCGGCGATCACGCCCACCGTCGCCGTGCTCGGCTGCTCGAACTCGCGGACGACGAGCGGCGAGAAGTTGGTGAGCGAGGACTGCGCCCAGTCGATCGCCGACGGACGATCGCCCGGCTGCCAGTCGCGGAGCCCCAGGAAATCGAACCCCGTGCCGTGCTGGCGGCTGCGATGATCGCCGATGGTGACATCGCGCATCCGCTTGAGGACGATGAGCTCGATTTCAGATATGTCCGCGAGGCTGACGTACGGCGCCGCCGTCGCCGGGCGCTCCGTCATGGAATAGGTACCCGATCGATGACGTCCTGAATGACCGCGTCGGTCGTGAGGCCGTGGCTGGCGGCATGCGGCCCGAGCCACAGGCGATGGCTCAGCACGTACGGCGCGAGCTCCTGAATATCCTCCGGCAGCACCTCCGTGCGATGGTGCTGCAGCAGCGCCCACACCTTCGCGAGGCGCCCCCAGCAGATGATCGCGCGCGGCGAGGCGCCGAGATCGACGCCCCGCTCCACGAGCTCAGAAGGCGAGCGGTGGTGCCAGTCGGTGTCGGGGTTGTACGGACGCGTCGCAGCGACGAGGCGCTGGATATAGCGTCCGAGCCGATCGTGCAGAAACACCTGCGCGTTGATCGCCGCCCGGAGCTCGATGATGCGATCCTTCGACATCAGCGACGTGAGACGCACGCGCTTGAAGTCGAAGTTGACCAGCTTCTCCTCTTCTTCGGGAGGGAGGTAGCCGATGTTGACCATGATCGCGAAGCGGTCGGTCGCGGCTTCCGAGAGCGGGAAGGTGCCCTGCCCGAGCTCGACCGGGTTCATCGTCGCGATGGCGAAGCTGAACGCCGGCAGCTCGTAGGTCATCTTGCCCACGGTGACGGTGCGGTCCTGGAGCCCTTCGAGGAACGCGCTCTGCGACTTCAGCGGGATGCGGTTGATCTCGTCGAGGAGGATCACCTCCGCCGACGCCATCGGGCCAAACTCGGTGACCAGCTGCCCGGTCGACGGGTTGATCATCTGGAACCCGACGACCTCGGTCGGCTGCAGGTCGGCGCGGCCCTGGAGCCGCGCGAACTTCGCGTTGCTGATGGCTGCGAGGATGACGCCGAAGAAGGTCTTGCCGACCCCCGGGACGCCGCGCAGCAGCAGGTTTCCGGCGTTGACCTGCCTGTTTTCGCGCTTGTCGTAGGTGGTCGGAATCTCCGACAGCAGCACGACGTTGGCGAGCGCCTTCGCCGTGTCGTAGCCGACCAGCGCTTTGCCCCCCTCCGCGATGATTGCGGCGTGAAAATCGATGGCTTCTTCGAGTTCCCTGCTGAGTGCACTGGTGGCGGTCATGGTCACGGCGGACAATCGTATATCAAGTTCAAGGGGTTCAAGGGGTTCAGGAGGTTCAAGGGGTTCGGGGGGTTCAAGGGGGTCGGGGTGCAAGGGGTTCGAGATTCAAAAGGTTTCTCGTTCCTCGGTCCACCACCCGACCGCTCGGCTGAACCTTTCGAACCTTTTGAACCTTTGAACCTTTTGAACCTTTTGAACCCTTTGAACCCTTTGAACCCCTTGAACCCTTTGAACCCTTTGAACCCCTTGAACCCGTTTCGTGTATCGTCTGCGCCATGAACGGCCTGATGATGGATTACCCCCTCACAGTGCAGAGCATCGTGCGGCGGGCCGAGACGTTGTTCGGCGCAAAGCGCATCGCCAGCCGGCGGCTGGATCGCTCCGTGACTCACGTGACGTATGCGTGCGTGATCGAGCGCGTGCGCCGGCTCACGGCGGTCTTGCAGGGTCTCGGCGTCCGGGCCGGAGACCGCGTCGCCACGCTTGCCTGGGCGAGCCAGGAGCATCTCGAGGCGTATCTGGCCGTGCCTTCCTCCGGCGCGGTCCTCCACACGCTGAATCTCCGGCTGCACCACGACGATCTGATCTACATCATCAACGACGCGCAGGACCGCGTGCTGCTCGTCGACGAGTGCCTGCTGCCGCTCTTCGACAAAATCCGGCCGCACGTCAGCATCGAGCACGTGCTCGTGATGGCGCGCTCCTCTCGCGACGAGCTGCCGGCCGATCTTCTCGATTACGAGGCCGCGCTCGCGTCCGCCACCGCGACCGACACGGAGCCGCGCATCGACGAGCTCCAGGCGGCGGCGATGTGCTACACGTCGGGCACGACCGGACGGCCGAAGGGCGTGGTGTATTCGCATCGTGCGCTGATGCTGCACTCCTTCTGCCTCGGCCTTCGCGACGCGCTCGGCATCTGCGAGGCCGACACGGTGCTCCCGATCGTGCCGATGTTTCACGTGAACGCCTGGGGTCTGCCGTTCACCGCGACGCTGCTCGGCGCCAATCAGGTCTTTCCCGGGCCGTATCTCGACGCCGCCAGCGTTCTCGACCTGATGGTGAAGGAACGGGTCACGATGACCGCCGGCGTGCCGACCGTCTGGCTCGGGGTGCTCCAGGAGCTGGATCGCAACCCCGGCGCGTACGATCTGTCCCGGCTGCGCGCGATTGCGATCGGCGGCTCCGCGGCGCCGGTCTCGATGATTCGCGGCTATCAGGAGCGCCACGGGCTGCGGATCCTTCACGCGTGGGGCATGACCGAGCTCACGCCGCTCGGCACGATCTGCAACGTACCCGAGACGTTGTGCGACGCCTCGGAGGACGAGCTCTATCGCTATCGGTCGAGGCAGGGGACACCGCTGCCGTTCGTCGAAATCCGGGCGCGCGGCGAGCGAGGGCTGGTTCCGTGGGACGGCGCGACGATGGGCGAGCTCGAGGTGCGCGGCGCGTGGGTGGCGTCGGCGTACTACAACACGCCGGGCCGCGACCCCCGCTTCACCGAGGACGGGTGGTTCCGCACCGGCGATATCGTCACGATCAGCGCCGGCGGGTGCATCGAGATCGCCGACCGCGCGAAGGACCTGGTGAAATCGGGCGGCGAGTGGATCAGCTCGGTCGCGCTCGAAAACGCGTTGATGGGCCACCCCGCAGTCGCCGAGGCGGCGGTCGTCGCCATTCCGCATCCGAAATGGGACGAGCGGCCGCTCGCCGTCGTCGTGCTGCGAGAGGGGCGAAGCGCGACGTGCGACGAGCTGTTGACGTTTCTCGCTCCCGGCTTCGCAAAATGGTGGCTGCCCGATGCCATCGAGTTTGCGTCGGAGATCCCGAGGACGTCGGCGGGGAAGTTCAAGAAGTCGCTGCTGCGCGAGCAGTTTCGCGCGCGCTATCAAGAGTGAACGAAAAGCTCTAACACGGTGGACACGGTGACGCGCCTCTCAGCGTCGCAAGCATTCTCTTCGCAATCGCAACGTAATCGGGCTGCCGTGGATCTCTCGTCCAGCTACTGACAACTATTGCGATCCGCGCATCGGCAAGCGAACACAACAACGCTGTATGGGTCACGTTCTCGACGGATGCCGACGGGGGAACAGCCTCACGCGGGACCACAGGCTCAGTGACAACAACTTCGATCACGTCAGTGCAGCCGTGGTGGATCGGAGCGAGTGATCGCCGTGTCGCGCCGGCCGCCCTCGCAGCGTAATAGTCGGCCAGCGTATCAAGTGGTTTGCCTCCAAAGGCTCGCTCGTCTTTGACGAATATCCTCGACTGACGATCCGCAAGTATCGCGGCATGAAAAATCGCTCGGATATCTGACGGTAAAGCGTTTGGGGCCGTGAGGCGCTTACGAAGATCCAGTGTGAACACCGTGCCCTCCGTGTTGTAGGTTTTCGCCAGCAGCCAGCAGCCAGCAGCCAGCAGCCAGCAGCCAGCAGCCAGGAGCCAGCAGCCAGGAGCCAGCAGCCAGCAGCCTACAGGCCTCCGACGCACAAGTACTTGATTTCGAGGTAGTCCTCGATCCCGTACTTCGACCCTTCACGGCCGATGCCGGACTCCTTCACCCCGCCGAACGGCGCGACCTCTGTCGAAATGAGCCCCGTGTTGATGCCGACGATGCCGTATTCGAGCGCTTCGGCGACGCGCCATACGCGGCCGATATCGCGACCGTAAAAGTATGCGGCGAGGCCGAACTCGGTGGCGTTCGCAAGCGCGACCGCTTCCCCCTCGGTGTTGAACCGGAAGAGCGGCGCCACCGGCCCGAACGTCTCTTCGTTCGCGACCGTCATGTCCGGTGTCACCCCGGTCAGGACGGTGGGCGCGAAGAATCGCGAGCCGGGCGCGAGCGGTGCACCGCCAGCCGCGATGCTCGCTCCCTTGCCGGTTGCATCGGCGATGTGGCTCGTCACCTTGCGCACCGCCGCATCGTCGATGAGCGGCCCCTGCGTCACGCCCTCTTCGAACCCGGAGCCGACCTTCAGCTTCCCGACCGCGGCGACCAGCCGCGCCGCGAAATCGTCGTACACCGACGACTGAACGAGGATGCGGTTCGCGCAGACACACGTCTGCCCGGTGTTGCGGTATTTCGAGACGATGGCGCCATCCACCGCCGCGTCGAGGTCTGCATCGTCGAAGACGATGAAAGGCGCGTTGCCGCCGAGCTCGAGCGAGACCTTCTTCACGGTCCCGGCGCACTGCGCCATAAGGATCTTTCCGACTTCGGTCGAGCCTGTGAACGAGATCTTGCGGACGATCGGATTGGACGTGAGCTCGCCGCCGACCTCGCCCGCCGATCCGGTGACGACATTGAAGACGCCGCGCGGCAGCCCGGCACGGTCGGCGAGCACGGCCAGCGCGAGCGCCGAAAACGGCGTCTGCGATGCGGGCTTCGCGACCACCGTGCATCCCGCGGCGAGCGCGGGCGCCACCTTGCGCGTGATCATCGCGATGGGGAAGTTCCACGGCGTGATGGCGCCGACCACCCCGATCGGCTGCTTGATGACGATCAGCCGCTTGTCGCGCGCGTGCGAGGGGATGGTGTCGCCGTAGGTCCGCTTCGCCTCTTCGGCGAACCACTCGATGAAGGACGCGCCGTAGACGACCTCGCCCTTCGATTCGGCGAGCGGCTTTCCCTGTTCGAGCGTCATCAGGCGCGCCAGGTCGTCCTGGTTGGCGAGCAGCAGGTCGTACCAGCGGCGGAGCACGGCCGCACGCTCTTTCCCCGTGCGCGCCCTCCAGTCCACGAGCGCATCTGCGGCGGCGTTGATGGCCGCGCGGGTCTCGGGGCGGCCCAGCTTGGGAACTGTGCCGATCGTCTCTCCGGTGGCCGGATCGTCGACCGAAATCGTGGCGTTGCCGCCGAGCCACTCACCGTTGATGAAGCACGCTTCGCGGAAGAGGTCGGGGTCGCGCAGCAGCGTCGAGCGACGGGAAGAGATCAGAGAGTCCATGGCCCGATGGTATTACGGGCGCGCGGCCGGGAAAAGCGACGATCAGGAAGGGCGCGCCTGCACGGGCGGGATCTGCGTTTTGATCCACGCCTCGAGATCGGACCGGCGGAAGCGCCACTCGCTGCCGACGCGCACCGCGGGCAGCACGCAGGTGGCGGCGCGGCTGCGCAGCTCGGGCTGCGCAAGCAGCTGCTGGATCACTTCCTCCGATGTAAGGAACTCGTGCGGATTGACGGCGGCGTTCATCGACGCATCAGCGTAGCAACGCGACGGCGCGCGGAAAATAGGGAGAACGATAAGTTTTTCTATACCGTTCGTCGTACGGGCGCTAGGCGAGCCCCTTCTCCTGCGCGTAGAGCATCAGCTCGAGCCGGCCGTCGACGCCGAGCTTCTCGTAGATGTTGTGAAGGTGGATCTTGACCGTTCCCTCCGAGATGCAGAGCCGCTCGGCGATCGCTTTGTTGCGGAGGCCCTGCGCGATCATGCGCACGATTTCCACCTCGCGCGGGGTGAGGCTGCGGCTCGCTTCGCGGGTCGCGGCTTCGCGCATCATCACGCGTCCGAGCGCGCGCGACATCGTGTCGCGGTCGATCCACTGCTCGCCCGCATGGACGCGGCGCACGCACTCGAGGAGCGACTCGGGGTCCGACTCCTTCAGCACCACGCCCATCGCGCCCAGGCGAAGCGCCTGCACCACCTCGTCGTCCTTGATGGCGGCGGTCAGCAGGACGGGGCGCGCCGTGATGCGCTCGTCCGACATGGCCTGCAGGACGTCGAGCCCCGTGCGCTCCGGCATGCGCAAATCAAGGATCACCACGTCGCACGGCTGACGGCGGAGGGCGTCGAGCGCGGAGGCGGCGTCGGCGCACGACGCCACGACCTGGAAGTCGCGCTCGCTCTCGAACAGCCGCCGGAGCCCGTCGAGCACAATCGAGTGATCGTCGACCAGGATGACGCGGATCGGCAGGGACATGGGAGCCTCAGCGTGGGATGACGCCGTTTTCACAGGGCGAGCACCATTTCGACGCGTGATCCGGCGTCGGTTGACTCGATGGACATCCGGCCGCCGAGCGCCGCGACCCGATCGACCAGGCTCCGCGGCGCGATCTGCGAGCTGGCGAGCGCTTCGTGCTCGTACACGCCCCTGAACGGAAAGCCATGGCCATCGTCGCTCACGATGATCCTGAGCTCTTCGGCGCCGCCGTGCACGTTGACGGCGACCCGTGAGGGCTGTGCGTGCTTCAGCGCGTTGACCACCGCTTCGTGCACCATGAGCGGCACCGCGCGCTCGACCCGCTCGGGGAGCGGCGCCGCGTCGGCAGCATACCGAATCGTCACCGGCAATTTCCACTCGAGCGCAATACGCTCGCGCATCGCGTGGAGCCGGCCCTCGAGCGTGGAGTCGTCGCGCGGCGCGCCAGGCCCGAGCCCGCCGATGAAGAAGCGCAGCTCGCGCTGCTCGATGGCGAGCGCGCGCTCGATTGCGAACAGCCGGTCGCGGGCGCCCGGCTCTTCGCCGAGGGCCGCCGCGACGGCGCGGATCTCGAGGCGAATGCCGGTGAGCGACTGGAGCACCCCGTCGTGGAGGTCGCGCGCCACGCGGATGCGCTCCTCGCTCGCGGCGATTTCCTTCATCTGATCGGTGATGAAGAGCTGGTCGAGCGACGCGCCGATCTCACGGGCGACGACCTCCGTCAGCGGCACGATCTCGGCGATCGGCTGCGCGAAATCGGTGAAGAATACGCGTCCCGCCACGCGCTCCGTCTTGAACGGCGCCGAGGCGAGCCCCGATCCCGCGAGCACCCGGACGAGCGCGGGGTGGAGGCTTCCCGGCACGGCGTTCGCGCGGCCGTCGCGTGTGGCCACGAGCAGCTTCACGTCGGGCCCGATGGTCCCGGCGCACAGAATCGTCGACGGGTCGAGCGCGGGGGGCACGAGCGGGGAGAAGGCGTCCGGCGCGTGGGCCGAGACCTCCGAGCCTGTCTCGGACCAGCGCACGAGCCGCACGGTCGGCTCTTCGCCCGTCTCCCAGACCGCGACCGCCCGCGCCGCGCCGACGATGCCGGCGGCGTGCTCCATGATTTGCTCGACGGCGCGGCGTGTTTCCAGGCCGGCTGCGAGCGGCCATCGCGCGAGCCGCTCGATCTCGCCGCGGAGCCGCGCCTCGTACCGCCCCAGGTACACCAGAATGCCGGCCGAGACGAGCAGGTACACCGCGCGGATGATGAAGCGGTCCATCTCGAACTCGCGCGGGCCGAGCCCGTGGATCATCGAGGCCGACATCAGCATGTAGGTCGCGAAGGTCGCGGCGGCGGTGGCGAGCGTGCCGCGCCATCCCCAGCGCAGCGCGCCGCAGAAGAGCGAGAACTGAAAGTACAGGAAAAAGGGGCTCGACGGCCCGAGCGTCAGGTACTGCAGGATGGAGACGAAGATGATGTCGCCGACGTGGGTTTCGAGCGGAAGGCGCGCGCTCACCGGATGCTCCCACGTGCGGCGCGACCACATCACGACGGCCAGCACCGAGGCGTAGATCACGTAGATCAGGTGCAGCGAGTAGACGGTGTGCGCGTACCGCGCCGGCTCGGCCGGATCCATCCACACCGCGAAGAGCGAGGCCACGGCGAGCATCACGCGCGCGGCCGCAATGACGCGCTCCCGCTCCGCCCGCGACGAGATCGACGCCGACGACAATTCCATGGGAACCCCGGGATTATACGTGCGCCGGGCCGTCGACCGGCTACTTGCGCGGCCTGTTCTTCTCGAAAATGCCGAACAAAATCACGCAGAACGCGATCAGCCGGATGCCAAACACCGCCGCGCGCCAGTCTGTCGCTGCCGGAAGGACGGCAAGCGCCGTATAGCTGCCCGCAAGCAGCGCGAAGGCGATCGCAAACCAGAGAAAGAGGCGATCGAGGCTCGTGCGCCAGAAGCGCAGGAAGAAGAGCGCCGCGGTGGCGCACCCCATCGCCGTCGCTCCGCGGAGGAAGGTGACGAGGCTACTCACCATGCCACACCAGGCCGCCGAGCATCAGCGCCACGGCCACGACGCCGGCGATCGTGCGCGTGAGCAGGAGGTCCACGTCGGGGAGCACGACCATGTCCATGAACACGAGCACGTTGGCCAGGGTCCATCCGACGAACGACAGCGTGCACCACAGCAGGAGCGGCACGCCGGTGCGCCGGTACATGCGCGCGAGCAGCGCCGCGCACAGGCCGCTCGTCAACGCGCAGAGGACGTATACCGCCGTCGCCATCAGTCGTTCGGCTCCCGCAGCTTGAACGCGTCGGAGAAGGTGCGGAGCGCGCCCCGCGAGTGCGTGCTGACGAAGCTCACGACGGCCGTACGGTTGGTCGCGTAGTGCTGCGCGAGCAGGTCGCTGTACAAACGCAGCTCGGACGATTTGGGATTGTAGAAATACGAGAGCTCCTCGTTCTTCTGCACGCCGAGCAGGCCCCGGGCGACCAGCGCCTCGAGGATCGCGCGCGCGGCGTTCTCGCCCAGATTGAACGCGGCGCTCACCTCGCGCGCGGTCCAGGGGCGCGCCGACGCGCGCAGGCCGATCAACACCTCCATCGACTCGATCGCGTCGATGCAGGCGTAGATGAAGGAGCGGAGCTCGGTTGGCAGGTCGCTCGCGGCGCTCACGGTCGCGCGCATTCTATCAGCCGCGGCGCGGCCCAAATGGCTGAGGTGGAATGCTTATTGCTGCCGTCGCCCGGTTTGCACAGTTCTCGCGCGAAGCGTGTCGCAATCACGGACACTCTCGCGAGCCGAGCGCAATCGCGCGCGACACGGATTCGACGATCAGGAGACTGCGATGGAGCCTTCGCCGTACCCCTCATTTGAGCCGACCCCCGGCAACGGGTCGGGCGCCACGACCCTCGTAGAGGCGCCGCCGACGAATTTCTCGCGCTCGCTGCTCTCGGCGATGCTGTCGCTGCGCGACGGCAACTTCGCCGTCCGGCTCCCGTCCGATCTCGAGGGGGTCGACGGGAAGATCGCCGACGCGTTCAACGAAATTGCGGCGGTCAGCGAGCGGCGCGCCCGCGAAACGAGCCGCGTGTCGCGCGCCGTCGGCAAGGAGGGGAAGCTCAAACAGCGCATGTCCGTGCCCGGCGTCGTCGGCGGGTGGGCCGACGAGGTCGCCGCGATCAACATGCTGATCGACGACCTGGTGTGGCCGACCACCGAGGTCACCCGCGCCGTCGGCGCCGTGGCCAAGGGCGACCTTGGGCAGGCGATGGCCCTCGAGGTGGACGGCCGTCCCCTCGAAGGCGAGTTCCTCCGATCCGCGAAGCTGGTCAACAAGATGATCGATCAGCTGTCGGTCTTCACCTCCGAGGTCACGCGCGTGGCGCGCGAGGTCGGCACCGAAGGCAAGCTGGGCGGGCAGGCGCAGGTGCGCGGCGTGTCGGGCGTGTGGAAAGAGCTCACCGAGTCGGTCAACCAGATGGCCGGCAACCTCACGGCGCAGGTGCGCAACATCGCCGACGTGACCATCGCCGTCGCCAACGGCGACCTGTCGAAGAAGATCACCGTCGACGTCCGCGGCGAGATCCTGCAGCTGAAGGAAGCGATCAACACGATGGTCGATCAGCTGCGCGGGTTCGCGGCCGAAGTCACGCGCGTCGCGCGCGAAGTCGGCACCGACGGCAAGCTGGGCGGCCAGGCGGTCGTTCCCGGCGTGGCCGGCACGTGGAAAGACCTGACCGACTCGGTCAACGCGATGGCGTCCAACCTCACCGCGCAGGTGCGCAACATCGCCGGCGTGACGACGGCCGTCGCCCGCGGCGACCTCTCGCGCAAGATCACGGTCGACGTCAAGGGCGAGATCCTCGAGCTCAAAGACACCATCAACACGATGGTCGACCAGTTGAACGCGTTCGCGTCGGAGGTGACCCGCGTCGCGCGCGAGGTGGGCACCGAAGGCAAGCTCGGCGGCCAGGCGGAAGTGCCCGGCATCGCCGGCACGTGGAAGGACCTCACCGACAACGTCAACCAGATGGCGGGCAACCTGACGGGCCAGGTGCGCAACATCGCCGAAGTCACGACGGCGGTCGCCCGCGGCGACCTCTCGCGCAAGATCACGGTCGACGTCAAAGGCGAGATCCTCGAGCTCAAAGACACCATCAACACGATGGTCGATCAGTTGAACGGCTTCGCGTCGGAAGTGACCCGCGTCGCCCGCGAGGTCGGCACCGAAGGGAAACTCGGCGGCCAGGCGGTCGTCCCCGGCGTCGCCGGCACGTGGAAAAACCTCACCGACTCGGTCAACTCGATGGCGTCGAACCTCACGGGCCAGGTGAGAAACATCGCCGACGTCGCGACCGCGATCGCGCGCGGCGACCTCTCGCGCAAGATCACCGTCGACGTCAAGGGCGAAATCCTCGAGCTCAAGAACACCATCAACACGATGGTGGACCAGCTGAACGCGTTCGCCTCGGAGGTGTCGCGCGTCGCGCGCGAGGTCGGCACGGAAGGGAAGCTCGGCGGCCAGGCGGCGGTGCCCGGCGTGGCGGGCACGTGGAAGGACCTGACCGACAACGTCAACTCGATGGCGTCCAACCTCACCGGGCAGGTCCGCAACATCGCGGACGTCGCCACCGCCATCGCGAAGGGCGACCTCTCGCGCAAGATCACCGTCGACGTGAAGGGCGAGATTCTGCAGCTGAAGAACACCATCAACACGATGGTGGACCAGCTCAACTCCTTCTCCTCGGAGGTGTCGCGCGTCGCGCGCGAAGTCGGCACGGAAGGCAAACTCGGCGGTCAGGCCGAAGTCCCCGGCGTCGCGGGCACGTGGAAAGACCTCACCGACAACGTCAACTCGATGGCGTCGAACCTCACCGGCCAGGTGCGCAACATCGCCGACGTCGCCACGGCGATCGCCAACGGCGACCTCTCGCGCAAGATCATGGTCGACGTCAAGGGCGAGATTCTGGAGCTCAAAAACACCATCAACACGATGGTGGACCAGCTGAATGCGTTCGCCTCGGAAGTGACGCGCGTCGCACGCGAGGTCGGCACCGAAGGGAAGCTCGGCGGCCAGGCGGCCGTTCCCGGTGTGGCCGGCACGTGGAAAGACCTCACCGACAACGTCAACTTCATGGCCTCCAACCTCACGGGCCAGGTGCGCAACATCGCCGAGGTCGCCACCGCCGTCGCCCGCGGCGACCTCTCGCGCAAGATCACCGTCGATGTCAAGGGCGAGATCCTCGAGCTCAAAAACACCATCAACACGATGGTCGACCAGTTGAATGCGTTTGCGTCCGAGGTGTCGCGCGTGGCGCGCGAGGTCGGCACCGACGGCAAACTGGGCGGCCAGGCGGTCGTCACCGGCGTGGCCGGCACGTGGAAAGACCTCACCGACAACGTCAATCAGATGGCCGGCAACCTCACCGCGCAGGTGCGCAACATCGCCGAGGTGACCGTGGCCGTCGCCAACGGCGACCTCTCCAAGAAGATCACGGTCGACGTCCGCGGCGAGATTCTGCAGCTCAAGGACACCATGAACACCATGGTGGAGCAGCTGCGCTCCTTTGCCGCGGAGGTCACGCGCGTCGCGCGCGAGGTCGGCACCGAGGGCAAGCTCGGCGGCCAGGCCGAGGTCCCGGGCGTGGCGGGCACCTGGAAGGACCTCACCGACAACGTCAACTCGATGGCGTCCAACCTCACCGGCCAGGTGCGCAACATCGCCGACGTCGCGACCTCGATTGCCCGAGGCGACCTCTCGCGCAAGATCACGGTCGACGTCAAGGGCGAGATCCTCGAGCTGAAAAACACGATCAACACGATGGTCGATCAGCTCAACGCCTTCGCCTCGGAAGTCTCCCGCGTGGCGCGCGAAGTCGGCACCGAAGGCAAGCTCGGCGGCCAGGCCGTCGTCCCCGGCGTCGCCGGCACGTGGAAGGACCTCACCGACAACGTCAACTCGATGGCGTCCAACCTCACCGGGCAGGTGCGCAACATCGCCGAGGTGACGATCGCGGTCGCAAACGGCGACCTGTCGCGCAAGATCACCGTCGACGTGCGCGGCGAGATCCTGCAGCTGAAGGAAGCGATCAACGCGATGGTCGAGCAGCTGCGGTCCTTTGCGTCGGAGGTGACGCGCGTCGCGCGCGAGGTCGGCACCGAAGGACGCCTTGGCGTGCAGGCGGTCGTGCCCGGCGTGGCGGGCACGTGGAAAGACCTCACCGACTCGGTCAACGTCATGGGCGCCAACCTCACCGCGCAGGTCCGCAACATCGCCGAGGTGACGACCGCCGTCGCGCGCGGCGACCTTTCGCGCAAGATCACGGTCGACGTCAAGGGCGAGATTCTCGAGCTCAAGAACACGATCAACACGATGGTCGATCAGCTGCGGTCGTTTGCCGCGGAGGTCACGCGCGTGGCGCGCGAGGTCGGAACGGAGGGCCGCCTCGGCGGTCAGGCCGAAGTGCCCGGCGTCGCAGGGACGTGGAAGGACCTCACCGACTCGGTGAACGTCATGGCTGCGAACCTCACCGACCAGGTCCGCGGCATCGTGAAGGTCGTGACCGCGGTCGCCGACGGCAACCTCCGGCAGAAGCTCACCGTCGAAGCCAAGGGCGAGGTCGCGGCGCTCGCCGAAACCATCAACAACATGACCGACACGCTCGCGACCTTCGCCGAGCAGGTCACCAACGTGGCGCGCGAAGTCGGCGTCGAAGGGCGCCTCGGCGGCCAGGCGCACGTGCCCGGCGCGGCCGGCACGTGGAAAGACCTCACCGGCAACGTCAACCTCCTCGCCGCGAACCTCACCAACCAGGTGCGCGCGATCGCCGAGGTCGCGACGGCGGTCACGAAAGGCGACCTCACACGGTCGATCCAGGTGGAAGCCCGCGGCGAAGTGGCCGAGCTGAAAGACAACATCAACACGATGATCGACAACCTGCGGGCGACGACGGACCGCAACCAGGAGCAGGACTGGCTCAAGACGAACCTCGCCAAGTTCACCCGCATGCTCCAGGGACAGCGCGATCTCGTGACCGTCGGCCAGCTGCTGCTCACCGAGCTGGCGCCGCTGGTCAACGCGCAGCAGGGGTCGGTCTATCAGATGCTGAGCGAGGTCGCCGACAGCACGCCGGCGCTGTCACTGCTCGCCGGCTACGCCATCGGCGACGACCAGGCCAAGCGCATCGAAGTCGGGAAGGGGCTCGTCGGCCAGTGCGCGCTCGAGAAACAGCGCATCCTCCTGACGAAGGTGCCGCGGTCGTACACGCGCATCCACTCCAGCCTCGGCTCCTCCCGCCCCAAGAACATCGTCGTGCTGCCGGTGCTCTTCGAGGGTGAAACGAAGGCGGTCATCGAGCTGTCGTCGCTGCAGCCGTTCACGGCGACACACCTGACGTTCCTCGAGCAGCTCACGCAGTCGATCGGCGTCGTGCTCAACACGATCGAGGCGACGATGCGCACAGAAAACCTGCTGCAGCAGTCGCAGCAGCTCACGATGGAGCTGCAGACTCGGCAGGCCGAACTGCAGCAGACCAACGAGGAGCTGGCGTCGAAGGCGAAGCAGCTGGCCGAGCAGAACGTCGAGGTCGAGCGCAAGAACAAGGAAGTGGAGCAGGCGAGGCGCGCGCTCGAGGAAAAGGCCGCGGAGCTGGCGCTCACCTCGAAATACAAGTCGGAGTTCCTCGCGAACATGTCGCACGAGCTCCGCACGCCGCTCAACTCGATCCTCATCCTCGGCCAGCAGCTCGGCGACAACGCCGGCGGAAACCTCACCGGCAAGCAGGTGGAGTTTGCGCGAAACATCCACTCGGCCGGCACGGACCTGCTGACGCTGATCAACGACATTCTGGACCTCTCCAAGATCGAATCGGGCACCGTCACCGTCGAAGCCGAAGAGATCACGTTCGGCGGCCTGCGCGACACGGTGGAGCGCATGTTCCACCACGTCGCCGAGTCGAAAAACCTGGCCTTCCACGTCGAGATCGACAACACGCTGCCGAGGACCTTCACGAGCGATCCGAAGCGGCTGCAGCAGATTCTCAAGAACCTGCTGTCGAACGCGTTCAAGTTCACCTCGCAGGGCACCGTCTCGATGCGCGTCCAGTCGGTCGCATCGGGGTGGTCGCCGGATCATCCGATCCTGCGCTTCGTGCCGATGGCCGTCGCCATCGAAGTCAACGACACCGGAATCGGAATCGCGCCCGAGAAGCAGCGTCTGATCTTCGAGGCCTTCCAGCAGGCCGACGCCGGCACGAGCCGCAAATACGGCGGCACCGGCCTGGGTCTCGCCATCAGCCGCGAGCTCGCGACGCTTCTTGGCGGCGAGATCAAGCTCGTGTCGGTTCCGGGCCAGGGGAGCACATTCACGCTGTACCTTCCGGTCACCTACACGGGCCCCGCCCGCGCTGTCACCGCCCCGTCGACCGCCCTGGCGCTGGAGGCGCATCATCCGGCCCCGGCCCAGGCGCTTCCGGTGCTCGCCGCGGCGAAAGCCGAGGAAATCGTCGCCGACGATCGCGAGCAGATCCGCGACGGCGACAACGTGCTGCTCATCGTCGACGACGACGCGCACTATGCGCGGGTGCTGCTCGGGCTCGCGCGCGACAAGGGGTTCAAGGGGATCGTCGCGAACCGCGGGCAAGCCGGAATCACGCTGGCGAAGCAGTTCAAGCCGACCGCCATCACCCTCGACGTCTTCCTGCCCGACATGCTCGGCTGGACCGTGCTCAACAACCTGAAGCTCGATCCCGCCACCCGCCACATCCCCGTGCAGATGCTCTCGGTCGAGGAGGAGCGCCAGCACGGGCTCTCACACGGCGCGTTCTCGTATCTCGTCAAGCCTGCGACGACCGAAGATCTGGAGCACGCCTTCGATCGCATCAAGAGCTACATCACGCCCCACAAGAAGCGGCTCCTCGTCATCGAGGACAACGATCTCGAGCGGCAGAGCATCGTCGAGCTGCTCACGCATGACGACATCGACATCCGCGCCGTGGGCACCGGCGGCGACGCGCTGCAGGCCCTGAAGAAGGACGCGTTCGACTGCTGCGTGGTCGACCTGCGGCTGCCCGACATGACGGGGTTCGAGCTGCTCGAGCGGATCCAGGCCGAGCCCGACCTTCGTGCGATGCCTGTGGTGGTCTTCACCGGGAAGGAGTTGTCGGCGTCCGAGGAGGCGCGGTTGAAGATCGTGGCGAAGAGCGTCGTGCTCAAGGACGTGCAGTCGCCGGAGCGCCTTTTCGACGAAACGGCGCTCTTCCTCCACCGCGTCGTCGCCGAGCTGCCGGAGAGCAAGCGCGCCCTGCTCGAGCGGCTGCATGGCTCGAACGACGTACTGCGCGGCCGCAGGGTGCTGGTCGTCGACGACGACGCGCGGAACATCTTCGCGCTCACGACGGTGCTCGAGAACCAGGATATGGAGGTGCTGAGCGCCACCAACGGACGGCAGGCGATCGAGCTGATTCAGACGACGCCTGACTTGAGCGTCGTGCTCATGGACATCATGATGCCCGAGATGGACGGCTACGAGACGATGCGCGAGATTCGTCGGCAGCCCGCCTTCAGGACGCTGCCGATTCTGGCGCTGACGGCGAAGGCGATGAAGGGCGACCGCGAGAAGTGTCTCGAGGCCGGCGCCTCCGACTACATCGCGAAGCCGGTCAACACTGACCAGCTGCTGTCGCTGCTGCGCGTGTGGCTGTACCGGTAGAGGAGGCGATCAGGTGACCGCCGCGCCGCATCCGAAAGTACTCATCGTCGACGACCAGTCGCGCAACCTCGACGCGCTCGAGGCGATGCTCGCGCCGACCGAGTGCGAGATCGTGCGCGCAGGCAACTCGGACGAGGCGCTCCTCGCGCTGCTTCGCCATGATTTCGCGGCGATCGTGCTCGACATCCGCATGCCCGACATGAGCGGGATCGAGCTGGCGAGGCTGATCAAGCAGCGCAAGCGTTCGCAGCACGTGCCCATTCTCTTTCTCACCGCGCACCTGGTCGACGAAGACGATGTCCTGAAGGGATACGGCGTCGGCGCCGTCGACTACCTGAGCAAGCCGATCAACGCGGAGATCCTGCGGTCGAAGGTCGGCGTGTTCATCGACGCCTTCAAGAAGACGCTCGCGCTGGCGCAGCTGAACGAGCAGCTGCAGCGCGAGATCGCAGACCGCGAGCACGCGCAGCAGGCGCTGCAGCTCGCGAACGAGCAGCTCGAGCGCCGTGTGCAGGAGCGCACCGCGGCCCTGACGCGCGCGCACCAGGGCGTCCGGGAGAACGAAGAGCGTCTGCGGATGGCGCTCGACGTGGCGCAGGTCGCCGCATGGGAGTGGCATCTCGCCTCGGGGCGGATGCAGTGGTCCACGGATCCGGAGGCGCTTTTCAAGTTTCCCAAAGGGTCGTTCGGGGAGGAGCTGCGCATCGTGCGGGCGATCCACCCCGACGACCGCGCGCGCGTCGAAAATGCGACGGCGCTGGCGCTCAAGACCGGCGTGTACGACGCCGAGTACCGCGTCGTCCGCCCCGATCGATCCGTGGCGTGGATTCTGGAGCGGGGGCGCATCGTGGACGGCCCGGACGAGCTCCGGATGGTCGGCATCAGCCGCGACGTGACGGCCGAGCGCGAATACGCGCGGGAGCGGGAGCGGCTGCTGCGAAGCGAGCAGCGCGCGCGCGACGAAGCGGAGCGCCAGGGGCGTCTCAAGGACGAATTCCTCGCCACGCTGAGCCACGAGCTCCGGACGCCGATGAACGCCATCCTCGGCTGGCTGTCCATCCTGGAGAGCGGAAAGCCCATCCGGGAGATTCATTCGGCGCTGGCGGTGATCAACCGCAACGCGCAGGTGCAGGCGAAGCTCATCGAGGATCTGCTCGACATGAACCGGCTCATGTCGGGCAACGTCCGGCTGGACATCGGGCCGCTCCACGTCGGGGTGCTCCTGCACTCGACGATGCAGGCGCTGCAGCCGGCCGCCGACGCGAAGCGCGTTCAGCTGATTGCGTCGCTCGAGACGCAGGGCGAGGCGTTCGCAGACGCCAGGCGCCTGCAGCAGGTGCTGTGGAACCTGGTGCACAACGCGATCAAGTTCACGCCCGCCGAGGGGCGCGTGCGCATCGACGTCTCGCACGCGGGCGGATCGCTCGAGATGAACGTGACCGACAGCGGGCAGGGGATCGACCCGTCCTTCCTTCCACACGTCTTCGAGCGCTTCCGGCAGGAGGATGCCTCGACGACGCGCGAGGCGTCGGGGCTTGGGCTTGGGCTGTCGATTGCGAAGCAGCTGGTCGAGCTCCACGGCGGCTCGATCACGGCGGGCAGCGCAGGTCCCGGACTTGGCGCGACGTTCACCGTGCGCATGCCGGTTGATCGGGAGTCGCACGCCGCCCGCGCCGCGGCGATCGCGGCCGACGCAGCCGGTTCCGGTACGGTAACGATGTCGGCGTAGGGCGTGTCAGTGCGTCATCGAGTAGAGCACGACATCGATGCCGAACGCGTAGCCCGGAACTGAAAACTTCTCGAAATATTCCCGGTTGTCGCCTTCCCGCTCGTACGAGTCGCCGTAGTCGTTGTTGTGCGTCATCAGCACCATGATGCGCCCGTGCTCGTCGACGACCGCGCGGATATGCGACGTCGCACTGTCGGGCCCGCGTTCGGAGGTGCCGCCGGTGCGCGACCAGTAGCCGATCCCCGGTATCTGGAGGCCGGGGGGCACCGTGAGCATCTGGTGGAAGATCGGATGCTCGTGCGGAAGGTCGACGATCGGAAACTCGCCTGACGGGAGCACCTTGCGGAGCTCTCCTTCCCAATGGGCCCAGGCGTAACTGCCCCAGAAATCATCGGCCCACAGGAAGCCGCCCTTGAGCAGGTACGAGCGCAGCGCCGTGGCCTCCTGCTCGTCGAAGTAGGCGCCTCCCGGCTCGGTCATCATCACGAACGGGCAGTGCGACAGCTCGGGGCTCGTCGCGGTGAGGAGAAGCGAGCGCGGCGTCTCGCTGGAGTCCATGCTGACGGGCGTGCGCGTCAGCTCCGACAGCCGGATTGAGAGGTTTTCGTCGGCGCGGGGCCAGTCGACGCCCCACCCGTCTCCGTCGCCGGAAGTGGAGTTGCGGAACTGCAGGCGGCAGAACTGAAACGATCCGTCGAAGTCGTCGAAGGTGGCGTAGCGGGCGGAAAACGGACTGCGGCCGAAGCCCTGCGGCGGACGTCCGCGCCCCTGGGCCGCGGCAGCGGCCACCGCCAGCAGCAGAACACATGCGGCTCGTATGGCTCTCACTCGACCGCGCTCCCGCTGATTGTAGGCCGCGCGCGTTGCGGAGTCGTAATAAACCGCCAGAGGAAGTAGAGCTGGCGCTGAAGCACGAAGGCGCCAGCGTCAGCTCATTTGTCGGCCAGGATCAGGCGCGCCCGGGCGGCGTACGTGGAGGTCGCCGACACCGGAACGCGGGCGCCGACCAGCTCGTCGTTCGAGATCTCGCCTTCGATGCGTACGGCGAAGAACCGCTTGCAGTACTCGCAGCGGTACCAGCGCTCATGAGGCTGCGACCCGAGCACGGTCGCGGTCTGCGTGTTCGTCGAATCGCACCGGATACACCTGGGCAAACCTGATGACATGAAAGCGCTTTCCTTGGCCCCGAAGCCCTGAATAATCGCGGACGCGACGAATATACCTGACCCGCGCGCGACATCATCCAAACTTCACCCGGGTGTGTCCGGCCGGATACGGGCGTCACGGGCGCGATACAGCGGATGCTGAGGCCAGCCCCCGCTCAGAGGGCGCCGAGGAACGCGGCGAGGTCCTTCTTCTCCTGCCCGCTCAAGCCGATGTGAAATCGGCTGTCGTAAAAGTCCACGACGTCGGCCAGCGTCGCCGCCAGCCCGTTGTGGAAATACGGCGCGCGTGAGGCGACGTTCCGCAGCACCGGTCCCTTGAAGGTCGACATGTCCTTCCACTTGCCTGTGATCAGCGCCCGGCCGGGATCGGTGCTCTGCACGATCTCTCCCGTCACCGTGTTCTGGAACGTGTAGAGCGGCATGTCGGGCGTGCGATGTGCCGCGTCGGAGAGGCCGAGGTCGATCGCAAGAGGAACGGAATGGTCGCCGACGTTCGGCGAATCATGACAGACGCTGCACGTGGCCGTGATTGCCGGCGCGTTCAGGGCGTCGTTGAGGCCGCGCACCCCGCTTACCGTGAAGCTGCGCGTGTTGAAGATCTCCTGGCCGCGATACACGGCGGCGCGCGCCGCGGCGCCGGCGCCGTGATCGCCGTTGGCCCGCGCGTTCCATGCATCGAACAGCGTGAAGACACGCTTGTTGAATCCCGCGCTGAGCGCGTCGTTGATGCCAATCGAGAACGGCTCGTGCGACAATCCGATGGGGCCGCCGAGTCCCTTCTGTGCGTTGAGCACGCCTGCCGCCGAGTCCACCGCCTGCGCGGAATAGAGCCCGGTCTCGAACTCGACGATGGCGTTGCGCTGCGCGGGCGTGAGCGGGTTGATCGCGGCGGCGTGGCCGAGCGTCGCGCCGTTCGCCTGGTCGCTCAGATCGAAGTGCACCGACTCGCCCGCGAACGTCTCGCGCCCGTCCCACATCACACCGGAAAGGAAGCGCAGATTCGTGGAGGGGAGCGGGCGGCGGAAGAGCGAGAGCTCCACCGCCGACGCGTAGCCGTACGGATCGTCGGTGTGAATCAAATCGAATTCGGCATTTGGAGGCACGCCGATGCCGACGCGGATCAGCCCTTTCGACAGGAGCATGGAATAGGACGCTCTCCGCGCGTCGAGCGTGGAGACATTGGCGAGCGGAGAGTTGGATCCGTCATTCGTGCGAAAGAGCGGGTCGAATCCAGCCGTGTCGTTGAACCTGGCGGCAATGTGCGCCGGCGTGATCGTCCACCCATCGTCCGGGTCGTGGCACGACGCGCAGGAGCGCCCGTTGGTGCCGAGCGACTGGAAGAACGGGTTGTCGAAATCGAGAGAGCCGTTGACCGTGTAGGTGCGGAAGATTCCAGTCGGATCGTCGTGGCCGATCATGTTCGGCCCGTTCCCGTTTCCGGCAGGCGCTGTGGCGGCTGCGACGGATGCCGCGGCGACGGCCGAAACCGTGATCGCGGCTCGCGCGAAGCGCAGTGGACCCATGGCACTTCTCTTTCTCGAAAGCGGGGTACGCGCGAGCGTTCGGCCGCGTACCGCCGAGGTGAACGTGTGTGCGGCCACCTGTGCAAGCCGTGTACCTCGACCGCGGCGACGACGCGGATTTCAGGCTGGGGCAATTCTTCGAATGGTTGCGCGGATTTCAGGACGCGGAGACCGTTCAGTTGCAGAGAGCAGCTGAGCCTCGGAGTGTCCTCAGCGGCGGCATCCGTCCGGCTCGGCGTAACGAATTTACACGCGCGTACTGCTCAGCTGCGCCCTGGGCAGTGAGACGCGGCAGACGCTGCGCGACGGATCAGACGCGCCGTGCCCGCCGCGCCGGATGAGCGAAGAAGCCGCCGACGACAATCGCGACGCCGATCACGAGGACGAGCACGCCGGGGACGGCGAACACGAGCGAGAAGGTCATCGCGAGCCCGATGACGACGAGCACGAGCCCGAAGGCGATTGCGGCGGCGTGCTCGAGGAGATGCTCCGCCGATTTCACAAAGTCATGCATGGGTTGTCCACCACGAAAGCAGCGTTCTCTCCGATCAAAATCAGCAATGGGTGTGCCCGTTGCACGCGGATGCGCCGTCCTCCGGCCGCGCACCCGTACCTGTCGTCAGGGGTGCGCACGATTGCGCGCGGCGGCGGACTGTCAGCGGAGCGGCGACCGGCCGATATGACCGTCGATGAGCTGGCAGAGCACGAATGTTCGCGCGGCGGCGACGCTTCTTCGCGAACGGATCGCGTCCGGAGACGACTCGGTCCGCACGAAAGCCATTTACGAAGGGCTCCTGGACGTGCTCGATCCGACCAGACGCGCGACGCGCGTGCAGCGGGAGCTGGCCGGGGCGACGAAGATGGCGGCCGCCGCAGCCGTGAGCCCGCAGCGCGAGCGCAGGACGGCCGATCGGCGCCGGCAGGCGGAGCGCCGCGCGATGAGCCTCGGGGCGCCGCAGGGCGTGGAACGGCGGCGGGGCATCGGGAAAG
>JADMIO011435031.1_pt1 | contig 22896 bp, 19 predicted proteins | sample 8958161 | NCBI WGS metagenome assembly JADMIO01 (sample SAMN16585339, study PRJNA669376) | soil metagenome | isolation source: Crop rotation soil | place: USA: Cullars Rotation, Alabama | collected 2011 | reverse complement strand
CGCGACAACTTGTCCACGTGGAATTCTAAGCTTAGGATCCCAATGTGCTGGAAAGGAGGCCAAGGCCGGTGCCTCCGTATTTGCGGCTGGTGCCGGCATCTGCCTGCTGGAAGGCCTCGAAGATGATCTTCTGCTTCTCTTGCGGAATGCCGATGCCGGTGTCAGCGACTTCGAAGGCGATCACCGCCGCGGCATTGCTGAGGATGGGATGGTTGTCACCCCAACCGCTCTCGGCCGTGAAGACGGAGAGGCGGACGCCGCCCTGGTCGGTGAACTTGAAGGCGTTGGAGAGCAGATTCTTCAGAACCTGCTGCAAGCGCTTCGAGTCGGTGACCAATGAGCGGCCGAGATGCGGATCGGTGTGGATTTCGAAGGACAGCTTCTTGTTCTCCGCCTCGTGACGGAACGGGCGAGCAATCATCTCCAGCAGGCCGGCGAAGAAGACCTCTTCGGCTTCGACCGACACCGTTCCGGATTCGATCTTCGACAGATCGAGAATGTCGGAGATGAGGTTGAGCAGGTCGGTGCCAGCGCCGTGAATGGTGCGCGCGAACTCCACCTGCTTGCCGCTGAGGTTGCCTTCCGGGTTGTCGGCGAGCTGCTGGCCCAGCACCAGGATGCTGTTCAGTGGCGTGCGCAGCTCATGCGACATGTTGGCAAGGAACTCGGACTTGTACTTCGAGGTGAGCGCCAGCTCTTTGGCTTTTTCTTCAAGAGCGCGACGCGCCTGCTCGATTTCCTGGTTCTTGCGCTCCACTTCGACGTTCTGCTCGGCTAACTGCTGCGCCTTCTGAGCGAGCTGCTCGTTGGTCTGCTGCAACTCCTTTTGCTGCGACTGGAGCTCAGTCGCCAACTGCTGCGACTGCTTGAGCAGGGCTTCCGTCTGCATCGTGGCTTCAATGCTGTTCAGCACGATGCCGATGCTGGCGGTGAGCTGCTCGAGGAACGATAGGTGCGAAGCGGTGAACGAGCTCAGCGTGGCGAGTTCGATGACAGCCTTGACCTGGTCTTCGAACAGCACCGGCAAGACAATCACGTTACGTGGGACGGCCTCAAAGAGCCCGCTGCGGATGGGCACGGTGCGATCGGGCGGCAAGTCGGTGATGAGCATGCGGCGCTTCTCGGCCGCACACTGGCCGACCAGGCCCTCGCCGATGCTAACGCGTTCGAGATGTCCATCGGGCGAGTTGGCGAAGGCTGAGAGCAGAACCATCGTCTCCGATTCTTCCGCATCGGTCTGGTAGATCAAGCCCTGCTGTGCGTTGACCAGCGGCGCCAGCTCGGAGAGCAGCATGCGACCCACGGTCGTCAGATCGCGCTGGCCTTGCAACATGCCGGTGAACCGAGCCAGGTTGGTCTTCAACCAGTCCTGCTCGGTGTTGCGCTCCGTGGTGAGACGGAGATTGTTAATCATCGTGTTGATGTTGTCTTTGAGCTCGGCGACTTCGCCTCGCGCCTCCACCTGAATGGAGCGCGTGAGATCGCCCTTGGTAACGGCGGTGGCGACCTCGGCGATCGCGCGCACCTGGTTAGTCAGGTTGTCAGCCAGCAGGTTGACGTTGTCGACCAAGTCCTTCCAAGTGCCGGCGGCTCCGGGCACGTTGGCCTGTCCACCGAGACGGCCTTCCACGCCGACCTCGCGAGCAACCGTGGTCACCTGATCGGCGAAGGTCGCAAGCGTGTCGGTCATGTTGTTGATGGTGTCGGCGAGGGCCGCGACTTCGCCCTTGGCATTCACCGTCAGCTTCTGGGTGAGCACGCCATTGGCGACGGCGGTCACCACCTTCACGATGCCGCGCACCTGCTCGGTCAGGTTGGCGGCCATCACGTTGACGTTGTCGGTAAGGTCTTTCCAGGTGCCGGCCACACCGGGCACCTGCGCCTGACCACCGAGCTTGCCGTCGGTACCCACCTCGCGGGCCACGCGCGTCACCTCGGCGGCGAAGGCGTTGAGCTGGTCTACCATGGTGTTGATGGTGTTCTTGAGCTCGAGAATTTCTCCCTTCACGTCCACCGTAATCTTGCGCGACAAGTCGCCGCGGGCCACGGCGGTGGTCACCTCGGCAATGTTGCGCACCTGCGCCGTCAGGTTGCCGGCCATAGCGTTGACGGAATCGGTAAGGTCCTTCCACGTTCCAGCCACACCGGGCACATTGGCTTGACCGCCCAGACGGCCATCGGTGCCGACCTCGCGGGCCACGCGCGTTACCTCGGCGGCGAACGAGCGCAGCTGCTCGACCATCGTGTTCAGCGTTTCTTTAAGCTGCAGAATCTCGCCACGCACGTCCACGGTGATCTTCTTAGACAAGTCGCCGTTCGCGATGGCGGTCGCCACCTCGGCGATGTTGCGCACCTGGCCGGTGAGATTCGAGGCCATGAAGTTGACGTTGTCGGTGAGATCTTTCCACGTGCCGGCCACGCCAGGCACTTCAGCCTGACCGCCGAGCTTGCCGTCGGTGCCCACCTCGCGGGCCACGCGCGTGACTTCGCCAGCGAAGGCGTTGAGCTGATCGACCATTGTGTTAATGGTGTTCTTGAGCTCGAGAATCTCGCCCTTCACGTCCACGGTGATCTTGCGCGAGAGGTCGCCGCGGGCCACGGCGGTGGTCACCTCGGCAATGTTGCGCACCTGGCCGGTGAGATTGCCGGCCATCGAGTTCACCGAGTCGGTCAAATCCTTCCACGTACCGGCGACTCCCGGCACGTTCGCCTGACCGCCGAGACGGCCTTCCGTACCGACCTCGCGAGCCACGCGGGTGACTTCGCCCGCGAAGGCGTTGAGCTGGTCCACCATCGTGTTGATGGTTTCCTTCAGCAGCAGAATTTCGCCGCTGACGTTCACGGTGATCTTCTTCGACAAGTCGCCGCTGGCGATGGCCGTCGCGACTTCGGCGATGTTGCGCACCTGGCCAGTCAGGTTGCTGGCCATCGAGTTCACCGAGTCCGTGAGGTCCTTCCAGGTACCGGCAACACCCGGCACGGCTGCCTGGCCACCGAGCTTGCCGTCGGTTCCGACCTCGCGGGCCACGCGCGTCACTTCCGAGGCGAAGGCGCGGAGCTGATCGACCATCGTATTGATGGTGTCTTTCAGCTCGAGAATTTCGCCTTTCACGTCCACGGTGATCTTACGCGACAAGTCGCCGCGCGCCACGGCTGTCGCCACCTCGGCGATGTTGCGCACCTGCGCCGTGAGATTGCCGGCCATGAAGTTCACGTTATCGGTAAGGTCCTTCCAGGTTCCGGCCACGCCGGGCACCTGCGCCTGTCCGGCAAGTTTGCCTTCGGTTCCCACTTCGCGGGCCACGCGCGTGACCTCGCTGGCAAACGCATTCAGCTGATCCACCATCGTGTTGATGGTGTTCTTCAGCTCAAGAATTTCTCCCTTCACGTCCACGGTGATCTTGCGCGACAAGTCGCCGCGCGCCACAGCGGTGGTGACTTCGGCAATGTTACGGACTTGGCCCGTGAGGTTGCCGGCCATCGAGTTCACCGAGTCGGTCAAGTCCTTCCAAGTTCCGGCCACACCCGGGACGTTTGCCTGGCCGCCCAGACGGCCTTCGGTTCCGACTTCGCGGGCCACACGCGTCACCTCGCCGGCGAAGCGGTTAAGCTGGTCCACCATCGTGTTCAGGGTTTCCTTCAGCTGAAGGATTTCGCCGCGCACGTCTACGGTGATCTTGCGGGAGAGGTCGCCGTTGGCAATAGCGGTTGCCACCTCGGCAATGTTGCGCACCTGGCCCGTCAGGTTCGAGGCCATGAAGTTGACGTTATCGGTAAGGTCCTTCCACGTACCGGCGACACCGGGCACGTTGGCCTGGCCGCCGAGCTTGCCTTCGGTTCCCACTTCGCGGGCCACACGGGTAACTTCGCCGGCGAAGGCGTTGAGCTGATCGACCATCGTGTTGATGGTCTCTTTGAGTTCGAGAATCTCGCCCTTCACGTCGACGGTGATCTTGCGTGACAAGTCGCCGCGGGCTACGGCGGTGGTTACTTCGGCGATATTGCGAACCTGGGCCGTCAGGTTGCCGGCCATGGCGTTCACCGAGTCCGTGAGGTCTTTCCAGGTTCCGGCCACGCCGGGCACGACGGCCTGACCGCCGAGCTTGCCGTCGGTGCCGACCTCGCGGGCCACGCGCGTTACCTCCGAGGCGAACGACCGCAGCTGGTCGACCATGGTGTTGATGGCTTCTTTGAGCTGAAGAATTTCGCCGCGCACGTCGACGGTGATCTTGCGCGACAAGTCGCCGCTGGCCACGGCGGTAGCGACTTCCGCGATGTTGCGGACCTGGCTGGTCAGGTTGCTGGCCATGGAGTTGACCGAGTCCGTGAGGTCTTTCCAGGTCCCGGCGACGCCGGGCACGACGGCCTGTCCACCCAGCTTGCCGTCGGTGCCGACCTCGCGGGCCACGCGCGTCACCTCCGAGGTAAAGACGCTCAGCTGCTGAATCATCGTATTGACGATGTTGGCGGAGCGCAGGAATTCTCCCTCCAGCGGGCGACCATCCACGTCAAGGCGGACCGTCTGATTGAGGTTCCCCTGCGCGACTGCGGCGATGGCGCCCGTTACCTCTGTAGTTGGGCGCAGCAGGTCGTCCACTAGCGTGTTCACAGAAACTTCCATCTCGCCCCAGGCGCCGTTGCGGGTGCGGAAGCGGGTACGCTCACGGGTACGACCCTCTTTGCCGACGGCCTGGCCGACGCGCTTCAACTCGCGCGACATCTGCTCATTGGCCGCGATTATGTCGTTGAAGGTGTCGGCGATTTTGCCCGGCAGGCCTGTCCAGGCCCCCGGCAGGCGAACCGAGAAGTCGCCCTGTTGCATGCGTTGCAACGCGCCCAGAATGACGCTTAAGTCTGCCGCTGATCCTTCCGCCAGCGCCGTGCCGTCTCCGTTGCCCTGGCTTACGTTGTCCAAGGCAGGGGTGGGCGCCGAAGCAGCGGCTGAGCTGGAGCTGTTACGTTTCATGATCGATTTTTCCTATTAGTGGCAAGAGGGGAGATACCGGGCAGGGGAGGGGCAGCGGCACGGCTGCGGGGTCCGCAAACATGTCTGTGCAGCAGCATCAATAGGCCTTCCGTGGACCTTCAACGTCTCGCAAGTCGCCCTATGGAAACCGCAGGCGATGGAAATATACCGCTTGGCATGGGTCTTATGCCGACCCATTTGTACTTAATACCGGAATTAAGCGACCCCTTTTACGCTGGAGGGAGTGGATTGGCGCGCATTGCCAAAAGCGGGCCACACCCGGCCAGAGTACGATGATGGGCTTGGATGCAGCAGCAACTCTGCTGGTTGTCCGCCAGTTGCTCCTCAAACACTCCCCTTTCTAAAATATTTCTCCTGCTTTCGGCAGGCAGAGCATTGTCCAAGGAAAATGACAAAGGTTACGATGACAGGAGTTTTAAACGCTCCTGTCGGAGTGGTGATTGCCAAGTCTCCGGCCGCCGCCTGTTGTTGCCGCTTCGCCGGGACCAACAACGTGTACCGCAGCCAGCGCAGTATGCCGTTCTTGGGAGATGATGTCCGAGCCTGGGCGCCAGGAAGTCGACCAGTTCATCCTCGATGAGATCGATACCGTCCCTCACCTCGAGGCCTTGCTGCTGCTATGGAACAGCCGTCCTCGCCTCTGGCCGCTCGCAGAGATAAGCAAGGCGCTCTACCTGCCGCCGGATTCCACCCGCTTGATGCTGGCGGACATGGAGCGGCGCGGCCTGGTCACCTTGACCGAGCCGGATTGCTTCCAGTACCGTTCCGGCGAACGTGATGCCGTGGTTGCGGCAGTCGATCAGACGTATCGCCGGGAAATCGTACGTATCGCCACAATGATTCATGCCAAGCCGTCGGCATCGCTGCGTGAGTTTGCGCGCGCGTTCCGCCTGAAAAAGGATTGATACCGGATGGGAGCGATCGTCTACGGATTCGGGGTGGTAGTTACGCTGTGTTGCGGAGTGCTGCTGACACGGGCTTACCTCAACGTCCGTAAACGCCTGCTGCTCTGGAGTGCTATTTGCTTTTACGGCTTGGCAGTGTCAAACCTGTTGGTGTTCCTGGACCTCATCGTCTTCCCCGAGGTCAATCTTTATCCTTACCGTCTGGGAACGGCTGCCATTTCCCTGCTAGTTCTGCTGTACGGTCTGATATGGGAGGGCGAGAAATGATTGAGGGCTTCCTGCTGGGCGTACTTGCGACCGCTTCCCTGGCCTGCGGAGTGTTCTTTCTGAGGTTCTGGCGCGACACTCGCGACTCGCTGTTCCTGATGTTCGCCCTGGCGTTCGTGGTGGAAGGCGTCAGTCGCACCGTTTACCTGTGGTTTCCGAATCCCAGCGAAGGCAAACCGTTCATTTACCTGGTGCGCTGTTTCGCCTTCCTGCTTATTGTTGCCGGGATTATCAACAAGAATCGCAAGGCGAACGCCTAGTTCAGGGCAGATTCCGGCTGGCAGACAGCGGCCACTTACACGGCAGCAGTGTCGGAGCTGTATGAGGCGCTGCTCGGCGCAAGCGCTACTCTGATTCTTCACCCGCTACAGCAATGGCAGGATACGTCGTTCTGCGATATTTCTCGGGGAACCACTGAGCGGTCGCAACCATCACAATAGTATGGGGTTCGCGTTGCGTTAGCCCCTCACCTTAGAACCCGAGCCATGACTGCTGTCCCTATCGACGGCATTGCCGTCTCGCATTACACCGTACCCACCGACTTCCCGGAGTCAGACGGAACCCTGCAATGGGACAAGACGACCATCGTTCTGGTGGAGGCGAGTGCCGGGGGTAAGCGCGGCATCGGCTACACCTACGCGGACGAGGCCACCGCTTCATTAGCAAATGGCGTGCTGCGGACAGTCATCGCCGGGATGAGCGCCTTGTCGCCAGCGGCGGCATACGAATCGATGTGGCATCGGATTCGCAATCTGGGCCGCCCGGGTATCTGCTCGATGGCAATTTCCGCAATTGATTGCGCGCTGTGGGATTTGAAGGCACGCCTGCTGAACGTATCCCTCGTCGCGCTGCTGGGGCAGGTTCGGCAGGGTGCGACCATTTATGGGAGCGGCGGATTTACTTCCTACTCCGACGAGCAACTGGCGAAGCAGCTCTCCGGCTGGGCCAAGCAGGGCATACGCAGCGTAAAGATGAAGATCGGGCGCGAGCCCGCACGAGACCCCCATCGCGTGCGAGTGGCGCGGGAGGCCATTGGGGCGGATACCGAGCTGTACGTCGATGCGAATGGGGCGTACTCGGTGAAGGAGGCAATCGCGCAGGCAGAGCGCTTCCATGAGTATGGTGTGCGATGGTTCGAGGAGCCGGTTTCCTCCGATGATCTGGCCGGCTTGCGGCTGGTGCGGGAGCGCGCGCCCGCTCCGATGGAGATCGCAGCCGGCGAGTACGGCTACGACATCTTCTATTTCCGCAGAATGCTGGAGGCAGGTGCCGTCGATGTGCAGCAGGCCGACGTTACCCGCTGCGGCGGTATCACGGCGTTTTTGCAAGTCGCGGCGCTCTGCCAGGCGCACAACATTCCGATCTCGGGCCACACGGCGCCGGCATTGCATGCGTCGGTTGCCTGCTGCGTGCCCATATTCAAGAACCTCGAGTATTTCCACGACCACGTTCGCATCGAGCGTATGTTTTTCGACGGCTTGCCCGAACTGGTGAACGGCGAATTGCGACCTGATCCGGCGCGTCCGGGAAACGGTCTGGAGTTGAAGCGCGTGGACGCACAGAAATACGCAGCCTGAAGTGAAGGAGATTATGTCTGCTGAGAGAACGACGCTGATTACACCCGAGGAATTGGCCAGCACGCTCAAGCCGCAGCCGCGAGATTGGCGCTCCGACGCTCAGAATGTAGACGCAGCCGGGCTGGAGCAGGAACTGCGCAAGAATGTTGCAGGCGAGGTGCGGTTCGATGCCGGAAGCAAGGCGATGTATGCGCTGGACGCCTCCAACTACCGCCAGGTACCCATTGGTGTTGTCGTTCCCAAATCCAAAGAAGACGTTGTGCAGACGGTCGCGGCGTGCCACAAATTCGGTGCACCGGTGCTCTCGAGAGGCGGCGGAACGAGCCTGGCGGGACAGTGCTGCAACGTGGCCGTAGTCATCGACTGGTCGAAGTACATGCACCACGTGCTGGAGGTGAACATCCAGGAGCGCTGGGCGCGAGTGCTGCCCGGTACGGTCTGCGACGGACTGCGCAATCGCGCGCTGCACGATAGCAAGAACCTACTCACCTGGGGACCGGATCCCGCTACCCACAACCACTGCTGCTTCGGCGGGATGATCGGCAACAACTCCTGCGGTGCGCACGCGCAGATGTCGGGCAAGACCGACAACAACATTGAGGAGCTGGAGGTCCTGCTGTACGACGGCACGCGCATGAATGTGGGCTGGATGACGGAGGCCGAATGGGAGCCGCGGATCCGGCAGGGCGGGCGTGTGGGCGATCTGTATCGCAACCTGCGGTCGCTACGCGATCACTATGCCGTCCTGATCCGGGAGAAGTATCCGCCCATTCCTCGCCGCGTTTCGGGCTACAACCTCGACCAACTGATCCCCGGGGAGGATGGGCGCTTCAATATCGCGCGCTCGCTGGTTGGCAGCGAAGGAACTCTGGTCACGGTCATCGAGGCCAAGTGCAAGTTAATCGACGCGCGTAATGAGCGTGTGGTGCTGATGCTTGGCTACCCCGACATCTACGAGGCCGCCGATCATGTGATGGAGATCAACGCCTTCAATCCCACAGCCCTCGAAGGGATTGATCATCGCCTGTTCGACAACCTGGAGAAGAAAGGCGGGCCGCATCGGCGCTATATCCAACTGCTGCCCGAGGGAAAAGGCTGGCTGCTGGTGGAGCTCGGCGCCGATCGCAAACAGGATGCGCTCGACGTCGCGCACCGGCTGATGGAGAAGCTGAAGAGCGGCCCGAGAGCGCCCAGCATGCATTTGTACACGGACAAGGAAGATATGGAGCACATCTGGGCGGTGCGCGAGTCCGGCCTTGGCGCAACGGCCTTCGTGCCGGGCGAACCCGATACGTGGCCGGGGTGGGAAGATTCCGCGGTGCCTCCGGAGAAGCTCGGCGGTTATCTCCGCGAGTTGCGCGCGCTCTACAACAAATACAGCTACAACCCGGCGCTCTACGGACACTTTGGGCAGGCCTGCGTGCATTGCCGCGTGGACTTCGACCTGGTCAGCGAACCGGGCATACAGAAGATGCGCTCCTTCATGGAAGAGGCCACCGACCTTTGCCACAAGTACGGCGGCAGTTTCAGCGGCGAGCATGGCGACGGTCAGGCTCGCGGCGAGTTCCTCTACAAGATGTTCGGCGAAGAGCTGGTACAGGCCTTCCGCGAGTTCAAGTCCATCTGGGACCCCGACTGGAAGATGAATCCGGGCAAGGTCGTCGATCCGTATCGCGTGGATGAGAACCTGCGCTTAGGCGCGGACTACCAGCCCTGGCGTCCCGAGACGCATTTCAAGTTCCCCGAAGAGGGCGGCAGCTTCGCGAAGGCGACGCTACGCTGCGTGGGCATCGGGAAATGCCGTCGCAAGCAGGGCAAGAACGCTGAAGACGACGTGATGTGCCCCAGCTTCATGGTGACACACGAGGAGCGGCACACCACGCGCGGCCGCGCCCATCATCTGTGGGACATGGTCAATCACGGCGTCATTCGAGACGGCTGGCGCGACGAGAACGTGAAGGAGGCGCTGGACCTCTGCCTGGCGTGCAAAGGCTGTAAGGGCGATTGCCCGGTCAACGTGGACATGGCCAGCTATAAAGCGGAGTTCCTGTCCCACTACTGGGAGGGCCGGGTGCGTCCGCGGTCGGCGTACGCATTTGGGCTCATCGACCAATGGGCGCGACTCGCATCACTGGCGCCGGGGTTCGTGAATCTGTTCACGCAGCTGCCGGGACTTCGCACACTTGCCAAGAAGGCGGCAGGCATGCCGCTGGAGCGCGAGATACCGGCGTTTTCCCCTTACACCTTCAAGGACTGGTTCCTGCGGCGCGGGGTGCGGAATGCGGGTGGGCCAAAGGTGATCCTCTGGCCGGACACCTTCAACAATTACTTCCTGCCGGAGACAGCGCAGGCCGCCGTTGAGGTGATGGAACACTTTGGCTACCAGGTGATCGTGCCGCGGCAGCATGTCTGCTGTGGGCGGCCCCTGTACGACTACGGCTTTCTGGATCGCGCTGAGAGCTATCTGCGAAAGAGCCTCGACATCTTGACGCCGGAGATGGAGCGCGGAACGCCCATGGTGGCGTTGGAACCCAGTTGCTGCTCGGTCTTTCGCGACGAGCTTAACAACCTGATGCCGGATTCCCGCCGGGCACACCTGGTGATGGAGAACACGTTTACCTTTTCCGAGTTTCTCGAGAAAAAGGTCAAGGACTACGAGGCGCCCCAGCTTAAGCGTAAGGCCATCGTGCAGGGTCACTGTCATCACAAAGCCATCATGCGTCTGTATGACGAAGACGCCGTGATGAAGAAGATGGGGCTGGATTACGAGACGCTCAACTCGGGCTGTTGCGGCATGGCGGGGTCGTTCGGCTATGAAGCGGACAAGTACGAGGTTTCCATTGCGTGCGGGGAGCGCGCGCTCTTCCCTGCCGTGGGTAAGGCTGCTCCCTCCACGCTGGTGATCGCCGACGGCTTCAGTTGCAAGGAGCAGATTGCGCAGGACACTTCACGCAAGGCGCTGCACCTGGCCGAAGTGATGGCAATGGCGCTTCGGCACGGAACATCGCAGTCTGGCGAACCCTACCCGGAGCGGCAGTTCATCACCCCGCGGATGGCAGCGCAGCGGCGTTCCATGAAGCGGGCGGGCATTGCGACATTGGCGGCGATCGTCGGCGCGGTTGCGCTCGGCGCGCTGTGGCTGCGGCGGTCGTAATACACTCGTCGCATGGCTGCACCGCAGGAAGTTGAAATCAAGTTCCTCGTCGACGATCTGAAGCGACTCGAGGCGAAGCTGGTTGACCTCGGCTTTCGCTGCGAGACGCCTTCCACACACGAGCTCAACACGCTGTACGATCTTCCCGGCCAAAAGCTGCGCCGCAAGGGCGAGTTGCTGCGGCTGCGCAAGTACGGGGACGAGTGGAAGCTCACCCACAAAAGCAAGGGCAAGTCAGGCCGCCACAAATCACGCGGCGAGTTGGAGACCGGCGTCGACGATGGCAAGGCGATGGACGCGATGCTGCGCGCGCTGGGATATGCACCGTCGTTTGTGTACGAGAAGTTTCGCGCGGAGTGGAGCGATGACCAGGGCAAGGTCGTCCTCGATCACACGCCACTGGGTAACATCGCTGAAATTGAAGGCAAGGCGCGCTGGATCGATCGCACCGCGCGCGCGCTCGACCTTGACTCGTCGCATTACATCACCAAGTCGTATGCGGAACTTTTCTTTGAATGGAAGCGTAGAACCAGGTGTGCAGCCAAGAACATGACCTTCCGCGAATGCAGAGGTTGCGAAGGTGCACAGAAGCGATGAGGCGCGGTGCTCAGCGCTTCGCTTCTGGAGCAAAGTTTCCGCGGAGACCTGTACCGGCTCTGGCGTTTTAGACCTCGCCGGGCCTGAACCGGAGCCGGTGACACGGTCCATGCGGGAGAAACGGCCTCACTGCTGTGCGACGCACTCAGGGTGATGGCTCAGCACCTCATGGAGGCTGTGCACATCGAAGGTGCTGGTGATCGGCGTTCCCGTCAAGAAGGGCCTGAATTCCAGAGAAACAGTTTGCGATTCCAGGAGGCTGTGCAGCAATTGCTCGGCCTGCAGCGTAGGTGTGTAGGCAAAGCCAATGTCCTCGTTCAACCCGACCCAGGGCACAACGATTTTTTCGCCCTTCACCGACATCGCGATCATCTCGCCAGCCTTATTGCCCGCCTCGGGATTGTCAGAGACAAGGGAGCCACCCGGGAGGAAGATCACGACTTGCAAGGACTTCTTCCCTTTGTGAATGCACTGCACCCCGAGCTGCGGCGTCCGCTCCTGCCCGGGGAGCAACTGATACTTCTGCGCGGGAACGGTGAGCAAAATGCCATTCTTAATGTAGGCGGTCTGTAATTCCTGTGCAGAACATGGCAAGAAGCACAGAGTGAGAGCGATGGCAGCGAGAAGCCTCATCTGGTTGTCCGGAGAAGGCCATTCTACATCACTGGATCGCTCGCGGCCGGATGGGATGCTAAAGACGATTCCGGCCACCGAGTGGGAGAACCCGGTGCCGGAATCGTTACCTACCACAAACCAATGTCGTTGATGGCCTGAGGCGCTGACGAAACTCCCACAACACTGTTTCGTACAGCGCTTCCGGCTCAATTGCAGGTCTTCGTGTGGAATGATCTTCAACTAACCTCTTCGGAAACACAATTGCCAAAACGTAGGAACCATTTTGCCGGAAGAATGGCGCTACGGTAATGCGTCGTAGATAGCACCTGAAGCGGCCGACGTAACCTCAGCAGTTCGCGATAGATTGTGCACCCTGCCTGCCGCCGGAGCACACTTTGCGCTCGTAAACGCTGAGGCCGCTTGGACGTTACAGGTAACGGCTCTGCATCGCTGACTCGAATCGAAAGTCACCAGAGCGTATTGCGCGAGCGAAACGCACATGAAGGGCGGGCGACGAAAGACACCCGGGGTATGGCCCTTGCGTGGTGGTCCTGAAGAGGGAAACCGCAGATGATCGGACATTCCGAGCAAATTCCCGTAACGCCGAGCGCGGAGAATACGTGGTCCGGCGACGCGCGCTGGCGCGCGAGCGCCAAGCGATGCTGATGGATTGGAAGAAACTAGTTCGCGACCACCCGCTGCGAGATACTTTGCATTCTCCACGATCGCGGAGAGAGCGGCGAAAGGAACCTGAAGTTGTACTGAACCGTGACCTTGACGTATCCCTTAGGGGCACACGGGGGAGTCGAGAGAAATGTTTCGCCGGCAAAGCACCCACTGGTAATCGTTAACTGACTCGTGTCAATACCCAGTCCGATGCTCTTCACGTAATTGGAGATGTCGGTAGCGGAAGCCGGACAGCCGCCGGAGAGACCGCTGCAACTGGTGCCGCGTACCATGGCAAATCGAGTGCCCTGCCGGGCCGCATTGGCTACCCAATCGTAAGCGAACGCCGCGCGGCCGATGTCGATGGTTCCGAACAAAACCAAGAGCACTGCAAACAGCGAGAGCGCAAACTCCAGGAGAGCGAGACCGGCATCCCGCTTCCTGCGCCGAATGTTGACTCTCATAATTGCACCGTCCAACCTGCAACAGAGTTGAAATCTGCTTATTCGCAATCAGCGGTGGAGACCAACTATCGCCTCACCCGCATCACTGCCCTACCGTTCGCTTGGTATGTACTCGGCAACCCTGGATAGTGAAACAGGGCGTTGAAGCTGGCGTGGGTCGTCACCTGGTCGCAGGCGATGATCTGCCCGGTACACGTGATCGTGGAACAGCTGCTCACAGGTGCAACAGGGTAAGTGCAGGACGAGCCGTCCCCGTTGTCGCAGCTGCAGCCGTACGTGGCCGTCGCGGTCATCGGCGCGAAGTTAGCGTCAAGGGTAGCGGCGCTCTGCATGCCGCTGGTGTCCTGCGCTGTGATCCAGCTCTGCGCGCCGTACTCGACACCTGCTGTCGCGGCGTTATTGACGGCGATGGTGTAGTAGATCGCGCGCCCTACCTCCACTACGCCAACGCCAAGAAGCATCAGAAACGGGAGCATCAAGGCGAACTCCAGCATCGTCTGGGCACCCTCGCCCGCGAACCGCCACCGCAGCCTTGCCGAACTCCTCTTGTTAAATTCTTCGTACTTGCAATTGCGCATCTGTTTATCTCTCCATGTGTGCTCTTACTTCACTAGGAGCGAAGTTCTGATCGCATTACCCCCATCGGGCAGCAGCGTGTAACTCTGAACCAACGTGTCGCCGCGAGATCCAGCGGCCAGCCCACCATGCTGGTCTTGGCACTGAGCTGACCCGGCGCGCTTGTACGTCAGCCTCGCGGTCACGTAAGTACAGCGCACCCATTTAATCGGCCACAACACTGCGCAACAAAACTACCCGCCTGCAAGAGCGCCTGACCAGAGGCCAGCTGAATCTTGACGAGCTGCAAGTGCTCCTTTATCTCATTCCACAATGTTGGCAATACGGATAGGCGAGGCACCGCCCGGGAGTGACGAATAGTCGTCCCTGATATCCGCTGTGCCTTGTATAGCGATCTGCCAGCCTACGATGATGGAGTAGGCCGCATGACCTGTGGTTCCCGTGTACGTTACAGGAACCGTCGGCGAATAGATCGCGCCTTCGTACTTATCGACATTGCTCCCGTCCCATATATTCTGACCGGAATAGTCCTGGATGGTGCGGTCCTGAAAAAAGAGGATACCCGCAAAAGGACCACTGGTAGGTGCCGTCAAGCTGGTGCCTGAGGAACCGCCGAAATGAACAGGTGCGTAGCGAGTTTTAGCGCTGCCGGAAGTCGTGCCCGTGTTGTAGAAGGTCACTCCGCTACCAATGAGCTTGGCCGAGCCGTTCGTAGTGAAGCCACCGCCGTTGAGGATGAACGGCTTGCCATTCGAGGCATCGAAGGTTACAGTTCCGCTGCCGGTGATCGTGATGCCTCCGCAATACACTCCGGCTGTTAGCGTGACACTTCCGCTGGAAGTTATCTTGGTGTTGTTGTAATCGCAGCTGCCGACGGTCGGGGCCGCCAGCCAGGACAAGGGATCGCTGAACGGGGCAATTCCAGTAATCGGAGTGGGCGAGATGGAGCCGCTATTACCGTTGTTGTTGACACCGCCCACCACTCCCACACCACCATCGGTGATCGCAATATAGCCGCTCCCCGTTTTCGTCAATGCGGCGCCACTATTTGAATTCACCAGAACGCCACAGGCACTGTTAAGCGAGGAAGAGCCATTCATAAAGAACGAGCTGGAATCGGTCGGATCCAAGGCGTAAATGCAACCCGATCCACTGTTGGCCGCTGAAGAAACTGCTCGTGCACTGACGTTTACTGACGTGAAGCCGCCCACCCGCATGAAAAATGTGGGTCTCGGCTGTGACACGATCACTTCAACGTAGTTGGCGTTGCCGCTGTAGGCGCCGCTTGTGGGAGGGCTGTTAACGGCTACTGTAACCCCGCCGACGCCGTGGGTGAAGCCATTTGCTGCCGCGTCGTTTCGGGCGGCGCTGACATAGCTGCCGTGATAGACCAGTGCAGCCCCGGCAGCGACAGCGCCAGCATCCGCGGCCTTCTGCATCTGCTGTCTTTGGTAGCGGAGATAGCCGACATCGACGCCGAGACCTGCCATGAGCAAGAGCACCAGCAGGGCGCTCACGGTGAGTACAACAGCTTGTCCTTGGTCTCCACGAACGAACTTACGCAGTCGTACTCCAGGAACGAAACTGCTCATATCGCACCCCCCAAGGGCGAAACATGTCAGACTTCATTCCTACGCGACAGAACCGGGACTGGAGTCCGCGATCTCCAATTGATCGCCGACTTGAGTTGAGGTCTCTGCGATGACGCCGGACGGCAGCTCCAGCACACACCGCGCCCGCCAATGGATTCCCGTCATACGGTACGGAACCAGCGACGGGTTCACATGGACGACCTTCCAATTGCGGTCGATGAACACCACGTCGATGGTGAACCGCATGGCTACCGTGTGTACCGCCTGCGAGGGATAGATCAGCAGCCCCGTGCCGGGCTCTAGGCCTTTCTTGCCTAGCAGTCCCACCATCCGGGAGAGGCTGGTCTCAGCGATACTGATTCGCTGTCCCAACACCGTGCTTTTGCTGGTGTTGAAAACAGCGACCGGGTCGTCCGCCGCCATTGTACGATTTACTTAATCCGACGCGCCGACGCCATACGCTTCCGGCGTGCAATGATGACGCCCAGCAGAATGACAGCCAGAACGCCCGACGCCATGCGAATCATCGTAACGTTGTCCATAATGTAGCTCCTCCGGTTTATTGACCACCATCTTCCAGCGCTTTGAAAACTGACAGAATGCCTGGCCCTAGCAGCACGATGAACAGGGCTGGAAATATGAAGATTGCCAGCGGAAAGATAAGCTTGACCGTAGTCTTTGCCGCCCGCTCCTCTGCCAGCATCAATCGCTTCACGCGCAGCGAATCAGCGAAAGTTCCAAGTGACTTTGCGATCGGGGTTCCCAGGCGCTCGGTCTGGACCAGCATGGCCACGAACTGGCGAACTGTATCGAGGTCAACACGATCCGACATGCTACGCCACGCGTCGAGACGCGGCTTGCCGGCGCGCTGCTCGTATGAAACGATGAACAGCTCCTCGCTTAATTCGGGGTAAACGTCTTGGATTTCTTTAGCAATTCGCAGTGTGGCCTGGTCAATGCCAAGGCCCGCTTCCATACAGATGACCAGCAAGTCGAGGACGTCGGGAAGCGCCAAGCCGATCTTAAATTTGCGCTTGCTAATGGCATGAAACAGATACATGTCCGGAGCGAAGAAGCCAGCGACAGCCATCAGCAACGCCGCAAACCAAAAATTGTCGGATCCGGCGAAGGTCGCCAGTCCTACGCCGATAACAGGACCCAGAAGTTTACAGCTTAGGAATGTGTCGGCATCTTCTGGATTGCGGAATCCCGCCAAGCTGAGGCGGTACGTCAAATCGTTATCCCGAGAGCGCAACCAATCGCGGAACGGAGCCAACGGTCGGGTGATGACCTCGAGGATGTCTTGTGGATGAAAATTTTCGAATGCCGAAGGTTCCGCTTCCGTGAGCTCGAGACCTTCCCGCAATGCGGCAAGCCGCGAGTGCGCGGCGGACTTTTCGCCGACGATGGAGTAAATCACGAGGGCCACTGCCGCAAACAGGGCAACAGCTATGAACGCCGCAATGAGCATTAATTCCATATCAGTACTTAACCTGAATGATGCGCCGGATGAAGAAGGTGCCCAGCGCCATGCTGATCAACGTCCCATAGATCAATTTATGTCCCAGCTCCGTCTCGAACAGCGGCAGTGTGTATCCGGGCCGCAGCATATTCGTCAGGATAAAGGCTGCAAAAGGCAACGCAAGGAGAATTGCTCCGGTCATGCGGCCTTGGGCGGTGTAGACTCTGACCTTTTGCTGTAGCTGGATACGCGAGCGTAGCACTCCCGCTGTCTTGTCGAGCAGTTCAGGAAGATTGCCGCCCGTCTCCCGCTGCACGAGCATGGCAGATATGAGGAAATGCAGTTCGCGCACCGGGAAGCGGCGCAGCAAATTGTTCATTGCCTCGCGGAACGGCAGACCAAAGTTCATCTCGTCGGCTGCCATCTGGAATTCCGGACCAAGAGGCGGGCCCATTTCCTCAGCCACGGTCACCAGAGCGGCGGTCAATGACTGGCCTGCCCGCAGCGCACGCGCAATGAGGTCTACTGCTTCAGGAAGCTGAGCATTGAACGCACGAAACCGCTGATTACGTTGAAAGCCAACCCAAATCAAAGGAAGAAATGCGAGGGCGATCCCGGGAATCCAGCCGATGATCCCCACCGGCAGCCACCAATTTCCGATGAGCGCACCGATTACGAGCAGACAAGCGGAATAGAAGAAGAATCGGCCGACCGTCCACGGGACCTTGGCTTGCTCGAGCCACAGATGCAGTTGCAGGGCAGGCTGGTTGCGGCGCAGCGCGGCATCCAGCCAGGCAATCCGACTAAAGGTGACGCGCTTGACGATCTCCCCGCCTTGCGCATCATCGTCCTGATGAACGGGACGGCCCAGATCGCCAAGGCGTTCCTGAGTACGCTTCTCAGCTTCCGATGGCTCCGTGAGATAAGCGATGGTAGCGAATACCGCGACCAGGAGAATCAGGAAGATGCTGACCATCGACATAAGTTTCGCTCCGTCCTATACCTCGAAAGAGTGCTCGAAGACGTTAGCGGGCAGAACGATGCCGGCCTTCTTCAAACGGTCAGCAAATTTGGGCGATACGCCGGTGGCGCGGAAACGCCCGAAGACATGTCCATTTACATCAATGCCTAGCTTTTCGAAGATGAAGATGTCCTGCATGGAAACGACGTCGCCGGTCATACCGGTGATCTCTGTAACGTAGGTGATACGACGCGTGCCGTCGCTAAGACGAGCAATTTGGACCACCAGGTGGATGGCTGAGGCGATCTGCTGGCGCAATGCCTTCTCCGGCAGATTCAAGTTCGACATGAGCGCCATCGTTTCCAGACGGGCAACGGCATCGCGGGGACTATTGGCGTGAATCGTGGTCATTGAGCCGTCATGACCCGTGTTCATGGCCTGCAGCATATCGAGCGCTTCTTCGCCACGGACCTCGCCCACCACGATGCGGTCCGGGCGCATACGAAGTGCGTTGATGACTAGTTCCCGCTGGCGGACTGCTCCCTTCCCTTCTAGGTTGGGCGGACGGCACTCCAGGCGGACAATGTGAGATTGCTGCAGCTGCAATTCGGCAGAATCTTCAATCGTAATGATGCGCTCGTTGTCACCGATGTATCCGCTGAGCACGTTGAGCAGCGTCGTCTTGCCCGCACCGGTGCCGCCGGAGATAACAATGTTCAGCTTGGCACGAACCGCACCCTTCATTGCCTCGAAGATGGGAGTCGTCACCGTTCGGTTTGCGATCAGCTGCTGAGAGCCGATCGGGATCTTGCCGAAACGGCGGATGGAGACGATCGGTCCGTCCACCGCCAACGGCGGAATGATCACGTTGACACGGGAGCCATCCATAAGGCGCGCGTCGCACATGGGCGACGATTCATCGACGCGCCGGCCCACATTCGAAACGATCTTGTCGATGATGTGGCGGAGATGTGCATCGTCTTTGAACGAGACATTCGTCAGTTCGAGTACGCCGGCACGCTCAACGTAGACCTGCTTGGCCGTATTGACCAGGATGTCATTAATGGTGGCGTCCTGAAGCAGCGGCTCCAAAGGACCCAAGCCAAAGACTTCGTGCAATACCTCTCGTGCGAGCCGATCGCGTTCGGCGGTGCTGAGAGGGGTATCCAGCTTGACGATCAGCTGAGTAATTAGATCGCGCACCTGGGAGCGGGCACGCACATCTTCGAGAGTCGTCAGCTTCTCTAAATCGATCTGACTGATCAACTCACGGTGGATGGTGGTTTTTAGTTCCTGATACGCACGGGCGGTGACGCCGATATTTCGCTGCGTCGTCCAGACACCGCTGCCGACCCGCATATCGGGCCCGAAGGTCTTTGTGTTCGCCATTGAAAATCCTTAACTACGTTCCAAACAGGCCAAGAAATTTATTGCGCGACGTGCCGTTCTCTGACGGTGGCGGCGAAGCAACATCTTCTCCCACCAGCCGATCCGCCCAGGCGTTGAATGCGTTGGGGAGATCGGACTTGTGCGAGCGGTCGATCGGAGTGCCAGAATTGATTGCGCTGACGATCTGCGCATAGTTGTTCGGCACCCTCATGTTGATCGAGCGGCGCAAGGAAGCTTCGATCTCGCGATCGGGCAGCGTGTTCTTACCCGAATGCCGGTTCAGGATGATGTCGATGTTCTCGGCCGGATAGTGGAGGCCAGTCAGAAACTCGATAGACCGGATGGCATTGTGAATGGCCGGCAGTTCGGGGGTGATGATGATGCCGAGGCGATCCGATTGCCTTATGGCCGCACACGTGTCTTCCGTCAAACCTGGCGGGCAGTCAACCAGCACGAACTGATAAGCGTCCGCAAGGAATGCCAGCGTGTGCTCGATTGCGTCCGGCGGAGTCGAACGGAACGCCTGCATCGACTGGGGAGCATCGAGAACATGGAGCCCGCTGTGATGCTGTAATAAGAAGCCCTGCACCAGTTCCTGGTCGAGCCGATCCATATTGTGGACCAGCTCGTAGAAACTGTACTGGTGGCGACCCAGTCCGAGGCAGAGCGAGACTTCGCCCAGGGACGGATGATGGTCGATGAGCAGGACGGACTTGTGGTGCCGCTGCACGATGCTTAATGCCAGGTGCACCGAGAGCGAGGTCACGCCTACGCCGCCCTTGGATCCCATCAGAGATATCACGCGGCCCTTTTGCGTCTGCGTCTTACCCTGAGACCAGGACTCCACGTGCGCAAGCGCCTCGAGCAGTCGATCCGCCTGAAAGGGCTTGACCAGATATTCCGAACAGCCGGCGCGCATTGCGGTGATGATCTGATCCGGATGAGAGTCCGCAGACGCGGCAAACAATGTGACCCCGGGACACCCGGAGCGCAGTTTGCGCGCGACCCGCACACTCTCCTCGCCATCGTCAAAGTCAATGACGCACACGCGACTGGTGAATTGGTCGAGCATGCGCATAACTTCGCGCGGTGTCACCAGCCGGTCGACGTTGTCGACGACATGGGCGCCGGGCGTTTGCGGAACTAATACTTCCAGGCTCTCGCGCGACGAGGGATCCATGTTGACGCACAACACGCCAATACGGAGCTCGGACGCGCGGGAACCCTGAATCAACGTATGCTGGCCACTAGTACTCACGGTTTGGCCTCATTAGCCTTAGGGGCGTAGGGTAAGTTCTTGTCAAACGAGTTGGTATCCAGTTTCTGCATCGGGAACGTCACCTGAGGTTGCGGCGGCGGCGTTTCGCCGGTTCCGACCGGATCCACAATCATCGGGGTCACTAGCACTAACAGCTCGGTGTTTTGGAAGTTTGCGCTGCGCGATTTGAAGAGTTCGCCAATAATCGGAATGTCGCCGATACCCGGGATCTTGCTGAGCTGTACCACGGTCCGTTGATCCAGCAAGCCGGCAATACCGAAGCTTTGCCCGTCTTTCAGCTCGATCTCAGTCTCTGCCCGACGTGTCGAAATTGCGGGCAGAATAAATCCGGAAATTGTGACTGCATTGGAGTAATCCAGCGCACTGACCTCCGGCGTCACTTTCATGCGAACGGAGCCATTGTCCTGAATGAAAGCCAGGAATTCAAGCTTTACGCCATACGGCTTGAACTGAATCGTGATGGCCGGTGCCGTGCCGGCAGACACAGCCTGCACGACAGGGTACGGAAATTCGCCGCCAGCAAGGAAGTGCGCGGGCTGCCCGTTGATCGCCATCAGGTTCGGCTCAGCCAAAATCTGTAAGACGTTCTTGTTCTGCAGATCCTTAATAAACGCGCCCAGGTTAATGTCGGGCCGGAACAGAAAGACGTTGAGCAGATCAGAAACGCTGAAGTTGGTGGTAGTACCGCCGCCACCTGAAGTTAGGTTGTTTAATTGTAGCGGGGAGAACTGCTGGGTACTCACCGAGCCGATTGTATTTGTCGCCCCTAGGCTGAACAGGTTCACACCGAACGCCGTCAGCTTCTGCCGGTCGGCTTCTGCGAATCGCACCTTCAGCATGACCTGCCGCTCATGTGCGGGAGGCGCCAGTCGAAGGCCGTTCACCACTTCCTTCGAGAAGTTCTCGGCCATCTTCGTCATCTGATCGGCGACATCTTTGTTCGGGACCGTGCCCACCAGTGTCAACTTGCCGCCCTCGGCTTCCACATCCACGTTGCTGGCGGGGAAGGACTGGTCAAGGCTGTTGCGCAATGCCGAAACGTCGATGTCCGCGTAAACGTCGAGGCTGCGGTTCCGGCCTGATTCATCCCACAGCATCAGGCTGCTGCTGCCCGGCGACTTCGCGGTAATGACCAACTCCGCCGGAGAAGTCACCACCGACTCGATCACCGCCGGATTGCCGGTGAGGATTCGCTTAACGCGACTGGGGGTATGAATCAGCAAAGAGTGTCCGACGACAATGTGGACATTCTCCGGTCCGCCCTCCGCCTGCGGAGCTCGCGCGGCAGGAGAGGCGGCAGCCGGAGGCGGTCCCGCCGCGGGTGGCGCAGCCTGCTGTTGTCCCAGGGCCGGCAACGCCAGGAAAGAAACTGCAAGATACAGCGAGAGCATGCCAACAATGGCCTGCCAGGAACAACTCTTGGTGTTAGGTGTCCAACGTCCCACGGAGCGCTCCGTTCTTCACTGCTGAATAGAAGTAGTTACTAAAACTTGACCGTGTTCTTCTTGGAACCGTCGTACGTCTCAACTTCATATACGTTTTGCGGTTTGGGGGGCGCCGGCGCGCGCTTTACCGCGACCGGGGCAGCTGAAGCCAGCGTCTGAAGGTCCTTCAACTGGACCGGACGCCGGGCCTGCTGCACCTGATCGTTGCCGTTACGCAACACAAACTGCACCGTACCTTTGTTAGCGGCAAGCACCAGCTTCTGCGCATCATCCGGCGTCAGCAGCATCGTCACTTGACGCACTTTCTGCGGCTTGCCCGACGGATCGGGTTGCAGACGCTCGCCCGTGCTCAGCACTTCGACGTTCTGCAAAACGGTCGCGGTCACATCTTCCTGGTTGCCGTTCCCTTCCGGCCGGAACGTCACCAGCACGTCGACACGGCAACCGGGGAAGAGGAAGCCGGAGACGTTTGTCACATCGTTCGTCTCCACCGCCACGGCGCGCATGCCATCGGGAATCTTCGCCGTCAGGCCCACCGAGCCCGGGGCGGCCAACAACTGCTCGCGAATCGGTTCTTTCGCGGCCACCGGAAACACCACCATGCGGCCGACGGCGTCCTGGGTCTTCGTCATCGCACCTTCTATGGGGAAGTTCACCGGCCAGTCCACCAGAGCTACCGCATCCTGAGTAATGGTGGCGCCAGCATCGAGCGCCTTTGTCGCGGCTACAACCTTGATGGGCTGCACCGCCTTAGCGTACTGGCGCTTAATCCTGTTGTAGAGAAACCACGAGACGGCCACTGAAACCACCAGGGCCATAACCAAAGCCAAACCTAGCCGACGCTGTTTCGTACATCACCTCCACAGTAGCGTTGTGAACGCCCAAAGCGTTCCCAGCGCGATTGCTAACCCATACGGCATTCGCAGCGCCGTCGGATTGTCCAGGTTTAATTCAGGGTGG
>JADMIO011006412.1_pt1 | contig 22897 bp, 17 predicted proteins | sample 8958161 | NCBI WGS metagenome assembly JADMIO01 (sample SAMN16585339, study PRJNA669376) | soil metagenome | isolation source: Crop rotation soil | place: USA: Cullars Rotation, Alabama | collected 2011 | reverse complement strand
CTAAGCTTAGGATCCCAATGTGCTGGAAAGCTTTTGGTGGAAAATATGGATCCCAGTAGTAAGGGCAATGCCAGTCTGCTTTTGAAAAATAAGCGCCTATCATAAAACCATCTTTGCGAAATGCATCAAAAATTTCTTTGGCAACATTTGCCTTCGCGTTTGATGAGAAGGGTGTTTTTGACGAAGTGATTTTATAATCTGTTTCTTTTGTATCAAACATGCAAAAACCATCATGATGTTTTGTAGTGAACACAACATATTTCATTCCTGCATCTTTTGCTGCAGCAGCCCATTTTGAAGGATCAAATTTTGTGGGGCTAAAAGTTGTTTGCAAATTTTCATACGCTTTCAAATACTCAAAATAATTTGCCGAGTAAGGTCCGCGTCGTTGCGTCCAGCCTTCGTCTTCAGGGCAAATACTCCAACTCTCTACAACTCCCCATTGACTGTAGGTTCCCCAATGCATAAACAAACCAAACTTCATATCCTGCCAGTGAGCAAGTTTTTGTTGCACTAAAGTATCTGATGGCACAACATACTTATCAGAAAAATTATGTTGCGCATAAGTTTTTGAAAACAATAAAATCAAAAGAGCAGAAAGAATTTTTTTCATGGAGGTATAAATTTTTTGTTCAGTTATTTGTTGTGTGAGCCTTTTGTAAATTCATTGAAGCCATCAAAGATAACAAGTGATACTTTTTGTTTGCATGATTCTCTAAATATGCTAAAAGCGTTGCAAACAACAGTAATTTTTTAGGGAATAATAGATTTAACTTTGCCCGATTATACCCTGCATTTATTTTTAAACGCTAAAAATTTTTTGATATGGGTAGCATTGGGTGGGAAGAATTATTAATAATTGCTGTGGTGATATTGGTGTTATTCGGTTCGCGTAAAATACCAGAATTTATGCGCGGTCTTGGTCATGGAATGCGTGAGTTTAATAATGCAAAAGATGGTGTTACAAGAAAAGAACTTGAAGAAACTCCGGAGCAAAATAAAACCGCTGCGACCGATGTAAAACAAGAAGAAACCGCTGCGAAGGAATAATCCTGGTTAAAATATTCTATACTTCTTGTTCAATTTTCTCGTTAAAAAGTAAGTGGTTGTTGTAATGAGTTGCATAACTGTAATCTTCGCATTGCTTCACCAACTTCAATAGTACAAGAGTGCGACGCAACAGGTGATGCTATGAAAAACTTTTGTTTGGTACAAAAATCCACTACTAAAAAACTACTTCCCCGTAATTACATCTGCAGTTTGTATTTTTGCATCTTCACTGTTCGGTACAATGTATGACAGAACCTTACGCGCTTCTTATTGGCATTTGTATTGTGCTTTTATTCATTGCATTTTTTGCGGGAATAGAAATTGCGTTTATCAGCGCCAACCGTTTGGGCATTGAGCTGAAAAAGAAACAGGGTAAACGCAGCGGTGTTATAATGAGCCGCTTTATGGAACAGCCTTCGCGATTTCTTGGGACCTGTCTTGTTGGTTTGAATGTTTTCCTTGTAGTGTATGGCTTACTATTTAGCGAGTTGATGAGCAGTTCTCTTTGGAAACCTGTTTTTCATACCAATAATGAATACATTAAACTCGCGATTGACACATGCGTTTCAACACTTGTTGTACTACTCATTGGCGAGTTTTTGCCTAAGGCAATTTTTAGAGCAAAGAGCGATGCTCTGCTTAATTTTTTTGCGCCACTCGGTAAACTCTTTCACGATTTTTTTTATCCCATCACGGCAGTATTTGTAAATTTTGCTGAAGGAATTTTAAAATATTTGTTTAATGTGAGAATAAGACCCTCTGATGAACATTTTTCAATCGTTGATCTTGAAAATCTTTTGCAACAAACAAATGAACAGGAAGAAACAAGCCAGGAATTAAACCGCGAGTTATTACAGAATGCACTTTCGTTGCCTACAGTAAAAATTCGCCAGTGTCTTGTTCCGCGAACAGAAATAGAAGCGATAAGTGTTGATACTCCGATAAGTGAGTTGCGGCGCATGTTTGAAGAAACAAAGCTTAGTAAAATAATTGTTTACGAAGGTAATATTGATAGCATTCTTGGTTATGTTCATCAGCTTGATCTTTTTAGAAAACCTGTGGACATAAAATCAATCCTGCTTCCTATTATAGTGGTGCCTGAAAGTATGAGCGCTACAGACCTTATTAATAAATTCTCACGAGGACGCAAAAGTATAGCCTGGGTTGTTGATGAATTTGGTGGCACTGCCGGTATCATCACCATGGAAGATGTACTGGAAGAAATTTTTGGCGAAATAAAAGATGAATACGACACAGAAGAATTTGTAGAGAAACAACTATCCGAGAACGAATACATTTTTTCGGGAAGATTAGAGCTCGATTATCTTAAAGAAAAATATGATCTTGAATTTCCCGGAAATGAAACCGAAACTCTATCTGGTTATATCATTAACGAAAATCAATCTATTCCCAAACCTAAAGAACGCATCATCATTGACAAGTATGAATTTGATGTTCTTAATGTAAGCGACACGCGAATAGAAATGGTGAAACTAAAATTGTTGCGATAGAAAACTTCAATAAATTTCTTTGAATAACATTAGCACATTTGTTAATTCAAATACCACATTAGCAAATTATCTTATTAACCCTTTACTTTGCAGCCTTAATATAATTCCAAAATGGCGACCGGGTTTTTTGACAGAAGAAGCAGGGGCAGAGCAGAAATGTCTTTTGTAGATCATCTTGAAGAATTACGCTGGCATATAATTCGCTCTTTACTTGCAATATTGGTTTTGGCGGCAATCATTTTTATAAAAATACAGTGGGTATTCGATAATATTATTTCCGGTCCCATCAATCCAAACTTTGTAAGCTATCGTGCTTTCTGCAATTTCAGTCACTTTTTACATTTGGGTAATTCACTTTGTTTGCCTCCATTAAGCATTAGCATGCAAACAACAACTTTTGGCGGGCAATTTTTCGGAAGCTTCTCTATTGCTTTTGTCGGCGGATTAATCGGAGCATTCCCTTACATATTCTGGGAGTTTTGGCGATTTGTAAAACCTGCATTAAAACCAAATGAACTAAGAGGTTCGCGCTTCGTTATTTTTTGGGTTTCGTTTTTCTTTTTTATGGGTGCAGCTTTCGGATATTTTGTGTTAGGTCCATTCACGTTTAATTTTCTCGCCAACTTCCAGGTAAGTGCATTAAATATTGTTCAAACAAAGCCAACTATCAGCGATTATCTCGATAATCTCACCAATCTTATCTTAGGTTGTGGCATTGCGTTTGAAATGCCGGTGCTTGCTTATGCACTCACAAAAATTGGTTTAATAACGCCTGGTTTTTTGCGCCGTTCAAGAAAATATGCAATAGTAATAATACTTGTAGTTGCAGCGGTTATTACACCAAGCCCAGATTGGATTAGTCAAACCATTGTATTTATACCGCTGTTTTCTTTGTACGAGTTTGGAGTAATTGTATCTGCAAGAGTTTACAAGCAGGAGCAGAAAAAAGAACTGGAAGAGTGGAGTTGATGAAGTAAAAATTTTTTGAGCCAGACTGCATTACTGCTATAAAGCTTTACTTGCGTCGAACTCTTGTGCTGATAAACAATATTAAGCATAAACAATCATCATCCTGTTCTTCAAAATCCCAAAGACAAGTTTTTCAAATTCAAAATTGCCGAATATTAAGTATGTTGCAACAGATGGAACATGCGGCAACAAACGAACGTGGCTTAACAATGCATTCTAAAACAACTATTCTTTTTCCAAAAATTAAATTCCAAAACATTCAGCATTGTACTTGTACCAGATGCCGCTATGTAAATAAAATCAGCAATAATTTTTGCACTAACTGTGGTTACCCTGTGAAAGAAAGAGAAGAAGAATCTGCACTTTATCATGTGCGGGTTAAGCAACGTACTGAAATGTTACGCAAAGGAGAAAAAGCAATTCAATCTGCACGTGTTATTCTCTATATTTTGGCGATATGTCTTTTAACAGGCATAGGATTTCTATTCGGTGAACTCGAGAACCGTTATTTTCTTGTGTTATCGAGTGTAGTATTTTCAATGCTATTTTTTTTGCTGGCCTACTGGAGCTACACAAAGCCATTTATAGCTATAACAACAGCATTTATTCTTGTACTTACCTTTTCCATCATTGCAGTGTTCGGTGAATTTATAAGTGCATTTAAAACCGTTGTTGGAGTTTATAGCATTTTAGTAAGCATGATTATTATTTATTTCCTGCTTAAAGGAGTGCAGGGCGCCTATAAAGCCGAATTAATTAAAGAAGAAATGGAGATAGTATGAGCAGAAACGCAGAAGAAACATATATCTGTTCAGAGTGCGATACTTCGGTAAAAGGCCATCAGCGTTTTTGTCATAACTGTGGCGCCTATCTTGGCGGAGATACAGAACGTATAAGCATTTTCAACAACAGCAGCTTACAAACTGCTTTTTTCTTTTTTGTTATCTATCTCTTTGTTTGCTTAACTGTAAAATACACCGATTGGTTTTCGTCATACGACAGTTTGTTTTGGATAGAGATACTTCTTGCAGTTGTTACAACCATTTTTGTTTGGAAAAACATTGACACATTAAAACATGTTTTACGGTTCAATAATTTTAAATGGTCGATACTGTTGTTGATAATGGTGTGCGCGGTAATTTTTTCTATGGGGATAAATATTTTTATCACTGAAATAAACATTACAATATTCAACAGCCGGATAAATTTATATCAACCGTATAGAATTTATCAATTCCCGATGCTTGTAATGTTTTATTCAATTGCATTAATGCCTGCCATTTTCGAAGAGCTTGCATTTCGCGGTGTTCTTTATAATTACCTCCAAACTTTACTGGATGAGCGTCTTGTTGTGATGGTTACAGGTTTTGCGTTCGCGGCTATTCATTTAAGTTTCTTTTCGCTTATATGGCTTGTGCCTTTCGGTATTTTTCTTGCAACACTTCGCAGGAAATACAATACAATTTGGTATGGTGTACTATTTCATTTTATGTTTAACATGACCGCTTGTGTTTTTGACTTATACAGAGCAGGAGAGTTGTGGTGATTTTAACTACGGTTATGAGTTGTGATCCACAAGCTTTGGGTTTTTGCTTATATTTCCCAGTTCACAATTGTGGCTTGTTGAACAATATTCAGAACGCAGAAGTGAGTGACACAACAAGCGATGCCCAAAGAACTTTTTGCTCGTCTCATAAAAATTTCTACACTCTTATATAAATTTTCTTTCTGTCAAGAACATATCCTATCAGCCAGTAAAATGCAACAATGCAAAGCGCATACAGCAGCGAGCCATTCTTTAAATTATCAGAAACATTTTTACAAACATGTATATAAAACCATCCAAATGGAGAAGTGTACAAAGGCTCCCCTGTGGCAGATACATCATTGTTGATGCGCACAAGACTCAATACTCGTGGTAAAAAGCCACTCAATACAAAAATGAAAAGAGGATTTTTACCAAACACATCGAAGAAGCGGCTCCATGCACCTTTTATGTTTTTAAACTCTATCAGGAAAATTAAAGTTGATATTGAAAAAATTGCAAGTCCCGTTGTATATAACACATAGCTGCTTGTCCATATTTTTTTGTTTATAGGAAAACTCATATCCCATACAAAGCCTGCAAATACGAGTACTGTCGCCGCAATAAAAAGATTGGCGAGCATCTCGTAATTCTTTCCCTTTAATTGTATGTATTGTCCTACCATGTAACCAAATATCACTTGAACAATCGGAGTTAAAGCGCTTGCAATTCCTTCGGGATCGAATGCAACACCTTCACCATGATACATGTGCGCTTCACCGAGAATTGCTTTATCAAGATGAGTTCCGAAATAACCGGATAAACTATATGGATCTGCCTTGTCGCCAAGCGCAAAACACAGGAACCAATACAATAATAAAATCACGGCGCTGATAACGTATGCTCCTTTTGTCTTAAAAAAATAAACAATAAGCGACGCGAAAAAATATGCGATAGCAATTCGTTGCAACACGCCTAATATGCGAATGCCGTGCAACACACCATCAGTTGTTGTCCATTCCCACGGTTTAAAAACAAGATGATTATTGCTCCACATGAGAAAAGGACTCCAGTTAAGAAAAAGACCAATGAAAAAAATGAGCAATGTTCTTTTAATTACCTTCTTTAAAAAATATGTTGTGTCTTCTTGTTGCATGCGTGGCATAACAAACGACATAGCATTGCCAACAGCAAAAAGAAAAAAGGGGAATACAAGATCGGTGGGAGTACAGCCATGCCACTTAGCATGGTCGAGCGGAGCATAAACTTCATCTGAACCCGCATTGTTTACAAGTATCATGAATGCCACAGTGGCACCACGAAAAACATCAAGAGAGTAATATCGTTGCTTCATTAGTAATAAAGATAATGCCTTTGAAAATGCATACAACCCAATGTTTTATCAAAGGGGTTTTGCTCTGATTGATATTTTGTTAAAGGTTTTGAACGGAATGTAAAATTCCTATCTTTGCCGCCGTGGTTTATTATAGTGTTTTTATCTATTGTGAGTAGCTATCCTTATAATAATTAAGTATCGGTCATTCTTTTTGAGGATCGATATTTTTTTTAGTACTTGTGACTCACGTGGCGAAGCTTTGTATTTTTGATAACTACCTAATCGAAAAATCGGCTGTATGATAAAATATCTGTGCTTTTTAGCACTTGTTATTTCTCTTTTCGTACCAAACAAATCTTTTGCCCAGGATATACTGCGTGGACAAAACCTGCGGGACATAAAAGTTGATCAACTATCCGATAATGATATTTTAAAATTTCAACAGCAGTTAAGCGCAATGGGTATTACCCAACAACAGGCGGAGCAGATAGCTATTTCAAAAGGAATGCCTTTATCTGAAATTCAGAAATTAAGACAACGAATTGCGCAGGTAAACGCCAAACAACCTCAAACCAATTTACCTGCTAACAGGCAAAATCAAAACCAGCTTAATCAAAACCAGCTTAACCCTAATCAGCTTAACCAACTCAAAACAGGTATAGATACTAATAAACTTCTCAATATTGATACAACAAAAGCTTTTAAACCTTTAATTGATCCAAAAATATTTGGCGCAGAATTATTCAACAATGCACAACTAACATTTGAGCCCAATTTACAAATAGCAACACCAGTTAATTATGTAGTAGGACCCGGTGACCAACTGAACATTTCTGTGTATGGCATACAAGAGAATTCCGATTTAGTGAATGTTACTCCCGAAGGAACTATTTCAATTCCTCAAGTTGGTGAAGTTAAAGTTGCAGGCTTAACTATAGAAGAAGCACGGCAGCGTATTTCTAATGTTATGAGCAGCACTGCCTATCCAACAATAAAAAGCGAAAGATCAAAATTGTCTGTTACAGTAGGCAATATCAGAAGTATAAGAGTTACGATCATCGGAGCTAATAAACCGGGTAACTATACAGTGTCTTCTCTCACAACTGCATTCAATGCTTTATTTCTTGCGGGCGGTCCCTCACAGTTCGGGAGTTTTAGAGAAATAGAATTGATTAGAGACAATAAGCTTTATAAGAAAATTGATTTGTATAAATTTCTTGTCAATGGCGACCAGGCTGATAACGTGTCATTAAAAGATAATGATGTTATCCGTATACCTTCTTATAAAACAAGAGTGGATATTGAAGGTTATGTAAAACGCCCGGGGCTCTTCGAAACTTTACCGGGAGAATCATTTCAGGATCTGTTGAAGTTTAGTTCCGGCTTTGCCGACAGCGCTTATCGTGCTTCTGTAAGAGTAACACAGTTTACAGACAAAGAGATGAGCGTAAAAGATATGGCAACAAACGAATTTGTAAGTTACCAGCCACATGATGGAGACCTTATTAATGTTGACAAGGTGTTGCAAAGGTTTTCAAACCGCGTGATTATATCCGGTGCGGTTTTTAGACCCGGACCTTATGAACTATCTGCCGGAATGACTGTTACAGATCTCATCAAAAAAGCAGATGGTTTAACCGAAGATGCTTATGCGGGAAGAGCTCAAATATTCAGATTGAATGAAGACCTTAGTAAAGGAGTTGTATCTTTTAATGCATTAAACAACCCGCCCATTCCTTTACGAAGAGAAGATTCTGTTGTTGTAAAATCTATTTTTAATTTGAGAGATGAATATTATGTTTCAATACAAGGTGAAGTTAGAAAACCTGACTTTTACGGTTACGGCGACAGCCTTACTTTGAAGGATCTTATTTTACAAGCAGGCGGACTTACTGATGCAGCTTATCCTCAAAAAATAGAAGTGGCAAGGCTTATTAGTCGCGATACTTTAACCAATAAAGATGTAAGGTCAAGTGAAATCATTAATATAAATGGATGGGAAGATCTTGCATCCCAGACAAAAAATGTTCAATTAAAACCTTATGATATTGTAACAATAAGACGCAAGCCTGGATACACAGAGATGCAAACAATTAAAGTTGTGGGAGAAATGCAATATCCTGGTTTGTATGTATTAGGAAAAAGAGAAGAGAGAGTGAGTGATATGTTGAAAAGAGCAGGAGGTTTTACACCCGAAGCATATAAGGAAGGCGCGTTTATAAAAAGATCCAACCTGGGTGATACCATACGAAATATAAAACAACAAACGATTGAAAATATACAAAAACAATTAAACGATACTACAAATGCTAACCAGGTTACTCTAAATGTTCAGCGGCAATATGACCAGATACCTTTAGACATTCAAAAAATTTTATTGCAACCAGGCTCGCCTGAAGATGTTGTATTAAAAGGAGACGATGAATTGATTATACCAAAATATTCTGCACAGGTTAAGATAAGTGGTAGTGTTCTTTTCCCTACACAGATACCGTACGACAGAACGTATAACTTCAGAGATTATCTTTCATCTGCCGGTGGAGTCTCTGATGTTGGCAGAAGAAGCAAGATTTATATATTATATGCTAATGGAAAAGCACGAACAACGCGAAACTTCCTATTCTTTAAAAATTATCCTTCTATAAAACCCGGTTCGGAAATTATTGTGCCTGCAAAAGAGGAGAGAAAAAATAAATTATCAACAGGCGAAATCATTGGTATAGCGAGCGCAGTAGCATCATTAGCGGGTGTAGTGATAGCAATTTTACAAGTAACAAGATAATTATGTCTGAAACCAATCAGCGGGAAATAACATTGAAAGACCTTGCGGCAATTACCAGGAAATGGTATCGTTATCTCTGGTCAAAATGGCTTTTGATATTAATAATAGGATTAACAGGTGGCTTACTTGGTGCGGCTTATGCAATTTTTTCGAAACCTACTTATGAGGGCGAGCTCACTTTTGTATTGTCTTCTAACACACGAGCAAGCAGTCTTGCAAGTTTAGCAGGGCAGTTTGGAATTGATTTCGGTATGAGTAACGATGATGTGTTTTCAGGCGATAACATTATTGAACTCTTTAAATCAAAAAAAATTATAAAGAATGCTATTTTTCGTCCCCTTGCAACCGATAGTTCTGAAACACTTGCCGATTTAATTGTTGATAAATCGAAAATGAAAGAAGGATGGGAAAAAGATGAGAGAGCAAAAAATTTACTTCCTTTTCCAAAAAGTCAAACTCAATTAACACCACTGCAGGATAGTCTTGTCTCCGAGCTTTATGATTTTATTGTAAAGACCTATCTCACTATTGAAAAAATTGATACCAAATTAAGTTTTTACAGAGTTGCTGCAAGAACCACAGATGAACGCATCTCTTGTTATCTCTCTACAAACATAGCAGATGCGGCATCAAAATTTTACATTGAAACGAAAACAAAAACAGCGAAAGAAAATTTGGCAATGCTTCAGCACGAGGCAGATAGTTTACGTTATCTTTTAGGAAGCTCCATTGTATCCGCCGGTTTGGAATCAGATAAAACATTTAACCTGAATCCTGCGTACCAGGTGCAACGTTCGGGCGCGCAACAAAGCCAGTTCAGCGTCAATGTTCTCGCTACTGCGTATGGTGAAGTAGTGAAGAATCTTGAGATAGCAAAAATTACACTGCAGAAAGAAACTCCATTATTTCAAATAATTGATACACCGCGGCTTCCTTTAAAAAAGGAATCACCCGCCCTGGTAATATTTGTGGGCTTTGGCGGATTTGTTTTTGGTGTATTGATTATTGGATGGTTAACACTTGTTTACATTTTTAAACATAACTATTCCGAAAATCCTCAATAACCAATAAGAAAGATACATTCAATGAATATAAACGAACCGAAGATAAAATTCGCTGTTGTAGGTTGTGGACATATCGGTAAACGTCATGCAGAAATGATTTGCCGCAATGAAGAAGCGGAGCTTGCAGCGATGATTGATGTAAAACAAAAGGAGAGTTTAAACTTGAAACAAGATCATATTCCCTTCTTTAATTCTCTTGAAGAATTTTTACAATCAGGTATTGAAGTGAATGTGGTGAACATTGCTACACCGAATGCATTTCATGCGCAACAAGCATTACAATCTCTTGAGGCAGGCAAACATGTGGTGATTGAAAAACCGATGTCGCTAAAGAAACACGATGCAGAGAAAGTAATTTATAAAGCATTGAATGTACATAAGCATGTTTTTGCTGTTATGCAAAACCGTTATTCTCCTCCTTCTGTATGGATAAAAAAATTGATAGACAGCGGGCAGATGGGAAAAATATTTATGGTACAGTTGAATTGTTACTGGAACAGAGACGAACGTTATTATAAAACAGATAACTGGCATGGCAAAAAAGAGTTAGATGGTGGAACACTTTTTACACAGTTCTCTCACTTTATTGACATCATGTATTGGTTGTTTGGCGATATAGAAAATATCAAATCAAGATTTCACAACTTCAATCATCATCATCTTACAGAGTTTGAAGATTCAGGCTTTGTAAATTTTGATTTTTTAAATGGAGGTATGGGCTCAATTAATTTTTCAACTTCGGTGTGGAATCAAAACATGGAGAGCAGCATGACCATCATTGCAGAAAATGGCTCTGTAAAAATTGGTGGACAATATATGGAGAAAGTAGAGTATTGCCATATAAAAAATTATGCTATGCCGGAGCTTGAACCTACAAATCCCGGCAATGACTATGGCGCATATAAAGGCTCTGCTCAAAATCATCATTGCGTGATTGAAAATGTAATTGATGTTTTGAAAGGGCGCTCATCTATTACTACTAATGCACTTGAAGGCTTAAAGGTGGTTGACATAATTGAAAGGATTTATTCATCATGCATATAACTCTTGATAAAAACATCAAACACCCTTAAAAATATTTTGGTACTTATGTCCGGAACAATGATAGCGCAAGCTGTTCCGGTGCTGGTATCACCAATATTAACCAGGCAATTCACTCCTTTCGAGATAGGTAATCTTGGATTGTTTACAGCTGTGATTAATGTAATAGGTCCTATCATTTGCGGGCGTTATGATGTGGCCATTCTTGCTCCTAAACAGTCAAGAGAATCTGTAGCTATATATGCAACGGCAATACGTGTTGCTGTAGCCGCAACGCTTATACTGGGCATACCTTATATATTGCTCGAATTGTTTGATTTTCTCAATCTTACTCAATCAAACATACTCTTTCTGTTATTACCAATATCCGTTTTTTTGTTTGGATATTTTAGCAGCAACAATTATCTCTCAACAAAGTATCAGCAATATAAAACGATATCGTCGGCGCGGGTAATGCAAACTGTGTCCGCTTCAGTTATACAAATTGCGTTGGGCTTTTTATCATTTTTAAAATCGGGTTTGTTGATTGGTTATGTTGTAGGACAATTTGTTTCTTCTTTTTACTTAAGCTATATCAATAAAAAAAGAAACTATTTCTCAAAACTGCTTCCGGGTACATTTACAACTGTGCTTAAAAAATATAAAGACTATATTTTAATCAATGCACCTGCTTCGTTAATGGATAGCATCTCCATATTTGCTCCAACTTTTTTTATCAAGGCAGGTTATGGAAGTGAGCAGCTTGGTTACTATACACTCGCACAACGTTTAATAACATTGCCCGCCGTTCTTATAGGACAGGCAGTGAGCCAGGTTTTTTTTCAGCGCATCAGTTCATTTCAGGATGATAAAGAAAAAATACGGAATGAGCTTTTCAGAATAGTAAAAAATATGTCGCTGATAGCATTGCTAATCGGATTGTGTATTTTTCTCTTGTCGCCATTTTTATTCGCAACTGTTTTTGGAACGCAGTGGAAATTCAGCGGAGAACTCGCAAGTATAATGTCACTTTCATTTTTTATTCGCTTTATTGTAAATCCGGTATCACCCGTTTTTATTGCAACACAAAAGCTAAAGCAGTTGGCTGTGTGGCAGACTGTTTATTTTATATTGATCATTATATTGTCAGTTGCAGGCATTCAATTTTTAACCGTTAAATCACTCGTAACGGTTTATGCATTTTTTGACCTTTTTAGTTACACTATTTATTTCTTGATGATTTTGAAAATTGTAAGATAAATGTGCGGCATCGCTGGTATTATTTCCAATAAAAAACAACACACATCCTGCATTCAAAAGATGACGGATATTATTCCGCATCGCGGACCGAATGGTTGGGACACATATACATGGAATAATGTTGCGCTCGGTCACCGCCGACTTTCTATCATTGATTTGAGTGAATGCGGCAAACAACCTATGCACTACCACGATAAATACGTAATAACTTATAATGGTGAAGTGTATAATTACATCGAGCTGCGGAAAGAACTTTGTGCTGCAGGTTATTCTTTTCACTCGCAGTCAGACACTGAAGTAATGCTTGCTGCGTATGATTATTGGGGAATAGATTGTTTAAGCCACTTCAACGGCATGTTTGCTCTTGCACTTCTTGACAAAGAAAAGAATCAGCTCTTTTGTGCAAGAGACCGTTTTGGAATTAAGCCGTTTTATTATTTCGAAACAAAAGATTATTTCGCGTTTGCATCAGAAATAAAACAGTTTACGGTATTGGATGGCTGGCAAGCAGTAGCAAACAAAGAAAGATTGTATGAGTTTTTACAATTCGGATTACAGGATCATACGCATGAGACGCTTTTTGAAAATGTATATCAGTTGAAAGGCGGGCATTTTCTTTTGTATGATTTAAGCGCAAAGACAAAAAAGATTCAGCAATGGTATGATGTTGCTAAACCACATGCTGCGGTTAACAGTAATGTGCCTGCAGAAAAAATATTTAAAGAGCTTTTCAATTCATCTGTTGGTTTGCGACTAAGAGCCGATGTTAAAGTTGGTTCTTGTTTATCTGGCGGACTAGACAGTTCTTCTGTTGTATTAACGGTGAATGAGCAATTGCGCCAATTGAACAAAGAGGAACTGCAGGAAACTGTTTCCAGTTGTTTTGAAAATAAAAAGTATGATGAGCAGCAATACATTCAAACTGTGGTGGAAAAAGCAGATTGCATTAATCATAAAGTATTTCCCAATCTTTCTGAACTATACAACCAGCTTGATGATATCGTGTGGCACCAGGATGAACCTTTTGAATCAACCAGCATTTTTGCACAATGGGAAGTGTTTAAAAAAGCAAGACAGCAAAACATCACTGTAATGCTGGATGGACAAGGTGCAGATGAGTTGCTTGCAGGTTATCACTCCTATTACGGCACTTATTTTTGGGAGCTTATTAAAAAAGGCAAATTCAAAAAATTTGCTGCTGAAAAAAAAGCTCTCAAAAAAATCGGATTATACAGCAACACATTTATCTGGAAAGAAATTATAAAAAATGCAGTGCCTTTAAGTGTATGGCTTTTGATAAAAAAGAAAGGCAAAAAAGAAAAAAGCTGGATCAATTATCAGTATAAAAAAACACAAGATGTTGCTGATGACATAAGCTTTGACTCTGTTCGGCAAATGTCGTATTCACAACTCACTTCTTCCAATCTCCCAAAGTTGTTGCATTGGGAAGATCGTGATTCAATGGCTTTTTCCATCGAGGCAAGAGTGCCTTTTCTGGACTATCGCTTAGCGGAATATATTTATAACCTCCCGCCTGATAAAAAAATTAATAACGGTATTACAAAATCTGTTTTGCGCAATGCAATGAAAGATGTATTGCCGCAACAGGTTTTAAACAGGAAAGATAAAATGGGTTTCGTAACACCTGAAGAAGTATGGATAAAGGAACACGCAGCAACAATAGAACAGGATTTACAAAAAGCTATTGAGACAAGCAACGGATTTATCAATCAGCATATCCTTGATAAGTTTGAGAATGTTATCGCCAACAAAGAAAAATTTGATTTTACTACCTGGCGTGTTTTATGTTTTGCAAAATGGGTGGAAGTGTTTAAGGTGAAGATATGAGGTATAAAAAATTCAATTGATTAGCTTGTGAAAGAAAGCAATTTTTTATATATAACCTGGGGTGAAGTAATAATAGAAAACGGTATTTTTAAAAACCAGGTTTTGGACCAATTGAAACTTATAAAAAAGGAAAGGCCAAATGCAAATATTTTTTTACTATCTGGTCTTCCTTTAGTAAATATGAGATTGATAAAGAGAACCCGTTACTTTCTTAAAGAGCTACGAAAAATAGAAGCTGAATGCAGTAATCACGGTATCATTTTTAAATACCGTTTTATTACCGGATTATCTCCGTGGTTCTATACACCACCCCAAAAATTTTGGCTCTTTGATTTTACTCAAAAAAAATTCCTGAAAAAATTTATTGTAGGAAACTCCATATCAATCGTTCATTGCAGAAGCTACACACCCACACGCCTGGCTTTAGATGTAAGAAAAAAATATAAACTTTCTTATAAAGTCATATTCGATACACGAGGAAACTTTCCTGAAGAAGGATTACTTAAATCACATCTCGATTCAGAAGGTTACATATCCTGGAAAAAAATGGAAAAAGATCTGCTTGATAATGCAGATGCGGTTGTAAATGTTTCATCAACATTTACCGAACATGTAAAAAAAATTTCAACTAACTCGAACGTTTATACAATTTATACAAGCACGAATCTTTCAAGTTTTTATCCGCTTTCACAAAATGAGAAAAGCAAATTGAGGCGCTCGCAAAAGATAAGTGAGCATGAAAAAGTATTGGTTTATCTGGGTGAGTTAAGTGAGATAGGATGGCATCAAACAAGCACATTGATTGCTGCTTACAAAGCGTTTAAAAAAGCATTTGTAAAAACAAAAATGCTTATCATCACGCACAATAAAAGGGATGAATTGGAAAAAGCTTTCTTAGACGAGTCTCTTGAAGCCGCCGAATTGATTGTTGTAAAAGGCAATAGTCAAAAAGAAGTAAATAGCTATTTAAATCTTGCTGACTTTGCGGTGCTTCCATTCAGGCATATAAGATCGCAGCTTGATGAAATTTTAGGCTATACAATGATTGCTTCAAAAACCGGAGAATATCTTGCTACTGGATTACCTGTTATTGTCAATAACAAAATTGGCGCAGCTTCTCAACTCGTTGAAGAAACAGGCACGGGCATAACTTATGAATTAGAAAAAGAAAACGATATTATTTCTAAGCTGCTTGATTTTGAAAAAGAAAAAAAAGCAATTGCAGCCAAATGTTGTGAAACTGCAAGAAATGTTTTTAATGCTCAAAAGAATGCTTTGCTGTATCTTGATATATACGACTATGTTAGCAGTAAGAAAAATGAATTAGTTATTTGGTGAAATTGAATTAATATTTTCGGAAGTCTTACAAAAATTAAATTGTAAAAATATTCTTTAGATATTTTTTTAAAGGTTTGTTATATGAGACCCTTTTTAACTGCTAAAACCAATTTACACGCTTCTCTATTTTGCGTATTCTCGTTCGTTTTGTTTTCAACATCAGCTTTTGCACAAGCTGGTAGTTTGGATTTAACATTCGGTCTTAATCATAACGGTATTGATTACTTTGCTCCAGGTTTTCGGGATAATTATGGAGTTAGTATAGCGCTACTCCCCGATGATAAAATTGTAGTGCAGGGCTATGATTGGGATTCGGAACACTTTGTTGTTTGTGTTGACAAAGATGGGTATTATGATATTTACCCGACCAACAAATTTGATAGCCGGCGGGGCTCTTTCGCGATGGCGGTTCAATCTGATAGCAAATTACTTTTAGCTTGTCAAGACTATAATGAAACAATCGGGGTAAGTCGTTATACGGTTGATACGTCGAACCCGAAATATCTATTATATCTCGACAGTTCATATGCGTCGAATGGAAGGGTCACGACATCTTTTCAAGCTTCAGCAATGAAAGTTCAAGATGATAATAAACTTGTAATTGCAGGAACTGCCGGTAACACTGACAATTATGATTTTGCAGTATCGCGAATAAATGAAAATGGAAGTATAGACTCCTCATTTGGCGTAAACGGAATCGTGATTACTGATTTTGACAAGAATGACAATCCAAATTCAATCACAATTCAAACAGATGGAAAGATACTTGTCGCAGGTACAACAACAAATAAAAATGGGAAGACTGATTTTATTGTATCACGCTACGAATCCAACGGGGAACCTGATTCGTCGTTTGGCGTAAATGGAAAAGAGATTGTTTCTTTCAAAAAGAATAATACTTCCGTTCCTACATTGGGTTTACAAGCAGATGGCAGAATAATTCTTGGGGGAACATTAAACGATAAGAGTGATAGCTCTGATTTTGTACTTGCCGGACTAAAGTCAAACGGTGAATACGATTCTTCGTTTGGCTCAAATGGTTGGGTAACCACAAGCTTTGATAGTAGTTCATGGGAGCAAGCGGGTGTGTCTTCTATTGCTCTTGCTCCAGACGGAAAAATTATTATGGTTGGTTCAACTTATAACAATGCACAATATCCTGACAGTTATCATTACATGGCTTTAGCGAGATACAATACTAATGGGGAGCTTGATGAAACATTTGGTGAAGGTGGCAAAGTAAAGCTTATTAACAATGGATACAACCATGCAAATTCTATTGCACTGCAAAAAGATGGTAAGATTATCGTTGTTGGCACCGCATTCAAATCAGGAGGTCTTTATTACCCTTTCGTAATAGCAAGATTTAATGCTGAAGGTACTTTGCCCATCACCCTTTCCTCTTTCACTGCTACACGCAAATCAAAAAGCATTATGCTTAACTGGCAAACAGTTTCAGAAACAAACAGTGCATATTTTTCTGTTGAAAGAAAGGCAGGGAATAACAATACGTTCACTCCAATTGGTAAAGTAACAAGCAAAGGAAATTCTAATCAGCTTCAGCAATATAGTTTCGAAGATGTATCTCCATTAAGCGGTACAAACTATTATCGTCTTAAACAAGTAGATGCAGATGGTAAGTTCACTTATTCAAAAACAGTGAAGGTAGATTTTGGTAGTACCGTTACTCTAAAGCTGTATCCAAATCCTGTAAAAGATGTATTGCAGTTAGAGGGTTTAAATGCATCTTCCTCTAATCAACTTTCTATTGCTGATGCTTCAGGAAAAGTGGTGGCAAATACAACTGTTACAGGCATTACAACATATATATGGAATCTTAAGCAGTTACCAGGAGGTGTTTATTATTTATCTGTGAAATCTGATAATACAAACGCTTCAATAAAGTTTGTAAAAGAGTAAAACAATACGAGAGATGCTTCCTTCGTCAGCATGACAAGCTGAAGAATAGATAACAGATTAAGAATAAAATTTTCAGCTCAACAAAAAACTTAAGCTTGTCATGCCGAAGTATGAGGCATCTGTTTTACGTTGCTTAATAAAATAATCTTCAGTTGAAGTGATTGCGACGCAACGAAGATGCCATGAAAAACAAATGCCGGTATCCAAAAAACAAAATTACATTTTCACACCTCATAATTTTATTGTAGTAGCACTCACATAGCATGAGTCCATTCATTGTCATACTCTTATCGCTTCTTGTTTGTCTTGTTGCCGCAAGGCTGTACAAACAATCGGCAGGGTCATTAAAGATTACAAAGATCAACATGATCTCTTTTGTATTTTATTTTGACCTGATCATATTTTCTTATCTCGGCTCTATCGTTATACTTCTTTTCAACAATGCTGCTTTTAATAGTCTTGTTGACACACTGTTTGGTGGCGCAAAAACAAAATTGCTGGTATGGGAATGTATCTCGTATGCTATTATCGCCATTGCTGTTGGCATGCTCATCGCCAATTTCTTTTTCAACTTTAATAAAAAAGAAATTGAGAACTATCATAAGAAAAGTCTTGCGCCCCTTATTTCACCGCACGACAGTTTTGTAAAAATTCCTTTATACATTTTATCGGCAATATGCATCATCAGCATTATCTATACATTCATCAGCATAGGCACTATTCCCTTTATTAAATCATTTACACTGAAAACCGAAGAAGATATTCTTGCATTGCGGGCGGTGGCATCACGCGATTTTGCAGGCAATGTGTATATAAAAAATTATTTTGGTCTGGTGCTCACACCCATTCTGTGTTATATCTCTTATGCATATTACCTGCTCGATAAAAATTTAAAGAACAAATTTTGGTTTTATGTAATGCTCTTCTTTTCGTTTGTGATACTTACCTACGATGCATCAAAAAGTCCATTTGTAAAATTCCTCACCGGGTTTATTTTTTTACAAGTATTGCTAAAAGGACGCATCTCTCTAAAAAAAATTTTCTGGCTGTTATTTCTACTTCTGATTATACTTACCGTAATCTTCATGATCATAACCAAACAAGATATTTTTACTTTATTCTTTAGTTATAACACCGGTATTACAGGCAGAATATTGATAAGCCAGGTTTCATCATTGTATAAACACTTTGAAATATTTCCTTCACAACATCCTTTTATCGGGTTTGAGAGTATTTCAAAAGTATTGCCGTTATCGCATTATTCAGACAGATCGGGACGTATTGTGCTTGAAATTACTTCTCCCGGTTTTGCAGAAATTGGTGGCGTGTTTAATACCTTATTTATAGGCGAGGCTTATGCAAATTTTGGATGGACTGGCGTAATTCTTTCGCCGCTGTGGATCGGTTTTCTTATTCAGTCGTTGCACATTTTATTTCTTCGATTACCCAAGACACCTTTATTTATCGGTGTGTTCGTATTTTTCTCTTTTACAAGTAATATAACAGGTGGCGTTAATGAATACTTGTACAACATGCAATATTTCTTCTTAACCGTTACAATTATAGGAGTGTGGGCAGTTGCATATATATTGTATAAGTTAAAGTCTTTAGCCAATTTAACTCATGCAGTGCAAGGTTGAGATTTTACTCGCGACATACAACGGTGAGAAATATCTTGAGCAACAAATTGAGTCGTTGTTCAATCAAACATATAGGAATTGGTGTGCTCTTATAAGAGATGATGGTTCTACGGATGACACATTGCAAATTATTCATCAATATGTGCAGCGGTTCCCGGATAAATTCCGGTTACTTGTTTCTGAAACAAAAAACATAGGCGCAACATTTAATTTCTCAAAATTGCTGGAAGCATCAACAAAAGAATATGTAATGCTATGCGACCAGGATGATGTGTGGATGAATAATAAAATTGAATTGTGTTTGGCAGAATTGAAAAAAATGGAACAGCAGTATGGTAAAGAAAAGCCGTTGCTGGTGTTTACCGATCTTATGGTTGTTGATGATGAATTAAAGCCATTGCATCCCTCTTTTTGGAAAACACGAAAAACAAATCCTGCCATAACAAAAACATGGTATAAAGCAATTGCGCATAGCGCAATTACAGGTTGCACTATTTTAATGAACCGTGCTGCGGTTAAAACGTCGTTGCCTGTAAGCATCAATAACTTTCAACATGACCACTGGATAGGAATTCATGTTTCGTATTTTGGTTTTATTCATTATTTAAATATTCCGACAGTTTATTACAGGCAGCATAGCGGCAATAGTGTTGGTGCGCAGAAGTTATCGGCTAAATATTTTCTTTCGCGGTTGAATTACTTTCCATTGCTGATACGTGATTGGATTTTATTAAAAAAGAAAAGCGCCATTAAAGTACCTCTTGAAAAAGTGTTTTTGTATAAAGTGTATTATAATATTCTGCGACTGTTTTAAAAGCCATGTTTAAAAAAGATGAAGTTATTTTTTGATACCAGCTTTGGTTTTTCATAGCATCTTCGTTGCGTCGCAATCCTTTCATCTACTGAATATAAATTGAGCTAAGGTTTCCGATATAACCGGGTTAATAAAACAATTACGCGATTAACCATTTCTTCTACAAATAAAAATTTCTCATTTTTAAAATTTAATTATGCAAGCAAAAGTATTGGTAACAGGCGCTGCAGGATTTATCGGTTCGCACGTATGTGATCATTTAGTAAAGTCAGGATATAATGTGGTTGCATTAGATGATTTATCGGGTGGCTTCGAAGATAATGTAAATCTCAAAGCAGAATTTGTAAAAGGAAGTATAAACGATTTTGAATTGATAAACGAACTGTTTGCACAACACAAGTTTGAATATGTTTTTCATCTTGCAGCGTATGCGGCGGAAGGATTAAGCCATTTCATTCGTCGCTTTAATTATAACAACAATCTTATTGGCAGTATAAATCTGGTTAACGCTTCTATTAAAACCGGAACAGTGAAGTGTTTTGTATTTACATCTTCGATCGCTGTGTATGGAAAAAATCAGTTGCCCATGTCTGAAGACATGATGCCTTCTCCTGAAGATCCTTATGGGATTTCAAAGCTGGCGGTAGAGTTGGATTTGAAATCCGCGCATGAAATGTTTGGATTGAATTATGTTATTTTCCGACCTCACAATGTATATGGTGAACGCCAGAATATCGGTGATCCTTACAGGAATGTGGTGGGCATTTTTATGAACCAGATTATGCAAGGGAAAAAACTTACTGTTTTTGGCGATGGTATGCAAACAAGAGCCTTCAGTCATATTGATGATGTTGCTCCGCTCATCGCTAAAAGTATAGAGATGCCCGAAGTGTACAACGAAGTGTTCAACATTGGTGCGGATAAACCTTACACCGTGAAAGAGCTTGCAACAATGGTGTGCGATTCATTTGGGGTGCCGGAGAAGCTTGAGTTTTTAGATGCAAGAAATGAGGTGGTGCATGCATACTCTGATCATGGAAAGTTGCATAAACATTTTAATCATCTTGTTACGAACATTTCATTAAAAGAAGGTATTGAGCGAATGGTAAAAGATGCAAAGGACAAAGGGCCAAGAGAAGGGAAGAAATTTAAAAATATTGAAGTAGAAAAAAATATGCCACCGGCATGGAAGAAGTTGGTATAATGTAGGCCGTGAAACGTGAGATGTGAGAAGGTGTGAGACACTTTAAAGTGTCTGACACCTTTCTTCGAGCTGCTGAACAGAATTACTTCAAGTACAAGAGTGCGACGCAACAGACGCTTAATTCATATTCAAAAAGCCTGGTTCATAAAATAAATTATTCACTAATCAAAAACCATAATTATTAATTCGTCGTCAAAAAAAAATTTAACTAATGAGAATCGCTATTTTAGGAACAAGAGGTATCCCAAATAAATATGGTGGCTTGGAACAGTTTGCAGAATGTTTTTCGGTGGGTTTAAAACAAAGAGGACATGATGTAGTTGTTTATTGTCCGAACGGGCATGATTATGATGGAGATGAATTTAAAGGCGTAAAAATTGAACGTATTTACTGCCCTGAAACAACATTAGGAGCTTCAGGACATTTCATCTTTGATTTTCTAAGTTTAAAACATGCGTTAAAACAAAACTTCGATATTCTCTATGAAGCAGGTTATGGCACATCTGCTCCTGCTTATTATTTATTAAATAAAAAAAGTCCTGTTGTTATTACAAATATGGACGGTCTTGAATGGAAAAGATCGAAATGGAATTTTCTTACAAGACGTTTAATGCAGCAGATGGAAAGAATTGTTGTAAAGAAATCACGCTATATTATTTCTGATAACCTTGGTATCCAAAAATATTATGACGAAGAATTTAATAAGCCGAGTTTTTATATTCCTTATGGTGCCGATATAGTTGATGACTTTGACGTGAATGCACTGAAAAAATATGATTTAAAACCGCATCAATATTATGTTTTTGTTGCAAGGCTTGAGCCTGAAAATAATCTTGAAACCATGCTCGATGGTTATATAAAATCAGGCACAACAGAACCCTACATTGTGGTTGGAAATAACAAAACAAAGTATGGCAAGTTTTTAATGGATAGATACAAGGCATATACTGGCATAAGATTTTTAGGTGGTGTATATGATATGGTAAACAATAATGCGCTAAGAAATTTCAGTAAAATTTATTTTCATGGTCATTCTGTCGGAGGAACAAATCCATCTTTATTAGAAGCAATGGCAGTTAAGGCTTTTATTATTGCCCATGATAATCCTTTTAACCGCGCTGTTTTGTGTTCGAAAAATTTGTTCTTCAAAACCAGCGACGATGTTGCAAATTATATTAAGCACTATGATGAAATGAAAGAAATCGTTAACAGTACTATAAAAGGTAATCTCTGCCAGATTGAAAATCACTTTAATTGGGAGTTTGTTATCAATGAATATGAAAAATTGTTTTTACAATTGTTGTCAGAAAAAAATTAGATTTTTACAGATAAACCTATGATCTATGAAAACCACTTTATCTGCCTGCGCTATTGCATTTTTACTTGTTGGTATTAATACGATTTCAAAAGCACAAAATAATTCTCCTGATAAGGTAGATAGTTCATCAGCACTTCAGGTATCGGCTTCTGAAGATGAAATAAATAATCTAAAGCATAATACTTATATAGCTTTTGATTCAAGAAATAACTCTTATTCATTCGAGTTTAGTTCACCGAAAAATTATGGCTCCTTATTTATAAGTGAAAACAGAGTTGTAAGAAAAGCCGATTTACTT
>JADMIO010690389.1_pt1 | contig 22898 bp, 22 predicted proteins | sample 8958161 | NCBI WGS metagenome assembly JADMIO01 (sample SAMN16585339, study PRJNA669376) | soil metagenome | isolation source: Crop rotation soil | place: USA: Cullars Rotation, Alabama | collected 2011 | reverse complement strand
TGGCGACGATGCAGCACCTGCACAAGCTCCACAAGAATTCGTGATCAGCCTCACCGACGAAGAGAGACGTGAACTCAACTCCAAAGATTTAAAAGTAAAACCCATCACCGAGCTCACAGCCTTAGGTGCGAAAATGGGAATCGAGCATGCCGCCGGCATGCGCCGACAAGAATTGATTTTCGAAGTCTTAAAGAAAGCCGCCCGCTACGGCGACATTTACGGCAATGGCGTTCTCGAAATTCTCCCTGATGGTTACGGATTTTTGAGATCTCCCGACTATAACTATTTGCCGGGCCCAGACGATATTTACGTTTCTCCCTCGCAAATCAGACGATTTGGTCTACGAACCGGTGACACCGTCAGCGGCACGATTCGCCCTCCCAAAGAAGGCGAGCGCTATTTTGCTCTCTTAAAAGTGGAAGTCCTCAACTACGAGACCACCGATCGATCAAAAGACAAAATTCTCTTTGATAACTTAACGCCTCTTTATCCTGAAAAACGTTTGAAGCTGGAGTGGAACCCCACCAACTACACAACTCGCGTTGTGGATTTGATGTCTCCTCTCGGAAAAGGTCAGCGGGCACTCATCGTAGCGCCTCCGCGAACGGGTAAAACAGTTCTTCTGCAAGATATCGCCAACGCGATCACACACAATCACCCTGAAGTGAAATTGATTGTTCTGTTGATCGACGAGCGACCTGAAGAAGTGACCGATATGTCACGAAACGTAAAGGGCGAAGTCGTGAGTTCAACGTTTGACGAACCACCTTCACGTCACGTTCAAGTGGCCGAGATGGTCATCGAAAAAGCCAAGCGCTTGGTCGAGCATAAACACGATGTTGTGATTCTGCTCGACTCCATCACGCGTCTGGCTCGCGCGTACAACACGGTTGTTCCTCCATCAGGAAAGATTCTCTCAGGTGGCGTGGACTCAAACGCGCTTCACAAACCAAAACGATTCTTCGGTGCCGCTCGAAATATTGAAGAGGGCGGAAGTCTCACGATTATCGCCACCGCTCTGATCGATACGGGATCTCGTATGGATGAAGTGATCTTTGAAGAATTCAAAGGTACCGGTAACTCCGAAATTCATTTGGATCGCAAACTCATGGAGAAGCGAATCTTCCCATGTATGGACATCAACAAGTCAGGAACCCGTAAAGAAAACCTGCTTGTGGAGGCCAAAGATCTCAATCGAATCTGGATTTTACGTAAGGTTTTGGCTCCCATGAGCGTTGTGGACAGCATGGAGTTTTTGCTCGGAAAAATCGAGGCTTCGAAGACCAATTCGGACTTCTTGGCCAACATGGGTAACTAGCAAGTACCTGTTATTACTGATTAATACGGAGCGCCTAATTTTAGGCCCAAAAACTACGCCCAAATTAATGTGTCGCGTAAATTTGTGGATGGCGCCGTGGATAAAGACGGCATAAATCAGAGGTCGCTCCAAAGCTCGACAAGCACCGTTAAATTATGGTATCTCCTTGAGATTCCAAATTACATCAACCGATAAAAAAGGCCGAAGTTCTATGAAAGCTGAAATTCATCCTAAATATTATGCTGAAGCAAAAGTCACCTGTGTTTGTGGCAACACCTTTGTCACCGGCTCAACAGCAAAAGAACTCAACGTCGATATCTGCAACGAATGTCATCCGTTCTACACTGGTAAGCAAAAACTTTTGGACACTGAAGGCCGCATCGAGCGCTTCAACAAACGTTACGCTAAAAATAAAGTTCAACCTAAGACTTAGGTTTCTATCTTTCACCTCGGTGTGACTTATGTTTCATAAACTCAACGAGGTCGAAGCTCGTTACGAATCTTTGTCCAAGCAGCTTCAGGAGCCTGAAGCTGTTGCCGATCAAAAACGCTATAAGTCTATGATGAAGGAGTACTCTGATCTTGAGAGTATTGTTTCGACTTATCGGCAGTACAAAAAAACGGTCAATGATCTGGAATCGAACAAACAAATTCTCGAGTCTGAGAGTGACGAAGAGCTGCGCCAAATGGCCAAAGATGAGTTGGGTGAGCTTGAGTCGACAAAAAATCAGCTCGAAGGTGAGCTCAAGATTTTGCTCTTACCCAAAGATCCCAACGACGAAAAAAACATCATTCTCGAAATTCGGCCAGCCGCGGGCGGCGATGAAGCTGGTCTTTTTGCTGACGAACTTTTTCGAGCGTATGGTCACTATGCTTCGAGCCATGGCTGGAAAGTCGATATTCTCTCGAGATCAGATGGCGCGGTCGGCGGGCTCAAAGATGTCGCGGCCTCCATCACTGGTGACCGCGTTTATAGCCGACTCAAATATGAAAGCGGCGTACACCGAGTTCAGCGAGTGCCAAAAACCGAAGCTCAAGGACGCATTCACACCTCAACTGTAACGGTTGCCGTTCTTCCTGAAGCTGATGAAGTCGATGTTGAAGTTGATCCCAAGGATGTTCGCATCGACACCTATCGATCGGGTGGGGCGGGCGGGCAACACGTAAACAAAACGGACTCGGCCGTGCGACTCACACATATCCCCACAGGACTCATCATTCAGTGCCAAGATGAAAAGTCACAACTCAAGAACCGCTCAAAAGCTTTTAAAATTCTGTACGCCAAACTCTTGGCTCTTCAAGAAGAGAAACAGCGCAAAGAAGCCTCGAGCGCCCGGCTTGCGCAAATCGGAACTGGCGATCGCTCGGAGCGCATTCGTACCTATAACTTTCCACAATCACGACTCACAGATCATCGAATTGGCCTTACCATTCATCAACTTACTGATGTGATGGAGGGAAAGCTCGATCTCGTAATTGAACCACTCACCGCCCATTTTCAGGCTGAGCTTCTCAAAGGAGAACTCGCCACATGAGAGTGCAAGAGTTTCTAATGCGAGCAACTGAACAGTTGAATCGAGAAAGAATTGAATCCTCGAGGCTCGATGCTGAACTTTTGGTTTCAGGGGCACTCGGTTGGAGCCGCCAAGATTTGTACTTCAAATCTGATCTCGAAATTGAAGACTTTCAGCTCGCAAAATGCAGAGGTTGGCTCGAGCGAAGAGCTGCCGGTGAACCTGTCGCCTACATTTTAGGACTCAAAGGATTTTATAAACACGAATTTCTCGTTTCACCTCAAGTTTTGATTCCGCGGCCTGAAACCGAACTTTTGGTGGGGCTGGCCTTCAAATGGTTGGTCGCACAGCGCGAACTTACTTCACCCCGAATTATCGATCTGGGATCCGGAAGTGGATGCATTGGTCTCAGTCTATTGAGCGAAATCAAATCGGCCGCACTCTTGAGTGTTGATAATTCGTCATCGGCACTTGAAGTTTTGCGTGAGAACTCGAAGCGATTAGGAGTAGAAGACCGAACATTTGCACTTCATCATGACGCTGGATCGTTAAGCCCCGCTGATGTTTTTGGTTTGCTGGGTGCTAAAGCCGATGTTTTAGTCGCCAACCCACCCTACATCGCTCCACTCGACCCAAAAGTTGAAGAAAATGTGAAAGCTTTTGAACCCGCAAATGCCTTATTCTCGGGCGAAGATGGTCTTGAAGCGATTCGGTCTTGGTCCAAAGTAGCTCCTCAGCTCGTGAGACCCGGTGGACTCATTTTGTTTGAGATCGGAAGTGACCAAGGCGCTGCGGTTCAAGACATTTTTCGAAGTCACTCGTTTTTGACCGATGTGACTGTTCATCAAGATCTAGCAGGTCTTGATCGCGTCGTTCAGGCCCGTCGCAGACTTGACTGAGTCTCAACTAAAATTAGAGAATTGAGTTTACCTCTAATCAGAGAACGAGTCTGACTCAAATAGATCTTTTGTTTTGGAATCGTGAAAGGGAATTTACTTGGACAAGTTAGTCGTCGAGGGCGGAGCCCAACTCAACGGAAAAGTTTCAGCAAGCGGTGCAAAAAATGCGGCACTTCCTCTTTTGTTTTCAACTCTGCTTGCCGAAGGTCACCACAAACTTCACAATGTCCCTTACTTGAAAGACATCGAGTCGGCTTGCGAACTTCTCGAATCACTCGGCTGCAAATGCGAGCGCGACGGTTACACTCTCCATATCAAAGTTCAAAAACCTAAAAGTTTCGTGGCTCACTATGATCTCGTGAGAAAAATGCGCGCGAGCATTTTATGTTTGGGCCCCTTGGTGGCAAAGTATGGTGAGGCACGCGTGAGCCTACCTGGTGGCTGCGCCATTGGCACGCGCCCGATTGATCTGCATCTTCTCGCGATGGAAGCGCTCGGAACCGTCATCACGGTCGACGAAGGCTACGTGAATGCGAAAAGCTCAGGCCTTCGGGCAAATAAAATTCGATTTGAAACCGTGACTGTGGGCGGAACAGAAAATGCCTTGATGGCAGCCGTTCTGGCCAGTGGCACCACGACAATTGAAAACGCCGCTCAAGAGCCAGAAATTGTCGATCTCGCCGATTACTTGATGAAGATGGGTGCTAAAATCAAAGGCTCTGGGACATCGACGATCACAGTCGATGGAGTGAAACATCTCACGCCCGCAGAGCACACTGTTCTCCCCGACCGCATCGAGGCCGGCACGCTTTTGATCGCAGGCGCGATCACGGGTGGAGACGTCACCGTTCAAAATTGCCGACCCGAACACTTCGAAGCCACGATCGAAAAAATGCGAGAGGCCGGATTTAAAATCACGAGTGATAAAACATCAGTTCGAGTTTTTCCGCTGAAAGAATGGAAGAGTGTTGATGTTAAGACCGAGCCATTCCCAGGTTTTGCCACCGATCTTCAAGCGCAATTCATGGCACTGATGGTCGCAGCCCACGGCACTTCGACTATCACCGAAACTATTTTTGAAAATCGATACATGCACGTTCAAGAATTAGTTCGTCTCAATTGCGATATTCATTTGAAAGGTCAAGTCGCCACGGTAAAGGGTCGACCTGGGGAACTCACCGGTGCACCCGTGATGGCGACAGATTTAAGAGCAAGCGCCTCACTCGTGCTCGCAGGCCTTGTTGCCAAAGGCACAACAGTCGTGAGTCGCATTTATCATTTGGATCGCGGCTACGAGGGCCTCGAGAAAAAACTCACAAGCCTGGGTGCCAAGATTCGCCGGGAACATTGAGAGTTTCAGATATTGAATTCAAATACTCTGAGGCTAGCGTTCACCTAGTTCAACCACAGCTTCACCTGACACGGGATCTGTCACTCCAAGGCCACCACCGAGATCTTCGAGTGTGTCGCGAAAACTATCTAGAATTTTACCCATTTCAGGTCGAGCGTTGATGATATCGTTCATACTATTCCACTCACCAATCACGCAGTAAGTGCGATCCCCGGTGTTAACAAGAACGAATTTTCGATTTCCCCGAAATGGCTTTTCTATTTTTCGGTGAGCATCTTCAAACGCTTTTTCTTTTCCCAACTTTACTTTAAATCGGACCACATTGTAAGCAGACATAGAACCCCCCTCAAAGGATCACATTAATGCGTTCAGTTTATTCACAATGGGAAGCGATGCAATAGCGAATTTATATTTTGAACAATGAATTATTGCGAGCTTCCTTGAGTTGAATTCGTATTTCCGCTGAGTCCAAAATCGGTCGCATATCTTTTGCAGATTTCTACCACCTCTGGATCAGGCTTTGGAGGTTTTATCTTGGTATTCACTTTGCCGGGATTGACATACAATCCAAGAACCACCTTGCATCTCATCTGGTTGATATGTTTTGAACCCACCACAATTTCTTTCAGTTCACATTGATCTTTTTGCGTGCCTTCACTGGGCGGCACAAACTCAAATTCAGCGCCTCCCATAAAGTCCTCTTGCATGCGAACAATTGTTTTCTTCGAGGGGTCAAGCCATGCCAAAATTCGCCTATCTCCTTGGCCGATGACAAAATAATTTTCATCTTTGGCGTCGCGATCGCATGTCATGTAGCAACCCGCTTGCATGTTACAAAAGGCCCCTGGCTGATTCTGATAGGCGATTTCATTCAATTCGGCTTTGAGTTCAGGTTTTGAGTCGAGCGCGCTCAAAAGACTTCTGTAACTTCCATCATCTAAAGTTTTGGCGTCTTTTTCCCAGCTGGGATCAGAAACTATATTGGCCTGATCTTTAAGGAGTTTTTCATATTTGGTTTTGTTCTTTTTCTCTGACGGTAAATCTAAAAAGCTCTTCTTGAATTCAGGGTAAAGTCTAGAGTTCGCAAGCGGCATATGAAAGGCATCGTCTTCGATCTCTTTTCCGTTGATCTTGAGCTGATTCAAAATATCTTTTAATTTTTTATAATTTGGAAATCGCTGACTCTCAATTTTCTTGGCCAATTCTTGTCGAGCCTTACAGTCGACAAACTTCGGCTTCGTGACATCAATTTTTTCTGTTTGCGCGCGTTTCACAACGTTCGCACTGCAATTACTATCGGTGAGTTTGCGCGACTCTTGTGACAGCCCTTCGATCGAAAAAATCAAAACCACCAAAATCACGTAAGTCACTCGCATCGGGGCCTCCACCTCACCATGATATGACAAATTTGTAGGACGAGCGACTGGCCCTACGCCGAGTTTCATACGAATCTTTTTACAAGGTGCCCAATACCACCCAAGTGAGCATGTGGGCCGTCGCAGGTCTCCAAAGAGAATTGTTTCTCCCTCGAAGAACACCATAACCCAACCCCAAAACCATTTTGCCAATCAAAGAAATCAGATGAAAATTCAAATGATAAAAAGCAAAAACAATGGCCACGATCAACACTCCCACCACCAAACCGAATCGATCGATGCACTTCGGCTGCAGGTGTCCTCTAAAAACCGACTCCTCTATCAAGCCCGCCTGAAGACCTATCACCAAAAACAAAAGGCGTTGCGCGAAAGTGTAACTCTCCTGCCTCTCCAAAAATTCTTGCCATGACAAGAAATCGAACAAAGATCCCAAAGAAAGAAAAACCAAAAGCAAAATCAAAAAGCCCAAAATTCCAATTAAAATATCTTTGCCCAAAAACCGGGTACGCCACCCCAACTCACTCCAACTTTGTTTCGAAAATCGAAGTATCCCAATCCTCACAATGAGCCAACCCCCCACAACCAAGTACCCAACCATAAACAAAAAAGCCCACAACCCCGGTTGCGCCGGAATCTCCTCCGAACCCGTCAGCACCGAAAGCCCAACAGCCCCCACCGCCATAAAAATCGTCTGCGCAACCAAAAGCAAAAATGAATGCATCTACCCTCTATGCCACCACTAACTTCAATTTTTTGGGAGACCTAACTCAAAAACTCACCCACTTAAGCCAAGCGAAGCGTAGGCCGAGAATCATATGGAGGCCAGAACCTTATAGCCCAGCGAAGCGCAGGCCGAGAATCATATGGGGCCGAGAATCATATGGGGCCCAGAACCTTATAGCCCAGCGAAGCGCAGGCCGACACCCACATGAGGGCGGAGCGAAGCGTGCGCCCGAGCTATCCATGGGGGGCTGCCTTCGCTGGAAAAGGGTCAGATGTGAGGCGCGACCGAGCGAAAGAGCGGAGGCGGGCTTCCTGCCCGTCGCAGCGAGAGAGCGACCGAGCAACGAAGCAGATGACCCTTTTCCAGCGAAGGCAAAAAAAAAGCCCAAGTGCCGGAGGGGATGGCGCTTGGGCTTCAAAAGATGATCACTTACTCGTCGTTGCCGTTACCTAAAACTACTTATGAGAAATAATTCCGGTCACAACAAGGGACTTAGGCGAATCATCGTTAACAGTCATATTAAGGTTGTCACCGTCCACCGGCATGAGCTCAAACGGAATCTCATGGCCGCTGACATCGACTTCATCACCTGCATGCAGAGAGAAATCGATGAAGGACGGTGCGATTTTAAAATTCGCTTTCCGCGTATGAATCATGAAGCCGTTCACTTCTTGAATCAATATTCCGGTCATCTCGACCGAACTAAATGAAGAAACTTGCGCCTCTCCATTGTAGGTCACCTCAACTGGGGTAACACCTTGCGAATTCAAAAACTCTAGTTCATAGGGAACATTTGCATCGAGCTTGAGGTTAGGAACACTCACCAATAATTGGAAATGTCCTTCCACTTGTTGAGAGCAGATCTGGGAGGTCTCAACTTGGGCTGCGATTTTCATAACTACTTTTCTCAAACGACGATCGACATTCACAAGAACCGGTCGCACATATCGTTGGCAGCCATTATTTCGGAATCCCTCAACAAGGATCACTTGATTGGCTTCATCGACCTCGACCTTCGTCACGGCCATCGCCTCATGATCTGCGGCTCGCGCAAATCCGGCGATGAGTAGAACTGTCATGACGTACGCAATAATCACGATTCTTTTGATTGTGACTTGTCGTTTCAGAGTTGCAGTTATCATGATTCCCCTTTTGCTTACGCAACTCTCTAAGGCAAGAGCTGTGCCAGACTTTTGCACAGACAAAACGAATTGAATTGAAAGGCGCAGTCGAGTCCGGATCTTTATGGGTCTTCGGGGTCGGCACTTGAAGAACGGGAAGAAAAGAAATCTAATAGAATTCAAGGGGTTACGAGTTTCAAACCCAGATTGGGTTCAAAGTTCCACTTTGGAACTACCCCTCTACTTTTTGGAGTGAACTTTTAAATGTCGCAAGCCCACACCAACTGCATCTTCTGCAAAATCGCCGGCGGCGAGATTCCTGCAAAAAAACATTTCGAAGATGAGAATCTTTTTGCGATTGAAGACATCAAGCCTGCGGCTCCCACTCACCTTTTATTTATTCCCAAAGTTCACATCGAATCACTTTTAGAGATCAAAGATCAAAAAATCATGTCGCAGATTTTCTCGGCCATTCAAAAAGTCGCCAAAGAAAAAGGCCTCGAAGCAGGTTTTCGTACCGTCATCAACACAGGCGTTGAAGGGGGACAAACTGTTTTTCATCTTCACGTGCACGTGATGGGTGGAAAGAGAATGTCCCACTCCATGACCTAACACGTGAATCAGGGATATGAGCGATAACAAATGGCTGTTGCAGACTAAAGAGGGCCGCATATTTGGGCCTCACTCCACCAGTCGTGTGTTGGAGTTAATCACCGAAGGTGCTGTGACGGGTGACGAGCTCATCTCAGAGTATCCCACCGAGAGGTGGACCGACATCTCGCGCGTTCCTCAGTTTTATGATCGCATCCTCGACACTCTCGCCCGTTCACAACCCCCGCTCTCACAATCTGAAAAAGAACGCCGGCTCGCGCGTGGATTGCGGGTCGAAGAGACAATCGCCGCCGCCAATGCTGCGACTCCATCCAAAGCTTCACCCGTTGAAGAAGCACAGTTCGAGGAAGTCACACCGGAGCCAAAAAAAAATCGCGAGCCTGTGCCAGAGGTCAAACCGCGCGCGCAAAAAGCGCCCACCATTGAACTCAAAGTTCGAGTTCTGAAGACCAAGCCCAAGCTGCTTTATACCTTGGCTGGGGCTTTCGTTTTGCTCGTTCTATTTTTGTTATTGGGTCGACAAGGCTCTCGCTCGGCCTCTGGCTACGTTCATCTGATGAGTCCCAACCCTGGGGAAAACACGATGAGCGAGCGCGACCTCAAAGCCAATCTCAAAAAAGTAGCCGAGGCATTTCAGCGAGACACCTTTCAAGACTACGCGCTGGCGCAAGATCAACTCGTGCGCCTCATCGAAGAGGCGCCCCGAAACTCTGAAGCCTTGGCCTTTCTCTGTCTCACCCATCGGGAGCTTTGGCCTTACTCTTATCAAGACGATCTTGATCTCGCGGCTGTTTCAAAGACAGCGCAGCTCATTGCCCAAGTGGATCCCGTCGGATTTAACGGAGCCACTTGTCGGGCTGTTCAACAAATGGTGAACGGACATTTTGATGAGGCCTTGAGTATCGTCGACACTGTTCTTCAGGAATTTCCAAGTGTCGCCGTTCTTTATGAATTCAAGGGCGATCTTTTGGCGCAGAAAAAAGATTTCGTCACAGCTGTTTCATATCTTCAAAAGACTCAGCAGTTATGGAAAGGATGGCTTAAGCCCTATGTCGTCGAGGCGGAGTATCGCTCAAAGCTTGGCCAATTCAGTGAAGCCGCGACGATGTATCGACAAATTTTAAAAAGCAACCCCCAGCACAGCCGAGCGAAAGTTCTATTGGGAATCATCGAATACAAAAACTTTCAACATCCCCAAATTGCAATCGACCTTTTGAAAACAGGTCTTGAGAGCGACGACAAAGTCGACCGTGCGACGGCCGCTCAGGGTTTTGCGACCCTCGGATTTATTTATGAAAAACAAAACGACACACGGGAGGGCTTGAAATACGCCAAGAAAGCCTATCTTTTAAAACCCATCGATGAAAATTTTCGCGCACTCGTGCTGAGATTGGGTGGAGAAAAAGCGCTCAACGACATCAAGGCCAATGACAATGAGCTTGTCGCCATGGGAGACCTCTACTTTAAAGACAGAAATTATCTCGCAGCACAGGCCCAGTACAAGTCAGCCTATGAAGTGAACACGAAAAATGCGATCGCCGCTCTGAAGGCCGCGCGCACGCTTTGGATTCTCAACGACAGCAACGAGGCCATCGAGTGGGCGCAAAAAGCCGTGAGAGCCAATCCGAACTTTGTAGAGGCCTATGCCACGTTGGCTGAGTACTACACTGATCGTTATGATTTCATGGCCGCCACTTCGATTCTTCAAAAAGTTCAGCGAATCGTTCCTGAAAGTTACGAGGTGTATCGAGGGTGGGCGCAGCTCGAGCTCAAGCGAAATAATTTTCAGGGCGCTGTGAACCACGCCAAAAAAGCTCTCGCCAACTATGACACCGATCTGGAATCACATATTTTGCTCGTGAAAGCCTACCGTGGCCTCGAGAATCATCGCGAAGCTTATCAATGGGCGGCGCGCGCGATCGAGCTCGACTCGGGAAGTCCCAAGGCACAATCGCTCTACGCTGAAGTCTTAGCCGATTTTCAAGGTGTCGAGGGTGGCGTGCAGTACATTCGAAAATTCGTGAACACTTATCCACGTATTACAGAATTCAAAATCACTTTGGCAAAAATTTTAAGAAAAGAAGAGCGCTTCACCGAAGCCCTTCAAGTTCTAACCGCGGCCACGAATGAAGCGCCCAACAACAAAGAAGCTTTGCTCATGACCGCTGAGTGTTTGCAAAAAATCGACAAGCTCGAAGATGCTCGAAGCTATTATTTAGCGGCCGCCGCCCTTGATCCTTCAGATCCTGAGCCCTTGTTCGAATTAGGGGAGCTCTACTTGAGTTTTAATAAACCCGATCAGGCTATTGAACAGTTTCGGCGCGTTCAGAGACTCAACCCGCGATTTCCGCGCACTCACTATGACATGGGGCGAGCGGCCCTTTTAAAAAATGACGGCTCAGCGGCGCTCAAAGAAGCTGAAGAAGAAAAAAGGCTCAATCCTCGATTGGCCGACGCCTATCTTTTGTCGGGTGATGCGCGAATGGTTTTGAAACAATACGCTCAAGCGGCCAATGAATTTCAGGCAGCTCTTAAACTTCGCCCTCAAGGGGCTGATATTTACGTCAAGCTCGCGGTTTCTTATCGTCTGATCGGAAACCCCGACACTTGTTTGCAAATGCTCAAGCTCGCCGAACTTCAAGAGTCGGGCAATGCCGCGATTTATAAAGAGCGAGGGGCCTGTTTTGAAATGAAAAACGATGCATCCGAAGCAATCGATGCATATAATCGATACTTACAGATTCTTCCCAATGCGCCGGATAAGTCGGCGATTGAAGGACGAATCCAAAACATGGGAGGTGGGTGATGGGAGAATTCATTTACAACGTTCAGACGAAGTTGAAAACCTCGTCGACCAACCTTGTTTTATTTTTCTTTAAACTTCTCACGGGCCTTTTTGTCGGAATGTCTCTGGCTATCATTGGGCACGCCATCATCGGCTATGGTGATTGGTCTTTTTGGCTGGTTCTCGTGGCGGTCACCGCTGTTTTCTTACGGGTGTCGAAGCCTTGGGGTGCTTGGGGCGTTGTGATTTTTAATCTCATCGTTTTTCTTGTAGGTCTGCTTCTTCGCCTCTATATTCAGATCGCGCCCGGAGCATAAAAGCCATGATTGACATTAAAGGTTTAGAAAAAGACGGCGGTGCCGCCTACAAAAAAAATTTGAAGGATCGCGGAAAAGACGCGAGCCAAGTGGATCAGCTCGTCAAACTCAATGAAGATCGAAAGAAAAACATCACGGCCGTCGAGGTCAAAAAGGCCGAGCTCAATAAAGTGAGCCAAGAAATTGCGCAGATGAAGCGCGCAGGCACTGATGCGACAGCCAAAATCGAGGCCATGCGTGCATTGGGTTCTGAAATCAAAACTCTTGAAGAGCAATCTCAAGCCGCGCAGTTAAAAGTTGATGAAATTCTTCAGGGGCTTCCCAATAAACTGCATGAGAGCGTGCCTGTCGGAAAATCGGCTGAAGAAAATAAAGTTGTTCGAACAGTCGGTGAGCCTCGAAAATTTTCTTTCAAAGCGCGAGAGCATTGGGAGATGGGCGAAAAAACTGGCCTGATTGATTTTGAACGCGCCGGAAAAATCGCCGGGGCTCGATTTGCGATTCTCAAAGGAGAGCTCGCACGTCTCGAGCGACAGCTCATCAACTTCATGCTCGATCTTCACACCAAAGAGCATGGGTATCGTGAGACGATTCCTCCGTTTATCGTCAACAGTCACAGCCTCTTTGGAACAGGACAACTCCCTAAATTCAAAGAAGATCTCTTTCATCTTGAAGGCACCGATTATTTTTTGATTCCGACGGCCGAAGTGCCCGTGACGAACTACTATGCCAACGAAACTTTGAATGAGAGTGATCTCCCGATTGCGTACACAGCGTACACACCCTGCTTTCGATCAGAGGCCGGGAGTTACGGCAAAGACACCAAAGGTCTCATTCGCCAGCATCAGTTCAACAAAGTGGAGCTCGTGCGATTTGCCAATCCGAGCGATTCTTACGAACAACTCGAGAAATTGACCTCGCATGCAGAAGAGGTGTTGAAGAGACTTGAAATTCCTTACCGTGTCTCGGCTCTGTGCTCAGGCGACGTGGGTTTTGGGGCCGCTAAGACCTATGACATCGAAGTGTGGTTGCCGGGGCAGAATGCTTTTCGCGAGATCAGCTCTTGCTCGAATTATGAGGATTTTCAGGCTCGTCGAGCGAACATTCGCTTTAAGCCCACCGGCGGTGGCAAGCCCAACTTCGTTCACACCCTCAATGGCTCGGGTCTAGCGGTCGGCCGCACCTTGATTGCCATCATGGAGAACTATCAAAAAGAGGATGGTTCTCTCGAGCTCCCCAAGGCCTTGCGCTGAGTCTGTCCCTAATCGGTGTGATCCTTCGTTGCTCGGTCGGGTCGCTTGTGCGGCCTACCGGAAGTAGGCCTCCGCGCTTCCCTCGGTCGCGCCTCGGCTGACACCGATTAGGGACAGACTCGCAGCGAGGATTTTTTGCCCAAAAATGTAGACATTCTGGGGTCACTTGACTAGATTCTGACCCCGGAAAGGTGGCAGAGCGGTTGAACGCACCGGTCTTGAAAACCGGAAGCCTCGAAAGGGGCTCGAGGGTTCGAATCCCTCCCTTTCCGCCATCACAATTCAGAATGCTGAATACAGTTAACCGCATTCGGTATTCAAATCAGAGTTCGACCGTCTTTGAAATCTTATCGCGAGGGGGCTCTATGTTTTTCAAATCATTGGCATTAGTTTTTTCTTTTTTGTGGATGAACCCAGGTTTTGCCTCCACATCTGTTGTTGTCGACAAAATTTTTGCGGCCCCAAAAGACACCCGTGCCTTAAACATGTCATTTGGCCCTTCAGGTGACATATTTGTCACCGGCCGAGCCAATACTCTTTTGAATCGGGGCAACTATTGGGCCATCCGCCATAGTCAAGATGGTTTGAAGTGGGAGACACTCGATATGCTTTCGGGTGATGATTTCAATGCCTCCTTTTCCACCAGCGTCTATGTGAATGATCAAGGAGTTATCTTTGCCGGAGGTAGCGTTGGTAAAGATCCAAAGAGACACTGTGACTGGAACATTCGGCGAAGTTCAGATAATGGCAACTCTTGGCAAAAGGTGGACGAGGTAAAAGAAGAATCATCTGAAGATCCCAATGAAATTCTGGCCTCCTATAGAATTGTGCCCAAATCAATTCAAAGTGATAAATTTGGAAACCTCTATGCGTTTGGAATGGACTCATATGGTGCGGAATTACCTCACCCCACCGCCCTGGTGCGCAAGAGTGTTGATGGCGGAGACCACTGGCTCACGACTTTCGAAACGCATGCAACGATGAGTACCTACGCCAGCGAAATGTTCGTCACACCCGAAGGAGAAATTTATCTTGTTGGGGCAAGTTTAGTTGATCTGAAAACCCCTGAAAAAAAGATTCAGTGGTCAGTCCTTTCGAGTCATGACCAGGGCGAGTCTTTCCAAGAAATCGATTCAATGCCTCAGACGTACTCTCCTTTTGAATCGAGCGCCCTTGGTGTTGTTGTGGACAAACAAGGTGTCATTTACGTTTCAGGGGTCAAGGCAGATAAAGCAGAAAAGAATATTCAGATTGGTCATGCGTTGGTTCGCCAGAGTCGGGATAACGGAAAGACCTGGAAAACTATCTTAGATTATCCTCGACAGTCGGTAGAGTTAGCCTCCGGGGCTCTTGCGACGTTGATCGATCGTAATGGAAATCTGAACGTCGTGATAGCAGGAGCCTTAAAATTTAGCGGATGGACTCTCGCGCGCTCAACAGACAACGGTGCCACTTGGACATTTGAAGAATTTGATGACATTCAAGACGTCTATGGCGCAAAAATAGCTCCTGACGGAAAGATCTATGTCTATGGTGAAATCGTCGACAAAGATGGAACTCATTATTGGGGCGTTTCAATGGTTCAGACGGACTCCAAATAGGTCTTGGACTTAGTTGTCTTTCTCGCCATCATCTCTGCGGCCTTTATTCAAGCGAGTTGGAATTTCTTCGCCAAAAAGTCATCCGCTGATAAAACCTCTGTTCTGGCGGTTGGGTGGCTTCTACTCTCTCTCGTTTTGCTACCGTTTGTTTTCTCCACCGTTGATTTCGGATCTTTCGATCTGACTTGGATTGGGTTTTCACTCGCCTCGGGTGTGATTCACGCATTTTATATTTGGCTACTGGGATGGGCGTACACCGTGGGAGAGATCTCGCTCGTTTATCCCGTCGCGCGGGGGCTCGGCATTTTATGGACGAGTCTTTTTTCGCTTTCACTCGGCCTACATAAATTTTCGGTCAATGGAGTGATGGGGATACTGTCTATCATAGCTGGAGTGTTACTCATTGGACACCAAGCCACACGCCTGGTCCACCAACGAAAAGCTTTTTTGCTCGCGGTCGCGGTGTCGGTCGTGATTTCACTTTATTCGTTGGTCGACAGCCAAGGGGCTAAATCAGTTCCCCTCGCTTTTTACATCATGATGATGAATGTCTTAACCTCGTTATTTGTTCTGCCCTTTCTTTTCAAACTTTCGCCCGCGAGAGTGAAAAGTGTTTTTCGCCATCACAAAAAAGAGGCCCTCCTCATCGGCATCGGTGGATCTCTCTCGTATGCTATTATTTTATGGGCATTTAGAAATTCGCCGGTTTCTTACGTGGCCGCCCTTCGCGAATTCTCAGTGGTCATCGCCGCAGGGTTAGGGCTGATCGTCTTAAAAGAAAGCCCGTCGAGACGAAAACTCGCGGGCATTGGGCTTGTCACGATCGGCGCGATTTTTTTAAAGTGGTCGTGATCGCGCCTCGCCTTATTTGTTTCGAACCAGATACTCGATCTTGTCACCCGGTTGTAGAAAGTCTTCTTGCAAAAACTTGATCGTGCCACCCGAAACAGTGAAAGCCTCGGGAGGAATTTCAACTTTTGCTCCGTTACGATCGACCCAAACCTCGATGACTTCGTGTTTGCTCTCGTCGACATCGGGTGCTTTGAAGGTGTTATCCATTGATCTCTGCACCCACTTCGACACGTTTGAAAACGCGGTCCCATAATCTTTGTCACAGACCGAGTTGGTCGCACCCAGCTTCGGAACAAGCGAAACTAGACCTGAATACCTCAAGCCTTCACTTTGTCCCGGAAGGATAGGGCAATTGGGATCATTCGATGAGGTGTGAATAATCGAAGACACGAAATAGTTTGATTCAAACAATGATTTCGATCGACTCACAAAAGCTTCGCGAAGATCCGCTGATGGATTTAATACTCCATCATTTGGAAAGCCAAATTGCTGGGTCGCATTCGTCACGCACTTGGGTGTTCCAGCCGGTGGGTACTCATCATAAGGCTCGTTGACGGTCGCGTATTGGGCGGGGCCGACCGAAACAACCTGGCAACCAGTCACAGGACGGCCACCATTGTTGGCCGAGGCGTAGGCACCCAAATTCGTATAACCCTGATAGGTCTTATTACAATAAGAGTTCGATGAGTTGGTGGCGGCATCATTGGTCGGCTGCACGATGGGATAAGGGACAGTTGTACCCGCCAAATTCTTGGGATCACAGATGACTTTACAAGAGTTCGCCACATACGACCAACCTGAGCCTGGGTTGATCGCCGCGATCGTCGCGGAGTCGCAACCCCCCGCTGTGCACTGATTGTTTTCAACATCTGCCGCCGTGTGAGTTCGATTGGGCTCAACAGTTGGTGTGCCCGCATTGCATTCGCTCGCATCACATGTTCCCGCCATATAATTCGCTGGGTTTCCAATTTTCGATTTGCAGGTGGCCTCTGTCATTGCATTGCAATTCGCTTCGCTCGAAAGAGTCGTAGGCCCTTTCGGAGTCACGGGCGGAGTGGCGTTGGCCACGCAAGAATTCAAAACACAAGAGTTGGCTTTATAAACTCCTCCCAGACTCGTGGCCGTCGATTGGGCCCAACTGATCTGGCTTGCCGAACATGAACCCGAAGCCGCCACACAGGCATTGGTCACGTCTCGAGTGATATCCTTTGGATACGTGACCGGCGGCTGCGGAACATTGTCTTTGGCTGGAGGCGTGACATCATATTCGAAATGCACACTCTCTTTATAGGTTTGAGGAGCCTGCTCTCTCCAGTAAAGTTTTCGAATAAAATAGGGATTTCGTTCGCGAGAGTAGGTCACAGTTTTTCGAGTGTAAGACCTCGCGCCCAGCACCACTGAGTAGTTTGTTGTGAAGGTTGTGCATTCAGGTTTTGTGCACTGAACAGGTTTTGTTTTTTTGACGGGCGTTTTGTCTTCTTCAGTGCAATCCGTTTTGGTTTCGGTTTTCGAAAAACAATTCGCGGCCGTCGAAAAGTCATCTTCGTCTGATATCAAGCCAAAGACGGCCACATCACCGGGATTGAAAATTCGATTGGCACCGTCTTCATAAACGGCACGCAAGAGTGTGCAAATACCACGCTCAGAATCGTTACCAGATGTGCCGACTCCCTTGGTTGGGCTTGCCACGGCCTCGGCTAATTTTTCACGAAGCTCTTGAAATTTCGAATCAGGACTATCTTCTTTGATTTGAAATTCAGTGCCTGAAACAAGTGAAGGGGCTAACTCCCATTTTTCAAAATCGGTGTAAACCGCACCCAATTCGCGCGCACCTGCGGCGGGACAAGTTGGCTCTATTGTCGTAGCTCCATTTTTTTCGATGCGACAACCTTTCACAAGTTGGGCCGCGTTCTTATCACCCGTTTGGGTCGTGGTGTAGAGATGGTAGCTCGCGCTGAAGCCTTTGATTCCGTCGATGAGATTGGCGACCCCGGCGGCGACTTTTTCTTGAGCTTGGGTCATGCTGTACGAGTTATCAACGACGAGCATGACTTTGATTTCGGGTTTGATCACGTGCTCTTCGGGATTAAAATGGCTGATCCAACAACCGTTCACACATTGCTTTTGTCGCTCTTGCTCTGCTTTTGAAAGCATCGAGGCAAATTCGACCTGACCACAATTTTGGAAAAAAACCGTCGAGGCAAAGAGAAGTGAAATCGCGATGACCTTGAGCCAAACAGACCGCTTCATACATACCGCCCTTTTGAGAGATGAATCAGTTTGAGACGTCTCTCGTTACGTACAATCCCCAATCTTAGATGAAGCAATCGTGGTGCCGGGTATTGCCAACTGAGAATGCCGGGCGGTCATAAAAGGTGACAAATCTATGGGCGGTGTTGCTTTTGCGACAGTGAAAAAGAAAAGCCGTCTCAGCTCTCATTGCCTCGAGAGCTGAGACGGCTCAATAAAATTTTAGACTTTGCGTGGATGACTTGGATCTTCATGACGTTTTTCGAGGCGATCTCCCCAGTCATGAATTTTCTGTCCCACTTTTTCGCCACCCATATCTGAAATTTTCTCGCCGGCTTTTTCAACGGCATTTCCGAGTTTGTCGGTGAGGCCAGGCTTTTGAAAATTCTTTTTCGACTCATTGAACTTATCTGTGTTTTCCATGATTCCTCCTAAGAATAATTAGGAATATCCTAAGAAAAGGAATTGGATTTCGATCAACGACAATGTGTGATGTTCTTCACATTTTTAGGACGATCATTTTATGGCACTTAATAACGCCTTAAAATAAGGAGGAGTTTCTGTTCGGGGATACCACACCAAGGCGAGAGGATCTTCGACCACAGCACCCCCATTGAGTGCGGTGAGCTCACCTGATTCGAGAAAGGGCTTCGCGATTTCTTGAGTCAGAGTTCCGAAACCTACCCCATGAGAAAAAAGTTGAATGATCGACGCATTGTGATTCACAAAAAGGCGCGGGCGTTTGAGGTGTGAGCCGAGACCAAATTTTTTGAGGTAATTGAGACTCGTCGGGTCGTTTTCATCAAAATCGATGAGGCGCTCATTTTCTAAAATATCTTGAAGGCGGCGGCCCTTCCATGAAGAGGCGGCCACCAAAATATATTTGTCAGGCTTAAGGCTTTTACTCTGCATCTCGTTGGGCACTTGCTCAGGCGAAACGATGGCGAGGGTGGCCGCTCCTGAGCGCACCATCGAGAGTCGATCTTTAGAGTCACTGATCAAAAGATGAAGCTGAAGCTTGGGCCAAGCGAAATAAAGTGAAGCACAAAGAGGGGTGATTCTGGCCGTCATCACGCTCGTAGGCCCAGCTAAAGTGATGTGAATGGGTCGGTCTTTGGCCGCACCCTTTATTTGCAATAAGGCCTCCCCTTCAAGGTCTTCGACTCCCCTGCAGTACCGAAGAAGAGCTTCTCCCTCTTCGGTGAGCTTCATCCCTTTTCGACTTCGAATAAAGAGTGTGGTCGCAAGCTCTGACTCAAGCGATCGAATTCTTTGAGTGACGCCCGTCTGGGTTAAACCGAGATCATCGGCCGCTCCATACACCGTTCCGCTTCGAACGACGCTCATAAAGGCTTGGAGGGGAGGAGAAAGTAAACTCATTTAAAATCATCATTAAATCAAAATAATGAATTATTCAAGTGGCGCTTCGAGCATTAGGTTCCAGCCCTAGGAGGTATTTATGAAATTCATTTTCCTACTGCTCACGTTACTCAATGGTGGTTCGGCTGCTCTAGCCGACACCCAAACCGTTACACCCTTTTCGAATGCGCAGGTCATTCCTATTAACATCACCTGCACCCAGGATTCGTCGGGTCTTTACGCTCGACTCAAGGTTGACTTGGCTATAAGTGGAAAAGCATTCGACATTCAGGATAGTTTTTATAGCGAAAGTGTTCGAGGCTCCGATGGCCTGATCTCTTCGATGACTTGTGACAATATTAGAAACGATCTAACTCCCCATATCGGAAAACCAATACTTCTTGATGGCCAAGTTTTGAAGAGAACCTATGAGACTCAAGAAGATATTGTGGGAACATGTCGCCGAGGCCACCCGATGATTGGTTTTGATTATTACCCTTGCGTCAAAGGGCATCACACCGTCACCAAAACCGATCGCACGATCTTTCTTGTTATCGACGGCGTTCGAATTTCAAACCGAAGACACTAAAAGGAGATTTTATGTACACTTATTTCTTAGCCCTACTCACATTTTTGGCCACAGCGACCGCGCAGTCTGAAACACAAACAGAGCGAGTGAAAATCACGGGGCTCTACTGCGACGGTGGAAAAGTTGTGATCGCGCTTCGATCATTTGAAAAAGATCGAAATCTTTTTTTAGCCAAAGATATTCAAGGAGAGCCTGAGCCATTTGAATTAAGAGACGAATATTGCCGTAGTCTCAGTCGCAACATGGAAGCTCGCCTTAAAGGAAAAATTCAGGAGGTCGATTTTCAAATTGATCGCTTTTCAAAAGTTGAAACAATCCCGCTTCCGCCCCATAACCCTTGCCGACCAGGCCACACGAAGTGCGACGATCAAGGGGACTATGCGGACCGAGTTTTTGACTATGAGAGGACCGAAGCTTTTATCAACGGCTATCGCTTTTTTAATCAGGTGAGAATCGAGCGCTCTTTGTGAGCGCTTTTTCCTGTCTTGACCGCTTAGGGATCAAAGCAGAACAAAGACGTTTTGGAATCAGAAATTCTGCGACGTAATTTTCCGGGAGCGCAGTCGGCGTCTCCAAGTCTTGTGGGGTCAGGATTCTCTTTTTGCACCACGCACCCTGGTCGAATATTAAAGAAGTTGCAGGTGTTATCATTCGTGACGGGGTCATTGCACTCAGACGGGTCATACCACTTACCCGCAGTTCGTGTCCAACCACAGAGCTTCGGTGTCGGGATATTCACGCCCACCTTCTTCACGCAAATAAAATATTCCGTCGGCGTGGTGTCGGTGATTTTCTTTTGAGTTCCCTCTGGGCAACCGGTGTCGCCATTGGCGTTGATCTGAATCGCGCAACCCCAGCGGTCGCAAGTTCGGTCATTTGACACAGGAATCGTGCACTGATTGGGGCTCACATCAAGATACTTTCCATGAAAGCGGGCACCTCCACAGATCATGTCTTTCACATCCATGATTTTAGTTCCATCTGGCAAATCAGGTTCGTGTGACTCGGGAAGATCGGGCGGATTCATGGGGTCGGTCCCGTCGCCATTTCCTCCATTGCCATTGCCATCGCCTCCGGTTCCGTCTCCGCCAGAGCTGCTCGAACCGTTGGCTGAACCCATTTCAAAATATTGGTCACTGCAGTTTTGAAACAGCAAAAATGTCGAGGCCAACACGATTAAACTCAAAAAAACAAATTTGCTGGAATGTCGCATCGATCCCCCACTGATTCATTATTATACAAAGTACCCAGGGGCTGGGGCAAGACGACGTTGGTTAAGTCTCAGACTGAGACAGAGGGCCTGTTATTTCGCACACCAATTCGTGCTAGATGGCTTTCGCCCGCCATCATACGCATAGGCGAGCTTGTTCTTGATGAGAAGATCGCCTACAGACTGCCCATCGACCCAGACCTCGGCGAGAACGCGAAAGTATTTGTCGCGATCGACTTTTCGAAGCTCAATGTTTTTTGCTCGCACCATCAAATTTTCGACCAAGCGTTGCGCCTCGCGAGCCCGTGTCTTTTCGCAGGGTTTCTTACCAATTTTTTCTGGAGTGTCGACACCCAAGATGCGAACTGAAATGTTTTTTCCGAGCAAAGGATGAACTTGCGGTATCTCCACAGTCACTGTGTCTCCGTCGTAGTTTTTCAAATATTTCACACAGCGAAAAGTTTTTTCGTCGTGCTGGCAATTCTCAGTCGCCATTGAAGAGGAGGAGAACAGAAAAAGGCAAAGACAACAAACGGCGATTTTAGTTAGAGAGATCACAAAGCCTCAGCGCGAGGAAATGCTTTGAGCGCAAGCGAAGAGATATGCTGAGCCTCTGAAGACTCGCCCACGATCAACCAACGAACCATCGGAAGACTCATGCCTCGGTTGACAAGATAAGTGCAGAGAGCTTGATGCACAAAAAGAGGAGCTGAAATTCGATTCACTTCGTGTCGCATGATTTGGTTGGCCACCACTTGAGGATCAAACTCGGTCCCACTGTAGTTGTCAACCGCTGGTAAAACTGTGCGAACACCTCGGTTGAGGTTTTGGATCGCCAGCATATGGGACCATGGCATATCCACCAACAGAGACGCCTGAGCCGGATTCATCGACGTCGTGGAGGTATGAAAAGTCGTGGCTTGACGAACCGAGCGATCTTTTAAATCAAAAAAACTGGAGTCGCTCTCTCCCAATGTGTAGCGCAGACAGTTTGACAACATGGGGAGCATCTTCGTCATTTTATGAAATCGCTCGCTTGCGATAATGGCCTTGGCCGATCGCCAGGCAATTAATTTTCGAAAAGACGTTGATCGAATTGTGTGCCCCACACAAAGTGGCACAGCTCCCAACATTCGCAGGGCATACGAGAGCGCAAAAAAATCAGCACTCACGGGGAGATGAACGAGAACTTGATCTCCGTTTCGAAAGCCCTCATCTCGGAGAGCTTTCTCGAGTTGTAGAATCGTATTGGCGAGTTCTTCGAAGGTAGACGTGTGCTCAATCCACCCGCGCGTGGAGGTAAAAACAGGAACTGTCAGTGCGGGGTGAGAAGAGAAGAGTTTTGCATTTCTGAAAAACGACTCGCTCGAGGGGTGGCGCTGATCAAATTCACTGAGTGCTATTTCGTGAACATCCGTGTTCATCACTCTCTTATTATGAGTGATCTAGCCTAGACCGGGCAAGAGTCTAGGCCCACACCCTAAGTCTAGTTTTTAGTACATGAAACGAGCTTTGAACATCAAATCGCTGACAACCCAACCATTGAGTTTGTCGCCGAGACCGAGTACGCGGAGATTCTCAACGCCGAAGGCCAAGTCATGACTGTGCTTGTAGAAAATCGAAGTGCCAAAATAAAACCCAAAAGTCATTCCACTTTCAGCTGTGGTGGCACCTTGCTTTGCCGTTGCATTGATGAAACCGAGACCAGTGGTAAAGTTGCCCTCCCAGTGATCGGTGTCAAAAACATAGGCTTTTACTGTTCCACCA
>JADMIO011827144.1_pt1 | contig 22901 bp, 17 predicted proteins | sample 8958161 | NCBI WGS metagenome assembly JADMIO01 (sample SAMN16585339, study PRJNA669376) | soil metagenome | isolation source: Crop rotation soil | place: USA: Cullars Rotation, Alabama | collected 2011 | reverse complement strand
CGAGGCCAACATCGTCTTCCTCCATCCCATTTCGGATCTCTCGTCAACCCAACGAGTATTAGAACGCCCAGCCAAAGGGGGCGAGCATGACCTGCATAGCGCGCGCGTGGCAGGCACGAGTTCGTCCGGCGCCTCAACCACCACGCCGTTCAACGCCGCGAAGCCCACCCGGCCGCCGCCGCCTAAGTCGTACGGTGGCCGGTCCGCCTAACGCATCCGGAATTCGCGAACAGACCGACGCGCCATCGAAGTTGCTTGCCCGCCATCGCAAGCCGGCCGGTCCGCCTAACGCAGCCGACCCAGGTCTGTCTATCACGCGCTCACCGTCGACCGACTTGCCGATGTAATAACCGCCGCGGCCGGTCTGTCTAACCCGGTGGGCGCTTCTGGTCGCTGCGGCGCCGCCCCTTCGGGACGAGGTCGTCGGCGCACCCGCCACCACACGACCTCACGGCAGTAGGTCCAGCGGACTTCGCACACCGAGGCCGCCACGGTTCAGCACGTGCGTGTAGATCATCGTCGTCGCGAGGTCGCGGTGCCCCAGGAGCTCCTGAATCGTCCGGATATCATACCCGGCCTCCAGCAGGTGGGTTGCGAACGAGTGCCGTAGAACGTGGCAGTGTACCCGTTTCGAAATACCGGCCTGGATCGCCGCGAGGCGCACCGCCCGTTGAAGCACCGTCTCGTGCAGATGATGCCGGCGAACCTGATCGCCACCCGGCGCCTGATACGTCCGCGTCGCGGGAAACACCCACTGCCACGGCCACTCGCGGCCAGCGTGCGGATACTTTCCCGCGAGGGCCGCGGGCAACGCGACCCACCCCGCTCCGTCGCTGACGTCGGCGTCGTGTTGCGCCTTCACTTTCGCGAGGTGGTCTCGCAGCGCCTCGCACAGGGATGCGGGGAGCATCGTGACCCGATCACGCCCGCCTTTGCCGTGCCTCACGATGAGCTCCTTGCGCTCGAGATCGACGTCCTTCACCCGTAACGTGGCGCACTCGAGCAGGCGTAGACCCGAGCCGTGGAGGAGCAGCGCCATGAGCTTCGTGACGCCCGTGAGGTGCTCCAGCACCAGCGCCACTTCTCGCCGCGTGAGGACGACCGGTATCCTATGGGGACGCTTCGCGCGGACGAAGTCGGCATAACGTTCGGGCGGCGCCCCGAGGACATGTACGTAGAGGAATAGGATCGCTGCGAGCGCTTGGTTCTGAGTCGACGCGCTGACGTGTTCCACTGTCGCCAGGTGCGTCAGGAACGCCGTAATCGCCCCGGGGTCGAGCTCGCTGGGGTGACGCAGGCCGTTGAAGTGCACGAAGCGCCTGATCCAACTGCAATAGGCCTCTTCCGTGCGCGGGCTGTAATGACGCGTTCGAATGGCGCTCCGCACGCGGTCGAGGAGGCGCCGGGGAGGTACGCCGTCGTTCTGTCGATGGTTCATGCCCCGCCGCCGAGCGAATCGCGTGCCGCGCGGCTCGCGGCGAATTCACGGGGAATCGAAGGAGTCGTGCCTGTCCATCGAAGAAACCGCCATGGCGCCGCCACCCGTCAGGTCACGCGAACTCCCTCCGAGCCCGCGCTACCAGGTCGCGCATGTCCATGCTGCCGCTCGCCCCGTTGTTCGTCGTCGTCTGCCACGACTGCACCGCGACCGCGCGCGGTCCGACGTCTCCATCCCAGAACCCGAACACGGGTCCTCCGGATTGACCAGGGAACACGTCGGCCTGGTGCAGGATCGACTGAGCGGCGGCATCCGTGCCGTCGACGCGGAAGCCGCCTTGCCAGGTCGGCCGCTGACCGCTGTTGAGGTCGGCGGGATAGCCCATGTGATGCCAGGCAGCGATGTCGTCCCAGTCGTCGTCGTAGCCGCGGGCTCCCATCCAGCCCGTCGTCTCGCCGAGGCGGCGGTCGAGCACCACGACCGCATAGTCGAAGTTGCCCTCGTTTCCCGTGATGAAACCGTCGCCGTCCTCCTGAACGTACCAGTAGATCTGCGCTCCGTAGGCCTCGCCGAACGGCGCGTTGCCGTCGAAGTACGAGGGGGTGAATCGTACCCAGTCCGCGGCGAAGCCGGGGGGCGCCGTCCAGTCGATCACGTGACTGACGGTCAAGAGATGACGCGGGCCGATCATCACGCCCGAGCCCGCGCCGCGGTTCGTCTCGACGAGACCGACCGTCGACCAGGGATAAGTCGTGTCTTGAAAGGCTCGACGGTTGTCGGTGCCGAAGACGGTGGTGGCGACGCGCTCCTCGGGGGAGGGCGGTCGAATCCGCTTCACGCTCTTCGTCTTCTGCAGCGGAGTCGGGTTGAAGCCGAGGTGGTCGGGAACGTACCCATCGAGGTACTTCGCGATCTCCTCGTCCATGCGGCGCTTCTCGCGCTTCATGCCCTCGCCCTTGAGCGGCGGCGGCAGGGCGCGCGCGCCCGCGCGGACGCCCTGGACGTCGATGATGACCTCCCACGTCGAGCGACCATCGCCGCAATCGATGCGCTCGAGCCGCGTCTCGATCCGCGGCTCGCCCGTCGTGGCGACATGAAAGCGACGTTCGACCGAGATCGGCGTCTCCTTCAGCGCTCCTCGCGCCTTGAAGTGCTGATCCAGCTCTTTCAGCGAAATGGGCCTTTGCTTGCAGTCGGGCATGATCGGGCTCCCCGTTTGATGGTGCTGGCGCGAGAGTGCGCCTCGATCGTCCTTCGCCGACATCGCCGAAACCTGACGGGCGTCGCGCGACCGAAGTCGATCCGCCGCCGTAAAACAGGCTCCGCCCCCGTCGGTGGCCCCGATCCGCCTCGAAATAAGCTCGTAATTCCGAATACTTCAAACGCGAAGAGGCTCTATCTCGTCGACGCCGATCTCCACGCGGATTGCCAGTCGGATCGCCTCGACCGAGAGCCGCAGTCGGTGGTTTCCGTTCCTCCTCTCGACGATGCCTTCGAGGCCCGCCAGGGGTCCCCTCACGACGCGCACGCGCGCTCCTAGGTGGTGATATCGCGCGAGCCGCACTGCCCGATGGCGCATCGCCGTCGCGACCGCGTTGAGCTCGGTCACGAAGCGGGCTTGATTCGAGACGTGGAGAATCTGCACGACGCGCTGCGTCTCCCACGCTCCGTGCTTCTCGTCGGGCGTCCCTCGCATGAACAGGTAGCCTCCGAAGAGAGGCCATTGCGAGTGCCTGATCCGCTCTCGGCTCTTCTGCCTCTTCTCGAAGAGGGGAAGGTAATAGGCAATCGAACGTGCCTTGAGCTCGTGGGCGAGGGCCTTTTCCTGCCTCGTCTTCGTGCGCACCGCGAACCAAGAGGCCCTGTCGGGCGACGCCGTGCAGAGGACGTCGTCCGGAAAGCACGAAGGAGGGGTGACCGAGGCGGGGAGCGTCATGCTCTTCCCGGGGAGGCGCGAAGCCCCCGGCCTACGCCCGACCTCAGCCTCGTCGACCCCCAAATCGTCATGGGCGCGATGCTACACGCCGGCCTTTCGTGCGCAACGCCAAAATCCGAGCGCGGCGCTGCGCGGGGACCTCGTCTCGCGTACGTTCTCCGCCCGCTCGACGCGCGTTCGGTTATCGTGGCGCCCCCTTCCCATGGGTCCCGTCGTCACCGAATGGCTGAACCTGCTCGTGCGCTGGGCGCACGTGATCGCCGCCATCATGTGGGTCGGCGATTCGTTCCTGTTCATGTGGCTCGACAGCCAGCTGCAGAAGCCCGATCGGCCGCTCGAAGGCGAGGTGGTCGGCGAGCTCTGGCTCGCTCACAGCGGCGGCTTTTACGAGGTGGTGAAGCGCAAGAGCCTCGGCGCCCTCCCCGAGAAGCTCCACTGGTTCAAGTGGGAGTCGTATACGACCTGGATCACGGGCGCGCTGCTCATCATCATCGTCTATTACCTCGGCGGTCAGGCGATGCTCGTCGACCCGACATCGCCGCTCTCGCATGCACAGGCCGTCGGCCTCAGCGTGGGTCTCATCGCCTCGGGGGTCGTCGTCTACGACCTGCTCTGTCGCACGCCCCTCATCCGCGACAATCGCGTGTTCGGGGTCGTCGGCATCGCGCTGCTCGCGGGCGTCGCCTATGGAGTCACGCGCGTCTTCAGCCCTCGCGCGGCGTTCCTTCAGATGGGCGCGATGCTCGGCACCGTGATGGCGTCGAACGTGTTCTTCCAGATCATCCCCGGACAGAAGCGCATGCTCGAGGCGACGAAGGAGGGCAGACCCGTCGACACGTCGCACGGCGCGCGCGCGAAGGCGCGCTCAGGGCACAACCACTACCTGACGCTGCCCGTGCTCTTCACGATGCTGTCGAATCACTTCCCGTCGCTCTACGGGACCTCGCACGCGTGGGCCGTCCTCACGCTGCTCATCGTCGCGGGCGCGGGCATCAAGTACGTGATGAACTTCCGCACGCGGACGCATCCGATCGTGCTCGCGGGGACGATCGCCGCGTTCGCTGGCGTCGCCGTGATCACGGCGCCCGAGGCCCTCGCGATCGATCCCGCGATGATGGCCGCGACGCCCACGTCGTTCGCGACGGCTCAGACGATCGTGCAGACGCGCTGCCTCACCTGCCATTCGCCGTCGCCCACGCACCCTTCGTTTCCCGCTCCACCGCTCGGCGTGATGCTCGACACGCCTGAGCGCATGCACGCGTATGCCGAGCGCATCTACGTGCGCGTCGTGCAGACGAAGACGATGCCCCTCGGGAACCTCACGGGGATCAGCGACGAAGAGCGCACGCTCCTCGGAATCTGGATCGCGCAGGGCGCGGACATCCACGCGGAGGGTCCCGTCGCGCTCCCCAACATGCCCGCGAAGTCCGCGACGAAGTACGCGAGCCCCGCGGAAGAAGCGCGCGCGATCTTCAACGAGCGATGCACGCCTTGCCACGGGGTGCAGGGGCGGGGCGATGGTCCCTCGTCGACGTCGCTCACACCGAAGCCGCGGAACTACCACGACAAGGCGTGGCAAGCGCAGGCCAAGGACGAAGGCATCGCGAAGGCGATCCTCGAAGGCGGGCCCGCCGTCGGCAAGTCGTCGATCATGCCCGCGAACCCCGATCTGGCGGGGCGAACCGAGGTGATCGGCGAGCTCGTGAAGATCGTGCGAGGCTTCGGCGCAGAACCCTGAAGGAGGACGCGATGAATGATCTCGTCGTTCGTGGCCGGCGCGTGGTGACCGACGCCGGCGTCGGACCCGCGGCGCTTCACGTGAGCGACGGACGCATCGTCGACGTCGGCGCGTACGACGACGTGGGCACGCCGTCGGTGCTCGTCGACGCGGGTGACGGGCTCGTCACGCCCGGCATCGTCGATACGCACGTGCACATCAACGAGCCCGGCCGAACGGAATGGGAAGGCTTCCGCAGCGCGACCGAAGCAGCCGCAGCGGGAGGGATCACGACCGTCGTCGACATGCCCCTCAACTGCATCCCCGCGACGACGTCGCGCGCGGCCGCGGAGACGAAGCTCGCGAGCCTCGATGGCCAGCTCCACGTCGACGTGGCGTTTTGGGGAGGCCTCGTCCCGGGGAACGCGGACGAGCTCGCGCGCCTCGCTTCGTTCGGTGTTCCGGGCGCGAAATGCTTTCTTTGTCCCTCGGGGGTCGACGAGTTCCCGCACGTCTCGCCGTTCGATCTCGACGCGGCGATGCCCGTGCTCCGCGACCTCGGCCTCACGTTGCTCGTGCACGCGGAGGCGTCCGGGCCGCTCGAAGCGGCCGAGGCCGCGCTCTCGGCGGAGGGCGCGAACTGGCGCGAATACTCGACGTACCTGCGATCGCGGCCGAACACCGCCGAGGACGAGGCCATCGCGCTGATCATCGAGCTTTCGCGGAAGCACCGCTGCCCTTCCCACATCGTGCATCTGTCGAGCGCGTCGGCGCTGCCGCTCCTCCGCGAGGCGCAAGCGGAAGGCGTTCCGATCACCGCGGAGACGTGCCTCCACTACCTGACGTTCGCTGCCGAAGAGATCGCCGATGGCGCGACGGCGTGGAAGTGCGCTCCGCCGATCCGCGAGCGCGCGAACCGCGACGAGCTCTGGAAGGGCCTCGAAGACGGCACCATCGGCATGGTCGTCTCCGATCATTCGCCCTGCACCCCCGCTCTGAAGAGGCTCGAAGAAGGGGACTTTCTCGCGGCGTGGGGCGGTATCTCGGGCCTCGAGCTCGGGCCGAGCCTGCTGCTCTCGCTCGCGGGCGATCGCGGTCACGACGTCGCGCGCACGCTCGCGTGGAGCACGACGGGCCCCGCGCGCCTCGCGGGTCTCGCCGATCGGAAAGGCAAGCTCGCGACGGGATACGACGCCGACATCGTCGTGTGGGACGACGCAGCGAGCTTCGTCGTGCGCGGCGAAGAGCTGCATCACAAGCACAAGCTCACGCCCTACGAGGGGCGCACCCTTCGCGGCGTCGTCCGATCGACGTGGGTCCGCGGTCGCCTCGCGTACGAGCGCGCAGGCGGCCTCGCCGCGCATCCGGTGGGATCGTTCCTGCCCGTGCGGCGGTAGACTCCCGCGGATGTCCCAAGCGCCTGCCAACCCCGAGCCTTTCGCGCACCTCGTCGATCTCGCAGCGGACGCCACGGGCGCGTTCGCGATCTACGCGAACGACGACTACTTCGCCGCGAAAGAGAACCTGCTGAAGCCCTCCGCGCCCGTGTGGATCGAGGGCAAATACACGGACCGCGGCAAGTGGATGGACGGCTGGGAGTCGCAGCGGAGGCGCGAGCCCGGCCACGACGAGTGTATCGTGCGCCTCGGCGTTCCGGGCTTCGTTCACGGCCTCCTCGTCGACACGACGCACTTCAAGGGCAACGCGCCCGAGGCCATCTCGCTCGACGGGCTCGAGGGCGCCGACACCCTCGACGCGCGCGCTCTTCGCGAGCACGCGGGTTGGAACGAGATCGTCGCGCGCACGCCCGTGCGGCCCGACTTCCCGAACGTCGTCGAGCTCGCTTCTCCGTCGTCGCGCATCACGCACGTTCGCCTTCACATCTACCCCGACGGCGGCGTCGCCCGGCTCCGCGTCTACGGCGCCGTCGCCGCCGAACCGCGCACGTTCTGGCGCGCGGGCTCGATCGATCTCGCGGCCATCGAGAACGGCGGCACGATCGCCGCGGCGAGCGATCAGTTCTTCGGTCCTCCGTCGAATCTGCTGCTCCCCGGCCGCGGCGTGAACATGGGCGACGGATGGGAAACGAAGCGAAGGCGCACGCCGGGCTCGGACTTCTGCGTCATCCGGCTCGCGCGCCGCGGCGTCGTCGATCGCGTCGAGCTCGACACGCACTTCTTCAAAGGCAACGCGCCGCAGGCGACGCTCATCGAGGCCCTCGACGAGACCGAGCTCGCGCCCGGGTCCCTCGCGCCGCGGCTCCTCTCGCGCGAGCCGTGGCCCGTGCTCGTCGCGCGCACGCCTCTCGTGCAGCACCGAAGGCACGTCATCGAGCCCGATCGGCCGAGGAGCGTGACGCACCTGCGCGTGCACATCTTCCCCCACGGCGGCGTGAATCGGCTGCGCGTCTTCGGTCACGCGCTCGACACGAAGGACGAGGCATCGATGCTCGCGCGCCTCGCCGAGCTCTCCGACGCGGACGCGACGAAGCTCGCGCTCTCGTGGAACGGCTCGCGCGCTTTCGCGGCGAGCGTCGTCACGGCGCGGCCGTTCACCGACGTGCGCGCCTTGTTCGCGCACGCCGAGCGTGCGTGGTGGTCCCTCGGCGAGACCGACTGGCTCGAGGCCTTCGCCGCGCACCCGAAGCTCGGTCAACCGAAGGCCGCCGCCACGCAGACCGAGCAATCCGCGACGTGGTCGAAGGGTGAGCAGTCCGCGATGGCGGGCTCGGCGGCGGACGTCGCGGCGCGGCTCGCTGCGTTGAACGAGCGCTATTTCGAGCGCTTCGGCTTCATCTTCATCCTGTTCGCGACGGGGAGGAGCGCGGACGACGTGCTCGCTCGGATCGAAGAGCGCATCGAGAACGATCGCACGGCCGAGATCGAGAACGCCGCGCGTGAGCAGGCGAAGATCACACGCCTCCGAATCGGCAAGTGGCTCTCGGGTACGTGAGGTCGTCATGGGAATCAGCACGCACGTCCTCGACACGACGCGGGGCCGCCCCGCGCAGGGCGTCGACGTTTCGCTCGATCGCGCGGACGGCGACGCTTGGCTCGCCGTCGGCAAAGGCGTAACCGACGCGGACGGCCGCGCGAAGGCCTTGCTCACGGTGAGCCCCGAGCCTGGCACGTATCGGATCATCTTCGCGGTACACGCCTATTTCGCGGGCCTCGGCGTCGAGGCGTTCTATCCGGAAGTGACCATCACGTTCACCGTGCGGGCGGCGGGTGAGCACTACCATGTTCCTCTGCTCCTGAACCCGTACGGCTATTCGACGTACAGGGGTTCGTGATCCGCGAAGTCCGCACGGAGCCCCTCGATCGGGCGGCGTTCGCGCCGTTCGGCGACGTCGTCTCCGCAGGTCTAGGCCACGGTGCGACCGCCAATCAAGGCACCGCCGTCCGCTTCGACTGGGCCGCTCGGCTCGCCTCGACGCGGCCCGACGCGAAGCCGAACTTGGCCGTGTTTCGCTCCGTCGCTCGCGCGCTGCCCATCGAAATAGGGCTCCTCGAGAGGCACCCTTGCTCGACGCAGGTCTTCTTGCCCCTCGTCTGCTCACGCATCCTCGTCTGCGTCGCGCCGAGCGCGGACGGCGGCTCTCCCGATCTCGACGGCCTGCGGGCGTTCGTGACGGGACCGGGCGCAGGCGTCTGCTATGGAGTCGGCGTCTGGCACCATCCGATCGTCGCGCTCGACGAATCGGCGGATTTGGCGATGTTGGCTTGGGAGGACGGCGGACCGGACGACTGCGAGGAGCACCCTCTCGCGTCGCCGATCCGCCTCGTCGAGGGGCTTATTGGAAGCAGGTGAATCCGCCCGACTCGAACGGATTGCCGCCGCACCAGCCCCACGCGCCGACGTCGCTCGGGCTGTCGTAGTAGGCGCCGTAGCCGGATGGCGGAGTCGGGCTCGACGCGAACGAGTAGCACCAAGACTGGACGCCGCTCGCGGGGTTCAGACCGAAGTGCACTGCCAGGTTGTAGATGTTCGTGCTCGACGACGTGTTCCACGCCTGGTTCTTCGTGTGCCACCAGCACTGGTAGCCGTTGAACGATCCTCGGTAGTGATAGCCGGTCTCCTGCGTGGTGCACTGTCCGGCGTAGCCCCCGTTCACGGGTGAGCCCACGAGCCAGTCCGTGTAGCCGCCCGACGCGCACGCGGAGCACTCGGCCCCGCAGTCCACACCGACCTCGTGCTGGTTCTGCACGCCGTCGTTGCAGCTCGGACAAACGTTGGCGCACGGGCCTCCGCAGTCGATGCCGCCTTCGCCCTGGTTCTGGATACCGTCGTTGCACGTCGGGCAGACACTGCCGCACACGCTGCCGCAGTCGATGCCGCCTTCGCCCTGGTTCTGGATACCGTCGTTGCACGTGGGACAGGGGCCCGCGCACGGTCCGCCGCAATCGACGCTGCTCTCGCCCTGGTTCTGGATGCCGTCGTTGCAGCTGGGCGGGCCGAGCGGGATCTGGAAGCACGCGAAACCACCCGACTCGAATGGATTGCCGCCGCACCAGCCCCAGGCGCCGACGTCGTTCGGGCTGTTGTAGTACTGGCCATAACCCGACGGCGGCGTCGGGGTCGACGCGAACGAGTAGCACCATGCCTGATAGCCGGTATTCGGATCGAGGCCGAACTGGGCCGCGAGGTGATAGATGTTCGTGCTCGACGACGTGTTCCAGGCCTGGTTCTTCGTGTGCCACCAACAGGCGTAGCCGTTGAAGGCGCCTCGGTAGTGGTAGCCTGTCTCCTGGGTCGTGATCTGGCCGTTGTAGGCCGGGTCGTACGGAGTCCCTACGAGCCAGTCGGCGTAGCCACTGCCCGCGCAAGCGGGGCATTGACCACCGCAGTCGACGCCGATCTCGTTCTGGTTCTGCACGCCGTCGCTGCACGTCGGGCAGGTGTTCCCGCAGATGGGACCGCAGTCGACGCCGCCTTCGCCCTGGTTCTGGATGCCGTCGTTGCACGTCGGGCACGTGTTGCCGCAGACGCTGCCGCAGTCGACGCCGCCCTCACCCTGGTTCTGGATGCCGTCGTTGCACGTCGGGCACGGGCCGGGGCACGGTCCACCGCAGTCGGTGCTGCTCTCGCCCTGGTTCTGAATGCCGTCGTTGCAGCTCGGCGGGCCGAGGGGAATCTGCAAGCACGCGAATCCCCCCGACTCGAACGCGTTGCCGCCGCACCAGCCCCAGGCGCCGACGTCGTTCGGGCTGTTGTAGTACTGGCCATAACCCGAAGGCGGCGTGGGCGTGGAGTCGAACGAGTAGCACCATGCCTGATAGCCCGAGTTCGGATCGAGGCCGAACTGAGCCGCGAGGTGGTAGAGGTTCGTGCCCGACGACGTGTTCCACGCTTGGTTCTTCGTGTGCCACCAGCAGGCGTAGCCGTTGAACTCGCCGCGGTAGTGATAACCGGTCTCCTGCGTCGTGAGCTGGCCGGCATAGCCACTCTGGTAGGGCGAGCCGACGAGCCAGTCCGAATACAGCCACCCCGGGCAGGCGCCGCACTCCGCGCCGCAATCGACGCCGACCTCGTGTTGGTTCTGGATGCCGTCGGAGCACGTCGGGCAGACGTTTCCGCACGGACCGCCGCAGTCGACGCCGCCCTCGCCCTGGTTCTGAATGCTGTCCGAGCACGTGGGGCAGACGTTGCCGCAGACGTTGCCGCAGTCGACGCCGCCTTCGCCCTGGTTCTGAATGCCATCGTTGCAGGTCGGGCACGGGCCCGGGCACGGTCCGCCGCAGTCGGCGCTCGTCTCGCCCTGGTTCTGGATGCCGTCGTTGCAGCTCGGGGGGCCGAGCGGGATCTGGAAGCACGCGAATCCGCCCGATTCGAACGGATTGCCGCCGCACCAGCCCCACGCGCCGACGTCGTTCGGGCTGTCGTAGTACTGGCCATATCCGGACGGCGGCGTCGGCGTCGAGGCGAACGAATAGCACCACGCCTGATAGCCCGTGTTCGGGTCGAGCCCGAACGTCTGGGCGAGGTGGTAGAGGTTCGTGCTCGTCGACGTGTTCCAGGCCTGGTTCTTCGTGTGCCACCAGCAGGCGTAGCCGTTGAAGTTGCCGCGGTAGTGATAGCCTGTCTCCGGCGTCGTGATCTGGCCGTTGTAAGCAGGGTCGTAGGGAGTTCCGACGAGCCAGTCGGTGTACGCGACGCTCCCGCAGTTGATGCACGGTCCACCGCAGTCGACGCCCGTCTCACCCTGATTTTGGATGCCGTCCGAGCAGGTGGCCTGGCAGGCAGGGCACGGACCACCGCAGTCGACGCCCGTCTCGCCCTGATTCTGGATGGCGTCGTTGCACGTCGCGCAGGGGCCGCAGGGACCGCCGCAGTCGACGCCCGATTCGCCTTGATTCTGGATTCCGTCGCCGCAGGTCGGACAGGCGTTGGGGCAAGCCCCGCCGCAATCGACGCCGCCTTCGAGGCCATTCTGCACGCCGTCGGAGCAGCTCGGCGGCGCATAGCAGACGACGAGCTTCGGGCGAGGACCGAAGTTGCCCGCCTCGCTGGCGCCGAACGACGTTCGGCCCGGGCCGGGCTGCGTCAGCGCGACGCCGTAGTTCGGAAGTGAGCCGTTCACCCACGCTTGGGCGAGGGTCGTCACGTCGACGGAGACCGGCTGGCCGTTCGGAGAGACGGCGCTGTTGACGACGCCCTCCACGGTCGTGTCGATGGCGCCGCCGAAGCTGTTCCAGGTGACGGTGCTCTCGCTCCACGGCGCGGTCGCGCGGTGGACCTCGACGAGGCCGTTGCCCGGGCTCGACTGCTTGAGGAGCGTGAGCGTCGCCGACGTCACGATGGCGCCCGCGGGGATCGAGCTCGTGTCGAAGCGCACGAGCGACTGCTTCACGTTCGTGGCCAAACTGCCAGTTTGGAGGATCAGCGCGGATCCGAAGTTCGAGCCCGCCTGCGTCGGATCGGCCGAGTCCGTCGCGATCGGCGCGTCGGTCACGCCGCCGTTCGGGCCGCCTCGCGCGAACGTCGTGCAGGTGATCTCCTCACTCGCCGAGCCGAGGGCCTCGGCTTGCCCGTCGTCGGTCGTTTGCACGCACGCGGTCGCGCCGAGGGTTCCGACGCCCATCGCGAGAACCGCGAGCGCGCGGGAGAACGCCACCATCCAATCGGATCCGTTATCCATCACTCCTCCGTCCCAGTTTCTCGTCGCGAGGCGCGGCGAAATCCTCTCATCGGAGCACGGACGACGGCGCCGCGTCCAGCCGCTTTCGCGGGCGACGGGCGAATTTTCGAGGAGGAGTCGGGGGGGAGTGCCGCGCGCTCGAGCGTGAAAACGCGAACGCGCGGCCGATGGCGAACTACCTCACTGGAAGCAGGCGAACCCGCCCGAGGAGAACGGGCTCCCGCCGCACCAGCCCCAGGCACCGATGTCGCCCGAGCTGTTGTAATAGGCGCCGTAACCGCTCGGCACGCTCGGCACCGACGCGAACGGATAGCACCAGCTCTCGAGGCCCGTCGCGGGGTTCAGCCCGAAGTGGGTCGCGAGGTTGTAGAGGTTCGTGTTCGACGACGTGTTCCACGCCTGGTTCTTCGTGTGCCACCAGCATTGATAACCGTTGACCGCCCCGTAGTAGTGGTACCCGGTCTCCTGCGAAGTGCAGCCACCGCCGTAGTCGACGCCGTTGCACGCCGTTCCGACGAGCCAATCGCCATACTGGCCGCTTTGGCAGGCCGCGCACGGACCGCCGCAGTCGATGCCCGTCTCGCCCTGGTTCTGGACGCCGTCGTTGCAGGTCGCCCCGCCGGGCGGCGGCGCCTGCATGCAGACGAATCCACCCGAAGAGAACGCGCTGCCGCCGCACCAGCCCCAGGCGCCGACGTCGCCCGAGCTGTTGTAGTACTGGCCGCCGGAAGGCGGGTTCGGCGTGTTCGAGAAGGGATAACACCAGTCCTCGTAGGCCGTCCCGGCGTTGAGGCCGAACGTCTGAGCGAGGTTGTAGATGTTCGAGCTCGACGACGTGTTCCACGCCTGGTTCTTCGTGTGCCACCAGCAGGCGTAGCCGTTGTAGTAGCCCTTGTAGTGATAGCCGGTCTCCTGCGGGGTGCAGCCGCCGCCGTAGTCGACGCCGTTGCAGGGAGTGCCCACGAGCCAGTCCGCGTAGCTGCCCGGCGGGCAAGCCGCGCACGAGCCGCCGCAGTCGACGCCGGACTCGCCGCCGTTCTGGATACCGTCGTTGCACGTCGGGCAAGCGCCGCAGGGACCGCCGCAGTCGACGCCGCTCTCGCCCTGGTTCTGAACGCCGTCGTTGCAGCTCGGGCAAGCGGCGCACGGACCGCCGCAGTCGACGGCGCCCTCGCCTTGGTTCTGAATACCGTCGTTGCAGGTCGGGCAAGCGCCGCAGGGACCGCCGCAGTCGACGCCGCTCTCACCCTGGTTCTGAATGCCGTCGTTGCAGCTCGGCGGGCCAGCGGGCAGCTGCATGCAGACGAAGCCGCCCGAGGAGAACGCGCTGCCGCCGCACCAGCCCCACGCGCCGACGTCGTTCGGGGAGTTGTAGTACTGGCCGCCCGAGGGCGGGGTGGGCGTGTTCGCGAACGGATAGCACCAGTCCTCGTAGGCCGTCGCGGCGTTGAGGCCGAAGGTCTGAGCGAGGTTGTAGATGTTCGAGCTCGACGACGTGTTCCACGCCTGGTTCTTCGTGTGCCACCAGCACGCGTAGCCGTTGAAGTTGCCACGATAGTGATAGCCCGTCTCCTGAGGAGTGCAGCCGCCGCCGTAGTCGGTTCCGTTGCAGGCCGTGCCGACGAGCCAATCGCCGTAGGCGGGAGTGGGGCACGCCGCGCAGGGACCACCGCAGTCGACGCCGCCCTCTCCCTGGTTCTGGATACCGTCGTTGCACGTCGGGCAAACGCCGCAAGGACCACCGCAGTCGACGCCGGTTTCGCCTTGATTCTGGACGCCGTCCGAGCACGTCGGCCCGGGAGGCGGCGCCTGGATGCAGACGAATCCGCCGGAAGAGAACGCGCTGCCGCCGCACCAACCCCAGGCGCCCACGTCGCTCGGGCTGTTGTAGTACTGGCCGCCGGAGGGCGGGTTCGGCGTGTTCGAGAACGGATAACACCAGTCCTCGTAGCCGGTCGATGCGTCGAGGCCGAACGTCTGAGCGAGGTTGTAGATGTTCGAGCTCGACGACGTGTTCCACGCCTGGTTCTTCGTGTGCCACCAGCAGGCGTAGCCGTTGAAGTAGCCCTTGTAGTGGTATCCAGTCTCGGTGGGCGTGCAGCCGCCTCCGTAGTCGACGCCGTTGCACGCCGTGCCGACGAGCCAGTCGCCGTAGCCGCCGACGACGGGGCAAGCCGCGCAAGGACCACCGCAGTCGACGCCGGTCTCGCCCTGATTCTGGATGCCGTCGGAGCAGGTCTGACAGGCGTTGGGGCACGCGCCGCCGCAGTCGACGCCCGTCTCGAGGCCGTTCTGCACGCCGTCCGTGCAGTTCGGGGGCGCATAGCAGACGACGAGCTTCGGACGAGGACCGAAGTTGCCCGCCTCGCTCGCGCCGAACGTCGTTCGGCCGGGGCCGGGCTGCGTGAGGACGATGCCGTCGTTCGCCACGGCTCCATTGACCCACTGCTGCGCGAGCCCCGTGAGATCGATCGAGACCGGCTGGCCGTTCGGCGAGACCGCGCTGTTGATCGACCCGAGGATGCTCGAATCGATGGCGCCGCCGAAGGTGTTCCACGTGACGGTGCTCTCGCTCCACGCGCTCGTCGCGCGGTGGATCTCGACGATGCCGTTTCCGGGGCTCGCCTGCTTGAGGAGCGTCAGTGTGCCCGACGTCACGATGGCGCCCGCGGGGATCACCGAGAGATCGAAGCGCACGAGAGACTGCTTGACGTTCGTTCCGAGCGCGCCCGTCTGGAGCAGCAGGGCGGAGCCGAAGTTCGAGCCTCCCTGTGTCGGATCGGCCGAGTCGAACGCGATCGGCGCGTCGGTGACGCCGCCGTTGACGCCCCCTCGGATGAACGTCGTGCAGGTGATCTCGTCGGAGGCGGTGCCGAGCGGCTCTTCATCGGTCGCCGTAGTCTCCGCGCAAGCGACCATCGAGACGGCCGTCGCCGCGGCCATCGCCGTCGCCAGCGCCCGCAACAGCGCGCTTGCCCTCGCCCCATCGTTTCGACCCCCGATGCATTCGGTCTTCGATACGTCTCGTTTCATGGTGCTCCTTCGAACGGGGTTTCGCCGCAGTCGGTCGCGGCGAAATCCCCCTATCGAATCATGAGCACCTCCGCTCGGTCCATCCCGTCCTCACGGGATTCCGAGCGTCGAGTCACTCGGGCGGCCTCACGGGGCCGACGCAGGAAGCCAGGTCGAAGAGCATGAACTCGAGGAGCTTCTCCTGCGGCGTCATCGGGCCTGGGATGCAGTTCTGCGGGAAGACCTGCGCGTAGTCGAGATCGGCCTCTTCGACGTGGAAGTCTTCGAAGAGCACGCGACCGCACTGCATCTCGGGATCGGCGCCGATCGGCGTGTCGAACGTCATGTGAAGCACGTTGTTGGGGCTGATGGCGGGGTCCGCGTCGATCCACTCGCGCGTGGTCGACGCGTTGACGACGCTGATGTCGTGGCGAACGTCCTTGACCGGGATGAGGCCGTTCTGCATCGAAGCGCCGATGTTGTAGAGCCAGTCGGCGAGGGCCTGGCCTTCGGGGAACGACGTGTTGACGACGCCGTTCAAGTCGGGAGGTCCGTAGCCGGGGTCGACCATGCTCCAGTCGCCCGAGGTGCTCCAGATGTTGTCGTGAATCCAGACATAGCTGTAGTGCGTCGTGAACACGCGGCCGCCCGCGTTCGCGTATTCGATCATGTTCTGTTCGGCCTCGGGCGTTCGAGGGTAGGGCGATCCCTGACAGGGGAAGAGCACCATGTCGTATTGCGCGAGCGTCGCGTCGTCGCTCCAGAGCTCGTCTTCGAGCGGCGGAGGCCCGCCCACCACGGTGGCGCCCGCCGCGCCGTTCCCCGCGTAGAACTGGATGTGGCCCGTGCCCCCCATCGACGCGGGGAGCGTGAACTCGGAGTCGTCGACTCCCATCTTGCGAAAGGCGCACTCGAGAGCGTCTATCTGTCCCGTGACGAGGGCCATTCGAGGCATGTCGCCCTCGGACTGGTTCTTCGGCAAGCGCGTCACTTCGTGGTCGACGAGGTCGGTGTCCGCACAGCACTCCACGTGTGGAATCGTGATCTGACGACGCCATTTGCCGAGCTGCATGACGAGCGGAACGTCGTCGCCGCAGGGCCCGTTCTCGAGGACGAACTCGCCCTTCGTGTCGGTCGTCGTGGAGACGATCGGGTCGCCCGAGGCCTCGCCGCACTGGATGCATTCGACGCCGTCCTTGAACGGCTCGACCTCGCTGGCAGGGACATAGACGAGGACCCGATAGAGCGGATCGATGGCGTTCGGCGCGTAGACCGAGCCCTTGATGCGCGTGGGAGGCGCCTCGCCGCACGGCCCGACCAGGCCGCCGTCTTCGAGGAGCGAGCCCCCCGCCGAGGACGCCGACATCGACGAGCTGCCGCCGCCGCCTCCTTGTCCGCCGGTCGCCGTGGCGGAAGTCGAGGACGCGGAAGCCCCGCCGGCGCTCGTGCCGCCGACGGGATCCTGGTTGGCGGCCGCCGAGCAAGCGACGATCGCGGCGGAGACGAGAGCGGCGACGAGCGACGAACCGAGCCAGCGCGCGTTCTTCATGAGGCCTCTACTGCGAGCGCGATCGTACGGGGCTCGCGCGAACGGCGCAAACGCAGGGTGAAAGCGCGCTCGTCGCGTGCGGCTTCATACTCCTGTTGCGAAGATCGGCCGGCGAAGCTAGAAACGCGCGCTTCGATTCGGCCGACGAGTCCCCATCGTCTAGCCCGGTCCAGGACTCAGCCCTTTCACGGCTGCTACGCGGGTTCAAATCCCGCTGGGGACGCCAACAGAACTGCGCGCGATTGACTCCGCTCCCCGCACCTCCTCCCATGGCGGTGTGCTTCGTTCCGCGACGTTCGCTCGCCTCGCAGCCGCGCTCGGCGTCATCGCGGTCGCGTCGTGCTCCGGCGGCGACGATCCTTCGTTCAGCGCGACCACCGCGACCGCGACGTCGTCGTCCACGTCGACCTCCGACGCGACGACGACGTCGTCGAGCACCACGACGTCCGGCAACGGCGGCGCGGGCGGGAGCGGCGGCGGCATCGAAACGGGCGGCGGCGGTGCAGGCGGCGGCGAGTGCGTCGATGCTTCGGATTGCCCTCCGCCCCCGGCGATGTGCTTCGAGGCGACGTGCGTTCGCGGTGAGTGCGGCACAGGGCCTTCGCCCGCGCTGACGCCCGTTCCCGATCCGTTCGTCGGCGATTGTCTCGGTCTCGTCTGCGACGGCGCGGGCATGACGACGCCCGTGCCCGTCCTCGATGATCCGTCCGACGACGGCAACGACTGCACGCTCGACGTCTGTGACGACGGCGTTCCTTCGTACCTCGCGCTGCCCTCCGGATCGCCTTGCAACGGCGGTGTTTGCGATGGATTGGGCTCGTGCGTCGGGGGCGTTTGTCCCACGGGCATGATCGACGTCGGCACGCACTGCATCGATCCGACGGAGGTCACCGTCGCCGCGTACCTCGCGTTCCTCGGCGGTCCCGATCCGGGTCAGAGCGCCGTGTGCTCGTGGAATGCGTCGTACGTGCCCGCGGGCGGTGCTCCGCCTTCGAGCCAACTGCCGATGACGAACGTCGATTGGTGCGACGCAGCCGCGTACTGCGCGTCCGTCGGCAAGCGCTTGTGCGGCAAGATCGGCGGCGGATCGACGCCCGCCGCTTCGTACGCGGACGCCGCAGTGAGCCAGTGGCAAGCGGTCTGTTCGTCGGGCGGAACGACGACGTACCCCTACGGCAACGCGTTTCAGGCCTCCGCGTGCAACGGCGCGGGCGCGGGCTTCGGCTCTCCGCAGGTGCCCCAAACACTCGCCAACTGTCGAGGCGCGCTCGCCCCGTACGATGCCGTCTACGACATGAGCGGCAACGTCTGGGAGTGGGAAGACAGCTGCGTCGGAGCCGCGGGAATGGGCGACTCGTGCAGGCTCCGCGGCGGCTCGTTCAACAACGGCATGGGCAGCCTCGACTGCGCGACCGACTACAGCGTTCCACGCCAATCGGCGTATTCGAGCGTCGGCTTTCGCTGCTGCTCGCCCTGAGCGCGCGAGAGGGACCGCGCTTTTGCCGCATCGCGGTGGTAGAGCCGCGACTCCGTGAAGACGCGCATCGAGGATCGAAACATTTGGCTGATGTACGCCGCGACGTTTCTGCTCGCGCTCGCGTACGGCATATCGATCTCGCTCATCGGCCTCTTCCTCGACGATCGCGGCCTCGGCAAAGAAGAGATCGGTTCCCTCGCGTCGTGGTTCGCCGCGGGCATCGCGCTCCTCGCCGTGCCGATGGGCGGCGTCATCCGCCGCTTCTCGGCGCGCCGCACGCTCATCACGTCGCTGCTCGGCTACGCGTGCGTCGTCACCGCGTTCCCGTTCCTGCCGAGCTACTGGTCGATCGCCGCCGTGCGCCTCGTCGACGGCGCGTTCTCCGTCGGGGTGTGGGTCAGCTCGGAGACGATCCTGCTCTCTCGCACGGGCAAGTCGAACAAGGCGTTCATCACGAGCATCTACGCGATCGCGATGGCGGGTGGATATGTCGTCGGCCCGTTCATCTCGAAGGCCGTCGTCGGCGTGTCGACGATGACCACCGCGTTCGTCGTCGCGGGCGGCTTCGCGCTCTCGGCCGCGCTCCTCGTGCTGCTCCGCCTCGATCCCGACGTGACCGCGAAGGAGGCGCAGGAAGCAGCGGAGGCGAGCGGCGAGGCGACCGCGGGCGGGCCGAGGACGCCGTCGCTCACGCTCCTCTATCGCATCAAGACGAGCTGCTTCGCGACGTTCTCGTACGGCTATTTCCAAGCCTCGGCGGTGCTGTTCCTGCCGATCTATCTCGTGCACGAGAAGAACGTGTCGACGGATCGCACGATCCTCGTGACGGCGTTCTTCGCGGCCGGGATGCTGCTGTTCTCGAACGTCGCCGGGCGCCTCGGCGATCGCTTCGGGCACCTCATGATGATGCGCGCGATGGCCAGCGTCGGCGCCGTCATGGTCCTCGGCTTCATCTACCTCGACGACTACGTCGCGATGTGTTGCGCGGTGTTCGTCGCGGGCGCGGCGCTCGCGTCGATCTCGCCCGTGAGCCTCGCGCTCCAGGGCGTCGTGACGGCGCGCCACGAGCTGCACCGCGCGAACGCGATGTACAACGTCTTCTACGGAGCGGGCATGCTCCTCGGGCCGCTCACGTCGAGCGCGATCTACGGCGCCTCGGGGCCCTACGTGATGCTGTTCCACCTCGCGGGGCTCTGGGCCGCGTTCGTCGTGATGACGATGGTCTTCTATCGGGACGATCCGCGCGCGCGGCGCGGCAAGAGCGAGAGCGCTACGCCCCCGTCACGGTGACGCGGTTCATCCGCACGGGCGTCCTCGGGCGATCGTCGCCGTCGGTGGGCGTCTTGCCGATGGCGTTCACGACGTCCATGCCCGAGGTCACGCGGCCGAACACGGGGTGCTTGGAGTTGCCGGGCGAGAACCAGTCGAGAAACGAGTTGTGCGCGGTGTTCACGAAGAACTGACAGCTGCCGCTGTTCGGCGCGCCCGTGTTCGCCATCGAGAGCGTGCCGGGCTCGTTCGAGAGCTTCGCGTTCGCGGGGTGCTCGTCCTTGATGGTGCCGTCGGGGCCGTCGCCCGTGCCTGCGCGCGGGCTCTTCGGATCGCGGCTGTGCGGGCAGCCGAACTGGATCATGAAGTTGTCGATGACGCGATGGAAGTGGAGGCCGTCGTAGAAGCCGCTCTTCGCGAGCTTGATGAAGTTGCCAGCGGTGATGGGCATCTTGTCGAGGTAGAGCTCGACCTGGAAGTTGCCGAGGGACGTCTCGCAGAGGGCTACCGGATTCGGGTTCGTCATGGCGCGAGCGTCATCGTTCAATCGAGCGCGGACAAGCCGAAAAACGCGCGCATCGCGCGAGCCTCTTCGGTGCGCGATCCCGAGGCGTCGCGCATGACCGCGCGGCCGTGCGCGAGGGCTGCGGCGCTCCGCTCGAGGGTCCACACGGCGAAGAGCGGGAGCGCGGCGCCTTCGCGCGGGACGACGTCGAGCCGCTCCTTCGGTGCGAGCCCGGCGCGGCGCGCGCCATCGAGGACGCGCTCGGGAAAGCGGCCGTCGGCACACACGACGACGGTGCCGTCGTCGGCGAGCACCCGCGACGCGGCTTCGAGGTAGTCCTCGACGCCGCCACGGAGCTCGATGCGGGCGGCGGCGCGCTGGGCGTCGGGGGACGGTGTCGCCGTGCCGACGGGAAGATACGGAGGCGTGCCGGTCACGAGATCCATGGGCTCCCATGGAAACGATCGCGTCACGTCGCGGAGGTCGCCGTGCGCGAGCTTGGTGCGCGGCGCGAGCCCGTTCGCCGCGACGTTGCGCTCCGCGAGCGCGAAGGAGACGTCCACCGCCTCGACGCCGAAGAGCCTCGCATTCGGGATCGCGTAGCCGACCATGAGCAGCACGGAGCCGATGCCGCAGCCGAGGTCGAGCGCCGTTCGCGCGTCCGGCCGGGCCCGCGCGGCCACCCACGCGGTCGCGAGGTCGTCGAGCGAGAAGCGGTGCCCGCGCTTTCGCTGCGTCACGCGGAACGTCGCGGTGATCGCGTCGGAGGTGAGCTCTTCCTGATCGAGGTCCACGCCCGCCGCTATCACGATCGCCGCGCTAGGGAGTGTTTTCAAAACAGCGGCTCGCCGGTTCGATGACCGATCGTCACGAGCACACCCACGCGAAAGCCGAAGTTCGAATGCGCTTCGAGCATCCAAGCGGCACGCGTGGGGTGGGGCCCCGCCGAATTCACTTCGGCGGGGCGGGGAGTCGCGAGACTCCCCGCTGGGACTAGGGCTTCTTTTCAGCCTCTTTCGCGATCGCGTCCTTCAGCGCGGCGAGCGCCTGTTCGTACTTTTCGAGCGCCGTCTTCGCGCGTTGTTCGACCTCCGCCGACAGGGCCTGGGCCTGATTCACTTCTTGCTCCAGCGTCGTGCGTGCCGCGTCCACGGCGGTCAGGCGCTCCTTCGCGCGGTCCTTCGCCGTCTTCGACGCGTTCGGATCGTCGATGATCGCTTGCTGCGCCTTCGCCTCGTCTTCGAGCGTGCTCTTCACGGTCGACGCGTCGGCGATCTGCGCCTCGAGCTCCTGCTGCGCGCGCGGGAGTCGGATGCGCACGACGTGGCTCGTCATCGCGATCTCGTCGGCCTGCTTGCGGAGCTTGTCGATGTTCTTCTTCCCTAGCTCGTCCTCGTGATCGTCGATGTAGCGATGCGCGGGGTTTCGCTCGCGCGTCCACTCCAGCGTCTCTTGCTCGATGGCCTTGTCGAGGGAGCCGCCCACGCCCGCCGCGACGTCGGGATCGCACCCCTTCTGCTGCGCCGAATAGGCCACCGAGCCGGAGACCTTCTGTCGAATCTTGTCGTGCCGCGCGGCATAGAAGCGATTGACCGCGTCGACGTCGTCCATCGCGTCGACGAAGTCGGAGCTGTTGCCCGCGGCGTCCGCGCGCTCGACGACGCCCGCCACGTGAGACCAGTCGGGATCGGTGAGCTCACCAGGAAAGGTGGAGAATTGAGCGCTGCTCTCCGCGGCGACGCGCTCGTCCTCGGTGAAACGCGCGCGCGTCGCGGCGAGGGCCGCGGGGTAGCGCTCGGCGTAGCTCGGCGATGCGGCGGACGACGCGTATTCGGGGCCCTTCGCCTGCGAGCACCCCAAACCGAGAGCCATGCTGACGACCAGTGCAGCGACGATTCGATTCATGTGTGGGTTGTCCTCCGCGAGGGTTTCTGGACGAACCGGAGACGCTCCCGTCTCGCGCCGAGAGCTGTTCCGGTGCTTGCGGACCATGGCTCAAAGAACGCCGCCGATCGACCTCGCAGGCGACGAGAAGCGCTACGGCGACGAACGCGGTTGCTACGCTCGCCTCATGGCTCAGCCTCCTCCACCCGGGTACGGCCCGGGCTACGCGTACGACCCCTACGCTGCCGATCGCGCCCTCGCGGAGTGGGCCGCCGGGCGGGGCTTCACGCTCGGCGCGTCACCCGACTTCAACTGGTACCTCGCTTGGTATCCGATGACGTACGCGCCGCGGTTCGCGCGCCTCGGTCGCGAGCTCCGCGGAGCGATCGAGGACGCCGCGCTCTACGCCGTCGAGACGTTCGATCCCGATCCGTTCAAGCAGGCCGCGGGCGAGGATCGCGCGGTGCTCTTCTTCCTGACGTCGCCGCGCATCGCGTACCGCGCGTCGCTCCGCGCGAAGACCGGAGGCGGCGTGCTCACCGAGCTCTCGAGCGGCCTCGGATCGCTCTTGAGCGGTGGAGCTGCGCCGGGCGGCGTCCTCGGCGATCCGACCCTCGAGGCGCGGTTCGACGTGTCGTCGCCGACGCGCGACGAAGGCAACGCGGCCCTCCCGATGCCGCTCCGACAGCTCGTCGTGACGACCGGATTTCGAGGCGTGATCGAGACGCGCGCGGGGGGCATGGTGGTGACGCTCTTCGATCTGCGAGGGTTCGACGCGGCGGGCCTCGAGCGGGCGCTGCCGTACGTGGGACAGATCTACGGGGCCGCGGTCTCGGGTCGCTGAGCAGCAGCGCGATTCGTGACCTTCATGCGACGCTCATGTAACGGTGGCGAGCGGTGAACGAGCTCATCCTCGAGAACTTTCCAGCACATTGGGATCCTAAGCTTAGAATTCCACGTGGACAAGTTGTCGCGG
>JADMIO010806540.1_pt1 | contig 22901 bp, 26 predicted proteins | sample 8958161 | NCBI WGS metagenome assembly JADMIO01 (sample SAMN16585339, study PRJNA669376) | soil metagenome | isolation source: Crop rotation soil | place: USA: Cullars Rotation, Alabama | collected 2011 | reverse complement strand
CTTTCCCCGGGCTCGGCGGCCCCCGGCACCCGCCGGTACGTCCGGTTGCTGCTGTATAGCACTACACACCGCCGGGCACCACCGCGTTCCCCACCGTCCCTCCAGTAACTCCCGAACGTGGCCGAGAGCGACAAGTAGGCCGTTCCATGGTGCGGCGTAAAGACTGGTGCATGCGGCCAAGTGCGCTGGCGTGAATGAATACGAATGCCCCTCGAACACTAACCCATTTCGCACTTCCGAGAGCGATGTCCGTCGTACTCTGATGTGCTAGCTTCAGTCCATCGGCCCCCGGCCACCCCGGTCCACGACGTCAGACCAAAGAAAAGAATCGTCGTGGGTCAGACCGAGGTCGCACTCAGCCGAGCATGCCGAGCGCATCAGCGAGCTGGATGCCGAAGCAGCGCCGTTCACAGATCAGCAGCGCACCGACATCGAGGCCCTGTTCACCACCGGCAAGCCGGGACGACATCTTCGGGTCGTCCGGGACGATGAACGTGGGTAGTCCGTCATCCGGTCTCGTCACATGCGCGGAGGCAATGGCGCGAAGCCTCCCGGCCAGCGGGTCGCGTTGTCATGGAGTGCGCCACGCAGGTCCGCGCCATACAAGTACGCACCAGAGAGGTCCGCACCCGAGAGGTCCGCGTTATTCAGGTCCATGCCACCGAGCCGTGCACCGGCGAGGTCGAACCTGAGACCGGCCCACTGCCCTTTGCCGCGCTTGGCTCTGGTGCGAATGATGCCGACGATGGCTCGACGTATCGAGCGCTCCCGATCTGCCGCTGTTTCCGCCACCGGGTCGTAGGGCCCGCTGCGTTGGGGCGGCGGTGTCCGCAGGCAGGCACAGAGTACGTCGACGCAGACTTGACGCTCAGCGTCGTTGCCCGCGTTATGCCAGTCGTCGGCCAGCGCCGCCATGCCGTACACGCCCGCGAGCCGCATCGAATACGAATCGGCTCCGAGCTGGGAGGCCGTCTCGGTGTAGCGCTCGCGAAGCGCCCTGATCTGGTCGAGGCGGTGTGTGAGCGCGAAGTGCTGCCCCGTCTGGTGTCGGGTGATGACCACACCGAGCAGTGCGACAGACGCTGCCGTGAGGGCGGTCAACGCACCGGCGACGGTCGCCTCTGGTTGTGTCAGGCGGCCACCCTGGACGACCAGCCACACGATGATGGTCAGCGAGAGCACCACGAGCAGCGCGACCCCGCCGACCCAGAGGACGAACGACCCGCGGCTCCCGCTGTCCGGCCCGGGCGGGTTCGTCACGGCTGCTCCATGCCGTCAAGGTGTCCGTGGTAGTCGTGCGCGAAGCCCATCCGCCGCTGCCACTGGTCGACCAACGCTGTCGCCGCCTTGTGCGCCCACCGAGCGCACCCGGCGCCAAGAGCGCGGTTCGGGTACCACGGCACACCGATGTTCTGCCGGTTCTGCTCGATCCGATCGCGCAGCCCCTGTTCGAGGCGATGCTGCGAGTCCTGGTCCAATGTTTCGGGCACGAAGTGGACCAGCCCGTTCCTCAGCTTCACGAGCAGGTCGACACTCTGGTACGGCTCCGCGCCTTGTGGAACGGTGTCTCGCTGACGCATACGAGGCCGAGTTGGTACTTCTGGAGGACAGTGAGGGACCGGTCGAGGGGTACCGCGCCGCCGGTCCAGAAGTGGCGCATCCGCCCTAGGGCCGCGTCGCTCATGCCCTCAGTTCGATAGGTGTGCGTGCCCGGTTCCGACTCGACGGCGTCGGCAAAGACCTCGTTGACGAACGCTTCTAGGAACGCGACGGACGACATAACCGCAGCGACCGCGAGCGAGCGGTGGCCGAGGTCCGGGTTGTTCTCACCGGCAGCGACCAGCTCGGACTCGCGTTCGTCGCACAGCCGTGTCCACCGCTGCGCGGCCCACAGGTGGTGTACCGCCATGTAATTGCGGACGGCTACCCGGACCGTTAATGCACCGGTGACCGCCAGCTCGGCACCAGCGGGCGTGACGTTCACCGGGCCGGTCTCGTCGCTCATGCGGCGCAGTGTCGCATCGGCCACGGCGGCGTGTCGCTACGACACGCCCAGGTACGACCGCGGCTTGAATCGCCTTCAATATCCGCACTAGTTTCGTCGCAGCCTCCGCCGTAACCGGTAGGCAGCGAAACCCTTATGTCGCATCACGAACTGCGGACGGCCACGACTCTCGCGTGGCTTGTGCACAACTCATTACCAACGGCAGCACGCGGGCCTGGATCTCGATCGACCGATCCGAGTGTACCGCCCGCGTGGTATGACGGCCGAGGAGGTCCTCGATGCGTGCCGGAGGGCATGGAGATACTGCATAGCTGCGACGTGCCGTTGTGCGTGAACGAGCTCCATCTCAGCGCCGACTCGCACCAGCGCAACATGGCGGAGGCGGTGGCGCGAGACCGGACGGCTCGGGGTGAGCGTTCGCCGCACGCCGTCCTGACCGAGGCCGTGGTCCGGTCCATCCGGCGCAGCATGCAGCCGGTGCGCGCATCTGCGACCTGTCGGCTCAGACCGGCCACAGGTACGAGACCGTCCGCGCCGTCGTGCGCCGTCGAACCTGGAAGCACGTCGCATGACCGTGCAAGACTCGAGGCGTGGCCCCGACCACCGCCCCCTCCGCTCTCGCGAATCACGCGACGGCGTCTTGTCCTCCAGAACTACTGGAGGTGGTGGTCACTCGTCGCGAGCGGACTCGTCGATGTGCATGTGCTCGATCTCGGCGACGAGCTGTGGACCTCTACGACGTGCTCGCGGGGATGGAGCGCCTCCGGCCGAACCGGCGCCGGGCACTGGAGCTGCACCTGTTGGACTATCGCCGCACGGAGGCCGCCTACGTGCTCCGCCGTTGCCCGGGCCACTACGATCACGTGATCCACGACGCCATCGTCGAATTCCTTCTTGCTCAAGGGAATTCGTAGGGTTCGTTATGATTCATCCCATCTCGACGGTCAGCGAGGCCGAACGCATCGTTGTACGGTACAGGATTCAGTCCTACCGGACGCGCCCTCACGGCGAGGTCGAGATGCTGCATCGGCGTGCGCCATTGCGCACCTAGCCGATGCCTTGGCCACCTATGCGCTGGACATCCTGCCGCGGGACTGCCAGGTGCTGTCGGAGCACAACGACGCTGCGGGCGTCGGACATTTCGAGCTGGCCTGGCAGCCCTCGCTGCGACGCCCCGGCACTGCTGGCCGACGGACCAGCAGCGGGACTGCGCTTCACGTGCGCCGACGTGCTCGACGGCGTGTCCATCACCGGGAACACCGGGGACGGTCATGGTGGCCTGCTCTGGACCGAGACGCTGCGCTACAGTCTCGCCGGGTGGGATGACATCGAGCACCTCTGGGCGTTCGTCCGGGGCCGAGGACGGCCGGTTCGACGATCCGTCCACCCTGGGACCATCCGTCCCTGGTGTCCCATCGTCCCCAGGTCTCAGGTTCTTCGCGCACCTGGACTGGAACTGCGTGATGCCAGCGTCTAGCGAATTGCGCGAGCTCATCGTCCTTCCTCGATCCTCGGGGAGGTCGTAGCGCAACCACGTGTCGGTACCCATCCCAAGAGTTACGGGGATACACAACTCAGCATACGTGTGTATGTTATGTCTTGCCTCGACGGCACGACCGAGGCACTCCTGCCGACACGATCGTTTGACAACGTGGCCGAGATGCGTATCCTCTGCTGTGTGGATGAAAGCGCGATCAAGCACGTTTTGGCCGGTCTGCGGGCCGAGTCGGAGCAACATCGTGCGCGAATCGACGACTTGAACGCTCAACTCAAGTCGGAGGACGCGGCTTGGGCACGGGTCGACGACGCGATCAGAGTACTTGAGAATCTGCTGAACCCGGAGGTGGTGGAAGCGCCGTCGGAGCGAAGTACTGAGAGCGAGGCGTACAGACCATCTTCTACGAGTCTCGGTGTGCAATCAGAGGATGCCCTGTTCGGTGGTGAAACTGCATCGGATCGACCCAGCGTCAGTTCGGTGTTGCGCCAGTACTTGCCAAAGACTCCCGGTGGTAAGCGCCTCAAGTCCTCCAAGATGGTCGCCGATGTACTCGCGGATATCGGAGAGCCAATCACGCGGAGTGAGTTTCGTACAGAATTCTACAAAAAGTTCGACGAGGACGAGATCAAGGACTACTGGGATCGTCCGGACAATGCCCTCGCGACAGCGCTGGCTCGAGCCGCGAAGGAGAACATGATCCAGGCGATTGGGGACGACAAGTTCGCCCCGAACACGTACAAGAACGACGACACGAACGATTCCGGAATGGCCCCCCCGAACACCCACGAGAACGACGGCGACACGAACGACTCCGGCGGTGACTCCCACCAGCCCGGTAATCGAATACGAGAAGGAGTGGGATGATGAAGCGCGAGACGATGACGGGCTAGACCCTTAGCCGCCTGGACGCAGGTGGTCTAGCCCATCCGGGCTGTACGGGGGCGCAACCCCGTACAGCTCGCAGCCCCGCTGGGGGAATCAGGGATGTGGCTTCCCTGAAGCGGCTCCAATCGCTTAAAGCTAAGCGAACGACGGTGCGCTTGGCAACAGCCGCGACCTTTTCGGGCCCTCCTGACTGATCCGTGGGTCGATTCGGCCGGTTCGGTGTCGGGTGGTGGGGTCGTGGATGGACCGCTCGTTCTACTCCCTTCCGCGATAGATGCCGAACCTGCCGCCGGGTGGGAGGTGTCCATGTGGAGCCCCCGAGCGCCAGCGAGGCGGAACGACATGGACGCCGACGAGCGGCGGCACAGAATCGGGGGCATCGCGGAGGGGGCTGCTCGGTGTTTGTGGGCCGGGTCAGGTTGCGCGGCCGGGCAGGACGGGGCGGTGGCCGCCGAGGGCGAGCATGGCCAGCGCGATCAGCGCCTCGGCGGAGCGGAAGCCGAACGCGACGCGGGTCAGCACCCGGATCTTGGTGTTGACTCGATCAGCCCTTGGGACAGTCCGTGGTCGAGGGCGGCGTCGATCGATGCGCGGTGAGTGCCGATGCGCCGGGAGAGCTCGACGAACACCGGGATGCGGCAGCGCCGCGCCCACGAGATCCATTTGTCGAGTGCCTCTTTGCCGGCCTCGCCCTTGACCGCGAACACGTGCCGCAGCCCCTCTTTCAACAGGTAGGCGCGGTAGAGGTGGGTGTCGGTCTTGGCGATCCAGGCCAGCTTCGCGCTCTGGCGTTCGCTCAGATCGTCGGGGTTCTTCCACAGCGCGTAGCGGGCCCCCTTCAGTTTGCGGGCCCGCTCGTGACCGGGCCGCGGCTCGGCGTCGGCGCGGGGACGGCCGCGACCGCGTGTCGGTTCGGCGCGGGCCAGCGCCCGCGCGTCGTTCCAGGCCCGACGCCGCTCGGCGTCGAGGGCGTCGGTGGCCCAGGCCACGATGTGAAACGGATCCGCACAGCGGAGTGCGTTCGGGCAGCGCTCGGCCACGACGGTGGCGATCCAGTCCGCCGCGTCGGCGGACACGTGGGTGAGCTGCGCGCAGCGGTCCTCGCCCAGGGTGTCGAAGAACCGCCGCAGGGTGGCCCGGTCCCGGCCCGCGGCCGCCCACACCAGTCGGCGCGAGTCGTGATCGACCACGATCGTCAGGTACTTGTGGTGTTGACATAATAAGAGCGGATTACAGGCCGACGGGCCGGTAGGTCCTGCCGGGGAGGGCTGTGAGGCTCTGGCCCTCCTGGGCCGTCACGGTCTTCGCTGGATTGCGACATGGATAGATGCTAGCCACCGAGGTTCACCCGGTGCTGTTGCGGCACACCGGCGTCGAGGATCCCGCGTTCTACCTGCAACTCGCCGACCTCCCGCAGCACCGCACCGACCGGCTCGACGAGGTCGCCAACGCGCTCAGGACACCTGACACCGATCCGGGCGGAATGGACGCCAGACCACGCTCTAGGCCGTACGTGTCCAGCCGTTCTCGGACCCGCTCCGACGGCCGCCACGCGTCGTCGGTCGCGAGCGTGATCAGGGTGTCGCAGACGTTGATCGCCGCACGGCAGAACACAAAAGCTGGGACGCGCTTGCCGTGGTGGGTCGTCCGAAGCGATCCGGTGGGTAAACACTCCCCCTCCGGATTCGCCACCCCACCTTAAACCATGGATAACTGCCATTAGGGCTATTCATCTGACCGGACTATCGTGCTTGGAATCGCGCGCCAGGGGCGGTCGGCGAGTGGACGGTCCAGGCTCGGCGGATGGCCTCGTCGGGTCGGCGGCCGTGGCGTGACGCGCTTGGGTTTCGGGTCGGCGACCAGGTCGCGGTAGCGCACGGGTACGTGTGTGACCGCGAGTTGCAGGACGCGGTAGAAGAGCATGCCGCGGGCGCGCGAGCGGCGCCGGTTGAACCGGAAGACGAACTCGTTCAAGTAGTTCTGCAGGTGTGCCGGGTCGACCGAGGACTGGTGGGTGCCCAGCAGCCACCGTTCGACCAGGGCGGCGATCCGGTGCACGCCGGGCAGCAGCTTGCCCGGGTCCTCGCCCCGGGCCTTGGCGGCGCGCTGACTGCGTCGCTCGTGGGTGTAGCCGAGCTTCTCGATGCCGCGGTAGCCGTTCCAGCCGTCGGTGATCACGTGCGCACTCGGTTCGACGTTGTCGGTGATGAACGCGTGCAGGCTCGTCGCGGACGCATCGGTCAGGGTCTGCATCCGGCACCGTCCGAACCCACGCGGCTCGAACACCTCAATTGCGATGCACACCAACACTTTCTTTCCTCTGGCGCGTCCACCGCGCAGGCCGGGCTCCTCCCCGCCGATGAAGGCCTCGTCGACCTCCACGGTCCCGGTCAGCCGGTCCCGGCCGGGCCGCACGAGCACGACCCGCAGCCGATGCAGCATCGCCCACGCGGTCACGTACGAGCCGATCTCCAATGTGCGCTGCAGGCTCAGCGCCGAGATCCCGTCCTCGCCCGAGGTGAACGCCCAGCACACCTCGAACCACACCGTCAGCGGAGTGCGGCGCCGGTCGAACAACGTGCCCGCGGTCACCGACGTCCGCGTCCCACAGCCGGCGCACTTGTACCGACCGTCGGCGACCCACCAGCCGCCGGCGTGCCCGCAATCCGGGCAGACGAACCCGTCCGGCCAGCGCAGCCAGTCCAGGTAGTCCAGACAGTCCGCGTCGGTGGGGAACCACGACCGCAGCTCACCCACCGACCCGGGATACTCCACGCCAGCACGCGGCCACCTCTCCTCCACGGCATCCAACCTAGTCCGGTCAGATGAATAGCCCTAACTGCCATTATCCATCGAGTGCGTCCGCGGGGGCGGCTGTCCGTGGCGATCGGTGCAAGGCGCCGTCCGCCCGATGCAGGCGCGCGACGACGCGGCCGGCGGGAAACGACAACCGCCCGACCGGGGATCACGACCGCCGCCCACGGCGACAGAACACGTCCCCTATCCCTGAGTCCGACAGCGATTTCGTGCTGCGGCGATCGCTGCGGGAGCGGAAATCCTGTAGGTGCGGAAGAAGTTCCCGGGCAAGACGTTGGAGGCTCTCTACGATGCCAGCGGTATGCCCAGCGAGCTGCTGTCCGCGCACCGGAGCCTCGATGCCATCGTCGAGAAGCACCTTGATGTCGACATCCGTGACGTCGAACGGCGCGAAGTGCGGCTCTTGTCCCGCTACGCCCGAATGATCGAGGGGCAGGGGAAGTCGAAGCGATGAATGCGGTGGCCGGGTCCTAGCGGTTGTCCTCCAGCAGGCGCTGCGCCGTCTTGCCCATCACCTTGAGCACGGCGTGCTTGTCGAGCTGATCGAGCGTCAGGATCGCTTCCGGCCGGCCGAGGCGCTTGATGTCCTGGGCGGTGGGCTGCGGGACGGTCAGGAGCAGATCGCGCGCCTCGGTGATGTCGATGTTGTGGTGCTCCCAGATCTAATCGTCACGGCGCAGGTGGTCCTCGGTGACGAACCAGTTCGCGACGAACATCCGGGAACTCGGCATCAGGGTCCAGACCTTCTGCCGGTCGACCGCCGAGTGGGCACCTTCGCGGGTCAACCCGAGCCACGCCACCGAACCGTCCGGGTTGGCGATCTCCCAGAAGTCCCAGCCGTTGACCGATCGCGCCATGTTCACTCCTCGGGATCTGGTGGTAGCGGTGAGCATAGGCGCGGGACGGGAGCGGCTGCGTATCTCGCGGCGGTGTCGCCGAAGCGTTCGGGACACCGTCGACGAGGACGGCAAGCTGCATGTCGCCGCGCTGGTCGCGGTCCCGGACCCGCCGTCGCTGCTCGATCTGCGCCGCCGGGTGGTGCGCACGATGCCGAAGATCGATCTGCCCGAGCTGGTGCTCGACGAGGTGATGTCGTGGCATCCCGGTTTCGTCGACGCGTTCACCCACGTGCTTGATTGGTCGGTGAGAGCAATCGCGCCGAGACGAGGTTAGTTTTAGACGAAGTTCTCTACCGGCAGCCTGGCGTGCCCGCAATAGTTGGGCATTACAGTGCCTTCGTGGGCATCGTCCAGTTGAACCAGATCAGGACCAGAGTCATGCAAACCTGCGGGCAGCTCGTCGACGTGGCCGACGTGAGCGCGGACCGTGAGGAAATCACGCGGCTGACCCGCGGGCTGGCGTCCTGGGTGCTCGTCGAAAAAGCCGACATCTCGCCGGAATCCGCGGCCGGCGCGGTCACCGACGGCTACGGCGACAACGGCATCGACGCGATCTTCGTCGACACGGAGAGCAGCGTCGTCTACCTGGTGCAGAGCAAATGGAGCCAGAATGGCACCGGTTCCCCGGCTCTCGGTGATGTCCACAAGTTCATCAAGGGATTCCGCGACATCGTCAACGCCGAGTTCGGTCGCTTCAACGCGAAGGTGCAGGCGAAACAATGCGAACTCGAGGCCGCGCTCAACAACGCTGACGTCAAGTTCGTGCTGTTGATTGCCCACACCGGCCAGGCGTTGTCCGAGCTGCGCGGATCGTCGTCGAAGACCTGCTCGCCGAGATCAACGACCCGGTCGACACCGCCTCCTTCGAGATGCTCTCGCAGGTCGAGCTGCACCAGTTCCTCAGTCAGGACATCCGCGGGGCGAGCGCGGACCTCGAAGTCACCTTGTACGACTGGGGTTCGACACAGGAGCCCTATGCCGCCTACTACGGTCGGGTGGAGGCGACCGCGGTAGCGGCATGGTACGCGGAGCACGGTACCCGCTTGTTCGACAAGAACATCCGGCAGTTCCTCGGTGATTCGGAGGTTAACGCTTCGATCATCGACACGCTGCACGATCACCCCGACCGGTTCTGGTACCTGAACAATGGGGTTACCGTACTCTGCGAGCGCGTGGCCAAAACCGCGCTGGGTGGCGCGACCAAGAAGACCGGGCACTTCACCTTCAGCGGAGTGTCCGTCGTGAACGGCGCCCAGACCGTGGGGTGCATCGGTCAGGCCATGCTGGACCACCCCCACGCCGTCGCCGACGCTCAGGTGACCGTCCGTTTCATCTCGCTCGAGAACTGTCCGCCCGAGTTCGCCGGGGAGGTCACCCGCGGGACAAACACCCAAAATCGTGTGGAACGCCGCGATTTCGTGGCCCTAGATCCGGAGCAGGACCGAATTGCCACCGAGTTGGCGATCGACCGCATCCGGTATGCGATCAAGAGCGGCGAGTCCACCCCCGAAACCGATGCGGGCTGCACCGTGATCGATGCGACGATCGCCCTCGCGTGCGCCCGACCCACACCGGACCTCGCGGTCCAGGCCAAGCGTGAGATCGGCCGACTGTGGCTCGGCGCCGAGGAGAACAGTCCGCATTCGCAGTACCGCCAGCTGTTCAAATCCAAGGTCACGGGCCAGCAGGTGTGGCGAGCGGTGCAGGTGCTACGCGCCGTGGAGCGAGCGCTCGAAGACGAGCGCGGCAAGCGCCACGGACGCGACCGGCTCATCGGGGTGCACGGCAATCGGCTGATCGCCCACCAGGTGTTCCAACGATTGTCGCCTGGGTCCCTCACCGACTCCGCCGTCGACTTGCCGACGGTACTCGCTGGTGTGCCCGCACTGGTCGCCAGCACCTATGCCGTGACGGTGGACGTAATCGACAAGTACTACCAGAACAACTATTTGGCCAGTCTTTTCAAGAATGCATCGCGCTGCAAGGATGTCGTGCAACGCGCGTCGCCGGCGGTGACGGCGACCTGAACCGTGAACATTATCGCGGTCGACTCGGCTGATTCGCCTCGGCCAGCAAGGCGCTGTCGCGACCGAACGGTGGCGGCTGCGGCGACGCCGAGGACACACGCACGGTTCGGTTCGTGAAGGGCAACTCCGAACTCGCTGCCCGACACCCAGACCCGCGCTTGCGCCGACGCCCAGGGCCTGCACCGAGAAGTTGGCCCAAGGCGGGCAGCGGTGGGTCGACCCGTGCGAGGAGGGTCGGGTGGGTTCGCGCGCGCAGGCCGCCTGAGGAAGCCCGGCGGCGGTTACGGTTCGACGGGTCCGGACGCAGAGGCAAGGTGAATCGCGGGGGTCAGGACATCTGGTCCACGATCTCGGGGTCGGGGGCGTTCTTCTTGACCGACTCGATGCCGTTCTTGGCCGCTGCCTTGCTTTCGTGCGCTTCGCCGACGGCGATGATTTCGCCGTTGCCAGCCTTGAGGAACCGGAACTTGCCCGCTTTGTCGGTGTAGATCTCGAACTTGTTGTCGGTGTAGATCTCGAACTTGCCCGCCATGGCCATCCTGTCTCTGCTCGCACGAACCGGGACGTCCGTGAGCGTAGAGCCCGGATCGAGGCCATCGAGCAGCCTGGTCAGGAATCGGCGGAGATCCGTGACGTTTCGACTACGCTACCTCGGGCGAGACCGACCAGATCAGCGCCGCGTGCCCGAGCTGCCCTGTGGTCCTCGCGTGGATGGCCGCTGATGGGGAACCGAAGATCGCCGACGCACATCCTGCGTGCCTGCGCGCTTACGCACGTGTGCCCTGCGCGAATGTCGCGCGCACTTCCCCTGAGGTAAACCCGACTTCGGGCCGACCCCACCCGGTGACGCGCCCTCGAACGCATTCCCGAATCCCGGCGTACCCGGGACCGTGGGTGTTGGATCGGATAGACAGACCTGTTGGAGCATGGGGAGAGGGTCGCGATGGGTTCGGTGCACGAGGTGATCGAGGCGTTCCGGGCGGCGCCGTCGAACTCGGAGCGGGGCACGAAGTTCGAGCAGTTGATGGTGCGCTACTTCGAATTGGATCCGATGCTGTCGCAGCAGTATGACAAGGTGTGGCGCTGGATCGACTGGCCTGATCGGAAGGGTAAGCCCGACACCGGGATCGATCTGGTCGCCCGTGAGCGTGACACCGGCGAGTACACCGCGATCCAGTGCAAGTTCTACGAACCGACCCACACCCTGTCCAAGGCCGACATCGACTCGTTCTTCACCGCGTCGGGCAAGAAGCCGTTCACCAACCGGGTGATCATCTCCACCACCGACCGGTGGGGCAGCAACGCCGAGGACGCGATCAACGACCAGACGATCCCGGTGCAGCGGATCGGGCTGACCGAGATCGCCGAGTCCCCGATCGACTGGGACATCGCCTGGCCCCAGGGCGAGCTGCAGGTCAGCCTCGCGGAGGCGACCCGCCACGAGCCGCGCCCGCACCAGCAGGCGGCGATCGACGCGGTATTCCGCGGGTTCGGGGTCGGCAACGACCGCGGCAAACTGATCATGGCCTGCCGCACCGGCAAGACGTTCACCGCGTTGAAGCTCGCCGAACGCACCGCCATCGAGAACAACGGGGCCGCACGCATCCTGTTCGCGGTGCCATCGATCTCGCTGCTGGCCCAGACGCTGCGGGAATGGACCGCACAAACCCGGCTGGATCTGCGGGCGTTCGCGGTCTGTTCCGACACCAAGGTGTCCCGCGTGGCCGAGGACTACAACGTGCACGACGCAGCCATCCCGGTCACCACCGACCCCGCTCGGCTGGCCGAGGAGATGAGCCACCGCAAACGCCCCAAGGGCCTGACCGTGGTGTTCACCACCTACCAGTCCCTGCCCGTCGTCGCCGACGCGCAGCACCACGGCGTGGACCGATTCGACCTGGTGATCTGCGACTAGGCGCACCGCACCACCGGGGTCACCCTCGCCGGGGAGGACGCGTCGAACTTCGTGCGGATCCACGACGCCGACTACCTGCTCGCGGAGCGCCGCCTGTACATGACCGCAACCCCCCGCATCTTCGACGACACCGTGAAGGACAAGGCCGAGGAACACTCGGCCGAACTCGCGTCGATGGACGACGAGTTCACCTACGGCCCGGAGTTGCACCGGCTCTCGTTCGGCGACGCGGTGGAGCGGGGTCTGCTCACCGATTACACGGTGATCGTGTTGACCGTCGACGACTCCCTCATCGCGGCACCGATGCAGCAGCAACTCGCCGGTGACGGGTCGGAATTGCGTCTCGACGACGCGTCGAAGATCGTCGGCTGCTGGAACGGGCTTGCCAAACGCGCCGGGCGCACCCCGGACGGCACCGGCTTCAATCCCGGGGAGGAGCCGATGCGCCGCGCGGTCGCGTTCGCCCAGGACATCGCCACCTCCAAGCAGGTCGCCGATGTGTTCCCTCGTGTGGTCGACGCCTACCGGGACCTGCTCGCCGAGAGCGAGAGCGAAGGCCACCGTGTCGACGACACGAACCGCGACCTGACCTGCGCCGTCCGGCATGTCGACGGCACCTTCAACGCGCTACAACGCAACCACGAACTTGCCTGGTTGAAGGCTCCCGTCCCCGAAGGGGAGTGCCGCATCCTCTCCAACGCCCGCTGCCTGTCCGAAGGGGTCGACGTCCCCGCCTTGGACGCGGTGCTGTTCCTGCACCCCCGCAACTCCGTGGTCGACGTCGTGCAATCCGTCGGGCGGGTGATGCGCCGTTCCGACGAGAAGGACTACGGCTACATCATCTTGCCGGTCGCCGTCCCCGCCGGAGTTGCGCCGTCGCAGGCGTTGTCCGACAACCGCCGCTTCAAGGTGGTGTGGCAGGTCCTCAACGCGCTGCGCGCTCACGATGACCGGTTCAACGCAATGGTCAACTCGATCGCACTCAACGCCACATCCGACACCAAGGCCGGCAGGGGCACCGACCGACTCCTCGGCGGTCACATCGGCCCCACGACGGGTCCCGGCGAGACCGTCGACACCGGCACCGAGGTCTCTGGAGAGAAGGACGGTCCCAACGGAGGTGGGGTCGCCACCCAGATGGCGTTGTTCGCCCTGTCGGAGTGGCAGGAAGCGATCTACGCCCGCATCGTCGACAAGGTCGGTACCCGCACCTATTGGGAGGAGTGGGCCGCCGACGTCGCCGACATCGCTGCTGCCCAGATCACCCGCATCAACGCCATCCTCGACAACGCCCAGGCCGCCGGCGACACCGGCGTGGTCGACGGCTTCGAAATGTTCCTCACCGGGCTCCGCGACAACCTCAACGACTCCGTCAGCCGTGACGACGCGATCAGCATGCTCTCCCAGCACCTGATCACCAAGCCCGTCTTCGACGCTCTTTTCGCCGCACACGACTTCGCCGCCCACAACCCGGTCTCCCAGGTCATGCAAGCCATGGTCGACACACTCGGCGACGCCGGACTCGAAGCCGAGACAGCCAAACTGGAAGGCTTCTACAGTTCCGTGCGGATCCGTGCCGGCGAGGTCACCAGTGCCGAAGGCAAACAGCAAGTGATCGCGGAACTGTACGTGCGCGGCGTGCCGGCGTCCACCACGAGGACCTTGCGGCGGGCCCGGGACAGAACCAGTGCTGCCGACAGTCCAGCGGCGCCTCCGCCGATGACCGCTACGTCGTATCGAGTCATGCCCACCAGACTGGAGCCGCGTCGGTTCCCAGCCAACCAACGTTGCTGTTCCTGGGAAACGGGAGTGGGATGAGCCTCGTGGACGACACGTCTGCTCGGCGATCGCCGCCACGCTCGAGCAGGTCGGGCCCCGGCTCGAGCGCCTCCGCACGCAGCGTCGGATGACACTGACCGACCTGGCGAGGACCACCGGTATCTCGAAGAGCACACTGTCGCGGCTCGAGAACGGACAGCGCCGCCCCACCCTGGAACTGCTCCTCGCGCTCTCGCAGGCCTACCGGGTGCCGCTGGACGTCCTCGTCGGCGCGCCCGACGTGGGCGACCCGCGAATCCGGCTCAAACCCGGCCGCGTCAAGGGCAGGACGGTCATCCCGCTGACCCGCCAGCCCGATGGCATGCAGGCCTGGAAGATCGTCATCCCGACCAGCAAGGTCGACCCGGAGCCACGGGCACACGACGGGCACGAATGGATCTACGTTCTGTCCGGCCACATGCGTCTCGTTCTCGGCGACAAGGACTGGGTCCGGGCCGGCGAAATCGCCGAATTCGATACCCACGTACCGCATTGGTTCGGCAACACAGGTGAGCGGCCCGCGGAGATCCTCAGCATCTTCACCCGGCGAGGCGAACGAATGAACATCCGCACAACACCTCCGCAGGCCTAGCAATAGTCACCGGCCGGATCGCGCGACCCTCCGCCGCCCCGGTGATCGTTCCCTACGGATCCGACCCGTCCGGTGGGTCGGGCGGTGTCTCGGCCTCGGCGGTGTAGGCGTCGGGGATGCCGTCGCGGTTGAGGTCGATCGACTCCTGCTCGGCGATCGTGCGGTAGACCCGGTTGCGGATCCGCAGCACGATCGCGGCGAGGCCGGCGGCCGTCACGGACCCGGCGAGAATCCCGATCGTGACGTGCTGCTCGCGCGGACCGCCGTCGCCGAAGGCCAGCTCGCCGATCAGCAACGACACGGTGAACCCGACACCGGCGAGCATCGCCAGCCCGAACACGTCCACCCAACGCAGGCCCGAGTCCAGGCTGGCCCGGGTGAACCGGGCCAGCACGAAGGTGGTGGCGAATACGCCGATCGTCTTGCCGGCGACCAGGCCGGCGACGATGCCGAGCGCGACCGGATCGGCCAGGGCATCGGTGAAACCGCGCAGCCCGCCGATGGTCACGCCGGCGGCGAAGAACGCGAACACCGGCACCGCCACACCGGCGGAGAGCGGACGGATGCGGTGCTCGAAGTGCTCGGCCAGCCCCGGCCCGGCCGCCGGGCCGCCGGCGCGCCGATGACGCAGCACCGGCACCGCGAAGCCGAGCAGCACCCCCGCGACGGTGGCATGCACCCCCGACGCGTGCACCAGCGCCCACGTCAGCACCGCCAGCGGCAGCAGCACCCACCAGGACCGGAGCCGGCGCTGCACGGCCAACGTGAATCCCGCCAACGGAACCAACGCGAGCAGCAGCGGCACCGCAGCCAGGTCCTCGGTGTAGAACACGGCGATGATGGTGATCGCGATGAGGTCGTCGACCACCGCCAGGGTCAGCAGGAACGTCCGCAACCCCGCGGGCAGATGGGTGCCGATCACCGCGAGCACCGCCAACGCGAAGGCGATGTCGGTGGCCGTGGGGATCGCCCAACCGCGCAACGCGTCACCGCCGCTGTCCAGGTTCACCGCCACGAAGATCAGCGCGGGCAGCACCACCCCACCTACCGCGGCGGCGACCGGCACCACCGCGCGACGCGGATCGCGCAGATCCCCGGCGACGAACTCGCGTTTGAGTTCCAGACCCACGACGAAAAAGAAGACCGCCAACAACCCGTCCGACGCCCAGGTCCCCAGCGACAGATCCAGATGCAGGGCGGCGGGCCCGATGGTGAAGTCCCGCACCGCCGCATAGCCGCCCGACCAGCGCGAGTTCGCCCACACCAAGGCGAGCACCGCCGCGGCCAACAGCAACGCGCCACCGACGGTTTCCTTGCGCAGGATCTCGGCGATCCGGGAGGCTTCCGTCCACGACCCCCGCGCGAACAACGCCCGCCCACCCGGTCGAGCCGCGCCCATCACCGCCTCCGCCCCACGGCCGCGGCGTCGAGCCAGTTCCCACACCGGCACCCCACCCCATCCCGGTCACCCGAGCCGCGGCCCCGACGAGGTTCCCCACGGTTGTCCGACCGTCGACGGCGGGGCCGGCGCGGGTGTCCGGAAACGGCGGAAAGCGGGATGCGCATGGTGTCGGTCCTGATCCGGTCGGGTGCATGCAAGTTGCCGACCAGACTTCCCGGCGCGCCACCCCCACCCTATCGTGACCGTCGACCCGTCACGACGCTCCGCGGTCGGCGCGACGCTGCCCGCCCCCGGGACGCTGCCGCCGGATCCGTTCGAGTCGGGTACCCGGTGGTACCCAGGTGACGGCCGAGGCCGCAGCTTCGGCGTGCCAACGCGGCCTTCCCCGCCCGACCACCCTCACCTGCGCGGCGGTGCGCCGCGAGAGCCCGTCGACGCACGTTCGGCGCCACCATCATCGACACCGGCGCCGACTCGTGTCGGCGCACCCACACCCTCGGTATCCGCAGAGCCCGCGCCGCCGCGCTGCTCATGCTCGCCCTGCCCGGCAACGCCTACGTCTATCAGGGCGACGAACTCGGCCTGCCCGAGGTCACCGACCTGCCCGACGAGATGCTCGAGGACCCCACCTGGGAACGCTCCGGCCGTACCGTGCGCGGCCGCGACGGCTGCCGAGTCCCGCTGCCGTGGAACGGGACACGGCCACCCTTCGGATTCAGCACCGACGACGACGCCGAGCCGTGGCTACCGCAGCCCCACGGCTGGGCGGCCGTGAGCGTCACCGCCCAATCCGACGACCCGACATCGATGCTCGCGCTCTACCGCACCGCGCTACGGCTGCGCCGAACCCTGCCCGACCTTCGCCGCGACGAATTCCACTGGCTCCCCGCACCGCGCAACGTCCTCGCCTTCCGACGCGGCTCGGCCCTGCAGTGCATCGCCAACCTGTCCCCCGACCCGGTGCCGATCGGCGCCGGAGCCGACGTCCTGCTCGCGTCCGGGCCGCTCACCGACGCCACCGAGATCCCACCCGACACCACCGCGTGGCTACACACACCCGACCACACCATCACCCAGCACACCGTCACCCCCGTGAAAGGACTCTGATCCTCATGGCCGCCATCACCTACGACCACGCCACCCGCCTGTATCCCGGATCCAACACCCCCGCCGTCGACGCGCTCGACCTGCACATCGAGGACGGAGAGTTCCTCGTCCTCGTCGGCCCGTCCGGCTGTGGGAAATCCACGTCGCTGCGGATGCTCGCCGGACTCGAGGACCGGGGTCGCATCACCATCGGCGGTCGCGACGTCACCCGCACCGCACCCAAGGACCGCGACATCGCCATGGTCTTCCAGAACTACGCCCTCTATCCGCACATGTCCGTCGCCGACAACATGGGCTTCGCGCTCAAGCTCGACGGCGCCGCGAAGACCGAGATCCGCAAGCGCGTCGAGGACGCCGCCGAAATACTCGATCTCACGCCATATCTCGACCGCAAGCCCAAGGCGCTCTCCGGCGGGCAGCGCCAGCGCGTCGCCATGGGCCGCGCGATCGTGCGCCAGCCGCAGGTGTTCCTCATGGACGAGCCGCTGTCCAACCTCGACGCCAAACTCCGCGTGCAGACCCGCACTCAGATCGCCCAGCTGCAGCGTCGACTGGCGACCACCACCGTCTACGTCACCCACGACCAGGTCGAGGCCATGACCATGGGCGACCGCGTCGCGGTCCTGCAGTGTGGGGTGCTGCAACAGTGCGCCTCGCCGCGCGAACTCTACCGAAACCCCAACGCCTTCGTCGCTGGCTTCATGGGCTCCCCCGCGATGAACCCTGTACACCGTCCCGTTCGGCGACCAGGGCGTCACCTTCGGCGAAGACCTCATCCGGGTTTTCCGGGACCAGGTGGCCACCGCCGGTCGCGAGGTCGTGTTCGGGATCCGGCCCGAGCACCTGCAGATCGTCGACACCGGCGGACTCGACGTCCGCGTCGACGTCGTCGAGGAACTCGGCTCCGAAGCGTTCGTGTTCGGGCACAGTCACATCCACGGACACGACGAGCAGATCGTGGTGCGCGTCGACTGGCGCAACCCACCCGCGAAGGGCGACACCATCCACGTTCGCGCCGAGCGACAGGAAGCCCACGTGTTCTCCAAGGCCAGCGGCGAACGGCTGGCCGGCTGAGCGGGCACGTAACCGCCCTCCACTTCGTTTCGAAAGGACTGCGACAGTCGTGAACGATCGCTATTCGCAACCCTCGGACCTCGGGCTCGGGATCGACGTCGGTGGCAGCACCATCAAGGGTGGAGTCGTGGACCTTCGATCCGGCAAGCTGATCGGGCCACGGCGCACCGTCGCGACGCCGAAGCCGGCGACCACCGGTGCCATCGCTGGCGTGATCGCCGCCATCGCGTCCGGTTTCGCCTGGCATGGCCCCGTCGGGGTCGCGTCCCGGCTGTCGTCACGGCGGGTATCACCCGGTCGGCGGCGAATATCGACCACTCGTGGATCGACGCCAATTTCGGAGGCCTGTGCAAACACAGTCTGCGCGAGCGCAGAGTCGTGGTGATCAACGATGCCGACGCTGCCGGAATCGCCGAACAACACCACGGGCACCCACGCCCCGGCCTCGTCGTCGTGTTGACGTTCGGAACCGGAATCGGCTCGGCGATGCTGCACGGCGGCGTCCTGGTGCCCAACACCGAACTCGGCCACCTCATCGTCGACGACGTCCGCGCCGAACACCTCTCCGCGGCCGCCGTCAAGAAGCGCGACAGTCTCGACTATCCGGACTGGGCCGCTCGGGTCAATCGCGTCCTGCGGCACATCGAGGACATGTTCTGGCGATCCGCGTTCGTGGTCGGCGGGGAGATCACCACCCACGCCGACAAATGGCTCCCCCATCTCACCGTCAGAACCCCGACCGAGGTGACACGAATGCTCAACACCGCAGGCGCCGCCCACGCCGCCCACGCCGCCGACACCGCGTTCGGCCCGCGCCGAGAGCCAGAGCAGCCACCGACGAACCAACTCCGTCCTCAGTAGCCCGAGACCCAACATCAGGCAACAGGACGATCCAGCCTGCACCAATGATGCCGCGGCAATCCGCTGTGGCCGCCAAAACACGCCCGCGACACCGTCACCGGCGACCGCGCGCGATTCAAGCCGTCGCCAAACCACGCCTGGGGATCATCCACAGCCCGTCACGGACCGAGCTGCGCGCTCCGCCGCGGACAACTTCCACCTTAGGCCGAAATCCTCGGCGACTGGACGCCGTACACCTGACGAGTTGCCCATTCCGTCGAGCACCCTCCGACGACCTTGACCTGGTCGAGTCGACCATCACACCGCAGCGGGTCCCGCGCCGAAACACGCACGCCGATGTCACCCCAGTCGCGGTAGGACGGTGGCCAAGTTCGCGACAACGTGATGCGGCGACGTTCCGCTCATCGCCGGAATGTCACACCCTCCGAGCACTCGATTCACAAACCGCCCGAACTGCGCAGATGCAACCTCGCACGACGTCGATGCGGTCACCCAACACCTCCACTCGGAGGCTCCGTGGGGCACGCATGGGGCCAAACGTGGCCGATGCCTCCCCAACTCCGCCGAGTACGCGGACACCGAACGTCGACTCGACGGAGGAACCCCCGCGACTGAGCTTCCGCTCGGCGGATGCACCGTCACGCACTCGACCATCCACCTGGAGTCGCCTCCGACCTGCGCGAACGCGACACACGCTGCGCCGATCAAGGCGGCGGGACATCCCCGCAGCCGGCTCAAGGGGCCAGGATGGGCCCATTTTGGCCCCATGAACGACGCGAATCGTGTCGCTTGCCACGTTCATGGGACCGTTTGAGCTGAGTTTTGCCACGGTCATGGGACCACCTGGTTGCCAGTAATGGGACCACCCCGGCGTGTCGTGCCGGGTGGTCCTCGGTGCCCGGTTCGGATTGCTCCAGGTCGATCGATTTGGAGGTTCCGCCGGGATGGTATTCAGGGAGGTTTCGGTGATCGAGATTCGAGAGGTGCTGCGTGCCTGGCTGTCGGGCAAGGGCCTGCGGAAGGTGGCCGAGCAGGCGGGTGTGGACCGCAAGACCGCGCGCAGCTACGTGAACGCGGCGGTCGCAGCCGGGCTCGTCCGCGACGGCGGTGAGGGGCAGTTGACCGACGAGTTGGTGGGGTTGGTGCTGGTCGCGGTGCGCCCGGTGCGGCCGCAGGGCCACGGCGCCGCGTGGGAGGCATTGCAGGCCGAGCACGCGCAGATCGTGGACTGGGTCGGGCGGGAGCTGACGGTGGTCAAGATCGGCGACCTGCTCGCCCGCCGCGGCGTGCAGGTGCCGCACCGCACGCTGCACCGGTACTGCGTGGAATGCACCGACTATCGTGGCCGGTCCGCGCGCGAGACGGTGCTCGTGGCGGATGGTGAACCGGGCGTGGAGTGTCAGATCGATTTCGCCCGAATGGGTTTGATTCCCGATCCGGATACCGGGCGGCGCCGGGTGGTGCACGCGTTGATCTTCACCGCGGTGTTTTCGCGCCACGTGTTCGTGTGGTTGACCTTCGCGCAGACGTTGGAGGCGGTCGTCGCCGGCTGCGAGGCGGCGTGGCGGTTCTTCGGTGGCGTCTTCCGAGTTCTCGTCCCGGACAACATGAAACCGATCGTCGCCCGTGCCGATGCGGTCAACCCGCAGTTCACGGTGGGGTGGTTGGAGTATGCGCAGGCCCGCGGGTTCGTCACCGACCCGGCCCGGGTGGCGGCCCCGCAGGACAAACCTCGGGTTGCATACTGCACCTCATCGGGTTGATGTGGTCGGTGTTTGTTGTTCGGGCTGGTGGGGGTGCTTGGGTGGTCGGCCGATGGTGGGGCGTTGTGGCGGGTGGTCGGGGTCGGGTCGGTGGTAGAGGGTTTCGCCCTTGTCGTTGTATCGCACGCCACTGACAAGTCCGGCGTGGTACCAGTGCTTGACGGTTTGGGGGCTGACCGCGAGCAGCTGGGCCATCTCGGAGGGGGTGAGCATGCCGGCCTCACGGAGGCGTTGACGGCGGCTGCGTAGCCGATAGGTGTGGATGATGTGGTCCACGAGCTTGCCGTGGAACGGTTGCCCGGTGCCGGTGGTCAGGTGGCGTTGGTTGAGGATTTCGGCGACCTCGCTGCTGGTGTGTTCGTCGAGGAGTTCGTCGATCGCGGCGACGATGTCCGGGGGTGTTTTGCGTTGTTCGGCAGCAGTTTTGGGTGCGGGCATGGTCAGGGTGGTGTGCTGTCCGGCGGGGAAGCGGACGTGTGCGGTGACGGTGTGAGCGTCGCGGGCGACGGTGACGTCGGTGAGCAGCAGTCGAGTGATTCGTTTGCGTTCGCGGGCAGGGGTTTTCGGGTCGTTCCACACTGCGGGCAGGTCGGTGACGAGTTGGTCGATGCGGGCGCGTTGGGTGTCGGTGAGCTGGCCGGTGTGCTGTTCGGCGGCCTTGTCGTAGGTGTGTTGAGCGTCGGCGAGCTCGCGCAGGGCGGTGTTCCAGTCGGCTTCGAGGCTGTCGGCGACGAGCCGGTTGGTGGGGTCGACGGCGAGGTAGCGGCGTCGCGCGAGGTCGGCGCGGTAGCGGGCGCGTTCGACGTGCGCGGCGCGGATCCGGTCGGCGTCGGCGGATCGTTGTTCGAGTTCGGCGGACACGGTGAGGGCGGCCTCGACGGCCAGCGGGGAGAGGGTCTCGAGCAGCAGCTCCCCGATGCGCGCGTCGAGGTCGGTGCCGAGGATGCTGGCGCAGATCGGTCGCGCTTCGTCGATCCCGTCGCGTTGGCAGACGTAGATCGGGTCCGTCTTGTCGCGGCGTTGTTTGTAGCGCACCGTCATTCGCTTGCCGCAGCGCCCGCACACGATGATGCCTTGCAGCAGGGCGGGGCCCTCGCGGGGTGGCCCGGCGGCGCGGTCGCGTCCGTGCGCGGCGGCGTTGGCGGCGAGGCGGGCGAGGTTGGTGTCGAACTGGTCGAGGGTGATGTAGCCGGGGTGGGCGTCGGGGATGAACGCGATCCACTGCTCGCGTGGGAGCAGGGTGGACGACGATTTCCCGGTGGGCTGCTGCTGGTGGCGGTGGCGGCCGTAGGCGAAGGCGCCGGCGTAGCGGGGGTTGTGCAGAACCCGCAGCACGGTGTGGTGCTGCAAGGGTTTCCAGTCGAGTTCGCCCTTGTGGGGTCCCTTGAGGTGGCGCCAGGGGAAGCTCAGGTCGGCGGCGCGGAACGCCTTGACGCAGGCGGTGGCCGATTCGGTGGCGGTGAAGGTGTCGAACAGGTGGCGCAGCGCGTGCTGCACGGCGGTGTCCGGGTCGAGCACGACGTGGTCGGCGCCGTCGTAGACCAGCCCGACCGGCAGCGGCAGGACAAGCTCGCCGCGCCGCGCCTTGGACAGCACCCCGCCGCGCAATCGCGCTTTGATGAAATGCAGTTCGGCTTCGGACATTTGGCCTTTCATGCCGAGCAGCAGCCGGTCGTTGAACTGGCGGGGGTCATACAGGCCGTCCTCGTCGCAGATGAGGGTGCCGGTCATCGCGCACAGTTCGAGCAGTTGGTGCCAGTCCGCGGAGTTACGGGCCAGCCGCGAGCATTCCAGGCCGAGCACGATCCCGGCCCGGCCCAGCGACACCTCGGCGACCAGGTGCTGGAAGCCTTCGCGGTCGGCAGAGCTGGCGCCGGAGTGGCCCTGGTCGATGTCGATCACGGTGATCTGCTCGTCGCGCCAACCCAGCGCGATTGCACGCCCGCGTAGGTCGTACTGGCGGTGCGCGGACTCGGCGTTGTGCAGGACCTGCTTGAGGGTGGATTGGCGCACATACAAAAGCGCCGGTCTGCCGAGGTGGGCGGCGCTCACCTTGTCGGTGGCGGTGTCGGTGAACACGGGGCTGTGGTCCTTCCTCGCCCGGACGGGGCGGGGTCACGGGGCAGACGGTGTCGGATCGGACTAGACGGGACGACGGGCACGCTCAGGTGCCGGCGAGCACGACCGCGGCCAGGGCGTCGACGAGTTGGGCCGCGATCGCGGGGGGCGCCGGGAAAG
>JADMIO010806539.1_pt1 | contig 22901 bp, 20 predicted proteins | sample 8958161 | NCBI WGS metagenome assembly JADMIO01 (sample SAMN16585339, study PRJNA669376) | soil metagenome | isolation source: Crop rotation soil | place: USA: Cullars Rotation, Alabama | collected 2011 | reverse complement strand
GACCAGCAGCCCCGCGAGCAGCAGCGGCACCGCGCGGCGCAGCGCGCTGCCCCGACCGGCGCGGCGGAGTGCGGGCGCGGCGGGCTTCATCCGGAGCTCCGGCTGCTGGCGGCTCTGCACCGGGGCGCGACGTCCGCTGGCGATGATGCCGGTGATCGCGTGCAAATAGGTTCGGATGGCGAGGGTCGGTGGCAGGCGCATGTCGGGCGGAAATTGAGCGGGCGAACGGCGCGTCACTTCAGCATCATGCCGTCGGCGAGACGGACGATCCGGGTGCCGTAGGCGGCGTTTTCATTCGAGTGGGTGACCTGAATGATGGTCACGCCGTCCTCCTGATTGAGCTTCTTGAACAGCTCCATGATCTCGCGGCCCTGATCGGAGTGGAGGTTGCCGGTGGGTTCGTCCGCGAGGAGCAGGGCTGGTTTGGCCACGAGCGCGCGGGCGATACCGACGAGCTGCTGCTGGCCGCCGGAGAGTTGCGAGGGATAAAGATCCTTTTTGCCGACGATGTGGAAGCGGTCGAGCGCGTCGCACACGATGCTCTCGCGATCCTTCTTCGGCGTGTCGCGATACGAGAGCGGGATCTCGAGGTTTTCGTAAACGGTGAGATCGTCGAGCAGGTGGTAGCTTTGGAAAACGAAACCGAGGTGCTTTTTCTGCAGCTCGAACCGCTTTTTCTTGTCGAGCTTGTGCACGGGTTCGCCGACGAGATCGTATTCCCCATCCCACGCGGCGTCGTGCAGCCCGAGGATGTGGAGCAGCGTCGATTTGCCGGAGCCCGACGGGCCCATGATCGAGAGGAAATCTCCTTCCGCGACTTCGAGGTTGATGTTGCGGAGTGCGTAGTAGGGGCCGCCTTTGAGGGGATAGACGCGATCGACGTGGCGAAGGGAAATCATGGGAGAGGTTGGGATGTGATCGGGAGCAACGGGATCACATGAAAAGATAACCGGGCCGCACGGAGCGATGCTGTTTCGGCGCGGGGGTGCGCGGGGCGGTGGGCGCCGTCGCATTTTTTTTCGCGGGCACATCGGTTTCGGCCGGCGCGGGGGAGCGCGCAGGCGTTGCCGTCGTGTTGGCAGTGACGGTGCTCTCGGTGGAATCGCAGGGACGCGCGGACACCGGCTGGATGACGCAAAGCAGCGGGAGAAACAGGAGGGTTTTCATCGTAGTGGTGGTGGAATTTGACGGCGCGCAGTGTTTCGCCGGCCGAGGTTCAGCAACGTGTGTGCCGCGGCTTCGCGGCCTGCATAACCATCAACCAGGCAACGTTTAGAAATTCTCGACCTCAACTGGCCGGAGAGGGTTGTTTCCGTTAGCGGAATCTGGCTTTCCCAAAAACGGGAAACCTGGATGGAACGTCGCGAGCGAGTGTCGGGGTTACCATGAGTTGGCTGCGAATGACAGCGGATGGAATCGGAGATCAATTCTCGTTGGTCCAAATCCACGCGAATTTGAAATTGGCGCTCAGGCCGGCGAATCAAGCGCCCGCCGTCGGGGAACGGCAAATTCGTCATCGAGTGTCGTCCCAAAATCGCGCGGGAGTGCTATTAGCTTGGCAAGCCCATGCACCTGACCTTCGCGCCCGCCATGACCCGATTCGTTCGCTATGCGATTTTGGCATTTGGAATCGCCGTCTCTGTTGATGAGGCCGGAGCGCAGGGCGGGAAAGTGAAACGCAATGCCGACGGCACCGTGGACCTCGAGAGCGAAATGCCAGCCGATGCGCACAAACTCGCGCTCGGAGACGCGGCCCCGGACTTTCATCTGAAGGGTGTCGACGAGAAATTTTATTCCCTGGCTGATTTTCCCGCGAGCAAGGCGCCCGTGCTGATGGTCGTTTTCCTCTCGAATCACTGTCCCTATTCGCACGCCGCGGAGACGCGCCTCATTCCCCTGGCAAATGAATTCGCCGGCAAGGGTCTCGCCGTGATCGCCATCAATCCGAACAGCCCCGAAGGCGTCGACGTCGGCGAACTCGGCTACAGTAAATACAACGACAGCTACGAAGAAATGATTCTCTACGCGAAGGAGAAGGGGTTCACGTTTCCCTACGCTTACGACGGCGACATACAGCAGACGGCGAAAAACTTCGGCTGCCTTGCGACGCCGCACGTGTTTCTCTTCGATGCGCAGCGCAAGCTTCGCTACGTTGGCCGGGTGGATGACTCGCGCTTTGAGGATCCGAAAACGGTGAAGTCCTTCGACGCACGCAACGCCGTGGTGGAGATGCTTGCCGGAAAGCCGGTCACCGTGCCGCTCACGGCGGTCGTTGGTTGTTCGACCAAATGGAATTCAAAAAAAGGCGAGATCGTGGCCGCCGAGCAAAAATGGAAGGCCGAACCGGTCGACCTGGCGAAGATCGATGCCGCGGGCGTGGCGAAGCTGGCGAAGAACGACACCAACCGTTACCGGCTCGTGAATGTTTGGGCGACGTGGTGCGCGCCGTGCGTGGCCGAATTCCCCTCGCTCGTTTCGCTTTCGCGCCGCCTCGGTAACCGCGACTTCGAGTTCAACACGATCTGCATGGACGATCCGAAGATGGAAAAGCAGGCGAAGGCCTTCTTGGAAAAGCAGCATGCCGTGCCGCCGGGCCGGTTGAAGCGCTTGCTGAAAGGTGAAGGGCGCACCGGCACGAACTACCTCTATACCGAGGCGAGCACCGATGCGCTGGTGAAAGCGCTGGACCCGGAATGGCCCGGTCCCCTGCCGCACACCGTGCTGATCGCGCCCGGCGGCAAGATCGTTTACCGGCACAACGGTCCGGTCGATTCATCGGAGCTGCTCGCGAAGATCATTGCCGAACTCGGTCCCTACTACACGCCGGACTACAAAAAGTAGGAGCGCCGGTGGCATGCCATCGCTGGCTGCTTCTCGCCGCGCACAACGGGAGGCGCGCTTCGGCCGCTCCGTCGACGATGGCGATCACGTTCTCGTCCCGTGATGGCCGGAACCGTTCGCTACGGCGGGATCGCGGAACTTCGCGCGCGGGAGGGCGGAAATTCGCGGCGTCGCCGGCGCCGTTACTTGACGGTGACGAGAGGAGGCAGACCTGCGGCCCCAATGTCGCCGTGGGTCAGGGTTTCCCAAACCATGTGATTGAGATCCGCGCCGGTGGGGCGGTTGGTCGGAATCACTTTCGCCATCAACGGCAGCGCGAGGCCGAGACGCGTGTGGAAATGGTTGTAAGCAATCTCCCACGTGGGCTCGAGGTTGAACTCGAGGTATTGCGGGGGCTTCACGTTGTTCGGCGCGAGGAACTGCGCCTGGTATTCCATTGCGGCGGTGATGCGCGCCCCTTGTTCGCCGTAGAGATCGAGGCCTTGTTGCCGCGCGGTCTCGGCCGCGTTGACCATCGAGGCGAAAGTCATGTTCGCGTGATGCGGATCGCGGGCGGTTTCCTGGAGCAAGCCGTCCGCGAGCGGAGGCAGATGGCCTTTGTTACTCCACGTGGCGGAGGAGGGAAGTCCGCTCGGCGGCGCAATCGGCGAGGGCCCGTCCGATTTCAGGTAAATGTAAGCCGGCACGCGTCCGCGCCACATCCGCACGCCGTCGGCAAAGAGAATGCGATCGTCGTTGAAAACACCGATGTTGATCAGCGACTCCGCCATCGCGACTTCCTTGTTTCCGTTTTCGTCGCAGCCATGGATCAGGGAGGGGACGTATTGCTCGACCAGCATTTTTTGAAATCGGGCGATGTCTTCCTTCGCCCAAAAATCGGACGTGTAACGGATGACCTCCGCGGCGCGGGGCCAGACGGACGCGGCCCATGCGGCTTGCGCGGGTCCGTTGTCATTGGTGTGGCCGCCGGACAGGGTCTGCGCCCACGCGTTCATGATGCGAATCGCGTTGCGCGCATATTTTTCGTTGCCGGTCACCACCCACGCGAGGGCCTGCGTATACGCCGCCGTGGCGTCGCGTCGCTCGTCCTTGCAGCCGAGATCGGGCTTGGAATAAGGGCCGCACTCCACGACCGCGCGGGGATTGGGGCGGTAGTCGAGGGCCGCCAGCTCGCTTTTCAAGAGGGCGTTCCACGCCGTTTTCTGCGGCTCCGTGCCGGCGGCCACGCGCTGCTTGATGAGATCGAGCTGCGAGCGGTTCACCAAGATGCCCGGATGGAGAAACGGCGTATGCGAAGGGTCGTTTTTGGCGAGGGCTGATGCGAGGAGGCCGCCGGAGACTAAGACAAGGAGGGCAATGAGGCGCATGGGGATTGGAAAGGTAATAGCTCGGCGGCGGCAAATTGAGACACCGGTGCGGAGCCGTGTCCTAATCACGAGGCACCGCGCTATTACCTTTTGTAACCCCCCCTTTTTTTTGTCCCCATGACACCTGGTTTTTCCCGCCGAGATTTTCTCAAGAGCGCCGCGCTGCTTCCGCTCGCGGCCAGTGGCTTCGGAGGCGCGACCGCCCTCGCCGCCGTCGAGCCGATCAAGCGGGTGGGCGGAGCGTCGCTCAAGGTTTCGTGCAACGCCTATTCGTTCGCGAAACAACTCGGCATCGCCGGCAAGGGCACCTTGAGCCTGATCGCCTTCACGGAATTCTGCGCCAAAGCGGGGTTCGATGCCATCGATCCGACCGGGTATTATTTTCCGGGCTACGAGAAAAACGGGACCGGCGTGCCGACGGACAAATTTATTTTCGACCTCAAGAAGCGCGCGTTCGAGCTGGGGGTCGGCATCAGCGGGACGGGCATCGGCAATAATTTCACGGTCGCCGACAAGGCGGCGCGCGCGAACGACGTGCAGCGCATCAAGAACTGGGTCGAGGTCGCGGCGAAGCTGGGCGCACCGGTGTTTCGGGTCTTTGCGGACACGCAGCTTCGCGCGCAGACGTGGGAAAGCGCCTCGAACCACGCGGCCCGCGAGGACGTGGAGAAATGGATCGCCGACGACATTCGCGCCTGCGCCGACCATGCGGCGAAATTCGGCGTGATCATCGGCGTGCAGAATCACGGCGATTTTTTGAAGACCGCCGACCAGCAGATCGCGCTGATCAAGCGCGTCGACTCGCCGTGGTGCGGGGCGATTGTCGACACGGGCTACTACAAAGCCGAGGACACCTATGCCGAGATGGCGAAAGCGGCGCCCTACGCGGTGAACTGGCAGGTAAAGCAGGGCACCGAGGGTGTCGAGAACGAGGCCTCCGCCCCGATCGACTTGATCCGCTTGCTCAAGATCGTCCGCGCTTCGGGCTACCGGGGCTACCTGCCGATTGAGATCCTGTCCTCGCGTGGCGGCACGGCGCCAAAGGATCCATTCAAGGTCGTGCCGGAATTCCTCGGCGAGCTGCGGCGCGCGATCGCGGCGACGGCATAATTTTCCCCATGAAGTTCACCTCGCTTTTGCTTTGCGCCCTCACCCTGTCCGCGCGCGCCTTCGCCGCGGTCGAGGAACCGGTCGACAGCCGGTTTGTCGCCGCGAAACCTGGCGCGTTTCCCGCGACACCGGCGTCGCCCACGCTCGGCGCGAAACCGCCGACCGGCGCCGTGGTCCTGTTCGACGGCAAGAATCTCGACGCCTGGGCGAAGAAGTCCGGCAAGGACTGGCTCAAGGAGGACGGCCCCGCGAAATGGAAACTCGTCGAGGGCAGCGCGGTGGAAGTCGTGCCGGCGAGCGACTGTCTGATCTCCCACCAGAAGTTCGGCGACTGCCATGCACACGTGGAGTTTCGCACCCTCGGCGCGCCGACGAACAGCGGCGTTTATTTCGAGACGCGCTACGAGGCCGACATCAACGAAACTTACGGAAAAACCGAGGGCTCGCCCTGCGGCAACCTCGGCAACTGCACGCCGAAAGGCACGCTGCCAAAGGTTCGCGCCGCGCGGGCCCCGCTGGAGTGGCAGACTTACGACATCGACTTCCGCGCGCCGCGTTTCGACGCCGCCGGCCAGAAGACGGCCAATGCACGCATGACCATTCTGCTCAACGGCGTGAAAATCTATGACGATCAGGAACTCCAGCCGCCGACCGGGGCGGCGGGACGCCTCGGCGAAGCGCCGACCGGACCGCTCATGCTGCAGGAGCACGGCATGCCGATCCAATTCCGCAACATCTGGGTCGTGGAAAAAAAGTCGTCGTGACGAATCGCACCCGCATCCGAAACGCGCCGCGCGGCACCATTTACTTTTCAGCCCATTGAACGCCTCTCTCATCATGAAAAAATCCCTCCTCGTCGTCGCGACCGCTTCGCTGTTCGCGCTCTCCGCCGCAGCGCAATCGCCCGGGCCGAAGGCCCGCCTCTTCCTGAAATACGACACGAACAAGAACGGCGTGATCGACGGCGACGAAATTGCAGTCGTGCGAAAGGCGTTCGCGGCCGATCCGAAAGGGGAGTTCGTGGCCTACGACGTCAACGGCGATGGCAAGCTGAGCGACGAGGAGATCGCCGGCATCAAGCCGCCCGGCGCGAAAAAGGACGGGGAGAAAAAGAGCGGCGGTAAAAAGAAGGCGGACGGCGAAAAGAAAGCCGACGCCGACAAGCAGCCCGAGCCGGAGAAAAAGTCCGACGCCAAATAAGCAATTTCAGCCACCAACCTGCAACCCCATGAAAACCTCGCCTCAAAAAATCCTGGCGCTGAGCGCGTCGCTGCTGAGTTTGACCCCACTGACGTTTGCCCAAACGACTGGCGCGTCCGCCAAACCCGAAGAAACGATTCAACTCTCTGAATTCTCGGTGACCGAAAAAGCCGATACCGGCTATATTGCCTCGGAGAGCGTCACCGGCACCCGCGTGCGCACGCAGATCAAGGACCTGCCCTTCAGCGTGAGCGTGATCACCAGCGAGTTCATGCAGGACTTCGACTTCTTCGATCTCGCGAAGGATATGGCTTACACCGCCAATCTCAACGGAGTCGACACGCAGGGTAACTCCAATCTGCGCGGTTACGGCGCGACCTTTTATCTGCGCAACGGTTTCTACCGGCTCGGTCTCGTCGATCGCGTGAACACCGATCGCGTCGAAGTCATCAAGGGGCCGAACGCCGCGATCTATGGCCAGACCTCGCCGGCCGGCCTGATCAACATCGTGACGAAGCTGCCGAAATTCAACGCGGATACCCAGCAGCTCACGTTTACGGCGGGCGGGAACGAATTCAATCGGGTCGAGATGAATGTGAACACGCCCCTCGGCACCATCGGGGGCGTGCAGGTCGCCAATCTCTTCAGCGCGGAGGGAAATAATTTCAGCACCGGGACCACCTACGGGCGGCAGCGCAACCGGCTGATCGATGACAACATCCTGTTCAAATTCCGGGACGGCAGCACCCTGAACTTCGAGGTCGAGTGGTCGAAGCGCAAGGAGGTGACCTCGACGTCGCAGGTTCCGTTCGAATACAACATCGCCAAGAAGGTTTACTCCACAGTCCAACGCAAGGACCTCGCTTACTTCAGCCAGGGCGGGCCCGACTCGGTGCAAAATCGCGAGCTCGTTTCATTCTATCTGACCTACGACAAGCGCTTCAATTCGGTCTGGTCCGCGCACGCCGGCACCTACCGTTACGCGCGCCACGCGTTTAATTTCAACAACAGCAGCACCGACCAATTCGACCCGAGCACCGGCAAATTCAACCGCAGCACCAACGTGCTCGTCGATCCCCTTAACGAGGACGGCGGCGCGGCGCAGGTGGATCTGTTGGCGGACTATTCCGTGCTCGATGGCAAACTGAAGAACAAGACGCTGCTTACCGCGGACTACTCGCAGAACTGGCGCTACCGCCAGCAGGCCGGCGTCAACACCCGCATTTACACCATCGGCATTCCGAGCCTGATCGATCCGGATTACTCGCTGCCACCGCGGTCCGCATTCAACATCATCACGCGCCGCGACAAGGTCCGCTGGGACATCCAGGGCTTCCTGCTCCGCCAGCAGACGACGATGTTCAACGACCGGTTGATCGGCTTCGCGACGCTCCGTCATGACGCGGTCACCTACAACTTCAACTTCGGCAATCAATACAACCGGGCGGGCGGCGCGCTGGCGACGCCGGGCGCGGTCTCGCATTACACGGACACCGCGTGGTCGCCGGCGCTCGGCCTGAATTTCAAGCTCACGCCGCATCTGGCCCTCTACGCGAGCCACAGCACGTCATTCTCGCCGGCGGGACAGGTGGCCAAGCTGGGCGACCCGCACCTGGAAAACGAAACCTCGGTCGGCTGGGACTACGGGATCAAGGCGTCGTTTCTCGACAACCGTCTCGTGTTTACCACCGGCGGTTTCTACATCGATCGCAACGGCGTCAAGACGACGCAGCGCAATCCCGACACCGGGCTCAACGAGACGGTGGCCGCGGGCAAGCAGCTCACGCGCGGCGTTGAGTTCGAAGGCGCCTGGCGCGTGACCGACGCTCTCACGGTGCAGGCGAGCTACGGTTACGTGAACGCGAAGATCCTCTACAATGGCAACGCGACCACCGACGTCGGCCAGATGCCCGCCGGCCTGCCCGTCGACCAGGGCAGCCTCATCTGGACGTATCACTTTTCCCGCGGCCGGTTGAAAGGCCTCTCGTGGAACAGCGGCATCGTTTATTCCGGCGTCTCATATCCGAACTCCACGGCGACCGACGCCCGGCGCACCGTCGATGCGCCAAGCTATTACATCGTAAACATGGGCCTGAGCTACTCCTGGCGCCCGCGCGATCGCAAACTCGGCCAGTCGGTGCGTCTGAGCGCGAAGAACCTTCTCGATCGCGACTACGAGGATCAGAAGGGCAATCTCGGCCCGCCGCGGGGAATCTTCTTTGCCTATACGGTCAGCCATTGAAAACCCGCGCGATCCCCGCTCAGTTGCTGCCGCTCAACGCGCTGTGATGCCTCCCGTGCCGCCACGCGACGAAACCGACAGCCGCAAGCGGCTGATGATGCTGATGACGCGGCATCAGCGGCAGATCTTCGCCTATATCTACACGCTCGTGCCTGACCGGCACGACGCGGAGGATCTGCTGCAGGAGACGAGCCTCGTCATCTGCGAAAAATTCGACGAGTTCACGCCCGGCACGGATTTCGTCGCGTGGGCCTGCCAGATCGCGTGGTGGCGGGTGCGTTATTCGCGGCAAAAATTTGCGCGTGCGAAAGTCCTCTTCGACGACGAGGTGTTGGAGGCCGTGGCGCGCACGGCCGGCGAGATGGCGGCGGAGATCGACGAGCGGCACGAGGCGCTCGCCGGCTGCCTCAAGAAACTTCCCCCACGTGATCGCGAACTGGTGCTCACGCGGTATGAACCCGGCGGCGGGGTGGCCGAGGCCGCGCGCCGCTCGGGCCGTTCCATGGAGGCGGCTTACAAGGCGCTCAACCGCTTGCGCAAGCTGCTCTACGATTGTGTGACCAATCAACTCGCTCACCCGGAGGCCCCCGCATGAATTTGACCGATCAAGAGATCCTGGAACTGAACGAACTGTGCGGCGCGGTCGTCGACGGCACGCTGACGGAGACGCAGCGCGCGCGACTGGAGCGCTGGTTGCGCGAATCGGAAGCGGCGCGCCACTTCTACGTGCGCGCGCTCGGCCAGTCGGCGAGCCTGCACACCTACGCGGCGGAGACTCATGCGGAGGCGCCGGACATCGCCCGCGCGCCGATCCGGCCGCGGAAGACACTCCGATTCACCCTGTGGTGGGCGACCGTGTTGCCGGCAGCGGCCATGCTCGCGCTGGGTCTCTGGTTATCCTACCGACCCACCGGCGTCGCGGCCGCGCCCGTGAGAGAGTTGGTTGCGCGCGTGACCGGGGTGAAAAATGATCGCTGGGCCGCGGGCGGGCTCCGGCCCGGAGATCGGATTGGCCGGAATCAACGATTGGAGCTCACCGCGGGCCTGGTGGAGATTACCTTCGATTCCGGCGCCCGCGTGGTGCTCGAGGGGCCGGCTTCACTCGACGTGAATTCGGCGTGGGATGGCATGCTGCGACGCGGCACGCTGAAGGCGAGCGTCCCGCCGCAGGCCATCGGGTTTCGCATTTCCAATCCCGCAGTCGAGGTGGTCGATCTCGGCACCGAGTTCACGATCATCGCCGATGGGAAAGGCGCCGCGGAGGTGCTGGTGCTCAAAGGCGAGGTCGAGGCGTCCTCGCGGGTGTCCGATGACGGCACGATCCTGATGCGCGAAAAAGAGGGGCGCCGCTTCGCCGCCTCGGGCGTGTCGGACGTCACGGTCAGCGAGGAAAAAATCGCGCAATTCACGCAACCGTTGGACCGCTTTGCTCCCTCGACCAATGCCGTGCATTGGTCGTTCGACGAAACCAGCGGGGCCGTGTTGAAGGCGGAGTCGGGCGGAAAAGCGCTGCCCGCTTACGATGCGGAGCTGAACGCGCTCGAACCCGCGGTGCTGGCGGCAGGTCACGCGAGCGGTCGGCGCGAAGGCGGGCTGCATTTCGACGGAACGTTTTATGCAGAAGCGAAATTCCCCGGCATTTCCGGCAGCTCGCCGCGCACGGTGGCGTTTTGGGTGAAGGTGCCGGAAGACGCCGTCACCGACGCGTGGATGGTCTCGTGGGGCACGACGATCAAGCAGCTCAATAATCGGCCGGTGCAAATCAGCTGGAATCGGCGGCCGGCGGAAGGCGCGCTGGGCGCGCTGCGCACGGACTTCGGTGGCGGCCACGCCATCGGAACGACCTCGTTGCGCGACGGCAAATGGCATCACGTGACGGTTTATTTTGCGGTGGCCGACGACCCGAATGCGCCCGTGCAGGTGAAGCAATACATCGACGGCCGCCTGGAGAGCAGCACGATCTCGCTCGATCCGGTGCGCGCGCGTGCCGGCACCGGTGATGGCACGATGCTGGACACGATTTTTCTCGGCTGCCGCCTGACCGGCGGACGCAAACAGCCCGAACGCTTTCGCGGCGAACTCGACGAACTTTTCATCGCCGATCGCGGACTCGAACCGGTGGAGATCGTCTCGCTGATGAATGACAACCGCCTCCCGGTCGCCGGTCTGGCGTCGGCGCCGTGAACGGACGGGACGTCACCTCACTTTTTCAACCGCTGCTCACATGCGATTCATCCGTGCCGGAATCTTTCTCGCGCTCGCGTCCTTGGCCGGCGCGGCACCCGTTAAAAAGATCCTGTTCTTCACCAAGTGCTCGAACTTCGAGCACAACGTGGTGAAGGAACCGGACGGGAAACAGAGCTTTGCCGCGCAAGTGCTGCAGGCGCTGGGGCCCGCGCACGGCATCGAGTTCGTGCGCTCAAAGGACGGCAGCAAGTTTTCACCCGAGTATCTCGCGCAATTCGACGCGATCATGTTCTACACCAGCGGCGACTTGTTGGCGGCGGGCAACGACGGCAACCCGCCCATGACACCGGCGGGCAAGCAGGCGCTCCTCGCGGCGATCAAGGCGGGCAAGCCCTTCATCGGGGTTCATTCGGCGGCCGACACCTTTCACACCGACGAGACGGCCGCGACGAATACCAACCAGCCGCGCACCTGGCGCTACCGTCAACTCGGCGACAAAGCCGATCCTTACACGCAGATGGTCGGCGGCGAATTGATCGTCCATGGTTGCCAGCAAATCGGCATTGCCGCCGTGAGTGATCCGCAGTTCCCTGGGTTCCGCCACCTCGGCGCGACGCTCGAAAAGCAGGAGGAGTGGTATTCGATGACGAACTTTGCGCCGGACATGCACGCCTTGCTCGTGCTCGACACGGCGAAGATGCGAAACCCGTATCCCGACGAAGCGAATTGGCCGCCGGTTGGCTGGGACACGCCTTACCAGCGTCCTCCTTATCCCGTCACGTGGGCCCATCGTTACGGCGAAGGCCGGGTTTTCTACACCGCGCTCGGGCACAGTGAGGAAACGTGGCGCAGCGCGATGTTTCAGGAAATCTTGTTTGGTGGCATCGAGTGGGCGCTCGGTCGGGACCCGGCGGCAGCGACTCCGAACCTCGCCCAAGTCGCGCCGCGGGCCGCGGAGTTGCCCCCGGTCTCCGGTCCGGTCGCCGGATTGCCGCCGGCATTGAAGAAGCAGGAAGGCCAGACGCCTTCGCACACTTACCCATGAAACTCCTCCCCAAGTTTTTTTTACTCCTGCTGTTGGCCGCACTGGCCGGTCACCTCGCCGCACAAGATGTGCCCAAACGCCCCCGCATCCTCGGCATTTCGCATGCGGCGTTTTACGTAAGCGACATGGCGAAGGCGCGCGCCTTCTACGAAGGACTCTTTGGCTTCCAGTCGCCGTTCTCGATCCCGCGCAAGGATCCGAAGGAGCAGCTCGTGTGGATTAAAATCAACGATCACCAGACGATCGAGCTGTTCCCGGCCTCCGAGGTCGCAGCGGATGCCGACCGGCTTTATCACATCGCGCTGGAGGTTGACGATGCCGAGGCGATGCGCGTCTATTTGAAATCAAAGGGCGTCGCGGTGCCGGACAAGACCGGCGTCGGGAAAATCGGAAACAAAAACTACTTCGTGAAGGATCCCAACGGCAACACGGTGGAGATCGTGGAGTATTTGCCGGACGGGTGGACGATGCGCGAAAAGGGAAAATTCGTGTCGGACCAGCGCGTTTCGGTGCACATGCCGCACGTGGGCATCATGGTTGGTCAGCTCGACGCTTCGATGACGTTCTACGGCGAGATTTTGGGCTTTAGCGAAATCTGGCGCGGCGGAGGCGGCAAGGTGCTCAGTTGGGTTAACATGAAAGTGCCGGAGGGCACGGACTACCTCGAATTCATGCTCTATAACAAGGCGCCGACGCGCGACGTGCTGCTGACGAAACATCATATCTGCCTCGAGGTGCCGGATATCGTGAAGGCCGCGGAAATTCTGCAGTCCCGTCCTTTGCCCGAGGGATGCAAGCAACCCGATCCGATGAAGACCGGCGTCAACGGGAAGCGGCAGATCAACTATTTCGATCCTGACGGCACGCGGGTGGAAATCATGGAGCCGAAAACCTTCGACGGAAAACCGGTGCCGCCGTCGACCGCGCCACCGCCTGAGCCATTGCCCCCTTACGTTCCCGGGAGCGCGGCCAAGGCTACTTCGGTTTCTCCCAAGGGTTAACGTTCAACCGATTGTCTAGTTGGTTTTAGATAGCAGCGTTTCCGGGAAGCGACACCCGCTTCGCCGGCCCGGTTAATCATCGGTCTCCGCTTTCGGCTTAATGACTGCTGGCGGTAGATTTTTCCGATTTTTGCCAGCTCGCGGTATCATTTCCGGGAAGTGAAGGATCCGTGCTACCGCGGTAGCTTCTGCCAGGGGCCGCCCTGCCTGCCACCTGATCGGCGAGCGCGATCGCGTCGGGTCGCAGCCGGGCGCGATACGAGCGGGAAACGCCGACCCGCTCACCGACGCGAAGCACGCGAGCGCGGCGTTCAGCGCCGGCGTTTGCCGGTCGGCTCGGTGGCCCGGTGAATGGCGTCGCGGGTGTTTTCGGCGGCGCGCGACACGGTCTCACGTGTCTGGCGATAGACCTTGGTTCCCGTGGTGGTGACGTCCGCTCCGACCTGGGCGATGAGCTTGAGCCCACGCTCGGCCCGGCTGCCGGGAAGAATCGTGACGCCTTCGGCGTGGAGTTTTTTCCGAATCTTTTTCTCCAGGGTGATGCGCTTCATAGTGGGTAAAAATTAATCTCCGCCGCCGGTCGAAAACGATCCGCCGCTGTCGCCTCCGCCACCGCTGAAGCCCGACGAGAAATCGCCGCCGGAACTGAAGGAGCCAAACGAACTGTCGCTCGACGAGGAGCTGTAGGAATAGGAGGGCGTGGCATCGTGGTGATATTGGCCGACGTTGTTCCAGAGGGAGCGTTCGGAGGTCGACCCCAGGATGTAGCCGGTGAGGAGGTCGCCGATATTGATGCCGCGATCGAACTGGTTATAGGTGCCGGCGTAGTCCGTGGAGAATTTCCGCCGCGCCGCGACGGCCCGTTGGTGTTGCTCGTTCGCCACGGCGCGTTCGGCCACCAGGGTTTTTACCCGACGACGCCCTTCGTTGATGACGGTTTCGGCGCGCGCGATTTCCTCCGTGAGCCGGTCATCACGCTCGCCGGCCGTCGCGGCGGCCGCCGCTCTCAACCGGTCGATCGAGTTGGCGGCCAGAAACGCCTTCAACTCCGCCTTGGCTTGTTTTTGGAACGGATCCGCGCCGCTGTCGATCGCCTGCTGTTCCGCGGTGAGCGCAGCGCGCTGGCTTTCGAGTTTTGCGATCTGGCTGTTCAAATCGTCACGCGCCTGCTTCGCGGCGGCCGCGGCCGTTTTGGCGGCAGTCACCCCGCGGGCCACCTCGCGCTCGTTGATATGGAACGCCACGCGGGTGGCGGCAAGATCCGCGGTTTTCTGCGCCGTGGTGACGCGCTTCGCGGCAAAGCCCGGCAGCTCCGTCAGGGTGGCAAACGAGGGATAATTTTTTTCCCATGCGACCAGGCGTGCGAGCCAGCGATCGCCGGCGGCATTCATCCCCGCGCCCCGGTAGTCGGGCGTGCCGAATTTCACCGCCACCAGATAGGCGAACAGGCGGTTCGTGGTGAAACCCGTGAGCTTCGCCGCGCACTCGGAGCTGATCCGGGTGTGGGCGGCCTCGAGCTGTTGCACCGCGGCCTGCGATTCGTCAGCGGCGCGCTTGAGCTCGAGAAACGCGTGGTCCGCGCCCAATTCGGCGTCGAGCTCGCGCCGGGTTTCATCGAGGCGGAGCTCGCTGGCCTGCACCTGCGCCAAGGCGGGTTTCAACTGCTCCTGCAGATTCGCGATCAAGCGGGCGGCTTGTTCGAGCAGCGTGTTCAGCTCGGCCCGGCGCTGCATCTTCTGGGTGAAGATCGCCTGCACGCGCTGTGAAATCTCGCCAAACGATGCCGCGAGCTTCCCCTCGTCGGCGGCATAGATCTCGGCCAGTTCCGCATAGGCGGACTCGCGCGCCGCGTTGCTGGTGGCGATGGTGTGTTCCTGCAGCGCAATCTGGCTCTCCAGCCAACTGCGCGCAGCGTCGCGCCGCACGACTTCGGCGTCGAACGTGGACAACAGGGAACTGCCGGGAATGCGACTCATGTTCAGCCTCGATATTCCCAGCGGCTAATGCGGCCCGCTTCGACGTCGCCGCCCTGGGCTTTGCTGCCGAGTTCGTAGCTCGGCGCGAGCCGGCCTTTTTCCTTTTGTCCAAACACGCTCTTCTGGACGATGCCGTCATCCTGTTTGTCGCGGCCGACCGCGTCGTAGGTCGCCTGATCCACGCGCTCCGCCCATTTGCTTACGCTCGCGACGGAACCGTTCTCCTCGCTGCGAATCCGGACCGACACGGGATGGCCATCGGGCGCGAGCGCTTCGACGACTACGTAGTAGTTTTTGACGGACGCGTTCCCCTTGGGGTAGCGCCAGAAACGGGTGTATTCGCGCGGCCGATTGACGATGCGGAGAGTGTAGACTTCGGCGAGTTGCGCGGAGAGCTCGCGCAACGCGGCCAGATTCTTCTCGGCGATCGGCCCGTCTCCCGCCTCGGCGGCGGCCAGGCCGGCGCGCTCGGTCGCGCCGATCTGCTCGTCGGCTCGTGCGTCGCGCGAAATCGCGCGGGCCTCCGCCGCAGCGGTTTTGATTTCGGCCGGCAGGGAACGCAACTCGGCCTCGGTGTCGGCCAGCGCATGGAGTCGCGTCGTCGCGCGTTGCACCTCAGCGACCGGGCCAAAGGCGGTCACGACAGCGAGGCCGCCGGCGTAGGATTTTTCCGCGGCTGATTTCAGGCCGGCCGGCAAATCCGGGTGATCGAGGCGCTTCCAGGCCGTTTCGAGCGACATGCGCTCGGCTTGCAATTTTCCCAGGTGCGCCGAGAGGTCGGCGGCTTGATCGAGGTCTTGTTCAGCGGTCGCGATGGCGTCCCACGCCTGGCGCGCCGCCGCGCGGGCTGCGGGAATCTTCTCATCTTTCAACGCGGTGGCCGGTTCAAATGCCGTCAGCGCGCTGGCGGCGCGTTTGAGGGCTTCGTCAAAAGCGGAGCGGCCGGCCGTCAGTTGCGTCCCGGCAACTGCGGCGGTTTTGGGGATTTCCCGATCGGCGGCGGTTTGGGCGGCTTTCACGAGCTCCCGCTGCGTGCGGTCGAAGACGGCGCCGCCGGCTTGTTCCGTCGCGCGAATTTTCCCCTCGGCCGACTCGATCTGTTCGCGGGCCGCGGCCAGCTCGCGCGCCCGCGCCTCGCGCGACGGAACGATGACACCGAGGTAGATGGCCGCCGCCGCCATGAGCGCAATGGCCGTGAGCACGCCGCCGAAGACGAGGATCCGCGCGCGGTGGATCCACAGCGGCGCGAACCGGCTGGCGAACGTGGGCGCCGGTTCGTGAAAGAGCAGGCGTTGCGAAAAGAACTGCTCCACTCCCTGTGCGATCGTCTCGTCCGAGACCGTCACGCCCTGGCGGAGATAAACGTCCTTCAGGCGCGCGGTCACGTCGGCGACGCGCGCCGGCAAGTCCGCTTCGATGGCGAGGACTTCCTCGCGGGATTTGAGACGGTCGACGGCCGCCATCGACGCGAGCACGTCCTCAAACGCAGCCGGGGAGCTGGTGGGGGTTGGATTCACAGATCGCCGCTAAGGAAAGCGCGCAAGGTCCGGAGAATATCTCGCGGCGATCAGGAGGTGGGCGCGGCGGGCGCGGGAGCCGCGGCCGGCGGCGTGGTCAGCAACTCGCGGTGTCGCGCCTTGCCCTCGTCGACGAACTTGGCGATGAGCGCGGCGTTGTCCGTGGCCTCCTTGCGCGCTTGCGTGATGATTTGGACGGAGCGCTGCTGGTAGTCCACGACGGCATCGATGAGCTTTTTCACGGACTCGGCCTTGATGGTGGCGCCGTGGCCGGCCTTGAGGGCGTCCTCCTGGACGCGGGTGCCGACCGAGGCGAGCACCTCCAGGCTCTTGTTCGCTCCGCCGGTCATGGCGTTGATCGCCTGTGTCGACTCGTGCAGGCCGGCCATCGAGGTGAGCGCGGAATCGAGTGAGGTAAAGACGTTATCGTTGGTCGTGAAGAAGACCACGGACTGATCGTAAACGGCTTCCTTGGCGCTGTGCGTTTGGGCCAGGCGGGCCATGACCGTCTCGCCGACGTTGTAGGAGAGACGGAGGTTATCGGCGATCTTCTTGATGCGGTCGTAGCGCCGCTCTTCGGTTTGGAATCGGCGCTGCGCCTCGTCACGCGCGAGCTGCGCCTGGGCGCGGGCTTCGTCTTCGGTGGCGCGGGTGGTGACATCGGTCTTGGCCGCAAAATCCTGACGCGCCGTTTCGAGCGTCGCTTCCTGCGTTTTCAACATGCGCGCGGAAAGAATTTCAGCTTCCTTGAGCGCGCCGCGGAAATCGAGATATGCGTCCATGATCACCTTCTCACGATCGAGCTGATCCTTCGTCGAGACATTGATGCCGTCGAAATCGCCGCGGATCTTCATGAAGCGCGAGTGGATGGAGCCACGCGTGAGCTTCATACTGAGATTGCGCATCTTCTCTTTCCACGAGAGGGTGCCGTCGTCGAGCTGCGCGAGCATGATTTTGGCGTCTTCCACGATGGTGTCGAAGGCGCGCACGATGCCGACGTAGCGCGTGCCGAGCTCCATTGCGCCGACCTGCTCGCGCACCACTTCGTTGAAGTAGGTCGCGTGTTCGAGCGTGCGGCCGATCGCAAGGGCGTCGGCCTCGTTGATCACGCTCACATCCTGCAGGAGCGGCATGATCGGCGCGGCGGCGTCCTTGCGGGTGACGAGTCCGAGTTTGGCGAGCGCGCCGAGGGCGCGATCGAGATAACCAAGGGCGGAGGTGGGGCGGCCGGGAGCGGTGGAGGGATTCATGGCGGGGTGCGGACGCTAGAGTAGCAGAAACGGCCGCGGCGAATAGTGGATTTCCGCGCGACGTTTCCATGATTATGACGCGAAGCGCCCGCCGCGACCCTCCACCCGAGGGACGGCGAGGCGGCGGTGAATCCGCGGAGTCCCGGCCAGGGGCCCGACCTACTCCGCGCGCAGCGCGACCAGCGGATCGATCCGACTCGCGCGCAACGAGGGCAACAGACACGCAAGCGCGGCGATGAACGCGAAGAGCACTGCGACGCCGCCGTAAATGAGAGGATCGAGCGGCTGCACGTTGAAGAGGAGCGCCTGGCCGAGGCGCGCGACGCCCGCCGCGAGCGCGAGCCCGAGCGCGAGCCCCACGGCGACGAGCCGCAACCCGCTGCGCATGATCAACGCGATGACCTGCGCGCGTTGCGCCCCGAGCGCCATGCGGATGCCGATCTCGCCGGCGCGCTGGGCGACGGCATAGGCGAGCACGGAGTAGAGCCCGACCGCGGCGAGGACCAGTGCGATGCCGGCGAAGATCGCGGTGAGCGAGGCGACGATGCGCTGCGTGCCGAGGCTCTGCGCGACGTTGGCTTCGAGCGTGGCGAAAAAGGAAATCGGCTGGTCCTTGTCGACGCTGACGACGGCCGTCTTGATGATCGCCTGGAGCGCGGTCGCGTCGCCGTCGATTTTTGCGACGAGCGCCATGTTCGGGCGGCCCACCTGGCGCACCGCATAATAAATTTCCTCGGGCACCGGCGCGTTGAGCCCATTGGCCTTCACGTCGGCGATGACGCCGACAATCTCTTGGCGGAGGTCGCCGTTGGGTCCGCGCAGCAGGACTTTCCCGACCGCGGATTCGCCGGGGAAAACATGCTTCGCGAGCGTTTCGTTGACGATGCAGACGTTGGGCGCGCCGTCGCGATCCTGCGCGGTGAAGGTGCGGCCTTCCCGCAGGGGAATTTCCAGCACCTTGAAGTAATCCTCGCTCACGACGTAGAAACTCGCGAGCGGGCGCTGCGGAATCGGGACCGGCGGCCGGCCGGCGACGCCGTAGGGCGCGCGCGGTTGAAACCCGCTGAGCGGCAGTCCGATCACCGCGGCGGCGGCCTTGACCTGCGGCACGTTCTTCAGGCGCTCGACGACGGTCTCGAAGAACTGCGCCTGTTCGGGGTTCGTCTGGTAGCGCGCGAGCGGCACGCCGACGAACGCGGTGGCGACGCCCTTCGCATTGAAACCCGGCGGCGTGCGCTGGAGCTTCAGGAAGCTGATCAGCAACAGGCTCGAGCCGACGAGCAGCACGACGGACAGCGCGACCTCCGCGACGATCAAACCGGCGCGAAAATTGGCGCCACGCACGCCGCCCGACGAGCCGCGGGCGGAATCCTTGAGGACTTCGACGAGATTGGTCTTCGAGGCCTGCCACGCCGGGACCAGCCCCACGACCAGCGCGCAGAAAAACGCCACGCCCGCCGTGAACACCAGCGCGCGCCAATCGAGCGAAAGCATGGTATTCGGCGGCAGCTGGGTGGCGAACGCCGACTGCGCCGCCGACAGCGACCAGAGCGCGAGGACCACGCCGAGCGCGGCGGCGGCGATCGAAAAGAGCAGGCTCTCGCCCAGAAACTGGCGCACAACGGCGGCGCGCGTGGCGCCGAGCGACTGGCGCACGGCGATTTCCTTGTGCCGGGCGGAGAGCCGGCCGAGGAAGAGCGAGGCGACGTTGGCGCATGCGATGAGCAGCACGAAACCGACCGCGCCAAGCAGCGTGTAGAACGTCGGGCGCAGATTGCCGGTGAGCGCGTCCACGTAGGAGCGGGGGTCGCTGAGGTTCGGCGCGTCAAGCTTGGTGCTGAACTGTTCGCCATAGCTCTTGCTGATCGCGGCGAGCTCGGCCTTGGCCTGCTCGAGCGACACGCCGGGCTTCAACCGCGCAATCGGCTGCGAGTAGCCGGCGCCGACCTGGATCTGCGTGGGATTGAGCCCGCCGACTTCAAACACCCGCGGCGCGAACACCTGCGTCTGCGAAAACGGATTGCTCAACCGCGGCGGCATGATGCCGACGACCTGCCAGGAAAGCCCGTTGAGCTGGATGTTGTCCCCGAGGAGCGTGAGGCGGCCGCCGAAACGCGTCTGCCAGAATTCATGGCTGAGGATGACGACGTTGGGCCCGTTGGGCGCGTCTTCCTCGGGCAGGAAATTGCGGCCATGCAGCGGATTGATTCCCAGCGTGGGGAAGAAACTCGGCGTCACGCGCAATCCCGCGAGCTGCGCCGGATCGCCGGCGCCGGTGAGGTTGAAATTGTCGAACGCGCTGTCGGCGATCGACGAAAACGATTTCGCGTGCCGGCGGATCTCCTCGAAGCGCGGCCACGAAACCGCGGGTGCCACGAAGCCGGCGGCGTTGTTGACCGCCCAGATCGCCACGAGCGAGGACGGCGCCGGGAGGGACACGGGGTTGAGCACGAGGCGATCGTAAACCGAGAACAGCGCGGTGTTGGCGCCGATGCCGACGGCGATGGTGAGAATCGCAACGGTGGTAAACCCGGGGGACTTGGTGAGGGAGCGGAAGGCGGATTTGAAATCGAGCATGGGGCGAAGTGATTGACGCGCGCGTGGGGATGCACGGCATGTGCCACCGCGCGGAGGGCGCCGCAACCCCTCGGCGACGAGCGACTTGAAATTTGCGGTGAAATCTTCTCCGCGTTCCGGCGTCCGGCGGCGGAACCGGGTTTTCCCGAATGTGGGAGCGAACGACAGCCGGGTGGAAAGACGGATTGACGCCGTCCGCGCGGGCCGCCGAGCTACTCGGCTTCAACTCATGATCCGCGTCTTCGTCTCCGGCTGCTACGACATCATTCACGCGGGCCACATCCAGTTTTTCCGCGAGGCGCGCGCGTTGGGCGATCACCTGACGGTGTGTTTCGCCTCGAACGACGTCCTCTGGCTGCACAAACAGCGCCGCAGCTCGTTGCCCGACGATCACAAGCGCGCGGTGATCGCGGCGCTCGACTGCGTCGACGACGTGGTGCTGGGCGAAGGCCTCGATGAGGGCATCGATTTTCGCGACCACTTCCTGCGGCTGAAGCCCAACATCCTCGCGGTCACCGAGGACGACAAATGGGCGCCGCTCAAAAAAGCGCTCTGCGAAGAGGTCGGGGCGCGTTACGTCGTGCTGCCGAAAACGCCGCCGCAATTCTCGCCGGTTTCGACCACGCAGATCGTGAAGTTCATCCGCGCCCCCGAAGTCGCACCGCTGCGGGTGGATTTCGCGGGTGGCTGGCTCGACGTGCCGCGGTTCGCGCGCGGGGGCGCCTACGTCGTGAATTGCGCGATCTCACCGACGGTATCGTTGCGAAGCTGGCCCTACGAGCGCAACGCCGGGCTCGGCGGCAGCGGCGCGTGGGCGCTGCTCAACGGGAAGGACGGAGTCGCCTCCGAGCTCGGCCTCGGCGTGGGCTGGCAGGATCCCGCGATCATTGCGGAGACCGGGCTCTGCGTCTGGCACAGCGGCCCCCATCCGGTGCTCGAGGTAAAGACGTCGGGCCATTTTCTGCGCGGCCGCCTCGCGCTCTACTGGACGGGCATGGAGCACGACACGCCCGGTTTGGTGAAACGCGATCGCGACTTCGATGCGATCGAGCGCGCCGGTAAAATTGCGCGCGAGGCCGTGTGGCAGAACAGCCTGCCGAAACTCGCGGAGGCCGTCCACGTCTCGTGGGCCATGCAGCAGGACGAAGGCATGGCCGTGTTGCCCGCCGATCTGCCGGGCGCGCTCGCGTGGAAATACGCCGGCGGCGGTTTCGGCGGCTACGCGGTTTACCTCTTCGCCGACCAGGCGACGCGCGACGCCGCGTGCACGCGCCCGAATTTCCGGCCGGTCGAGCCTTACGTCGCGGCGCGCTGAGTCACTTCGCGCGCTTCAGATCGTAGGTTTCGGTCGTCGTCTGGCCCTTGATGTCGCCGGTCAGCGCGATGCGCAGGTGATCGGGCGTGGTGAGCTCGTAGACGAAGGTCTTGGGGAAATCGTGTTCCTTGTTTTCGAAGGTCGCGCGTTTCGCGGCGGCGTCGAACTTCACGAGCGGGAACAGGTGCGGGCTGCGCTTGCCGCTGGGATGGGGAATCAACGTGACGCCGCCATCCTTCTCCATGAAGACGACGAGGTCGAAGAAGACGCACTGGCCGTCCTTGAATTCGCGGCCGGCACTCAGCATCACTCCGCCCTCGGCGGTGGACACGAGTTCCTCGGCGGTGGTGCCGCTGCTCGAGATGCCGCGCCACGAGCCGGTGAGAAACGCGAGCTGGGCGACGCTGGCTTTTTCCTGCGCTGCGCCGATCGAAACAAAGACGGTGGCGGCGAGAAAGAGGAGGCGTGAATGCGAGTTGAATTTCATGGGAGTTGGAGGGAGTGGCGGCAGCTTATCGCATCCGCGCAGCGCCGTCTTGAACAAATGCGACATCGACGCCGCTCAGCGAGGTCAGGTGAGCAGCGCGGCGGAGAATTCCGTTTGCTCCGCCAGACAGGCCCGCGGAGTGAGTCCGGCGAATTCGCGAAACTCGCGCACCAGGTGCGGTTGATCGCTGTAGCCCGCGCGCGCTGCGAGATCGGCCCACTGCGGGTTGGCGCGGTCGAGGGCGGAAAGCATCCGGCGGAAGCGTGTGAGCCGCGCGAAGTGCTTCGGCGCGAGTCCGATCTCACGGCGAAACATCCGTTCCAGTTGGCGCGCGGAAATCCCGAGCGCCTGCGCGATCGCCTCGACCCGCGGAGCAGTTTCGGCCGTTTGGAGCCAGGCGATCGCGGTCGCGGTGCGCGAATGCTGGACGGGATCGGCGTCGAAGCGCTGCGCGAGTGCGCTTTCGAGCCGCCGCACGCGGGCCAAGAGTGTCGGCGGGTCTCCGAGCTGTTCCGCCACTTCGACCCAGCCGCGATCGAGCTGCTCGAGCGCGACGTAACGGTCGGTGATCTCATCGAGATCGATTCGGAAAAAAGCGTGGGCGCCGGCGGGCGTGAAACGCACGGCGAGCACCTCGACGTCAGCGGCCGGTTGCAGCAGCACGAAGCGCGAGAGCTGGCCGACGAGCAGCGCGGGCGGCTGGCGCACGAAACGGCCCGCGGCATCGGCCTGGCTTTCCAGCACATTGGGATCCTAAGCTTAGAATTCCACGTGGACAAGTTGTCG
>JADMIO011070326.1_pt1 | contig 22903 bp, 16 predicted proteins | sample 8958161 | NCBI WGS metagenome assembly JADMIO01 (sample SAMN16585339, study PRJNA669376) | soil metagenome | isolation source: Crop rotation soil | place: USA: Cullars Rotation, Alabama | collected 2011 | reverse complement strand
TGTCCGTCACCACCAGCATGACGCGGCTCAGACCATTGCCCTGCTGAATCGACGGGGCGTTCGCGACGTCCGTTGCCTGCTGGCGCAGCAGCAAAAAAGGCGCAGGAGAACCCGCGCGCGCGGTGACTGTCGCGCCCGGACCCGGATTGCCGGGCAGTCGTGTACCCAGCGATAACCCCAATCCGTCCACGTAGAATTTCAAGGACCGCTCGAGATCCGTCACCATCATTACCGGGCCAGCTATTTCGACGGCCCCGGTTGCTGGCATTGCAGGGTCCGTTGCCTGCGCACCTGCAGCTGTTGTCAGTATGATTGCGGTCAGCGCCAAACCTGCCCTGAACATCAGGTCTCCCCTTGTATAATTTCGAACACTTCCCTGTCTGACGGCGTCGATCGGATCGCACCTTCACCTTGGGTCTAGCCAATCGAGCCCGGATATTTATGTCTGGCCTGACAAATTGCGGAAGGGCACACGAGATAAGGCGCGAGCGCATACAACTCGCGAGGCCCGGCGTTCGAAATGGAGAGGCACGATGCCATCTGGGACACTCGGAATGGTCGGATCAGGGCTAGTGGCATGACCGGACGGTTGGGGCCCTGGCTCAACTCTGTCCAGGCACACATGATCTTGCTCGCGCTTGGGACAATAGCGGCGATAACCGCGTTTAGCATGGTCGCCATCAGCTTGACCGATGGCCCGCCCTCTGGCCGGGTTTCCGTTTACGAGATGACCCGTGTCGTGCGGGGCATGGAAATCGTGGGCGCGCCTGAGAAGAGGTTTGAGCGAAGCCGGGCCGCGAACGCTCCTGCGATCGAAGGGAAGGCCGAACGCGTAATTTCGATGCTGCTGGCGTCCCGGCTCGGTCTCCCTGTGGAGAACGTAAGAGTGCAGCTGCGAGCGGATCGCCTGCGGGGGGAAGCGATTGCAGCGGAGGCCGAGGCATATGGCGACGAAGGGCAGGCCAACCCGGTGGTATTCGGAGGCTTCACGATTTTTGTCCGACAGGCCGACGGCTCTTGGGCTACCGTTAGCCGAATAGTCGACCATTGGCAGGCCCGTTCACTCCGGTTCTGGAGGTACACGACTTATTACCTTGGCATCATTGTCGTTGTTCCCCTGGGCATGCTGTTCAGCGCTCGGATCAGTCGCCCCGTTCGCACCTTTGCTGCTGCCGCGGACCGGATTGGCGCAGGCCTTGACGACGCGCCAGTGCCCGTCACGGGACCGACCGAGATACGACAGGCAGCGATTGCATTGAACGAAATGCAGGCCAGGATTGCGCAGTTCGTTCGTGAGAGGACGGCACTCATAGGGGCTATTGCGCATGACCTGCGGACACCGCTTTCGAACCTGCGTTTCCGTATAGCCAACGCTGATGCCGAAACGCGGGCCGCGGCTGAGAGAGAGATTCTTCGAATGGAGCAACTCATCAGCTCGACCCTGGACTACGTTGATGGCGAAGGGCGGCCCGTAGTAAATGAGCCGATCGACCTGAGCTCGCTTCTCCAGACATTGACTGACGAGTGCCGTGATCGCGGTGCTGCGGTCGTGCTCACGTCCCACGACAAGATGACAGTTACGGGGGACCTGATTCGGTTGCGACGCCTGTTCGTAAACCTTATCGAAAATGGGCTGAAGTTCGGTGAGCATGTCGAGGTTAGGTGCCGCCGCAACGGCGATATCGCCGTGATCGATGTCGTGGACGACGGTCCGGGTATGCCTGACGAGGACATCCCGCGGGCAGTCGACCCCTTCTTTAGAAGCGAGCGCTCGCGAAACCGCAGCACGGGTGGGATAGGCCTCGGTTTGGCGATTGCGGATTCCGCAGTCCGGGCTCACGGCGGAACCATTGAGCTGAAGAACCTCAACGACGGCTTTCGCGCGCGGGTGCGACTGCCGCTGAACGTGCCCATGTCCAATAGTCCTGCCACGGGATTGGTGGCGGGCGAGCAGTTTGTTGATGGGGGTTCGGAGGCAATCGAGCGCCACGACATAGCGGGGGGAATTAAGCTCTGATGGAAGGAGGCCGCTCCACCATCCTCGTGGTCGACGATGAGCCGTCCGTTCGCGCGGCTATCAGCGATTACCTTTCGCGCGAGGGCTACCACATGCTTGAGGCCGGCGACGGCGTCGCGATGCGGCGCATGCTCGATGAGAATGATGTATCCGTGGTCCTGCTTGATGTCATGTTGCCGGGAGAAAATGGGCTTTCGCTGGCGCAGTCACTGGCGCACCGCGACGATATCGGTGTCATTATGATTTCGGCCTTGGGAGCGGAGGGGGATAGGATCGCCGGGCTGGAACGCGGAGCCGATGACTATCTCCCCAAACCTGTTTCGCCCCGCGAACTGCTGGCGAGGATCCGCGCTCTCCAACGCAGGTTCAAAGGGCCCAATTCTCCGGGCGGACTTCAGTTTGAATTCGCTGGTTGGCGGCTCGATGCAGTGCGGCGCGTTCTACGCGACGCCAGAGGGGTGGTCACCACTCTTTCTGATGGCGAGTTTGGCCTTCTCCTTGCTTTCGTGGAGCACCCCCAACGCGTGCTCAGCCGCGACGAGTTGCTGGGTCTTGCCAGGGGCAATGACTCCGATGCCTACGATCGCGCGATCGATACGCAGGTCAGCCGCATCCGTCACAAACTTCGCACGCCCACGAGCGGAGAGCTTATCAGGACCATTCGTGGGGAGGGTTACATCTTCACGCCTGAGGTAATCGCATTGAACTCTGCCGAACCTGTTCGGCAAAATCCGAACCCGGCCTGCGCTCCCGACAGAGGCATACGGATTGATACGAGCGCTTGCGAAGCGAGCATATCCGGGATGGCACTGGACCTCACATATTCGGAGGTCACCATTTTTGCCGCGCTCTATGAAGCCAAGAATACTGTCGTCACCAAGGATGCGCTTTCCCGTCAGGCTCTCAGTCGGCCTTGGCAAGCGTTCGACCGCAGCATCGACGTGCACGTCAGTAATCTGCGCAACAAGCTCTCCCTCCATGCGGGCATTTCCATCGTCACGGTGCGTAAGGTTGGCTATAAACTCGTGGTGGAGTGACGCTAATGTTGGCCGCTAAGTGCTAATTAGCTCGCCGTAACCTCCCTTGTCCCAGGCATCATTCACTTGCTGTACCGGCACTTCTGCGCAGCAAATGTAAAATTCATGTAAAACCGCTGGCTTGGCCCCGCCTCGTGCATCAGTTCTAGTCGCGAGAGGAAAAACACCAGCCACGCTATTTCACCCGCCTGCCGGGTTTCGTGCGCGCTGGCGGGATCGGTGCGACGCGCAGCAACATCAGCTGACGACAGACTGTTCTCCGAAATCCTCTCGCATCGGTACTGGCAGGTAAGTGAATGGAGAGGCAGTGGCCACGGTAGGTAGTGACAAGATCGCAGGCCGGAAGCATGCAGTTGTGAAACTGGGAGCTATCCTGTCTGTCGCACTGCTGGCGGCAAGCGCTCCTTCCGAACGAGCCGCGCAGGCTGCGCCTGCCGATCCAGGCGTACAGCGCAGCGACGGCGGGCCCGGAAGTGAGGTATTCCGCAACGGCGAGGCCGGGTTCGTCATAACAGAATTTGCTTATGCGCTTGGACCGGACGCCAAGGACTCTGGTGCTTGTGCGGGCGGCATGACGGCGGGGGTGCGCGGCCTCATCGAGGCGCTTTCGAAATCCTCGGCAGGACAGCGCAGGGACGGCGAGACCGAGCAGGCATATTCTCGGCGGATGTCGATGACCGTGAACACGGCGCCCAATGGGCAAAACATCTGCATGCACCCGGAAGCTGCCAATGCTGATGCGGGTTGGCGCATGGTATCTGATCGTGGCGTAAAGGTTGAGGGCATCGATCTCGATGGCCGCGACCCCGTCTCCGGGAAGAAGCAAGACGTCGATACTTGCACCCATGACGAATTCCAGGGAGCGCGCGGAGAACGTGGGATCGACAACCAGTTCTACCGCGTCGTGGGTTGCACGACCGGGTTCCAGTCGACCGGGCAAGCAAATGGTTTTCAGACCGAAATGCTTACCGGATCGTGGGGCATACTGATGACGCTGAAAGGTGTCGATGACCTGCGTAATGATCCGGAGGTGGAGGTCGGGCTCTACGCCAATGCCGATCCCATCCAGCTGAGCGCATCGCGGGCAGCCCTGCCTTACGCAACATATGCAGCGGAAATGAACCCGCGGTATCGGGCGACTGCCCGCGGCCGCATCGTGAACGGCGTACTCACTATGGACCCGGTGGACGTGCGCTTTCACAACGTCGTCAACAGTATGACTGATGACCGCGTACTGCGAGCCGCCCGGGTCCGGCTGACATTCACGCCGGACGGCGGCATGGAGGGCTTTTTGGCCGGGTACACACCGGTCGAGGATATGTACGATCTCCAGTTCGGCTCACGCCGCAGCAAGAACGCAAAGGGGGAATTGGCGCCCGAGAGGCAGCGGGTCCAAACCTCCGTGGGACGTGCAGGCGCCCTGGGCCACTCCTGCAACGGCGCCTACCACGCCATGTATCACGCCGCCGACGGCCATCGTGACCCCTCGACTGGCCGCTGTACGTCGATCTCAACGCAGTATCGGATTCGTGTCGCGCCAGCATTCGTTGTCGATGCGCAGACGCAAAGCGTCAATTCACCCCTGGCGCTGAGGTAGGCTCATGATCGCCCGAACACCAAAATTTTCACTCTTCCGCAAGCTGGGCCTGGGACTTTGCCTGGCCCTTGCTGGCGGTATCGGCTGGGCTCAGCAAGGTGCGCTGCCGGATCTCCCTCCTGCAGTGGAGCCTGAGCCCGTCGGTGGGCCGCTGCTTATGCGGCGGCTCACCGAGTCCCAGTACCGGGCAACCATTGCCGACGTATTCGCGCCCGACGTTGTGGTAGCGGGCCGATTCGAGCGTGGGCTGCGCGAGGAAGGACTGATCGCGGTGGGCACCAGCCACGGTAGCATGTCCGCGTTCGCGATCGAACAATACGACATTTCGGCACGAGCAATTGCGGCAGAGATAACCAGCGAGAAACGCCGTGCCCAGTTTTTGCCGTGCCAACCGAAGTCCGAAACTGCTTTCGACAAGGCTTGCGCCGCCCAAGTTGTCGACACTTATGGTCTGAAGCTTTTCCGGCGCCCTCTATCGTCTCAGGAGCGAGATCGCTTCGTGCAAGTGGCATTGGCAGCGCAGCAAAAGTTGGGCGGCTTCCATCAAGGCCTGGAATATGCCTTGGTCGGCATGCTCGATTCCCCGCAGTTCCTGCTGCGCATCGAACGCGCGGAACCTGATCCACGGCAGCCTGGAGCCATCCGCCTCGACGCTTGGTCGAAGGCTGCGAGGCTCAGCTATTTCCTTACAAACACGACACCGGACGCGGAATTGCTGCGCGCGGCGGCGCAAGGTGAGCTCCATACGGAGAATGGCCTGGCAAAGCAGGTGGACCGACTTTTGGCGTCGCCGCGACTGGCGGACGCCGTGCGAGCATTCTTCTGGGACATGCTCCAGTTCGATGGGTTCAACGACCTCTTCAAGGATACTGCGATCTACCCGGCCTACACGACGGCGGTCGCGAAGGATGCCCAAGAGCAGACGTTGCGCACCGTCGTGACGCATCTGGTTGATGAAGGGGGCGATTACCGTGACCTTTTCACCACGCGCCAGACTTGGCTCTCGCGTCCGCTTGGCATTGTCTACCGTATGCCCGTGAAGACCCGAAACGGCTGGGAGCGTGCCGAATATCCGGGAGATGGCAACCGTGCGGGCATTCTGACGGACGTCAGCCTATTGGCGCTGCACTCGCACCCGGGCCGATCATCGCCGACGCTGCGCGGGAAATCTTTGCGCGAAACGTTCCTTTGCGAAAAGGTTCCGGACCCCCCAGCGAACGTGAACTTCTCGGTTGTGCAGGACGCGGTCAACAAACCCGGATCGACAGCACGACTGCGCCTCGTGGAGCACAACGACAATCCGGTCTGCGCCGGTTGTCACAAGCTCACCGACCCGATTGGATTGACGCTCGAGAACTTCGATGGGGGTGGCGGATTTCGAGCGAAGGAAAACGGGGCCGAACTTGACGTCAGCGGCTCGCTTGACGGAAAGGACTTCTCTGGGTCGCAGGGTCTCGGCCAGGCCATGCACGACAATCCAAGCGTGCCGAGCTGCCTGACTGAGAAGCTCTATCGATCCGCAATCGGACGCGACATCCAGAACTCCGAGGAACCCTTCCTAGAATATCTGATCGGCCGGTTCCAAGCCCAACGGTTTAGCGTGCCAGTGCTCATGCGCGCGATCGCCTTGAGCAAGACGTTCTATTCCGTGTCCGCTCCCATTGAAACCGGGACTCAACGCACAGTCGTGATAGCTAAGAAAGGAGAGCGCTCATGAACCCGCTTAGCCGCCGGACGATCCTGCGAGGCGTAATCAACGGCGCCAAGGTAGGCATGGCGCTTCCATTCCTCGACATCTTCCTGGATGTGAATGGTGAAGCGCTCGCAGCCACGGGTCAGCGCCTGCCAGTTCGCTTTGGGACGTGGATATGGGGTTGCGGCTTCATTCCAGAGCGCTGGATTCCAACGAGCGAAGGCAGCGACTACGCGATGCCCGCCGATCTCGAGCCGCTTGCAGCTTACCGGAAGCAAATGGCTATTTTCACAGGGTTCGATGTCAAGTTGGACGGCGTAGCGAACAAGCCCCACCAAACCGGAAATCTCGGCTTGCGGACGGGCATCCCCGTTCCATCCGAAACGGTACGCGCTCCTACCTTCGATGTGCTGATTGGGGAGGCAATGGGCCAAGGCACTCGGTTCCGCTCACTCGAGCTCAGTGCCTCGGGCATAGAACGCTCATATTCCTTCCGCGGCGCGGGATCACCTAATCCGAGCGAGGTTTCTCCCGTCGCGCTCTACCAGCGCATCTTTGGCGAGGGGTTCCAAGACCCCAATGCGGCCACGTTCACGCCCGATCCACGTACAATGGTGCGCCGAAGCGTACTCTCCGCCGTGACCGAGGATCGGCAGCGGGTCATGAAGACGCTGGGCGCCGCCGACCGGCAGCGGATGGACGAATATTTCACTGGTGTCCGCCAGCTTGAACAGCAGTTGGCCCTGCAGCTCGAGCCGCCTGCCAAGGTTGAGAACTTCACGATGCCCAAGGCACCGGACAAGACAGTCGTCGATGCCGACATTGAGAACGTCATGGCAAACCACAAGCTCATGGCAGGCCTCTTGGCCCAGGCACTTGCGTGTAACCAGACGCGCATCTTCAATATGCTTTTTTCCGATACGGCTTCAAACCTCCGCCGGTCCGCGTCTTCCGATACACACCACACGCTGACGCACGAGGAACCGGTTAATCCCAAGCTGGGCTATCAGGAGCAGGTCGCGTGGTTTGCGGCGAAGAGCATGGTTGCGTGCCGTGACTTCGTGGACGCGCTGGCAGGCATCAAGGAAGGCGCCGGTACTCTGCTCGATAACACCCTCCTGCTGGCGCACTCGGATTGCTCGATCGCCAAGGCCCATGCTGTCGAAGGTATTCCCATGATGGTCATTGGCGGCGCGGGTGGGCGGGTCCGCACCGGTTACCACAAAGCCGGGCGCGCCGACGCTGCGTCGCGCATCGGACTGTCGGTGCAGCAGGCGATGGGGGTCCAGGTCGAGAAGTGGGGCACGGGCTCCATGGATACCAATCGCACGGTTACCGAACTGGTGGCTTAGCTTTGATCGTCCAAATCGACCTTCAGCGGACCTCAGATTCCAGCAGTCACTGCCCGACGGTGGGCGAAGATAAAGAGACATATGCCAGTTAGAACCAGATATTTCGCCGCCTTCTCAGCGGCGCTTGCGCCACTCTTGGTCTCCGCGTGGATGGAACCGGCTTCCGCCGCCGCAGAAGAAGCTATCTCGAAACAGGAGGCTGATGGCATCATCTTCGAACGGCAGAACATAATGCTGCAACTCGAGAAAGATGCCGAGCTTCTCGGCGAGATGGCTGCCGGCCTCAAGCCCGCTGACAAGCTTGGAGAAGTTACCCGGTCCATCGCGGAATCAGCCGCCGCATCAAAAGCCGCGTTCGAACCCCGCGTGCCGGGCGGCCGGTCGAAGGCGGAAGTCTGGACGAACTGGGGCGACTATTCAAAGCGCCTGGACGAACTCGACATAAACGCCAAAAAACTCGCTGAACTGGGGGCGAAGGGGGATCTGACCAGCGTTACCAACATGCTCGGCAGCGCACTGCCCTGCAAGGAGTGTCACGACGTGTACCGGGGACCAAAGAAGACCAGCTGATCGCGGCCCCCGAGACCCCGCTGCGCTGATCCCGACAACGGCGATCCCGCGACATCTCCCATGAAAAGGAGGAATTGATGTTATCGACAACTCACCGGCGCATCCTCGCGTCGCTAGTGCTTGCAGGGTTTGGGGCTCCACTTCTGGCGGCCCCAGCGGATCAGGCGCGCGCCCGCGTTGAACGCTATCGCGACCTGGGAGCGCAGTTCAAGGCAATCAACGATGGATTGCGGGCGCCTTCACCGCAGGGCGCAGCGCTTCGGGCATCGGTCCAGAAGATACGCCAGGCAGCTGTCCAGCAGTATAATTGGTTTCCTACGGGGAGCGGCCCCCGTTCCGGGGTCAAAACGGCTGCAAGGGCCGAAATATGGGCTAAGACGGCCCAGTTTCGGCAATCACAGGATGCCTTCGCCGCTCAGGCAGCCGTGCTCGAGCGCGCAGTGAGCGGTGGCGACGTGGCCACAATGCGCAGTGCTGCACGTAACCTCGGGGCAACGTGCAAAGGCTGTCATGACCAGTTCCGGCTGGAAGCCAAATAGTGCCGGGTCACATCACAAGCAGCGGTGGTCGCAGGTTGCCGGCCCAGCAGCCCGATGGCGAAACCCGCGCGTCCGGTCAGGCCGGACAGTTTCTGGAGGCGTCCACATGATCACCAGTCGCAGACACTTTGTCGGCATGTTTGCCCTGGCACTCCCTCTTGCCACTGTCGGCGCTGCGTCTGCGCGGGCGGCCGCGTGCTATGATCCGGCGGCGTTGCCGCTCAGCCAGAAGAACCGCCGCCGGTCGCTCGGCTACGTTGATGCGGCTGCGGACCCGGCGCGCAGATGCATGAACTGCGCGTTCTTCACCGCCGCGGGGGAGGGATGCGGCTCCTGCGCCATGCTCAATTTCACCGTCAATGCGGGCGCGTCGTGTGCCTCGTTCACGCCCCGGCCGAAGTAGTTCCGGGCGTGACACCTACCATTCAGACTTTGTTGGAGGCAGGGTTTTGAAAGTCTGGGATCTTCCGACGCGCATGTTTCACTGGCTGATCGTGCTAGTTGTCGGCTTCTCGTGGTACAGTGCCGAAGCGGGGATGATGGAATGGCATTATCGCTCCGGACTCGCCGCGGTAGGGTTGCTGACGTTTCGGGTGATCTGGGGGTTTGCCGGTGGCAGCACTGCTCGCTTCTCACAGTTCATAAAATCACCGCGCGGCGCGCTCTCCTATTTGCGCAATCCAGCACCTTTGCCGATCTCGGCAGGTCATAATCCGCTTGGAGGATACAGCGTATTGGCGATGCTGTCGGCACTGCTACTCCAGGTCGTTTCCGGCCTGTTGGCTGTGGACATCGACGGATTGGAATCCGGCCCGCTTTCGTACTTGATATCCTTTGACCAGGGCCGAGTTGCTGCTGAGATCCACGAGGTAGCGTTCGCGGCAGTTCAGGTCCTTGTCCTACTGCATATCATCGCCATTGCGTACTATCGCATCCGTGGACGGCGGTTGCTCGTCCCGATGATCACGGGCCGCGACCCCCAGCTAAGTGCGGATGGTGAGCGTGTAAGCGGCGGCGGGGCAATCCGAGCCGCCGGCGCGCTGCTTGTATCCTCAATACTTGCGTGGTGGATTTCCTCCGGAGCTCCGTTTTGAGATTCCGGCGATATCGCGAGCGCATCGGGGGCATTCACGCGTGAACACTGCATGTGGGCGTTCGCCGCGCGCTTTGCGGCCTGAGCGAACTTCAGCACGTCCTTGCGGGGCTCGGGCCGCAGCGCCGTGACTGCCATCGTTTGTTGTGGGAGGACAAAATATTGGGGAGAAGACATTACCGTTAGCATGTGTGGTTAAATAATTTGACCAACGGTGCTGCACGCCCTACGGGGGAACCGTTTAGGGTTGCGGGCCAAGGAGCGAGTCAGGCCCAATGCAAATGCCTGCGGCTCTCGGTAATCGCCAAAAAAATTACTAGGGGAGGGATTGGAAATGAGATCACTAACAGTCGCGTTCTGTGCAGGTGTCAGCCTGCTAACGCTAGCAACTCCGGCAATTGCGCAAGGCCAGTCGTCCGCAAACGAGCCGGAAGGCGCCGAAGGGGCATTGGCACCGACGAACGAGATAATCGTGTCTGCACGCCGTCGCGAAGAAGCGCTGCAAGACGTGCCTCAGACCGTGAACGTCGTCACCGCAGCTCAGATCGACAAGCTCGAGATCCGGAATTTCCAGGAAATAGCAACGATTGTTCCTGGCCTGACCATGACGCAGACGTCCAGCTTTTCCAGCCAGGCGACTGTCCGGGGCGTCGCCTTCGTCCCGGAAGCGAGTGGCAACAACCCAAGCGTCGAATTCTACCTGAACGATGCGCCGATTTCGTCCGGTTTTCTCTTCCAGTCGACCTATGACTTCGGCCAGTTCGAACTTCAGCGTGGTCCTCAGGGTACGCTGCGCGGCCGCGCTGCTCCATCGGGCTCAATCGCGGTTACGACGCGCCGGCCCAATCTGAGCGAGGTCGGCGTGACCTTGAACGGGCAGATCACAGACCAGCACGTGCGCAAACTGGATGGCGCATTCAATATCCCCGTCATTGAAGACATGCTGGCTGTTCGGCTGGCCGGGGTCGTTGATCACAACCGAGGGAACAACGTTCATTCGATCAAGGAAGTAAGCGATCCAGCCAACAATAAGGGGCCGTACCGCCGTACGGAGTCCTTACGCGCCAGCGTTCGCTTCGAGCCGACTGACTGGATTGCCGCCAACGTGATGTACCAGTCACTGCACGCGGAAGATCATTCTTTCGCCCAGGTCGTGTCGGACGAGCTTATCACGGGCTCGCCGCGGACGACCCAGCTGATCCGGCCGTTTGACCGGCTCTCGCTCGATGATCAGGGCACCTACGGCCGCCAGGATCACGATGTCTTTGTTGGTAACCTGGACGTTCGGTTTGCCGGTCAACGGTTGAGCTATGTTGGTGCTTACAACAAGCAGGACTTCGGCAGTGTTGCGCCGCAGGATCCCGGCGACTTCTTTGCTCCTCCGCGGATTCCTACCCTTCCGCGGACAGTGACTGACCTCGCCGGTTTTGAACCTGCTTGCCAGACCGAAATACAAAGGGCGGGGGTCAGGCCAACAACCGGGTCGTATTTCCAGTGCACGCACGGTCAAGCCAAGCGCCGATCACATGAGCTGCGCTTGGCATCGGAAGATCGTATCGCGGGCATCTTCGATTATGTCGTTGGCGGTTTCTATGACAAGAATGAGAATCCGACGCGCGTCACCCAGGAAACGCCGTTGGTGTCCCTCGCAGCCGGCGTGCCGACTGGCAGCGTAAACGTTTCGCGGTCAGCAATCATCCGAAACGGAGAATCCACGGAAAAGTCGGTATTTGGCAACCTGACCGCGCATTTTCTTGACGACCGGTTCGAGTTGTCGGGGGGGCTTCGCTATATAGACTACAAGAGCCACAGCACGCTGCAGAACACCAGCACGGCCAATTCGAACCCGCCTTTCCTCTCAGATCAGAGCGACCACGATGACGCGGTCGTGTACCAGGCCTCAGCCAAGTACAAGATCACGCCCGATGTCATGGTTTACGCCTTGACCGGTTCATCCTGGCGTCCTGGGCCGCGCGTCGTTGGCAACTTTTCCGTTGGGCCGACGGGTACGGAAGGCCCGAGCGACCGCGAAGAGCAGTTCATGAACTTGCCGCCGGAGAAGTCCAAGTCCTATGAAATCGGCGCGAAGACGTCGTTCCTGAACGGACGAGGGAGCTTCAACATCTCGGCCTATTATCAGGACTTTAAAAACTATCCATTCCGTGGGCCCGCGGCCTCCTATGTCACCTACAGCCGGGTGACGACTGGCGGCGTGACTACGGTGCAGCCCAGTGTTGGCTCGTTCAACTTCGTGTCCCCTGTTCCCGTTACGGTAAAGGGGGTCGAAGCCGAGGCATCGTTCCAGATTCTGGATAGGTGGAGCATCAGTGCCAACGCAGCCTACGCAGACGGCAAGATCAAGAACGGCACCATCGCCTGTACCGATCTCAACGGCGATGGCGTTCCAGACCAGAACGTCGGCACACCTTCGCTGCCACAGCTCCGGGCCTCGCTGCCTGCTGGCCAAAACCTCGCAATTTGTCCGGGCTTCAACGGCCCAGCGAGCACGACGCCCAAGTTCAGCACCAACATTCAATCGGAATACGGCTTTGATATAACCGACGCGTTGGAGGGCTTCGTGCGCGGCTCGGCGACGATTTATGGCAGCACAAAGGGCGATCCGAACAACGCCTTCGACGATGTGGACTCCTTCGGCCTGCTGAATCTCTTTGCCGGCGTGAGTGACCAGGACGGTGATTGGGAAGTCACGGTATTCGCGAAGAATATCCTCAATCAGCGTGAGATCACGAACGTCGGGTCAGGCGTACTGGCTACAACCTACCGGAACGCGCAAGGTCAGGCGCAAACGCCCTTCCGATCTGAGTACCGCTCGGTAAGCGTCACAGCACCGCGTGAGTTCGGCATTTCGGCGCGCGTAGCGTTCGGCGCGCGGTAGGTGCAGACGATGAGCCGATATTACCATTCGGCTCATTTCCTGCCGTCGCGTGAAGCAATTTAGATGTCCCCGGCCGGTACCCGCACAGGTTTCCGGCCGGGCATATGGTTGCCGAGACAGCGTCACAGCCGAGTTGTCGCGCAGCGCCTTGAAGCTGGTCATGCAGCAACCGGACGGTTTGGCATCAATGTGAGGAGGAACCGACGAGGCTCCGCCTAATGAAAGGCATTAAGATGAACGGGAAAGTACTCTGGTGGACCATCGCGGCGGCAGCCGCGGGCGTGCCGGTCGCCGCGCTTGTTGCCGGCCCCACGGATTCGGTGCAGGTTCCAGCCGGGAGCCTCCCCCCGGTCCGCACCATGGACGATCGGTTTCAGTCGTACCAGATTGGCTTCTCGCATTTGACCGGCGGCGAAACCTGGAAATCGTTTGAAGCGATGGACGGCAAACCAGGAGCAAGCATTGCCGATGTTCGCGAAGCGCGGGCACCGACCGACCTCACCAACCGGAGATTGCGCAACCTCACTGCTGCGCTTGCGCCCTTCTACCTGCGGTACAGCGGCACGACGGCCAACAACGTGTACTTCCAGGACAACGATGAGCCAAAACTCGCGGAAGCGCCGAAAGGCTACAAGGTAGTTCTGACCCGCCAGCGCTGGAAAGAGGCGTTGGAGTTCGCGGATGCGGTCAATACCAAGGTCGTGACTACTTTCACCATCAGCCCGGGCGTCCGTGATGCCGACCATAACTGGACACCAAAGATGGCGGCGCCATGGATGGCCTATACCCGCTCCATCGGCGGGAAGGTTTACGCCGCAGAGCTTTACAACGAGCCCAATGCGCCGGAATATCCGGAATTGCCAAAGGGATATAGCGCGGAGCAGTTCGGGCGCGATTTTGAAGCATTTAGGGCGGCAATGGCCCAATCGGCTCCCGATGTGAAACTGGCAGGTCCGGGCAATGCCACGCTCGGCATACCCGGCGTCGAAGCCATCATGAAGCCGAGTCCGGAAGACTACGCCAACGCTTCGCCTAGGCCCAAGTTCGACATTGTCTCATATCACTTCTACCCCGTTCTTTCGCAGCGCTGTGCGCCTGCGGAATCTGCCCAGTCCATTACCCCAGACAAGGCGTTCGACGAGGAATTCCTCGCCCGTCCCGACAAGCGTTTCCAGTCCATGAAAGCGCTGCGCGACACCGCTGCGCCCGGCGCTCCGATCTGGCTGACCGAGACCGGCGGCGCAGCGTGCGGCGGACTGGCCTGGCAGCCGCTCTTTCTTGACGCTTTCCGCTACCTCGACACCCAGGCGCGTCTGGCCAAGCAGGGCCTTGATGCGATCTTTACCCATGCCCTAATCAGCGGCAGCAACGGCGTGATCGACGAAAAGACGTTCCAGCCCAACGCCAGCTATTGGGGAGCGGTGCTCTGGCGCCGCCTGATGGGGACCAGAATCCTTGATGCAGGCGCGATCAAGCCAGGCCTCCACCTTTATGCCCACTGCCAGCGAGGCACGCCCGGCGGCGTCACCGTGCTCGCAATCAACCTTAAAAAGTCGAGCGCGAACATAGGCCTGTCAGGTCCGGCCGATGTTTACGCGCTGACCTCACCTGACCTCCAGAGCAATACCGTTTTGCTCAACGGCCGGGAACTGGCGGTCACTTCAGACGACGCACTTCCGGCCATGGAGCCAGTGCGGATCAAAGGCAACAAGGTCACCGTGGCTCCCACGAGCATCGCATTCATTGCGTTGCCGCAAGCAAGGAATCCGCACTGCTCGGCTTAGAACGGGTCGCGGCGGCTTTTCCGCGCGAACCTCTGCCGAACCTGTGAGCCTGAGATCTACCGCGGGGGACATCCCGGTCCGATGAGAAAACACTTAACTGTCCTGTTGGTGTTGGTCTTTTGTGTCGCGGCTGAGAGTGCGTTTGCACAAACTATCGGCCTCAAGTTCGACCGGGCCGATCCTCAAGTCAGATATGCGGCAGAACGTCTGGTACAGGCGCTGCGTGAGCGACGCTACCAGACCATCGACAATGGGGGGGCCAGTGACTTCCAGATTTCCCTTTCGGTCGCACCCGGTGGACTGCCGCCCGAGGCCTTCGCCACAACACCCGGTGGGCGCTCTCTCGCTATAGTCGGCGGAGATGGGCGGGGCGTGATCTATGGCGCGCTGTCGGTGGCCGAACAATTGCGCAATGGCACCTGTGTTCGGCATCTTCGCCCGACGCAGGAAGCTGCATCACTGCCTTTCCGCGCGATCAAGTTCAACCTGCCATGGGATTCCTATCGGTCCAGCTCTGCACTCGACCTCCACGTCGATACGGTGAAGGACGTCAAGTTCTGGGAAGCGTTCCTGGATATGATGGCCGAAAACAGGTTCAATGCTCTTACGTTGTGGAACCTTCACCCGTTCCCCTACATGATAAGGGCTCGGAATTTTCCGGAGGCGAGCCGGTTTACCGATGCGGAACTCGCCGAATGGCGCAAGCTCTACCAGGCGATATTCAGCATGGCGAAGCAGCGCGGTATCGATACCTATGTTGTGAATTGGAATATCCTCGTAAGCGCCGAATTTGCCAAGGCCCATGACCTTAAAGGCAGCAATTTCTACCCGAATTACAAGGGGCAGGGAGATACGAGCGAGATCGTGAAGCGCTATACGCGCGAGAGCGTGACGCAGGTTTTGGAGGAATATCCCGACCTCACCGGGCTTGGATTTACGCTGGCAGAGCAGATGGGAGGCATGACGCCTCGCCAACGACAGGATTGGATCGACCAGACATTCATTGCCGGCATGAAGGACGCAAAACGGCCGTCAAAAGCAATATTCCGCGCCCCCCTCTCAGCCGATCTTGGGCAGGGCGGATCGACCAGCGTGGAGACCGAGCGGCTTACGCGGAACGCCATCGAGGGATTGGGGGAGACGTTCCAAGGGCCGATCTGGATGGAGATAAAGTTCAACTGGTCCCATGGTCATTCCACGCCGAGGCTCGTGAAAACCCACGGCGGCCCGTTGAACGATGCCTACTTCAATCCGCCGCCGCGGCACTACCGAGTTGCCTGGATGATGCGCAACGAGGATTTCTACGCCCTGCGCTGGGGTGTACCGGATTTTGTCCGCGATCATCTCCGGGAAAATGCGCACAAGGAATACGTGGGCGGATATTTCGTTGGTTCGGAGAATTATATTCCCGCCAAGGATTACTTTACCGCCGATATGGCTGGAGTGGATTGGACCTACGCATTCCAGCGGCAGTGGCTCTTCTACAAGATTTGGGGACGACTGCTCTACGACCCCGAAACTCCGGATAGTGTGTTCGCGTCCGAGTTTGTCCGTCGTTACGGAGCAAGGGCCAAACCACTGCTCGAAGCCTACGCGCTGGCGTCAGCCACCCAGTTGCGGTTTGCCACTTCGGTCGACTTTACGTGGGATTTCACCATCTATGGCGAAGGCATGATGGTGTTTGGGAAGGATGGGATGCAGCCCATTTCAGTGGACAGGCTGATTGAGCAGCGGCCTCTACTTTCCAATTGGATATCCGTGAAGGACTTCGTCGCCAAGCGCGCAGCGGGTGAGAAACTCCCGGTGGGCGCATCGACACCGCTGTCACTTGCGAACTTGCTGGAAGCCGATTGCACAAGGGCGCTCCACCTTGTGGACGGGGTGGACACCGCCGGTGACCCGTCTCTGATGCACGAGGTAGCTGACGTGAAAGCGTGGGCCAGTCTGGGGCTCTACTTTGCAGAAAAGCTGCGCGGTGCGGTGGAACTGCAGACTTACCGGACGAGCGGGCGCCACTCGGACAAGGATGCTGCGGTGGCGCATTTGGGCAAAGCCCTTGGATACTGGGATCAGGTGATCTTGATCACGCGTCCGATCTACAAGGACATGCCACTGGCCCATTACAATCCACCGGATAACCGCCGCAATGACAACAACCTCTTTCACTGGGCCCGCCTGCGACCAGTGATTGCACAGGATATTGCAGAGGCGCAGGCCGCGACGGCTCAGGTTCGCCCCTAAGCGCAGCCACCGGCCCGCACCGCGCTTGCGCCACATACAACTCAACCGAGCAAGAACCTGCAGTCTCTGGCGGCCTTTCTCAAAGAGTTGCAATTTTGGTAAAAATTGTTATCCAAACGTTGCGGGCAGCTTGGTTCTCTGACCAAGAGGGTTGCGCGCGGTAACCTGTCCGCCCGCAGAAAAGGTCTAGGTCGAATGATTTCTCCCGAAGGGTCGCACTTTTCGACCCTGCCCAGTTTCGACCTGATGCAGGCACCTGATCCCACGGCACGCAGCCTGTTGCGCCGCATGTTCGAGGCAGCCGTCAGTTCTGCAGATCCGGCGCTGGTGCTTGCGCCTCACTTGCCCAGCCCCCCGAGCGGGCGATGTGTGGTGATCGGTGCAGGCAAGGCTGCAGGGTCAATGGCTGCCGCGGTCGAAGCGGCTTGGCCGCAGGTGTCGCTCTCGGGCGTCGTGGTTGTGCCCTATGGTTATGCCGCCTCTTGCAACAGGATCCGCGTGCGGGAAGCGGGTCATCCGGTGCCGGACGGCAACTCGGTTGCAGCTGCGCGGGACATTCTGGGTGTGGTTCAGGGGCTCGGGCCAGATGATCTTGTACTTGCCCTGATTTCGGGCGGTGGCTCCTCTGTGATGAGCGTTCCTGTTCCGGGGCTTAGCCTGGAAGACAAGCAGATCACCAATCGGCTCCTGCTTGCTTCGGGACTGGACATCCGCACGATGAACGCTGTGCGGCGGCGGATTTCTGCAGTCAAAGGCGGTAAGCTGGCCGCTGCAGCCGCTCCTGCGCGCGTCGTAACCCTGGCGATCAGCGATATCCCCGGCGATGATCCGGGGTCGATTGCATCGGGCCCGACGGTCTATGCGGCCGAACCGCAAATCGATCTGGAAGATGTCGCGGCCGCTCTGGGGCCAAACCTGCCACAGGCGGTGGCAAGATTGTTGTTGGCGCCGTCAGAAGAAGTGACGGCGGAAAGTGCGAACGAAATCGCGCTGATCGCGACGCCCGCCGCGGCGCTCGAAGCGGCGGCAAGCGTAGCGCGGGCGTATGGAATAATTCCGCTAATCATTGGTGATGACATCGAAGGCGAAAGCCGGGATGTCGCCAGGGCGATGGCCGCAGGGATCGGAAACCCCGACAGGCCCACTGTGCTGCTGTCGGGCGGCGAGACAACGGTGACGCTCGACCAATCCGGCGCTGGGCGGGGCGGGCGGAATACCGAATTCCTGCTCTCGCTCGCCTGCGAGCTTAATGGCCGGGGTGATGTGTGGGCCCTCGCTGCGGATACCGACGGAGAAGATGGCGCAAATCTGGGTGCGGCTGGGGCGATCGCGGGCCCTGACACACTTGGCCGTGGGCTTGCCCTCGGGCTCGACGCCCAGGCCTGCCTCGCGGCCCACGATAGCGGCAGCTTCTTTGAGGCACTGGATGCCTTGGTCACCACTGGCCCCACCCGGACGAACGTCAATGATTTCCGGGCAATCCTCACCCTGCCTGCCGCGCGCAGCTAAATATTGGAGAAACACGTGGACATAGGCTTCATCGGTCTGGGCGTCATGGGGCGTCCGATGGCGGGCCACCTTCTGGCCGCGGGACACCGACTGGCGATCGTTCAGCATCGGTCCCCACTGCCAGCCGAATTCCTGGAACAGGGAGCGGTAGCCTGCCGCACCGCCCGCGAAGTAGCTGAACAGTCAGAGGTCACGATCCTCATGGTTCCGGATACGCCCGATGTTGAGCGCGTTTTGCTCGGCGCAGACGGGGTGGCCCAAGGCTTGAGCGCAGGCAAGGTGGTAGTCGATATGAGCTCGATTGACCCGATAGCGACCAGGGCGTTCGCCGCCAGAATAGGCGCACTGGGCTGCGATTATGTCGATGCCCCGGTATCCGGCGGCGAGGTGGGGGCAAGGAACGCCTCCCTTTCCATCATGTGCGGCGGCGAACAGGCCGCCGTCGAACGGGTGCGGCCGCTGTTCGAACAGATGGGCAAAAACATTACCCATGTCGGCGGGGTGGGGGCGGGCCAGGTGGCCAAGGTAGCCAACCAGATCGTCGTTGCTCTCAACATCGAGGCAGTAGCCGAGGCTCTTGTATTTGCTGCCAAGGCTGGTGTCGACCCGGCAAGAGTCCGCGAGGCTCTTCTGGGCGGCTTTGCTTCGTCGCGCGTGCTAGAGGTTCATGGCGACCGCATGATCAAGCGGACCTTCGACCCGGGTTTTCGCATCGAACTCCATCAAAAGGATCTCAGTCTCGCACTGTCAGGCGCCCGGGCACTCGGCCTTGCCCTGCCCAATACGGCATCGACGCAGCAGCTGTTCAGCGCCTGTGTTGCGCGCGGCGGGGCCGCTTGGGATCACTCGGCGCTGGTACGAGCCCTAGAGGCTCTGGCGGATTGCGAAATAGGCCAGTGACCCGCTCCAGCGCTGCTTACGTGGAATATTCCCGTTTTGGTGTTAAGGGATATCAAATCTGTTTCTTCAGGACTTTTGGATGCCCTCGCAGTCAATAAGACCGGTCAAGTTGGCCGACGCCGTTGCCCAGCATCTTCAGGAGCTGATCCTTGAAGGTGCCCTGCCGCCCGGTGAGCGGCTATTGCCCGAGCGGGAGTTGGCGGTGAAGCTTGACGTATCGCGCCCGTCGCTTCGTGAAGCTCTCGACAAACTGGTCGGTCGCGGTCTGCTGTCAACGGATGCCAATGGCGCCTGCTACGTCAGCGAGGAAATCGGCAAGTCGATACGTGATCCGTTGCTGCTGCTTTTCGAGGAGGCGCAGGGCCGTTTTGACTGCATGGAATTTCGGGCATTCGTCGAGTCTGCGGCTGCCGGTCTTGCTGCAAATCGCGCCACCGAAGTCGATCGCGAAGCGATCGCGCAGTCGTTTTCGGCGATGGAAGCCGCCCACGAGAGCGGGGATGTGGATGCCATTGCCAAAGCCGATGGCGACTTTCACTTTGCTATATACGGCGCCTCGCACAACTCGATGTTATTGCAGGTCATGCGCAGCCTCGAGCCGATCTTGCGGTCGAACGTCCAACTCAACCGCAAGAACCTCTATGAGCACCGGCGTGACCGCGATGAGCAGTTGGAGGAGCACCGCACGGTCTATGAAGCGGTGATGGCACGCGACGTTCAGGCTGCCGAGGCCGCTGCGCGGCGCCACATGGTTGCCACCATGCAGACGCAGCGCGAAATCCACGACGAGGAGCAAAGACTCGAGGCAGCGGTCCGCCGACTGGCGCGCCACGAACTGCTCGCCAGCCCGAAGGGCCGGAAGGCTTCAGGCGCGGCCTGATGGCCGGGTATAGAGATCTTCCTCTGTTAGTCGGTTGAGCAGCGGCTCACCGGCGCGAAATCGCCGAATATTCTCCAGGATGATCTCCAGTGAACGCGCGGTTCGATCGGGAACCGCGGGCGTGACGTGGGGCGTGATTAGCGTGTTTGGCGCACACCATAGGCGACTGCCCGCCGGAAGCGGCTCGACCTCGAATGTATCGAGTCCGGCTCCAGCGATCCGGCGCTCGTACAGGGCGCTGATCAGCGCGGACTCATCAACTATCGGGCCCCGTGCCATATTTATCAGGTATCCCGTGGGTCCGATAAGCTCGAGTTCGCGCGCGCCGATAAGGCGATAGGTCGCTTCTGACAGTGAGAGCGCCAAGACGACGAAGTCGCTTTCCTGAAGTATCTGGTCGAGTCCATCGCCGCCGTCGGAACTGAACATCCGGTCGATGCCGGGCGGGGGCGGTCCTGTCCGGCGGCGATAGCCAAGCACCCGCATCCCGAATGCTTTTGCCCGGGAAGCGAGTTCGCGCCCGGTGTTGCCCATGCCAAGAATACCCATGGTCCGGCCGAACAATCCGCGCAGATCCTGTTGACCCGGCACGCCCCACTGCTGCGCCTGCTGGGCTTCGTAGAAAGCGGGAAAATTGTAGCTGAGTGCGAGCGCGAAAAAGAGCGCGTGCTCGGCCAGTACGGGTGCTGAACGGCCAGCCGAGCCGGTCACCGCGAGGCCGGGCCGGAACGCTTCGGGCCGCGCCGCCTTGTCGAGACCGGCATGGTCCACATGGATCCAGCGCAGCTGCGGCACCTTGTAAAAGCGATCATCAGGGTCCTTGGCGACGATGGCGACATCTGCCCGGGCAAGTGCGTCTCCGAAACCTGCATCGTCGGGGCTTGCGAAGCGCAGGATTTCTGCACCGGTAAGCGCCTCTTCAAGTCGTCGCCAGTGATCGCCTTCGTAGCGCAACGTGGTGACGACGGTGCAACCGTGCATGTCTAGCCCTCCGCGATGTCAGAAGTTTGAAGCACGACCACCTCGAAATGCTTCACCGCAGGGACATCGAGCCACCCGTAGCCATCCTCGTCAGGAGCACTAACCTCAAGCGCAACGCCGCTTACCAGCGTCTTTGCAGCCCCGCCAGCGCCCTTCACGCCGAGCCGCAGCCCGTGCAGAGCCGGGGGAGTTTCGTAGGCGCTGTCGCGCTGCCCGGAATAATTTACCAGATGAACTACGCGTTCTCCCGGTTGACTGCCCGCGCGGATCGTAAGTTCTACCGAACCGGCTCCGGTCAGCTTGGCGCCGGGCTGCGACACGCGCCCGATCAACTGCAGAAACAGCTCGCGGTGCTCGGGAAGGCCGTCGCGGCAGTAGAGCCATTCGGGCAGCCAAGGCAGGTACACCATGCGGCCATTCCCGTAGCGGCGAATAAGGACGCCTGGATAATCCGTGGCTGGCGCATCGGCAAAACACAACTCGGGCGGACCATATCTTGGAGGCGGAAGGAGCGTCAGGAGGCGCTCTGCCTGTGCCACGGGTTCGCAGTGGAAGTACCAGCCATCCAGATGGATTAGGAGGGTTTGCGGGAAGTCCAGTTCCCCTGCGCCAACCTGGAAATAGCTTTCGAGACCATCAGCGCCGCGTTCGAGCGCCATCGCGGGGAAGCTGGCGAGAGCGAAGCTGCTGCGCCTGCCCCCACGCTCGTCGTACGCTCCGGTTTCGCCAGTTGCGACAAGTGTTCCGCCGCGCTCGACAAATGCGTCGAGTGCCGCCGCTTCGACGTCGCCAAGGCACGCTACGTTTGGCAGCACGATAACGTCATATGCATCCAGGTGCTCGGCGGCATTCGTGTCTCCCATGCGTTCGTCGCTGATGAAGTCGAACGGCACGCGTCCCTCCAGCAGTGCGCGATACGCGCCGCGGAAGCACTTTGCCTGCTGCTTCCCGGTTTCGGTCGCCCCGGCATGCAACTCGTTGGCGCGTGAATGATACAGGGCTACCTTGGCTCGCGACTTCGTCCCAGCCAGATGGTCCGCGTTGGCGGCGTGCCAGTGCATGAACCGGGAAACCGGCTCGAGCGGAAGGGAGTTTTCCTGATCTAGGGTGCCCAGCACATAATAATCGACCTGTCCGCCGTTGGCGATGGTCTGGCCAAATCGCAGCAGATGGTGATCCGGCGTTTCGGAGGCGTAACGCCATTGGTAATCGAGGAAGTTGGTCGACGCGCAGGCATAGGGCATTCCTGGGTTCTTGGCCGCTGCCCAGCGCGTCAGTTCGCCGGCCTGGTACGGCCAGTCAGGCGCAGGCCGATTGACGGCACGCTGAAGCTCCAGCCGCATGAAGTCACAGGATCCGCGGCCGTTGCCCATCACTCCGGCATCAGGACGGACGGCCTTGACAGTATGATAGATCGCCTCGGACGCCGCCTTGCTGGTGCGCTTCTTGAACAGCAGATAGTCCGTGAAGGCTGCGTCGCTGAAGTCCTCGGAATCGGGCAGTTGCCGGCCGAACATCCCGGCAAAGCCGTCCTGGCAACTGCGGCACCAGCAAATTCCGTGGTGCTTGCCGCCGTAATCGACTGGCTGGTAACCGGTCATGTTGAAGAAGACCGCGTCGAGGTCCAGTCGGGACAGCGCTTCCCGCACAATCTGATGCGCGTAGTCTTGGGTCCAGCCGCCGTTCACGCAGGCCTGATAGGTGCCATTATACTCCTGCGGCTTGCCATCCCGGTTGTGAACGAACCACTCCGGGTGGGCGTCGTATGCCGCCTGCGTTCCCTTCGACAGGTCGAAGCGTCCGACCATTTTTAG
>JADMIO011331864.1_pt1 | contig 22905 bp, 17 predicted proteins | sample 8958161 | NCBI WGS metagenome assembly JADMIO01 (sample SAMN16585339, study PRJNA669376) | soil metagenome | isolation source: Crop rotation soil | place: USA: Cullars Rotation, Alabama | collected 2011 | reverse complement strand
CGCGACAACTTGTCCACGTGGAATTCTAAGCTTAGGATCCCAATGTGCTGGAAAGAAAGAGACACCCCGCAATGATATTGGACGCATTCTCTTGCAGCGCGGGATTTTTTTCTACCGCGATGAGCACACGGTTCCGCAGATTCAAAAAGTTAATCAAACCAAATGCGACGGCGATAAACCAAAAATATTTTATAAAGACAAGGTAAAAATCGGGCATCGTGGATTACCAGTAATATTGTTTGAACTTGCGATAGTATTCCAAGGTCCGAACCAACCCCTCTTCCAAATCCACACGCGGCGCCCAACCCAGTTTCGAGCGAATCAACGAAAAATCCGAATAGTAATCCCCAATATCAATCGCTTTGCGGTCGGGTGGAAACGGAATCACGTTACAGTCGCCGCTGCCGTTCAGACGCACCAATTTTTCCCCCAGGTCTTGCAGATTAATTATTTCGTCGCTGCCGAGATTGTAAATTTGCCCGTTCGCTTCTTCGCTCGCCGCCGCCAACAGCATCGCTTCCACCACATCGTCTACATAATTAAAGTCGCGAATCTGCTGCCCGTCCCCCCAAATTTCAATCGGCTGCCCATCCAGCACGCGCTTGACCCAAATCCCCAAAAACGTTTGCCGCGCATCCTTGACGCGCATCCGCGGACCGTAGGTATTGGTCAGACGCAGTGACACCGCACGTACCCCATATACATTGTTGTACAAAATGTGATACCACTCGCCCGCCATCTTGTTGATGCCGTTTACGTCGGTGGGGTGCAAAACGTGCTTTTCGTCTACGGGTAAATAATCGGGCTTGCCGTAAATTTGCCGCGTCGAGGCAAACACGATTTTGATTTGAGGATTGTGCTTGCGGCACGCTTCCAAAATAGACAGCTGCGCGCGGCAGTTAATATCGAGGTCTTTGTAGGGGTCACGCATCGAGTCCAAATGCGATGTTTGCCCCGCCAAATTAAACAAGTAATCGCGCCCGCGCACCAAATAATCCATCGAAAACTCGTCGCGCACGTCCGCCACATTCACTGTCACCCTTTCTTTGACGGGTTCGACATTGAATACGTTCCCGCCATATTCGGGAATCAGCGAGTCCACCAGCGTCACCTGCGCGCCCAATTCCACCAGCCGAATCGCCAAATTCGCCCCGACAAAGCCGAGACCGCCGGTGATCAAAATATTTTTGTTGTGAAACTCACTATCACTCATTCGGCGCTCAAGTTACATTTACGTTGTGGATTCTGGCTCATCCCTGGCAACGTAACCTTTCCCCGCGAATCTTCACGAATCTTCACGAAAAAAAGAAAAATTAGTGAAGATTCGTGGAGATTCGCGGGGAAACACTTTCTCAGTCCTCCGCACTCAGTCCTCGCAACTGCGCCATCCTCTTTGGCTGATACTGTTTCACCGCTTCCTGTTTCACCACCAGCCGCCACCACCAGCCCCAAATCGCCAGCAGCGTTTTGCCGACGCGCGAAAAGTTAAAAAACTGCGACTTGCCGTATTGGCGATAAAAGTGATGCACCGGCACCTCGACAAAGCGATAGCCCGCATCCTGAATCTTTTTTACCATCTCGAACGTAATGGTCCCGCTGGGACTTTCCAACTCCACCACGTCAAAAATCTTCCGCCGCATCAAGCGAAAATCACAGTCCACATCGCGAATCTGCAAATTGAATATGAACTTTATAAAGTACTGGTACACAATCCCAATCACAATCCGGTGCGCGGGGTCTTGCCGCTTTATTTTGTACCCGTTCACCACGTCCACATCCGGCGCAATTTTGTCTACCAGCAGTTTCAATTCGCGGGCGTCATATTGCGCGTCGCCATCGGTGTAAAAAAACCATTCCTTGCGCGCCGCTTTAATCGCCGCGCGAATTTGCCCGCCGTAGCCGTAGGGCGTTTCGTGCGTTTCGTACCAAAATTCGTCGGGATAGATGCGTTTCAGCTCCGCCAGCATCTCGCGCGAATCATCCGACGAGCCGTCGTCAAACACATACACTTCATAATCATCCGACACCTCGCGCAGCACCTGCAAGGCGCGAGTCACCATGACGCTGATCGTGCCGGCGTCGTTATAACAGGGGAAAAACACGGAAATTGAAGGACGGGACATTAGATTTATTGAATCGTAACGGTATCACCGAGTGTTACAAAATCGCCAACCCCGCTGCCGCTGCCATCCAGCACCTGCAAACGCGCAAACGCAGGGTCAGCCGAATCATACCAACCGACGAGAATTTTGTAATTTCCCGGCGGCACTTCGGGTTTGATTTCGAGTGTATACGGGTCCGTCAAAAATTCCCCTACCACCCATGTCTGTGTCGGACGCCCGCCGTTCAACGGTTGGGCGTCTTTTTGTGCCTGTGGCGGCGGCGCGTCGCCGAGCAGCTGGACAAACACCGTATACGGTTTTTCCATCTTGCCCGCCGCCTTCCAATACAACGTCACTGTGAGCGGCTCACCCGCTTTCGCTTGCGTCGTTGAAAGGTCATAGCCCAGAAGCGAAATCACATTGTTGAAATTTGCGTCCTGTTTCGTTTGCGGCGTCGGTTCGGTGAAATTGCGGTCTGTTTTTTCGACCACGAATGCCTGTTGCAAATCTATCGTGTCCTCGTGGCGGTCGCCCGCAAGGCGCAGCTGCAAACTCCCATTGCTCGCGCTCGCATCAGGCGGAATCTGCACCATATACTGCCCGCGCACAATTTCGCCCGCGCTCCACTGCGTCGTCGGATACGCCGCATTCGCCAGCGGCAGCGGCGCAGAATACTTGTCGCCAAAAAGAATTTCAAAGGTGTAATCCGCCGCGGGCTTGGTATCGGCGCGCCAGTACAACGTCACGGGAATGCTATCCCCCGTGCTCGACTTTTCCGCGCCCACTTGATATCCCAGCAGCGTAAACGGCGGCACCGCCGACGAGAGCGAATGCTGTATTTTCAAATCAATAATCTGCGGCGCCTTGGTCGCGGGCAAAATGCGAATCGGACCCACCTTGACGCTCTTGCCCAGCGGCGCGCCGTTCGGAGCCAGCACATCCAGCCCCGTTTCGTTTTGCTTGGTAAACATCGTCACCGTCGCAAAATAATCGCCCGCGGGCGTCCCGGGCAACAGTTCCGCCACGTATTCGCCCGCCACAATCTCGCCCTCTTTCCAGCGCATTGTCGGGTAATTCGTCCCCGACGGGCGGCGGTCTACCTTGCCCCAGAACGTGCCGTTACGGTCCACAATGCGAATCGCCACATTGTAATCGTCGGGCGTCGTGTGCTGTGCCTGCCAATACAACCTCAAACTCGCGCCCTGGTCGGCAGGCAGCGGTTTCGGTTGGTCCCAGCCCAACAGCGTAAACGTATTCTGAAAATTTGCGGGTTGCGGGTTTGCAATTTCGGGTTCCGTTGGCAATGCCGTGAATGGTTCGTCAAACCGCCAGTGCCGCAAGCGCACCTGCCAGAATGCCGCATCCTGCGGCTGTTCCTTGCCGCGCGTGTCCAGCAGCATCGGCACCACGCCGTTCGGGTCAGTCACTTCATCCTGCCACAACACCACCCACGCGCCCTTTTTCCCCACCAGCGCCTTGTTCAACTCGCTTGCCGCGCCAAACGTAAGGGTATTGTCTGCGTTCAATGTCGCATCGTCGGGCAGCCGCAGTTCGGGCAGTTTGGCGTCTCGATAGTAATAATCAAAGGCGGGGAACAGATGCCCGCTTGTCAAAATAATCGCTTCGTCGTCCTGCGCGTTGGCTTTCACATAGCTGGCGACCCCGCGAAAATCTGCTTTGGTAAAGGCAGGGTCAAAATAGGCGTTCGTAAGCGCATACAGCGACGTGCCGAGCAAAAACAGACCCGCCACCAACAGCGCGCCTGCACCCGCCACTCGCGCCACCTGATTTCGTGACCGTACCAATTCCCACAACGCCGCCAGCCCTGCACCCAATAGCAGATACAACCCCGGCGACGCCAGCATCAAATACCGCGCATTAAATTTGGGGTTACGCGAAAACAAAAATAGTAAAAGTACTAATGGTACGAGGAGATAGAGGACGCCAAATACCACACCACTGCCCGTTGGGGTAGACGCTTTGGCGTTTTGTGAACGACTAGAGACTAGCGACGAACGACTAGAGACTAGCGACGCCACAATCGCTACCACCAACACCACCAACCACCCCAGCGCAATATACTGTGCAATCCCTTCCAGCACGGATTCGCCGACGGAAAAGTTGATGAGGATGTGGCGCAGCGCCTCGTCCAGTTTCAAATCCCCCCGAAAATAACTGGCATCTTCGCCCAGGCGATTCAGCACAAACGGCACCCACGGCACAAAGGCAACCAGAATCGCCAGAAAGGCGAGGACCAGATTGCGAATTTGAGTTCCGCGAGCGACAAGCGACGAGCGACCAAAGACGAAATAGAGGGCAAAAAGAAATTGAAAGACGAGAAGCGTAAAGGCGAAATAATGCGTATAAACAGCGGCGATATTTGTCAGCGCAAACGTAATCCACCAGCGGCGGCTGTCGGTGCCGGTTAGGGCGCGCACAAGCGCATAGCTCGAAAGTAAGCCCAAAAACGTAATCAGCGTATACATCCGCGCTTCCTGCGAATACCACAAATACAGCGCAGACAGCGTGCCAATCACGGCGGCAAACAACGCGGCGGTGGGGTTGAACAGGCGGCGCGCCGTAACAAACAATAGCGGAATGGTGAGCACGCCAAAAAAGAGGGAAAGAAAACGGACGCTAAATTCCGAGTCGCCCGCGAGTGCCATCCACACATTCAACAAATAATAGTAGAGCGGCGGCTGAATGTCGGCGGCGGTGCGCGCTGTGATGGTGGCGAGGTCAAAGCGCGACAGGTAGACGCTGAACGCCTCGTCATACCAAAAACTCTGCGTATTTAGTTGAAATACGCGCAGCGCAAATGCCAGCAGCGCAAAAACGAGGACGGCGTAAACGGTTCGGGTGTATGCTCTAGACACGGGGACGTATCTTAGCATAGGACGGGGAAAGGTAAAAAGCAGCGAAACGCCGAAACCCGTTTTCTCCTCGTCGCCGTTCTCGCTCAAGGTGCGTTTCAGAAAACGGGTTTCTGGGAACACGCAACTGGGAGATTTTCAAAATGTAACACAACGTTTCGGCGGATATAAAACTGGGGTATTTGCAATGTGTAGCACACAATTTTAGGTCGTTTTGGGTGGTGACGCGCGACAGCGCCTGCACAAACATCGTTTTTTGCAGTACGCTTACAAACTTGGCTATATGATAATTCCCTCAATAATAACTTGTCCTACCCGTTGACAGGATGGCGAGATGAGAGTATTATAGCACATAAGTTATATATGTGTCAATAGCAAATTTGAAAAAGTTTTCAATTTTTCCAATCTTGGGCGAGTCGCGCCGGTCAGGGACGTGCCACGCACTTCCAAAGTGCGTGGCACGTCCCTGACCACCCTTCCCATGATAGACCTCGGGGACAGACCTTCGAGGTTTCCGCGCATTCTGGAACATGCGCGAAATTCGCTGGAAAACCTCGAAGGTCTCTTGCAGCACTCTGGCGAGCAAAAGCAGGAGTGCAATTACTTTTGATTTATTAGATTCGTACTGATTTTGAAAACAATCAAAATATCAAAATACAAGTTTAAATCCGCGCGTTTTCCAGACCGAAATCAAAGTTTTCAAAAATATCAAATACAAGTTATGTTTCACACTTGTCCTCTTTTATGCGCCAGAATACGGTAGAATGCCGCCATGCCTAACCTGCGCCCCCTGCCCATCGCTGACCCGCAGGCGGGGTTAGCCATCCTCCGCGCGTTTGTTCGCGACCGTTCCCTGCTCACGCCGTTGCGGATGATGCACAAGTTTGTCGGCAATGCCTTTCGGATCACGCTGCCGGGCTTTCAGCCCGCCGTGGTCGTCGGCGCAGAAGCGAACCGGCAGGTGCTGGTGACGAACCGCGACAAATTTTCGTGGCGTGTCGAAAGCGACCCGGTCACGCGGCTGCTGCGGCGCGGGCTTTTGGTGACCGACGGGGCGGAACACGACCGCCTGCGCGCCCTCATGGACCCCACCCTGCGGCGGGATGCAAGCGCGGTATATATCCCTAAAATGTGGGCGTATACCAAGGCGGTGACGGACGAGTGGCGCACCGGCGAAACGCGCGACATGCTCGTCGAAATGCGGCGCGTCGCCCTGCTGATTTTGATGGGCTGCTTGTTTCGGGTCGAATTTGAAAGCGAAATGGCGCGGCTCTGGCAGCCGATTCTAAAACTGCTGGACTATATCGCGCCCGGCGCGTGGATTGTGTTTCCAAACCTGCCCCGCCCGACCTACCGCAGTGCTATCCGCACCCTGGATGCATATCTCTATCGCCTCGTTCGCGAGCGCCGTTCTGAATTGGCGCAGAACGAACATGCGCGCGGCGAGACCGACATGCTGACGCGGTTGTGTCTCGAACCCGATTTGAGCGATGACGTCATCCGCGACCAACTTCTGACAATGTTGATTGCGGGACACGACACCAGCACGGCACTGTTGGCGTGGACACTGTATACATTTGGCACGCATCCAGACCTGATGTCTGAGGCACGGGCACAAGTAGAGCGCGTTCTGGCTGCAGGTAAAGGACGCATGACGAATGGCGAAACACAAACGACGAATGACGAGCGACCAACGACAAACAACTATCCCCCGCCATCCGTAGAACAATTGAATCAACTGACGCTGTTGGAAACGGTGCTCAAAGAGTCCCTGCGGCTGTATCCGCCCATCCACATCGGCAACCGGCGCGCGCTGGAGGATACGTCGGTGCTCAACTATGCCGTGCCGCAAGAGACGCGGGTGATGTATTCCATCTATCTCGCGCACCGCGACCCGCAGCAGTGGGACAATGCCGAACAATTTTGCCCCGCGCGGTTCGACAACGAACACGCCGCCCCTCCGCCGCTGACCTATGTGCCCTTTGGCGGCGGACCGCGCAACTGTATCGGCGCGGCATTCTCGCAGGTCGAAGCGAAACTGGTGCTGGCATGCCTGTTACAGCAATTTGATTTTGAATTATTGAACGGACACGCAATCAAACCGCACATGGGCGCAACGCTGGAACCGCGCCCGGGCGTAAAAATGCGGGTGAGGAGATTACTGTGAAGGATGCATTCGATTTTGCACAGAACCTGGCAAAACGGTCGGGGTCCAAACGTACCTTGCAAGCGCTGGCTTTGGCACAGGTGGCGCTCCCCGCCCTGCGCACCTTGCGCGACGCGGGCTTGCTGTCTGACATCTCATTGGGCGGCAAGGGGACCAAGAGCAAGGGACGAGGCAGGCGCGGCAAAAATCGCCTGAAAGGGCGCACAAACAAGAACACGCGACTCCAATTCCGACAGGTCAAACAGCAAGCCGAGGAGATGGACTATCGTCCCGCCGCGTTCTTGTCATTCCTCGCCCTCCCGCTGGGGCTGCGCGCCGAGCGCGCCTATCAGGAAATGCGCGAGCTGCCCGAACGCCATGATGCGCCCAACATTCCGTCGCTCTCTATCATTATTCCGGCGCGCAACGAAGCGGACAATTTGAAACGGCTGCTGCCGTCCCTGCAAGCGCTCGAATATCCGGGTGACATGGAAATTATCGTGGTGGACGACCAGTCCACCGACGCGACGGGCGCAATTGCGAAAGGTCTGGGGGCGCGCGTCATTCGCATCAACGCGCTGCCCGAGGGCTGGCACGGCAAGCCACACGCCAGCCATGTCGGCGCCGGGGCAGCACAAGGCGACTGGCTGCTGTTTACGGACGCCGACACGGTGCACGCGCCGCACAGCGCGACGCGCGCCGTGTCGTTTGCCTCGGACCACGCGCTGGACGGGCTGACACTGTTTGTGAAACAAGAACCGCCCAACCCGTTCGAGCGCGCGGTGCTGATGGCGGCGTTTGCGGGACTGTTTGCGGGCACGCCCGACCCCCATTACTTGATGAACGGGCAGTATATTTTGCTCCGGCGCGAGGTGTATGAAAAAAGCGGCGGATTTGAAGAGGTGCGCGCTGAGCCGCTGGAAGACCTGGCATTCGGACACCGTCTCCATCAATTTGGATATATCGTCCCATCGCTGCGCGGAGAAAATGCGGCGACAGTAGAAATGTATTCCAGTCCCCTGCAAATGTGGCACGGCATGACGCGGCTCGGCGCGGACTCGCTGAAATGGTCGGGCAAGGGCGCGCTGGTCACGGCAGTTTTCACGACCGCGCTGTTCGCGCCATTATTAGTGCTCGTCGGCGTGCTGATGCGGCGTCTGAATTTTCTATGGCTGCCCGTTACGTGGCTCGCCGCGGCGTTGAGCGTGATTCCGTTTGCCCGGCGTTTCGGCGGTGTGCGCGTCGCGTTTCTCGCCCCGCTCGGCGCGGCGTTTGTGTTGGCGGCGGCGGTGTTTGGTTTGGCGCAGCGCGCGGTGGGGAAAGGGATAGAGTGGAGCGGGAGAGAAGTTTAGATAAATTCAAAATTTATGGTGCATGGAAATTTTTTCAAATTTTCCGTACACCATAAATTTTGAACCTCATCTATTTTTATGAATGATGTGCTTTGGATTCTCGCCGCCTACATCAGCGGCACCATTCCCTACGCCTATTGGATCGGGCGCGCAGTAATGGCGCGTGACATTCGCGCCGTGGGTGATGGGAACCCCGGCAGCACCAACTTTTTCAAAGCAGGCGGACGCAAGTACATGGGCTGGGGCATCCTCGCCATGCTGTTGGAAGTGTTCAAGGTGATGGTGCCTGTTTTGTTTGGGGCGTGGTACGGGAATGCGCAAGGGTGGTCACTGGTCGCGCTGGCACTCGCGCCAGTGATCGGAAACGCATTTACGCCGTTTCTAAAATTTCAGGGCAGCAAATCCATCGCCGCCATTCTCGGCATGTGGGGCGGGCTGACCTTTTTTATATTGCCGCTGACATTGGGACTTTTATTTTTTGTGTGGATAAAATTATTGAAAAACGATGCGTGGGGCATTGTTGCGGGATATTTGACGGTCCTGGCGGGGTTTGTCATCCTGCGGAGCGAATGGTTTTATTATCCGATTTGGCTGGGGACATTTCTGATATTGGTTTACAAGTGGCGCGCCAAATTAGTGGGTTCCAGACCTTTGACATCTTCAGAGACCTCAAAGGTCTAGCCTGTAGCTCTATTTTTTTACATACGTCTTACCTTGCTGGTCAAACTCTCCGAGTTTCACCCACGTCCCATCCACCACCTCTAACGTTGACGGCTCTACGCGCGTAATCGGCAGGCGCGCGCCGCTGTTACCCCAATCATCCGCGCGGACGACACCAACTCCGATACGCGCGGTTTTACCCCATTCCAGCGCCAGCGTTTTGCCGACAACAATTTCGTCCTTTTTCCACGCCGCGCTCGGATACCAAAATAACACTGTCATTGGAAAGTTCAAGTCCTCGATGGGCGCGCCGTTTTCATCGGCGAGGAACGGGAACAAATAATAGTTTTGGTCGAGCGCTTGTAACCGCTGCCAGTACGTTTTCAGATACCCGCGCCCGAACGGGTCCGTCAGCACGTCATACCCCAGAAACCGGATCTTGTCCTCAAAGTCGATTTGGACAGGATACTGCGGCTTGGCGTCGGGCGCACGGAACGGCGTATAAAAGGCATTGGGCAAGTCCTTGCCCGGTGCGCCGCGCTGTAACAGGATATAGCCGTCCTGGGCGTGCAAGACGCCAAACGTGCCATCCTCTACCAACTCGTTATACGCGACGCGAAACTCGCCAGGAATGCCGCGGTCGGACTCGTTCACGTCCAGCAGCACATAGTCGGCATCGTTGACGACAGGATAGCGATACAAATATTCGCGATGGCTCAAGTGCGGGTGGAGTGAGGGCGTGGTCGAAACTTTGGCATCGCGCGGAATTTGCGAGGCGAACCGTTCAAACAACGAGTTGTGCAGAGTAATCGTCGGATACGAGTATGCCCGCGCGATGGGGGTGTAACCCGCCGTGAGATGAAACCCGAATGCAAGGACAAACGCGAGAACGACAACGCTTCCAAACGCATAACGGATATTGCGTTTTTCGAGTTGGCGAATCAGCCAGACGCTGCCGCCGATGGCGGCGAGGATAAAGTATGGCACAACGGGCGCGGAATAGTGAAACGTGCCGGAATACTGGGCAGGATAGTTGCTAATGACATTTGCGAGCAGCAGCGGCGCACCAAGCAGTAACGAAACAGGGTCGAGCAGCGAAACGAAACCCGACGACGCGAGCAGCTGAAACAAATAACCCAGCCGCTCTTGCAAAAATAATCCGCGCGCCACTTCGGGACAATCTTCGCCGAACCCATAGCGGCAGGTGTAGGGCGAGCGCCCCAGCGTGTTGAACTGCGGAATGATGACAAAGACGGTGAGGACGAACCAGACGACCGAGAGGACAGTAAAGAGCAGTGGAATGCGCGGCGCGGTTTTGAGATATGCGAGGGATCGGTGCGGCAGCGTCTGCCAGTTTGAGAGTTGAACGTTGAAGGTTGAAAGGGTGAAATAACCCGCGAGCATAAAGACGAGCAGGGAAATTTCTTCTTTGTCTATCAAGAGAAGGAGTGCAAAAAGGGCGAACAACCACCAGCGTTTTTGTATCCCAAAGTAGTAGGCAAACAAAACGAACGTAGGGACGAATGCGACCGCATGAAATTCTGCAAGGTTCGCCGCCTGCAACGAGGGGAATAACAGATACATCGCGGCGAATGCGACCGAGGCGGCTGGGACGTGCCACGCACCTTGGAGGTGCGTGGCACGTCCCAGCCGAGCGCGCGCAATCCAAAAGACGGCAAGTGCGCCGAATGCAATTACAAAACTTTGCAAGGCGAGCAGGGCTTCGACATTGTCGTTGAGGAGAAAGACAGGCGAGATGAGGACAAACAGCGGCTCGACGTGGTCGGTAAGGCGGATGCTTTGTTCGCCGGTGCGGCGCGTAAATTCGAGCGGGCGTCCCTGCAGGGAATTCCAGACCGCCTGGTCAATCTGCCCGAGGTCCGAGGCATTGGTGAGGAACGCGCGATGTCGCTGTACCGACAGGTCGGTAAAGTACAAGCCGTAGGCGAGAATCATGATTCCGACGACGGCGAGGGCAATCCAATATGCGCGTGCGCTTGGGCGGGACTTCATGGCTGTTGCGTGCGGACGGCGGCGGGCGGCGCGGGGGGGAGTTTGGCATTTTCCACTTGCGGTGGTTTTAACAAGACCGCGAGACCCACGCCCAACAATTCACCCACAATGCTCCAGATGCGGGTGAGAAACGCGATGGCGAGCGCAATGGGTGCGGGGAACAATGCGCCGAGGAAAAAGGCGAGCGAGGCTTCTCGAAAGCCAAGACCGCTCGGGGTGATAAAAGAGACATAGCCGATAAAGTAGGCGGCGGCGTTCATGCCGACAAAAGCGGGGATGGTATCGATGGAAATTTCGGTCATGGAACGCACAAAGAGCCAGAACGCAAAGCCGTTAATGGTCCAAAACAGGACCGAGCAGAGCGGCGGCACGAGATTTTGCCAAAAGGTGGTAGTCACCTGCGGCGTGACGATTTCGGTATTGCGGCGCACCAAGCGAAGCAGCCGCGCCGACACGTTGAGCATCAGTTGAAAGACGGCAGGCAGCGCAAACAAAATAATCAACGCACCAAACGCCACCGCAATCAGCGGCACATACGACGGGGAAATTGGCAGCAGGGTCAGCCCATACAGCGCTGCAACCGCAAGCGCAATCACCGCATACACTGCCTGACTGAGCACAATGTTTATTTTCGAGACGCCTGCACGGTCGGTCAACATCATCATGGCGGCGATTTGAAAAACGTTGCCGGGGATAAAGCGCGCCAGATTGGACACGAACCACGCATAGACCGCAAAGCGAAACGAGATGGTGTCGCCGAGCGCGCGCAAAATGCGCCGCCATGCTTCCACGCCGAAACAGCGCCCCGGCACAAGCAGGACGAGGGATAGGATGAGCAGCGGCAGGTTAAATTGAAACACAAAGCCGCTGTGCAGCACCTGGTCCCATGTTGCCGCAAGGGTGCGCGCGAGGAAAAATAAAATTGCGATGGACAGCACCCAACCGATGGCGCGCCGCCAGTTCATGTTTTTCAAAGAGGTCTTGATTGTGATGTTCATGGGACAGGGTTTCATCCTGTCCCATGAACATCACAATGGTTTATTTTTGCAAGATTTGAAACGGACCCAAGGCGAATGCAACATACGGTTTCGTCACATCACTGCCGATGGCGGCGCTGGCGGGAACGAGGGTGTTGAGGTCTTCGACCGCCTGCCCGACGGGAAGGCCCTTGATGCCAATAAACGCGTGCCCTGCGCGAAACTGTCCGCGAATGTCGCCTGCGACGCCGAGCGATTGCAAGGCAGTGAACGCCGCTTTCTTGAATTTTTGTGAGGCATCGTCTACCGCCACCCCGGCGACGATTTCGCCCTGCGGCAGGGCTGCCACAAATCCCGCAAGCCGCTGTGAGGCAGTGTCGTCGGCAAAGGTGTCGAATGAGCCGACCGCATCCACTGCACCGGTTTGTGCGTCGATGGCAACGAGATGATAACCGCGCGTATTGGGAATCCGGCTATTGCCCGCCACATAAATCTCGCCGTATTTGCCCGCATCAAAACCCGCGCCGACCGCGGAAATATCTACAGGCGAAACAATGCCTGTGCCGCCGATGGTGCGGTCTTGGTTGGTTAATTTATCCAGCGGTGTCGTGGTCGTCGTAAATACCAGTTCGTCGAGACCATCGCGCGTGGCAGAGGTGGGAATGTGCGCGAGATATTCGTTCCACCCATCGCTCACGTCCCAAGTGGATACTTGTTGATCGTTGACGCGCAATGTGATTTTTTGTCCCGCACTTGTGCCGCGCAGACGAAAGCTTATATCATAGTCGGCTTGGTCGAGCGGGAGCCAGAGACGCGAGCTTGCGTCCATCGCCCAGCGATAGCCAAACCCCGCATTGTCTTCCTGGGCGTGTCCCCACGCATCGTCAAACAAGACCCGCGCAAATTCGGAGGAAGGGTCAACGTCCCACTGTGCGACAGGGGGGGGTGACATGACGCGATACATCACGCGTTCGGCGTCCGATGCAATTTCCTCTAACGGCAGAGTCGCACGGATATAGTCCAGCGTTTCGGGCGCGGTCTGGACGCGGTTGACGCTGACATAACGAATGTCGAAAAAGCGGAGGACGTTTGCGGCGTCGGCACGGTCACGGGCGCGCTGGTCGTCGTCCACGGGGCGCCCTTCTTCCAGCGCAATGAGGGAACGGAGAACGGGCGCCTGGTCATAATAGCGCAGTTTGAAATCGGGAAAGCGCGACGTGATACCGCCGAGACGGCGCTTGTGGTCGGTGGTCTGGAAAAATTGCGCCACGTCGTCGGTCTCGCCCTGCATCACAATACTCCCGCGCCAGCCAAGCGGCAATTCTAACACGGTGAAATCGCCGGGTTCGGCGGCGATGGTTTCATAGATGGGGGCGGCGTGAACGTCGGTGAGGGGAACCGGCAGGACGAGCTGTTCGAGGACGAGGAGAACGACCAGCACGCCAAGTACGTATTTGCCGACCGGTCGTCGAGCGTTCCAGAGCGCCAGAATGCCCCACGCAAACAGGGGCAGCAGCGCCAGCATCAGCATCACGTTAAAGCGAGCGGGGTAGCGGTTGGCATTGACAAAAGGTATCAGCCGCAGCAGCGCAAACGGCATGGGGATATTGGTATTTTCACCGTTGATAAAGAGCGTCGAACCGAGCATCAAGAGCGCAAAGAGGACGGCGGCAACAAACCAAAAGCGAGCGAACGCCGACGCACGGCGTACACACAAACCGACCAGGACGAGAATCAGGACTGCCCAACCGATAAAGGCGTAACTGGTATTGGCGGTGGTGATGCTTTCCGACCATGCGCCGAGGAACGGGTGCTGCCCCGAAGGCAGGAAAAAGGATACGAGCTCGGCAGAAAAAATCTGGATGCGCCCGACCCCTGACGCCAGGTAATAGCCGTAGCGTTGAAAGTCAGACGCAAGCGACAGGACAAGGGGGAGCATGCCGACGGCGGCGACAAGGGTTGTAATGACCAAGCCGACAAGGGCGGAGCGGAGAGCGGCGCGCTGTGCGAGCACGAGATATACAAGATAAAAAATGGTGAGGATGGCAAGGAACGGCACATAGGTCAATTCCGTCCACGCGGTGAGGACGAGGAACAGTGCGAGCAGCAGCGCGTCGCGCAGTTTGCCGCGGTTGAGCCGCAGGAGATAGAGCGCATAGAACGGCAGCCACTGGTTACTCATGAGCATAAAGTGACCGGCGACAACATAGTTGAGATGCCACGCGCCAAAGCCATAGAGCGCGCCCGCGAGCACCGCCGCGCCCTCCGCATGCGCCGCGCCGGGTGCGGTGCGCGCTAAAATTTCACGCGTAAACAAATAGGCACCGAACGCGCCGCTGACCAGCGCAAACAGTACCATCAAGTTTTGCGCGACGATGACGCCAAATACAGATTGCAGAGGGATGGACAAAATACCGTTGAGAAAAACGGGCGTATAGGCGACGAGGTTCAGACCGAGCGGATAAAAAATATAGTCGGTGGTAAAGGGAGTATGTCCCAAATCCATCACCGCATAGCGCGTCCACCACAAGCTCCACGTTTGAGCGGGACCGTCGGTATCGTGACCGGGAATGTGCGTATTGAGATGGAGCGCCAGCGGATAGGTCAGAACGAGCGCGAGGACAAGATAGAGCGCAAAGAGGGCGAGATATTTTTTGGCGAGTGCGTAATTCATCGAGGACACAATCTTGCGACAGCGCCTTGCGGGTGCGTAATTCATCGCGGACGCAATCTTGCGACAGCGTCTTGCGGGTGGCGCAATTCATCGAGGACACGAGCTTACGCCGTGCAGGCGGTGAACGATGATAGCACAGGCAAGGCGTGGTACAAAACAAAAAATGCGTCCTATACCTGACAGGGCGCATTTTTGTGATTTAGGGCGCAGAAACCCGTTTTCGGCGCTACGCTTGGAGAAAACGGGTTTCTCTATTAATTCTTGTACTGGTCTTTGAGGTCTTCGCAGAACGAACCATCGTGCTCACAGCGGTCCCATTCATCTTCGATGTTGCCGTGGCACGCGCGGCACAGGTCGCCGTTCTTGTCGCTGACTGCCATCGCCGTAAAGGTATAGGGCACAGCAAAATCATTGTCATTGATGATTTTGACCTTCCAATCGCCTTTGAACGCCGAACGTCCGGTCCAGAAAAAGTCGTGTCCTTCGCCCGGGTTGGGTCTGCCAACGGGTTTGGAAGACCACACGTCCTGCTGGTCGGGTCCGTAAATTGCGACCTGCAAGCCTGTTTGGCGGTTGGCATCAATCCACATGGTCAAGCGGCGGAATCCGTCGCTGACGCTGTACCAGCGCGTGCTGTGTGCGGGTATATACACCTCGACCCCCGCAGGGGTAGGTGCATTGTAGGGGTCGGTGCTGCCTGTGGCTGCGGGTGCGGGTGCAGGCGGGGCAACGACTTTGGGTGCCTTGGGCGCCTTGGGCGCCAGGTTGGCGAGACGCAATAGCCGTGCGGTCGTGCGCTGCTGGTCGCGTTTTAGCAATTCGGTTGTCACGGCTTGCAAACGGCGCATCTCCATCAGATTCGAAGGCGCATCGCGCACAATGATTTCGGTTTCGATGTGCGCCAGGTCCGAATCCGGCATGGTCCGGACAGAGGGAACCCATTTGCCAAGCGCCGCAGGGATGGCAGGTTTCGACAGGGGGTCAAGACGAATGCGTATTTGCCCGGAAGTATTCCAAACAAGGTTCGGTGCAACATCTGCGAACGCCCGCAGGTCCGCTTTCATGATGCGCATGGTGGCTTGGAGCTGCACCGGGGCAGCAGCGGTATCTTGTTCCAGATTGCTAACACGCGCGACGGGGCGCGAGAAATCGCACTCGCCGACTACTTCGGACAGACAACCAAAGACGGTTGAAGATGCAATAAAAATGAGTGCAGCGGCAAGCACAAGGGCTAACGCCGCAATTCGCCTCGACTCCATGGCTCCTCCTTCCATAGAGAACAGGAAAAAATGAATAAAAAAAAGCGCCTGCCGTCGCCACCGGCGACAGCAGGAACGCTGCGAAAAAACCGCCAATCGTGATAAGGCGGACGCTGTGCCGGGGGGTGGCACGACGTCCATTTCACGATAGGGCAAGGCGGAAAATTCGCAACACCCGGGTAGTGCAGTATCATAATACACAATTCACGCGCGGTTGACAAGACCCCCCCGCAGCAATTCGGTTTTTGAAGTGTACATTTTGGATATAGAGGGGTCGTAGGCTTCAGACACTTTACTCTGCTTTTAAACTGTCAGCGCTGCAGTGCAGTTCGAGTTATCGCGGATTGTATGTAACGAGCATCACGCCATCTGCAAATTCGAGGCGCGCGGTTTCGGTCAGGTTGGCGGCAAACCAATCACGCATCGGGTTGGGGGCGTCTACAGCATCATCATAAGCGAACCACACGCGGGGGTAAGGCGCGAGGTTTTGGGCAATGATGTCGCGGGTGGCATCATCCCAGCGGGCAGGGTCGCGGGAGAGCCCATACCATTTCATCGGCGAATGATTGCGATTGAGGAAAAAGCGGGCGTAGGCATCGTCGTTCAAGACAAGCACATCGCCGCGGCTGCCGTTTTGAGCCAAGGCACTGACGAGCTCGGCGTAGCCGGCGTTACCACCCAAGCGCGGGTCGTCGGCAAAAGAAGCGATAGAGACGCCCACGGCAAGGACGCCCACGGCAAGCGCAAGCACAATACGAGGCAGAGTCGTTTGAAAACCAAATAGCTGCCGCGCCAGTCGGACCGCGCTCCAGCAGATAAAAATGCCTGCCAGGAAAACCGCCCAATAGTCGATTTGCCAGGAATCGGGTGTGGCGCGCATCCATGCTACATCTAAATTTGTCGCCTTGAGCGTTTGCCAGTGTCCGATTAGCGGTGACAGCGCAGGAGAAAAGATGGAATCCCAATCCGGGTTGGGAGATAGCGAAACGGCGCGGAGGCGATAGGTGAGCGAGTTGACGGTGACGCCGGCGAGTTCGTTGACCAGACTTGATCCCACCAACACTATGAATATGGCAAACAAGGCGACCAGAGCAGTGGAGCGGCGAGATTCGCGCAACAGGGCAACGAGAGGGGCGCAGAGGAGAACAAGGAACGGTAGGGTGGGAACCAGAAAACGCGCCGCCCAGTTCGTGCCGCCCCACCAGTAATACCACGCGGAAAAGAGGAGCAGGTGACCGAGAAAGAGGATGGCGATAAGGGCGAGTTCGCGCCGTTGGGTTTTCCAGAACTGCCACATGCCAAAGGGGAGCGCAGCGAGAAAAGGCGCATAGACAAATAATCCCTTGCCCAGACTGAACAAGAGACCGTATGCCCCGAGCAGGATATTGTTGCTAAAATCTTCGTCGGCGCGATAGCCCGTGGTAAAGGGATTGCCGAAACGGAGATCGTTATAGGCAAAGATGGAAACGAGAAACAGAGTGACGGGGACCAGAAACGCGATGACGGAACGCCACGAAAGTTTTGAGAGAAATTTCAACGGGGCGCGGGTCTCGAATTGAAGCAAGCCATACCAGAGATAAAACGGGACGAACAGGACGTTGGTTGTGCGGACAGTGAGAGCTAAACCTAACAGGATGCCCGAGAAGATGGCATCGCGCGTGGCGACGGTTTCGCGATAGCCCAGCAGAAAATAAAACGCACCAAACAGTGTAAGCGCGGCAAAGGGTTCACTCCAAAATTCTTTGGCATAGACCCAGGCGGGGGTCGCAAGACCAAACAGTAGTGCGAGAATGGCTGAAACAACCGGGGAAGATTTCAAGCGCCGCGCTGCGAGATACAGGAGGGCTGCCGTGAGGGCGGTGGCAACAGCAGGCGCGAGCAGGGTTACTTGCATCAGACCCGCGGCGGGGATGAGCAGGGCGAGTAAATAGAAGGGCGCGGCAAAAAGCGAGGTGCCATAGCCGTATTTGCTGTATACCTCGCCATCGAGCGCTGCGACGCTTTTGGTGCCGAAAAACGTCCACATCTGGTCGGTGGACAGGTCGCCGCGTTTGACGACGCTTTCGGTGACGGCAAACATGGAGAGCCCATCAGATGACGTGATGCGCCCATTGAACGAGAGCAAATAGACACTAAACAGAAACAGGGCGACAAAGAGAGCGGTGGTTCGGTCGGACGGACGATTCGCCAAAGAACGGCTTGCGACGACGGACGACGAATGACGCGCGCCGGACGATGGAGGGTTCGTCTCTGAAGCGAGCGGAGACGCGGGGGATTGGCTACGCATGGATTGCGGACTCGTAGACTTGCAGAAATTGTTCGGCGACCCCGTGGGGCGTATGGGTGGCAAGGACATGCCGACGACCTTGTTCCGCCAAATGCGCGGCGAGGACGGGGTCGCGTGCGTATTTTTCTAAAGCGTCAGCAAGGGCAGCGGCGTCGCGTTCCGGAAAGACGAGACCCGTTTCGTTAGCGCGGACAATGTCGGTGACACCGCCTGAGTCGGCGGCGATGACAGGCACACCGCACAACAGTGCTTCGGCGAGAACGAGCCCCATGCCTTCGCGTATGGAAGGGAGAACAAACACGTCCGCTGAGGCATAGAGCGCAGGGAGTTCGGTCTGTGGGCGCATGCCAAGAAATTCTACATGCTCGGTGAGGTTTTTGGCGCGAGCTTGATTTTCCAATTCGGCGCGTTTGATGCCGTCACCTGCGATGCGGAGATGGGCGTCGATGCCGCGAGTGCGGAGAAGGGCGAGGGCGTCTATCAGCGTATCAATGCTTTTTTGCTGGGTGAGACGGGCGACGGTCAAAATAGAGATTGGATGTTGGAGATTGGATGTTAGACGTGAACCATGCTCGATGTGCGACATGCTATGCGCGCTTGTAAAGAGGGGATTGACGGGCATGGGGATCACGCGGATGCGGTCCGCGTCGGCGACATTAAGGGAAATGAGTTGTTGGCGGAGGTAGTGCGAGCCGCAGGTGACGATGCGGGCTTGGGCAAAGGCGAAACGGGCGAGAGGACGCGCCCAAGATGTGCGGCGTAACAATTCGACATCCGTGCCGTGCGTGGTAATCACGAGGGGAACGTTGTAGAGTTTGGAAACCATCGCCGCGACAAGACCGCCGGGCAGCCACCAGTGGGCATGGATAAGCTGCGCTTGAGATTGGCGAACGATATGGCGTGCGGCGTTGAGATATGCCAACAAGAAACGCGCAAAGAGAATTTTGCCACCGAGACCGCGCGCAACCTGTTCGTGCATCACTCCCGTATATGCCAAGGTTTCCTGTACGGTGGGGGCGTAATGAAAACGCGTGATGGGGATTTGGTCTATGGTTGCGGTATCGGTCAGGCCCGCCGCATGGGGCGCGACGACGTGAAATTGTACGCGGTCACGCAGACTTATTAGCAGGTGCAACAAAAACGCGCCGAGCGGGTCATCCGCGGCGCGGGGAAACACATGAGTGACTAGAACGACGCGCATTGAGGATTAAGGCAGCGTGTTATCGCGCTCGCGAATCGTCTCTTCCAGTTCCTGCACCCGGTCCCCCTGCGACACAACCAGTTCGGCGAGAAAGCCGCCAATGAACAAGAGGATACCCGCAATGAGGATAAAGCCCGCAAAACTAAAGAGTGGGCGCTGCTGCATGTTGCCCGGCGTGTTGAAATAGAGAATGGTCAGATACAACCAGATGACGATGGCAGTAATAATCGAGAGCGCGCCGAGACCGCCAAAAAAGAGCATGGGTTTGCGCGAAAAGGTCATGAGGAATTTTACAACCAAGACATCGAGAAACGAGATGGGGATGCGCGTGATGCCGTAATTGCTTTTGCCTTTTTTGCGCGGATAAAAATTGACGGGCACTTCGCCGATTTTGTATCCTTTTTCGGAGGCGATGTGCAAGATAAAGCGATGCCAGTCCGAGCGGAGATGCAGGTCAGCGAGCACGGGACGGCGAAACGCTTTAATCCAGTTCATATCGTGTGCCCGGACGTTAAAGAGACCGCGCGAAACGGTGTTGTAGATTTGAGAAGCAAACACTTTGCCGTCGTTGCGCCCCTGCCGCCAACCCGCCACGACGTCATAGCCCTCGTCGAGTTTATGCAAGAGTTTGGGAATGTCCTCTTCGGGGTCAGATTCAAGGTCGGCGGGGAGAAAAATGACCACCTCTCCGCGCACATGGCGAAAGCCCGTGCGCATGGCTTCGGTCAAGCCAAAATTGCGGCGGTGGCGGAACGGACGGAGAAAGGGATACTGCTCGGCAGCGGCAAGCAGCTGTTTCCACGTGTCGTCGGTCGAACCATCGTCCACCAAAATGACTTCGGCGTTTATGTGGTTGGTGCGAAAGGTGCGGTCTAATTTTTCGAGGAGTGAAGGGATATTGTCCGCTTCGTTGCGCGCGGGAATAAAGACCGAGAGATAGGGTTGTGCGAGAGACGTCGCAAGGGAGGAGTGAAGCGCGGAGAGTTGCTGTTCCATGTATGACGAGGGGATTATAGCATGAGAGAGAAAAGGGGAAAGAAAAGCGGCACAGTTTCTGCGAAACTGTGCCGCTTTATTTATTTTACTTGGACTAATTGCTCTGCCAATTCTTGCATCCGTTCGAGAGGGAGTTTACCTGCGATGAGGAATTGCGTGCCGTCGGGGGCGACGACGGTGGCGTTGAGATAGGGCATTTCATACGTGGGTCTGCCGTCGAAATACACCTTCAAGCCGCTCTGTGTGGTATAGAGGTCGTTCTGGTTCTTGACCTCGGTCGGACCGCCCATGCCGCCCTGGATGACGAAATAGTTGTCGTCGGCGTCGCGATAGTCGGCAATGTAAATATCCGGTTCCTTGGGACGGGGGTTCGGCGGGGCAGTCAAGGTAAGGGTAAATCCGGCGGGCACGGCGCTCAACAGGTAGGCATGCGTAGTGCGTTTGGCAAGTTCGTCGGCCGTAATGGGTCCGGGGAGTTGGTCGCCAAATTGACCCTGGGCGTCGTCCACGATTTGTACGTCGGTCAGGTCGGTCATATCCCATGCCACGATGGTATCCGCGGGCAAGGTTTCCTGGAGGATGATGCGGCTGGAATAAAAGAGGGTGGACTGTCCGTCCCTGTCATTATAGTTGGCTTGTCCCAACACGGCGTATGTTTCGGCGTCAAAGTACAAATCGGAGGACATGCGAAGCTCAAGTTTTTCGCCGCTCGCTTTGTTTACGTCATCTTCCGTTACGGTCATGTGGAGCACATAAACCTTGCGCCCGTTTTCCCATTGTTCCTCGGTGGCAGAAGTGTTTGCAGACGTTGCGCGCATTCGTTCGAACAGTTCCTGGTCGGTCATATTCAACGCCGCGCCGTCTTTGATGCCATTGCCCGAGCGCACCATTTGCTGTTTTTTAATCATTTCGGGCACGCCGCCTACCTGTGGGGTGCGATAAACGGTTGTTACCACGTCCACACCGTCCTCATGGTTGGCGGTATAGAGGTTTAGACCGTCAAAGCCGTTTACATCTGTAATTTGATTGGTGTCGGTGTTGCGCGCGACACTGCGGTAATAACCTGTTCGCGGGTCGCGGTAGCTGTCCATCAGCGTAGTGCGCGGTTCGCCGGGGACTTGCTTGGGCGGCGGGACAGCGTGGGGATTGAAATAGATTTTGGTTTGGGTATGTTGAATGCCTTGCTGTGGCTGTGTGTTTTGCTGTGAGTGGGCGGAACGGTTCAAGATTTCCTGCGCCGAAACGGGCGTGGCGTTCCGGGTTATCCAAACGCCTATGAGAGTAAGAACGAGAACGGCGACGACAGCGCCAATGAAAAGTGGTTTTCGCACGAGTGTGCCTCCGTGAACAGGATGAGGCAGTGGGGTAGATGATTTGATTTTGGGCGCCAAGGTTTGCCACGCGTGGGCTGGGGGCTGCACGGCGGCGGCTCGATGCTGTAGGGTGGTGCGGACGCGCGTTTGCAAGGTTGAGAGTTGTGCCAGTTCGTTCTGGCAGTTGGCACAGGATTGCAAATGCGTTTGGACGCGGGCGCGTTCGGATGGGGTGAGCTCGTTGTCGAGATACGCGTTCAAAAGGGATTGTGTTTGTTCGCACGTCATGGGTAGACCTCTACTTGTATCGAGTTTGGCAGGTCGGCGTTGTCGGACAGCGCGCGGCGTAAGGTTTTTAGCGCGAGGTCGAGCCGCGATTTGACGGTGCCTAGAGGAATGTTCAGGATGTCGGAAATCTCGCTATACGACAACTCCCAATAGTAGCGCAGGATGACTACGGCGCGCTGTTTGTCACTGAGCTCGCGAATCGCCTGACGGATGCTCTCTTCTTCGGCTATGTCTATGCTCGATGCGGGTGCCGCGGGCGTTTTGATGAGCGCATCCAAGGGCACATGGAAACGCCATTGGCGCCGCTGGTTGAGACAGTGATTGAGGGTGACGCGATAGAGCCATGTGGTAAAGGCACCCTTGCGCGGGTCATATTCGGGGAGGGAACGATGCACGCGGATAAAGACTTGCTGCAGCGCGTCCTCGGCGTCGGCGGTTGTGCCGAGCATGAGATAGGCGGTCTTGAAGACGAGGTTTTTGTATTGTTCAAACAGCACGGCAAAGGCGTCCGGATCGCCTTGCCGGGCGCGTTGAATGGGGGTCAAATCATTTCTCCCACTGCGGGTTGGCGTGCAGCATTATTGCCGCACAGGAAATGATACACAGGGAGGAGGGGAAAAGTTCGGTGGTTCACCCCTTACCCCCCAGGGTTCGAGGGAGGGCAGTTTCAACAATTGGAGCGGGATTCGCGAGCCACTGTATACCTCACCCTCTGCCCCCCCTCCTACATTAGGAGAGGGGTGAAGGGTGCGAGGGTGTGGCGT
>JADMIO011276608.1_pt1 | contig 22906 bp, 24 predicted proteins | sample 8958161 | NCBI WGS metagenome assembly JADMIO01 (sample SAMN16585339, study PRJNA669376) | soil metagenome | isolation source: Crop rotation soil | place: USA: Cullars Rotation, Alabama | collected 2011 | reverse complement strand
AGCCCGAGGGCTGGCCCAAGCCGCTGATGCTCTATCTACAGGGTGAATACACCGAGGGCGAGCTGATCATGCCCATCCGCGAGGGCGATGACGAGTACGGCGACTCCAGCACCGACGAGCGTCTGTGCGAGGCGCTGTACTACGTGGGCGAAGCGCACTGGGCGCGCGGCGACGTCGCGCTGGCGCGCGATTACTTCGCGGCCATGGTCAATCTCAAGGTGATCTACTTCATCGAGCATGGACTGGCGCTGGCGGAAATCGCCAAGCTGCGCCAGCAATAGCTCAGGGCCTGATCTGCCCCGAGCCGCGCACCACGTACTTGTAGCTGGTGAGCTGCTCCACTCCCACCGGGCCCCGCGCGTGGAACCGGTCCGTGGAGATGCCGATCTCCGCGCCCATGCCGAATTCACCGCCGTCGGCGAACTGCGTGGAGGCGTTGTGCAACACGATGGCGCTGTCGACGCGATCCAGGAATTTCTGCGCCGTGGCGGCGTTCGCCGTGACGATGCTCTCGGTGTGCGAGGAACCGTACTTGCCGATGTGCGCGATGGCGGCGTCCACGCCTTCCACCACGCGGACCGCGATGATGGCGTCGAGGTATTCGGTGTACCAGTCCTGCTCGGTGGCGGCCTTCACGCGCGCATCCACGGCTTGCGTCGCGGCATCACCGCGCACCTCGCAGCCGGCGTCGAGCAGATCCGTGACGATGGGCGCGAGATGCGTGGCCACGCAGGCCGCATCCACGAGCAGGGTCTCGGCCGATCCGCACACGCCGGTGCGGCGCAGCTTGGCGTTCCTGACGATGCCGCGCGCCATGGCGAGATCCGCCGCGCGATCCACGTACACGTGGCACACGCCCTCGAGGTGGCCGATCACCGGCACGCGCGCCTCGGCCTGCACGCGGGCCACCAGGCTCTTGCCACCGCGCGGCACAATCACGTCCACGTATTCGGTCATGGACGACAGCAGGTATCCGACCGCGGCGCGATCCGTGGTGGGCACCAGCTGGATGGCGGCGGCGGGCAGTCCCGCGGCCACCAGGCCTTCCGCGAGGCAGGCATGGATGGCGCGGCTGGAATGCGCACTCTCCGAGCCGCCGCGCAGGATGGCGGCGTTGCCGGACTTGAGGCATAGCGAGCCCGCATCGCAGGTCACGTTCGGCCGGCTCTCGTAGATGATGCCGATGACGCCCAGCGGCACGCGCACGCGCGCGATGTCGAGGCCATTGGGACGAGTCCATTGCGCGATGGTGGTGCCGACGGGATCGGCCAGCGCCGCGATCTCCTCGACGCCCCTGGCCATGCCCTCGATGCGGGCATCGTCCAGGGCCAGGCGGTCCAGCATGGCGCCAGACAGCCCCTTGGCGCGCGCGGCCTCCATGTCCCGGGCATTGGCAGCTAACAACTCGGCGCGCCGGGCGCGCAGCGAGGCGGCGATCTGGGTGAGCGCCAGGTTCTTGGCGGCCGGAGACGCCTGCGCCAGCACCGTGGCAGCGGCGGCTGCCTGCTGGCCCAGCCGGTCCATCACGGCGGCGAGCTCCACGTTCAGGGTCTGGTCGGCGGCGGCATTCACATCATCACCAGGTCGTCGCGGTGGATCATTTCGGCGCGACCGCGGAAACCGAGCAGGGCTTCGATGTCGGCGCTGCGCTTGCCGATGAGGCGGGCGGCGTCGCGGTCGTTGTAGGCGATCATACCCCGAGCGATTTCCAGCCCCGCGAGGTTCATCACGCTGACGGTGTCACCGCGTTCGAACCGGCCCTTCACGGCAGTGACACCTGCCGGCAGCAGACTCTTGCCGGAACGCAGGGCCGTCTGGGCGCCGGCGTCCACCGAGATGGCGCCGCTGGGCTTGAGCGAGCCCGCGATCCATTGCTTGCGTGCGTTGTCCGGGTTCGAGGCGGGCAGGAACCAGGTGCAGTGCGCACCCTCCTCCAGCCGGCTGACGGGATGCAGCGGCGCGCCGGCGGCAATGGCCATGGCGCAGCCTGCGGATGTGGCGATGCGGGCAGCGGCGATCTTGGTGGCCATGCCACCCGAACCCACGGCGGAGGCCGAGCCGCCGCCCATGGCTTCGATCTGCGGCGTGATCTCGCGCACCTCGGGAATGAGGCGCGCCGAGGCGTCGAGATTGGGATCGGCGGTGTACAGGCCCGACACGTCCGACAACAGCAGCAGACAGTCCGCGCTGGTCATCTGCGCCACGCGGGCCGCCAGACGGTCGTTGTCGCCGTAGCGGATCTCGGTGGTGGCCACGGTGTCGTTCTCGTTGATGACCGGCAGCGCACCGAGTTCGATCAACGAAGACAAGGTGGCGCGCGCGTTGAGGTAACGGCGGCGACGCTCGCTGTCTTCCAGGGTGAGCAGCACCTGCGCCACGGTGATGCCCGAGGCTGCCAGGAGCTCCTTATAGATATGTGCCAGCGTGATCTGGCCCACGGCCGCGGCCGCCTGGCTGTGTTCCAGCTGCAGGGGGCCGGCCGGCAGCTTCAATTCGCGCCGGCCGAGGGCAATGGCTCCGGAGGACACCAGGACGACTTCCTGCTTGCGCGCACGTAGGCGCAAGAGGTCTTCGATGAGGGTTTCCAGCCAGCGGCGGTTGACCTGGCCGGTGGCCTGATCGACGAGCAGCGCCGAACCGACCTTGACCACGATGCGGCGTGCGCGAGTTAGGGGCGTTGAGTTCACGAGGGCGCCGATATTACGCAATAGAGCCCGTTGCCGCATTCACGGGCACGCCCTAAACTCTCCGCCCTCCAATCATATGTCTTCAGTCAGGACTTAATTCCGTGGGCAGAGAACACACACCAGTTCCGGGCAAGTGGTACGAGAATCGCGAGGAAGAGGAAACCTTCCGCGTGTTGTCCGTGGATGAAGACGACGAGCTCGTCGAGATCGAATACGTCGACGGCGAAATCGAGGAACTCGATCTCGACACCTGGCACGAGCTGGACCTCGAGCCCACGGAGCAGCCGGAAGGCTGGTCGGACGAGTCCGAGTCGGATGACGAAGACGAGGACGATGATTTCGACGACGAGGACGAAGACGAAGAAGATGACGACGATGATGATGACGACGATGACGATGAGGACGACGAGGAAGAGGACGACAACTACTAACTAGTCGCGCCCGGCCACCGCCTCTGCCGTCATCTTGCGGCGCCGTCCCCGCCACCGCGTTCCGGGCTCCCCGGAACGGCAGACACCCGGCTCCTCCCCCGCGCGGGAGGAGCCCGTTCCCCGGCAGAACTCCGGCCCCGCTGGCCGGTCCAATTTCCCGTCGACCGGGCACCTTCCCTGATCCCGCCGCAGCCGGGCCTCCGCCTACGGATTCCGGCCCGCCGCGCGTCAATTCAGGTGCCCCGAATGCTTGAATTGCGGCCAGTCGACGCCAGAATTGCCGCACCCGGAACCTGAAAAGTCCTCACGGAGCCCGTGGCAAGACCATGAAACGCGTATTCCTGCTCATCGCCACCAACGTCGCCATCATGCTGGTGCTGTCGGTGGTCGTATCCGTCCTCGGCCTGGATCGCTACCTCACGCGCGAGGGCCTGAACCTGCAGGCGCTGCTGGCGTTCTCCGCGGTGCTGGGCTTCGGCGGCGCCTTCGTCTCGCTGCTGATCAGCAAGTGGATGGCCAAGTCCGCCATGGGCGTGCAGGTGATCACCGAGCCGCGCACCGAGACCGAAACCTGGCTGCTGAACACCGTGCGCTCGCAGGCCCAGCAGGCCGGCATCGGCATGCCGGAAGTGGGCATCTTCGATTCCCCCGAACCCAATGCGTTCGCCACCGGCGCGAACAAGAACTCTGCGCTGGTCGCCGTGAGCACCGGCCTGCTCAACAACATGCGCCGCAACGAAGTCGAAGCGGTGCTGGGCCATGAAGTCAGCCATGTCGCCAACGGCGACATGGTCACGCTCACGCTGATCCAGGGCGTCATGAACACTTTCGTGTTCTTCCTGGCGCGCGTGGTCGGCTTTGTCGTGGATCGCGTGATCCTCAAGAACGAACGCTCGGGCGGCATCGGCTACTTCGTCACCGTGATGGTGGCGCAGCTGGTGCTGGGCGTGCTCGCGGGCATGGTGGTGGCCTGGTTCTCGCGCCAGCGCGAGTTCCGCGCCGACGCGGGTGGCGCGCATCTCGCCGGCACCAACTCCATGGTCGGCGCGCTCGAGGCGCTGCGCCGGGTGCATTCCCCTACGGCGCTGCCGGAAAAGATGCAGGCCTTCGGCATCCGCAGCGGCCCGCCCCAGGGTTTCCAGAAGCTCTTCATGAGCCATCCGCCGCTGGAAGACCGCATCGCTGCGTTGAACAACGCCCGGTAAGCGAAAGAACGCCAAGCAGTTCAAAGCCTGCGCTGGCCGGACAGCTACACTGCCGGCCAGCGCATTTGTCTTATTGACCGCATCCAGCCGCCGCCAGATGCCGTAACCCGACACAGGAAGTACTCACACGCATGAATGCCGGACAGCAGGCTTTGGGCAACCCGTTCACCCGCCTCGCGCGCGCGGTGCTCCACTGGTTCGACACCAGCAAGACGCAGACCTTCGATGCCCAGGCTCGTCACGACGGGCCGGACAGCATCGACTGGGTGCGCACCCTGCCCTTCATCCTCATGCATGCCGCGGTGCTGTTCGTGTTCGTGGTGGGCTGGAGCCCCGTGGCGCTGATCGTCTGCGCCGCGCTCTACTTCATCCGCATGTTCGCCATCACCGGTTTCTACCACCGGTACTTCTCTCATAAGAGCTTCAAGACCTCGCGCCCGGCGCAGTTCCTCATGGGCGTGATCGGCTCCTCGGCCGTGCAGCGTGGCCCGATCTGGTGGGCCGCGCATCACCGCGACCATCACCAGTACTCGGACAAGAGGGAAGACGCGCACTCGCCTATCCAGCACGGCTTCTGGCGCGCGCACATGAGCTGGTTCCTGATGAAGAAAGGTTTCGCGCCGGATCTCAAGCGCGTGCGCGACCTGCAAAGCTTCCCGGAGCTGCGCTGGCTGGACCGCTTCGACATCATCGTGCCCGTGCTGCTGGCCGTGGGCTGCTTCTTCCTCGGTGAGGCGCTGGAGACCTGGGCGCCCGGCCTTGGCACCAATGGCTGGCAGATGCTGATCTGGGGCTTCTTCGTGTCCACGGTGCTGTGCTCGCATGGGACGTACACCATCAACTCGCTGTCGCATGTGTTCGGCAAGCAGCGCTACAACACCGGGGACTCCAGCCGCAACAACTGGTTCCTGGCGCTGATCACGCTGGGCGAGGGCTGGCACAACAACCACCATCACTACCCGTCTTCTACGCGGCAGGGTTTCTACTGGTGGGAAGTAGACATCACCTATTACCTGCTCAAGACCATGTCCTGGATGGGCATCATCTGGGATCTCAAGGCAGTGCCTGTTGCCATGCGCGACCACCATCCGCGCAGGATCAAGCCCCTGCCCAAGTAGTTATCTCTTCCCGCATCCAGAGGGCCCGTATTAACGTAGGTTGGTACGGGCTTTCCTTTTGAGGGTGCTGAATGCGGGTTGCCATCGTTGGCTCGGGAATTTCCGGCATGGTTGCCGCGCGGCGGCTGCACGCCGACGGGCACGAGATCACCGTCTTCGAGGCCGGCAGTCATGTCGGTGGCCACACGCACACCCACGATGTCTCCTGGCAGGGGCGCGAGTACGCCATCGACACCGGGTTCATCGTGTTCAATGACTGGACCTACCCGCGCTTCATCGCCCTGCTGAACGAGCTGGGTGTGGGTTACCAGAACTCCCACATGAGTTTCAGCCTGCGCGATGAGCGCACGGGGCTGGAGTACAACGGCACGAATCTCAACACGCTGTTCGCGCAACGGACCAATGCCGTGCGGCCGTCGTTCATCCGCATGCTCACGGACATCCTGCGCTTCAACAAGGAAGCGCGCGCGCTGCTTGCGGGCACGGACGATACCCAGACGCTCGCGGAATACCTGGACGCGAACCGCTACTCGCGCGCCTTTCGCGAGCAGTACATCGTGCCCATGGGCAAGGCCATCTGGTCGGCCACCGAGCAGGGCATGCTGCGCTTTCCCGCGCGCTTCTTCGCCGAGTTCTTCGACAAGCATGGCTTCCTCAACGTGGACAACCGTCCCGTGTGGCAGGCGGTCACGGGTGGATCGCGCGAATACATGCGCCGCCTGATGGCGCCGTTCCAGCAGCGCATCCGCCTCAACACCGCGGTGACCGGCATCCGCCGGGACGCCGCCGGTGTCACGCTCCGCACCGGCGCGGAAGAGCATCGCTTCGACCAGGTGTTCATCGCCTGTCACAGCGACCAGGCGCTGGCGCTGCTGAAAGATCCGACTCCCGCGGAGCGCGAGGTGCTGGGCGCGTTTCCCTACCAGCGCAACGACGTCACACTGCACACCGACGAACGCCTGCTGCCGCGCAAGCCGCTGGCGCGCGCCGCCTGGAATTACCACTTGCTGGACGACCGCCGTGCGGGCGCGCGCGAGCTCGCGGCGCTGACCTACGACATGAACGTGCTGCAGTCGCTGGAGGCGCCGGTGCGCTTCCTGGTCACGCTGAACCGCGACGTGGACATCGATCCCGCCAAGGTCATCCAGAAACTCAACTACCACCATCCGGTATACACGCCGGCCGGCGTGGCCGCGCAGAAGCGCCGCGCGGAAGTCAGCGGCGTGAACCACACGTTCTACTGCGGCGCCTACTGGCGCTATGGCTTCCACGAAGACGGTGTGGTCAGCGCGGAATGGGCACTGCAGGAATTCGACGCATCCACCCGCGTGGCCCGCGCCGTATAGCCCCGCATGAAGAGCGCCTTGTACACAGGATGGGTCCAGCACCGCAGGTTCGGTCCGGCGCGCAACGCCTTCCGCTACCCGGTGTTCATGAGCTGGATCGACCTGGCCGAACTGCCGCGGGCCTTCGACGGCCGCTGGTTCTGGTCGGCGCGCCGGCCGGCGCTGGCGCGTTTCCGGCGCGAGGATTATCTGGGCGATCCGGCCATCCCGCTGGAGACCGCCGTGCGCGATCGCGTGCAGCAGCACACGGGTCATCGCCCGCGCGGGCCCATCCGCCTGCTCACGCAACTGCGCTTCTTCGGCTACAGCTTCAACCCGGTGAGCTTCTACTACGTATACGACGAACACGATGAACAGGTGGAGACCATCGTCGCCGAGATCACCAACACGCCCTGGAAGGAGCGGCATGCGTACGTGCTGCCCATCGGCGAGGCGCATCGCCGCTCGGGCCGCGCCTTCCGGTTCAGCTTCGACAAGCAATTTCACGTCTCGCCCTTCATGCCCATGGAGCAACGCTACGACTGGTGCTTTGGCGCACCCGGCGCCGGCCTGCACGTGCACATGGAGAACTTCTCGCTGGACGCCCGCCAGGAGCAGCGCCCCCTGTTCGACGCCACGCTGAACCTGCGCCGCCAGGAAATGACCGCCGGCGCCATGGCGCGCGCGCTGCTGCGATTCCCGTTGAGCACCCTGCGCGTGGTGGCGCTGATCCACTGGCAGGCGCTGAAACTCCTGCTGAAGCGCGTGCCCGTCCACACGCATCCCGACAAACGCGGCCACTCACAACAGACCCAGACATGAACACGCAATCATCGCCCCTGCTGGATAGCCTGGATCTTGCCGCCCCGCGCGACACCTTCCTCACGCGCCTGGCGCGCCGGCTGCTGCTGTCGCAGCTCCGGAATTTCTCGCGCGGCGAGCTGCGGGTGATCGAACCCGATGGCAGCCAACACCTGTTCGGCCAGCGGCAGCCGGACTTCGACGTGGGTTGCACGCTGCGCTTCCTGCATCCCCAGTCCTTCGCCGACGCGGCCTTCGGCGGCACCGTGGGCGCGGGCGAGGCCTACATCCGCGGCCTGTGGAGCTGCGACGATCTCACCGCGCTGGTGCGCATCTTCGTGGCCAACCGCGAGCAGATGAACCAGATGGACAGCCGCTGGTCGCTGGTGAGCCGTCCGCTGCTCAAGCTGTTCCACTGGGCGAACCGCAACAGCAAGGCCGGCAGCGCGCGCAACATCGCTGCGCACTACGACCTGGGCAACGAGCTCTACCAGCTCATGCTCGACGAGACCATGGCCTATTCCTGCGCCATCTTCCCGCGCCCCAATGCCTCGCTGGCGGTGGCGTCCACGGCAAAGTTCGAAGCGGTGTGCCGCAAGCTGCAGATCCAGTCCACGGACCATGTGCTGGAGATCGGCACGGGCTGGGGTGGCTTCGCCATTCACGCCGTCGAGCGCTATGGCTGCCGCGTCACCACCACCACCATCTCGAAGGAACAGCACGACTTCGCCGTGCGCAAGATCGCGGAGCTGGGCCTTTCGGATCGCATCACGGTGCTGCTCAAGGACTACCGGGATCTCGACGGCCAGTTCGACAAGCTGGTGTCCATCGAGATGATCGAAGCCGTGGGCGCGCGCTTCCTCGACGGGTATTTCGAGCAATGCTCGCGGCTGCTCAAGCCGGAGGGCGCCATGCTGCTGCAGGCCATCACGCTGCAGGACCAGCACTACCGCCAGGCGCTGAAGTCGGTGGATTTCATCCAGCGCTACGTGTTCCCCGGCAGCTTCATCCCCTCGGTGGAGGCGATGTCGAGCTCGCTATGCCGCGCCAGCGATCTCAAGATCTTTCATCTGGAAGACATCGGCCCGCACTACGCTCGCACGCTGCGCCTCTGGCGCGAGCGCTTCTTCCGCAACATCGGCCGGGTGCGCGAGCTGGGGTTCAACGACTCCTTCATCCGGCTCTGGGAGTACTACCTCTGCTACTGCGAGGGCGGGTTCCTGGAACGCCAGCTGGGCACGGTGCAGATGCTGCTCACCAAGCCGCAGTGCCGCCGCGAGTCCCTGTCGTTCGGGAGCAATTCCATCGGCGCCTGAGGGCTGGGTATCATGCCGCGGCGCAATCCGCGCGCAGGATCCCCGGCTTCATGCGAACCCTCCTCACTATCGCCGCGCTGCTCGCCGCCGCGCCGACCCTGGCCGCCGACCTGGGCGAGCGTGAAGCCCGGGCCATGACCCTGATCGTGGATTTCTGCGGCGCCATCACCGGCGACGAAGCGGCGGATGCCACCGAACTGGCCCGGCGCATCCCCGGGCTGATCGTGGGAGCGCCTTTGAAGATCGCCGACCACGATCCGGCGGAACGCGAAGCGCTCATGGAGCTGTTCAAGGTGGCGACCGACGAACTGGTGCTGCACGTGGGTTTCGATACGGATCCCAACGCGCGCGTCGGCCGCTCCAACCCCAGCGCCACGCTCTCGCCGGACAAGGACACCTGCGTGGTGGTCACCTCGCCCTACTCGCCCGCGCTGACCGAGGCGGTCACGAAACGCCTCGAAGCCCCCGGTACGGCCTGGAAGCGCGAAGACCCGGCGGTCCCGCCGGGCTCGCTCACCTGGCGCCGGCCCACGCCGCTGGGAGAAACCGTGTTCCTGCTGCTCTCCAATGCGCCAGACAGCAGCATCACCGTCACGGCCGTCGAACAGCGTCCCGTGTCCACGCCGGAACAGATCCTCGGCACGACGCGCGCGGCGCTGGAGCCTTGCCTCTCCGGCGTGATGGCCGGCAAGGCGCCGGACTTCGCGCTGCTCGGCAGCCACTTCGTCGAGATGAATCGCGAGACCCAGGATATCGCCACGGCCGTGAACTTCCGGTCGACCGCGGCCGGTCCACGCTCCTTCCTGCGTCTGGTGTACTTCCAGGGCGGCGTGCTGTGCCGCTTCATGACGGCGGACGTGCACCAACCCGTGGAGCAGGTGCGCAGCGCCGTCATGCAGTACATCCGGGGCTTGCCCGGCGTGCAGGAGATCGCGGTCAAGGCCAAGGGAGACCAGCCGGCGGGCGTGCTCTGGCGCGTGAAGCGCAAGGGACAGCGGCATGCCGCGGACATCAAGGTCTCGCTGCACCAGGACGACATCGTGGTCGTGGACGTTTCGCGCAAGGGATCCTGAATGAACGACGCCCTGCTCATCTCTGGCCTGGCCGACGCCGCGGGCGCCGACGCACTGATCACCGACCCGGCGCGCACCGCGCCCATGCTGCGCGATCATCGCGCGCAGTATCGCGGGCACGCGCTGGCCGTGGTCGCGCCGCCGGACGTGGCCGCGGTGGCGCGCGTGCTCGAGTACTGCAACCAGCATCACATCGGCGTGGTGCCCCAGGGTGGCAATACCAGTTACTGCGGCGGCGCCACGCCGGATGCCTCCAGCAGCCAAGTGCTGCTGTCGCTGGCGCGCCTGAACCAGGTCCGCGCCATCGATCCGGCTAACTACACCGTGATCGCCGAAGCCGGCTGCATCCTGGCGGACCTCCAGAAGGCCGCCGCCGCGGCGGACCGCTACCTGCCGCTGAGCCTGGGCAGCGAAGGCAGCTGCATGCTGGGCGGCAACCTCTCCACCAATGCCGGCGGGCTCAACGTGATCCGCTACGGCATGGCGCGCGAGCTGGTACTCGGACTGGAAGTGGTGCTGCCCGACGGCCGCGTGCTGGAGACGCTCACCGGGCTGCGCAAGGACAACACCGGGTACGACATCAAGTCATTGTTCCTCGGCGCCGAGGGCACACTGGGCGTGATCACCGCCGCCTGCCTCAAGCTGTACCCATCACCGCGCACGCACGCCACGGCCTTCGTCGCGGTGAAGGATCCCGCCGCGGCCGTGTCGCTGCTGGGCGCGTTGCGTGACGCCAGCGGCGACAACGTCACCTCGTTCGAACTGATCCCGCGCATCGGCGTGGAGCTCACGCTCAGGCACATTCCCGGCGTCACGGACCCGCTGTCCGCGCCGTCCGCATGGTACGTGCTCTGCGAACTCTCTTCGGCGCGCCGCAACGACACGCTGGGCACGCTGCTGCAGGACTCGCTCGAGCAGGCGCTGCAGGCGGGCTGGATCAGCGATGCGGCCGTCGCGCAGAACGAGCGCGAGCGTGAAGCCTTCTGGCGCCTGCGCGAATCCGTCCCCGAGGCGCAGCGCAAGGATGGCGCCAGCCTCAAGCACGACATCTCCGTGCCCGTCTCGCAGGTGCCGCGGTTCATCGAAGAAGCCGGCAGCTGGATCGAACGCCACGTGCCGCAGGGCTTTCTCATCGCCTACGGACACCTGGGCGATGGCAACCTGCACTTCAACGTGAACCAGCGCGCGGGCACGCAGCTGGCGCAGCTGCAGGCCGTGGAACCCAAGCTGCGGCGCGCGGTGCACGACCTGGTGCGCAACTTCGGCGGCAGCTTCTCGGCCGAGCATGGCATCGGCCAGTTGAAGGTGTTCGAGCTGGAGCGCTACGCGCAACCGGCCGAGCTGGATCTCATGCGCCGCGTGAAGCAGGCCTTCGATCCCAACGGCATCATGAATCCCGGCAAGGTATTGCGGCGCTGACGCGCCGCGCTCACAGCGCGGTGACTTCGATGAGCTGCACCACCGTGCCATCCGGCGCGCGGATGGCCAACGTCTTGTACGTGCCGAGATACGACGTGGTGATGGAGACCGGGTTGTAGATCACCGGGATGCCGCTCTCGCGCAGCCGCTTCGCGGCGGCGAGGATATCCGGTACCTGGTAGGTCCAGACCAGGATGCGCACGTTCGCTGGCTGCGCGGTCTTCAGGGGCCAGACCGGGATGTCCGTGCCAAGCACATTGCGGAAAAACGCCTTGTCCACCGCCGGTTCCGAGGAGCGGCCCTTGGCCGCCAGCGGCATCTGCAGCAACCGGATGTCCGTGCCGCCAGGCGGTGCCTTGAAGTGCCGCACCTGGGAAGCCACGGGCTCCGCCACGCCCCAGATGGACGCCTCGACCGCGTCCGCCTGTTGATAGTTAGGCGCGAGCTTCGCCTCCGTCCGGCCTGAGTTCACCACCTCGACCGCGATGGCGTCCGTGTCCGACACCAGGTTGACGGCGTACAGCTTCGCCTGCACCAGGGGCGGATCCTTCAGGTGGGCATAGGGGTTGTCGGCGGCCGACTCGGAAGAGCCGCAGCCCGCCAGCGCCAGAACCAGCGAAAGTCCCCACCAGGCTCGACAGAAATTTCGTGTGCGCATGATAGATTGAGTATATGGCGGATCGGGTGGAATGCGTGGTCATCGGCGCCGGCGTGGTCGGGCTCGCCACGGCGCGCGCGCTGGCATTGGCCGGCCGCGAAGTGCTGCTGCTGGAGGCGGAGAGCCATCCCGGCACCATCACCTCGGCGCGCAACAGCGGCGTCATCCACGCCGGGCTCTACTACACCCCCGGCAGTTTCAAGGCGCGCTTCTGCGTGGCCGGCAACCGCGCGCTCTACCAGTACTGCAACGAGCGCGGCGTCGAGCATCACAACTGCGGCAAGCTCATCATCGCCAACGGCGAGGAAGAGGAGCAGGTGCTGCTGCACCTGCTGGAGCGCGCGCACAAGAACGACGTTGACGGCGTGCGGCTGATCTCCGGCACCGAGGCCCACAAGCTCGAGCCCGAAGTGCGCAGCACCGCCGCCCTCTTCTGCCCCACCAGCGGCATCGTCGATCAGCACCCGTACATGCTGGCCCTGCAGGGCGACATGGAGAACGCCGGCGGTACGCTGGTGGTGAACTGCGTGGTCGAGAGCCTCCTGCGGCTGAAGGACGGCTGGCTGGTGAAGACCGGCGGCGAAGCCGCCACGGAACTCGAAGCCCGCTTCGTGGTGAACAGCGCCGGGCTCGGCGCCGTGGATCTGCTCAAGCGCATCGAGACCTACCCCACGGAGCGCATCCCGAAGATGCACCTTGGCCGCGGCAACTATTTCACGGTGACCGAGCGCTCGCCCTTCAAGCACCTCATCTATCCCGTGCCCCACGCGGCCGGCCTGGGCATTCACGCCACGCTGGACCTGGGCAAGCGCGTGCGCTTCGGTCCGGACGTGGAGTGGATAGACCGCATCGACTACTCGGTGAATGCCTCGCGCGCGCCGATGTTCTACGAGGCCATCCGCCGCTACTGGCCGCGTCTCGCCGATGGCGCGCTCACGCCGGACTACACCGGCATCCGCCCCAAGCTGCACGGGCCCGGTGAACCGCAGCCGGATTTCCGCATCGAGTCGGTGGCGGACCACGGCCTGCCCGGGCTCGTGAACCTGCTCGGCATCGAAAGCCCCGGATTGACGTCTTCCATGGCAATCGGTGACTACGCCGCGTCTTTCGCCTAAATTCGCGCGCATGCATTCGAAACTGCTCGCGGTGGCCACAGCCGCACTCCTGCTCGCTGCCTGCAGCAAGTCCGAACCTCCCGCCCCGCCGCCGGCCGCCGACGCGGCTAGCGCCGCGGCAGACAAGGGCACGCCAGCCGAAGGCACTCCGAAGATCGCCATCGCACCGGATGGCATCCACGTGCAGTACCACGTCTGGGGCACGGCGGAGCCGGCGCTGGTGTTCATCCACGGCTGGTCCTGCGACTCGAATTACTGGCGCGAGCAGGTGCAGGCCTTCAAGGGCAAGTACACCGTGGTCACCGTGGATCTCGCCGGTCACGGTGGCACCGACGCCAATCGCAGCGACTGGAGCATGGCGAACTTCGGCCGCGACGTGGCCACGGCCGTGGGCACCGTGCCCAACCGGCAGATCATCCTGGTGGGCCACTCCATGGGTGGGCCCGTGGCCCTCGAAGCCGCACGGCTGCTCAAGGATCGCGTGGTGGGCATCATCGGCGTCGAGACCTTCAAGGCCATCGGCGCGCCGGTTCCGACCAGCGCGCAGGTGGACGCCGCCGTGAAACCCTTCGAAGCGAATTTCATCGGCCACACGCGCGACATCGTCGCCAAATATTTCTTCTCGCCCACGGGCAACCAGCAGCTGGCGCAGAAGATCGCCTACGACATGGCGCTGTCGCCGCCACAGGTGGCGATTCCTTCCATGCGCGCCGTGCTCGGCTACGACTACACCGCACCGCTGAAAGACATCAACGCGCCCATCGTCGCCATCAACTCGGATCTGGGCGAGCCGATCAACGAGATGCGCATCCGCAAGGTGCTGCCGAAATTCCGCGCCGTGGTGATCCCCGGTGACGGGCACTTCCTGATGATGGAAGACCCGGCCCGCTTCAACCCGGCCCTGGACGCCGAGGTGCAGGCGCTGATCGCCGCGGCGCCCGCGCAGGGTAGCTAGGAACGCGCATGGATCCGCGCGAGCTGAACCGGCTGCGGCTGATCGCGAAGCTCTTCGACCAGGCCTTCGTGATACCCGGTACGCGCTGGCGTTTCGGCATCGACGCGCTGATGGGCCTGGTTCCCGGACTGGGCGACATCGCGGGTGCACTGGTGGCGGTGTACTCGCTGCGCGTGGCGCGCAAGCTCGGTGCGCCGCAGGCCATCCAGGCGCACATGCTGATGAACATCGCGCTGGACGCGCTCATCGGGATGATCCCGGTGCTCGGGGACCTCTTCGACTTCGCCTTCCAGGCGCAGACGCGCAACCTGCTTTTGCTGGAACGCTGGATGGCCTCGCCACAACGCACCGCGCGCCGCAGCCGTGCCGGCGTGACCCTCATCCCGCTGGCCATCGTGCTGGTGTTCGCCACGCTGACGGCGCTGGGGGTGTGGATGCTGTTCATCCTGTTCCACGCCGCTGCGAACCTTTTCTAGGAGCGCTGTTCGCCGGTCTCGCTCACCACCGGCGCGCAATCGACGCCCAGCCAGCCAAGGTCCAGGCCCACCCGCGCAGCGCCCAGCGAGGTCCAGCTCGACCCCACGGTCTCTTCGGCCTTGGGATCCGTGAGTATCAGCACCAGCGACTCGCGGCCTTCGGACAGCGGCCAGTCGCGGCCATGCAGTTCCAGCAGGAACTCGCGGCCATCGGGGGTCCGGAAGCGCACTCGTCCGCCGCGATCGTGCAGGTCCACGCCTTCCAGTGCGCGCCGCTTCTCTTTCGACTTGGGCGGCGCCCAGGTGATGCCGCAGGAGAACAGCCGCGCCTCGTCGAGATCCACGTGCGGGAAGCCGGCGATCTCTTCGGCCAGTTCGCCGTCTTCCACCACGAGCCGCCGCTGGCGATACCAGAAGAGTCCATCGCCGATGACGACGCGATAGTCCAGCCAGCGTGATTCGCCGCGCGCGTCCTCGAGACATTTGCGGCCGCGCGTGCCGCCGCGGAATTGCCCGCCCACGCGCTGCAGGTACAGATCACAGCCGGGCACGGTTTCCACATCGTCGGCGGTGAGCGTGGTGACGGCGGCATTGCCCGCCTTGCGCGTGTATTGCTTCAGGCGCAGCGCGCCATCCGCGGCCGGCACCGGCTCCACGCTCAGCAGCACGCGGCGCCGCGCCTCGAAGGGCTGATCGAAGGGATACTCTTCCAGCAGCAGCACGTGCGTGCCCATCCACGGCACCTGCACGCGGCGCACACTCACCTGGATGCGCTGCTGTTCCACCATGGGCGCCAGCGGGGACTGCACTTCCACGCCCGCGACCAGTTCTTCGGACATGTCGTAGGTGCCGGGCCAGAGCTGGACCAGCGCGTCGCGCGTGGAATCCTGCGGTGTGTCGGCGGCGCGCAGCGGTGTGTCCGCGGCGCGCAGCTGCGCGACGCCGACCCAGACCAGCGAGACGACTAGCGCTGAGGCTGCACGAGACGTATGAGGCCCTCTTGCGCGGTGCTGGCCGCGAGGACGCCGTCGCGCGTGTAGAAACTGCCGCGCGCGAAACCGCGCGCGCCGGAACTCGAGGGGCTGTCCAGCGAATACAGCAGCCAGTCGTCCACTCGCGCATCGCGGTGGAACCAGATGGCGTGATCGATGCTGGCCATGATGAGGTTGCCACGCAGGAAGGACGCGCCATGCGGCATGGTCGAGGTGTCCAGCAACCAGTAGTCGGACACATACGCCAGCAGGCAGCGGTGCAACTGCGGGTCGTCGGGTAGTTTGTCGGTGGCGCGCATCCAGATCTGGCGCACCGGCTCGCTGGCCTTGGGCTCCAGCGGGTTGTAGGGCTGCACCGGCCGGAACTCGAACGGCCGTTCGATCTCCAGCCAGCGCCGCAGTTTCTCGGGCAGCTTGTCGAGTTCCGCCTGCGTGGGCTTGGTCAGCGACTTCAGCTCTTCCGGCGGCGGCACCTTGGGCGCCGCCGCCTGGTACTCGAGTCCGGTCTCCGGCTCCTGGAACGAGGCCGAGCAGATGAAGATCTGCTCGCCGTTCTGCACGGCCACCACGCGCCGCGCGGAGAAGCTGCCGCCATCGCGGCTGCGGTCCACGCTGTAGACGATGGGCTTGGTGAAATCACCGCGCCGCAGGAAGTAGCCATGCAGCGAGTGCACCACGCGATTGGTGTCGATGGTGCCGTGCGCGGCCAGCAAAGCCTGGCCGAGCACCTGCCCACCGAACACCTGGGGGCTGCCCGTGTCGCGGCTCTGGCCACGGAACAGGTTGACCTCCAGGCGCTCAAGCTGGAACTGCTGCAGCAGATCGGTGAGACCCTTGTTCATCCCTCGAGGACTCCAGCTCAGAACTTGAGCACGCCCTTCATGATGGACGAGTGGCCGGGGAAGCTGCAGAAGTAGGTGTACGCGCCACCCTTGGTGAGCTTCGAGACCGGGAACTTGATGGTGTCGGACTGACCACCGCCGATGATCTTGGTGTGCGCGATGACGCGGGCGTCATCCTTCTTCAGGTAGTTGTTGGCGAGGCCCGCGGTGAGGCCATCGGTGGCCACCGGCGCGACATCGGCCGTCTTGCTCAGCACCCAGTTGTGCCCCATGGCCTGCGCGGGCAGCTTGCCGCTGTGCTTGAGCGTGAGCTCGACCTCGGTGCAATCCGGGGCGATCACGATCTCTTTCTTGTCGAATTGCATCTGGTCGGTGCCGGCGATCTCCACCTTGCAGGTCTTGTCGGCGGCGAAGGCGCCGGACGCGGCGACCAGCAGGGAAACGGCGGCGATGGACTGAATGACTTTCATGGGTAACTCCTGACGTCGAAAGTTAGTGCGGCACGCCAAGGCGCTTCTGCATCACCGGACTCGTGGTGGTGTATTGCAGGAACTGTTTCTTGGCCGGGAACAAATGGTGCTGAATGGCGAACGCGGCCAGTGCCGCCTCGTGGAATCCGGACAGGATCAGCTTCTTCTTGCCCGGGTAGGTGTTGATGTCGCCCACGGCGAAGATGCCGGGGACGCTGGTCTGGAATTTCTCGGTGTCGACCTTGAGCGCCTTCTTCTCGAGCTCCATGCCCCACTCGGCGATGGGGCCGAGCTTGGGATGCAGGCCGAAGAACGCGAATACGTGGTCGGCTTCCACGGCGTGCACGGTGCCGTCGCTGCCCTTCACGTGGATGCCCTTGAGCGTCTCGCCCTCGGCGATCACCGAATCCGCGAGGCCTTCGATGTAGCGCACCTGGCCCGAGGCCACCAGCGACTGCATCTTGGCCACCGAGGCCGGGGCGCCGCGGAATTCCGGGCGGCGGTGGATGTGCGTGACCGACGCGGCCTTGCCGGCGAAGTCGATGACCCAGTCCAGCGCGGAATCACCGCCGCCGAAGATGGCGATCTTCTTGCCGTGGTACTGCGCGGCATCGCGCACGCGGTAGTGGATCGACTTGTTCTCGAACACTTCCGCGCCCGGCACGCCGATGCGCCGCGGCTGGAACGAGCCCACGCCGCCGGCGATCACCACCGCGCCCGCGTCGAAGCGCGTGCCCGCGATGGTCTCGACGTCGAAGCGGCCGTCCTCGCGCTTCTTGAGCACGGTGACTTCCTGGCCGAGATGCAGCGGCGCGTTGAACGGCGCGATCTGCTGCATCAGGCGGTCGATGAGTTCCTGCGCGCCACAGGTGGGCAGCGCGGGGATGTCGTAGATCGGCTTGTCCGGATACAGCTCGGTGCACTGGCCGCCGGGCGCGCCCAGCGAATCCACCAGGTGGCAGTTGATGCCCAGCAGCCCGAGCTCGAATACCTGGAACAGTCCGCAGGGACCGGCGCCAATGATCACCACCTCGGTGACGATGGGCGGCTTCGATGCAATCTCCGACAAAATCAGTTCCTTGAAAGGGTTGGGCGGGATTTTAGGGGGCCGAATTGTAACCCAGCCTGAACGCCCACCCCCTCCTGTGGAGCCCCGCACGGGCATATAGTCCGGCTGGCGCCAGGCAACCGCCAAGCAACAGGGAAAACCCACGTGACCAAGCTGAACATCAATGGAAAAACCGTGGAAGTGGACGTCGATCCCGAGACTCCCCTGCTCTGGGCGCTCCGGGATGTCCTGGGCCTGACGGGCACCAAATTCGGCTGCGGCATGGCGCTGTGCGGGGCGTGCACGGTGCACCTGGGCGGCAATGCCGTGCGCTCCTGCCAGATTCCGGTCAGCGCCGTGGGTGACCAGCCAGTGACCACCATCGAAGGCCTGGCCAAAGACCGCAGCCATCCCGTCCAGCAGGCCTGGATGGAGCTCGACGTGCCCCAATGCGGCTACTGCCAGTCCGGCCAGATCATGTCGGCCACGGCGCTGCTGGCGGAGAAACCGCGTCCCTCGGATGCCGACATCGACAACGCCATGTCGGGGAACATCTGCCGTTGCGGCACCTACCAGCGCATCCGGCAGGCGATCCACCGCGCGGCTGAGATCCAGAGCGAGAGCTGAGACTCGCGGCTCGCGTAAACTCCGGCCCTTGCCGCTGGTCGACCGGGCCGGCAGAAACCCTTCGAGGACTCCATGTCGAAAAATGCTGACCTGCACAAGCGCCGCACCGCCGCCATTCCGCGGGGCGTGGGCAACTCCCTGGCCGTGTACGCCGAGCGCGCGCAGAACGCCGAGCTCTGGGACGTGGAAGGCCGCCGCTACGTGGACTTCGCCAGCGGAATCGCCGTGCTCAACACCGGCCACGTGCATCCGCACGTGAAGGCGGCCATGGCCGCGCAGCTCGAGAAGCTGACGCATGGCTGCTTCCAAGTCACGCCCTACGAGAGCTACATCGAGCTCGCCGAGAAGCTGAACAAGCTCGCGCCAGGACCGACGCCGAAGAAAACCATCTTCCTGTCCACCGGCGCCGAGGCCGTGGAAAACGCGATCAAGATCGCTCGCTATGCCACCAAGCGCAGCGCGGTCATCGCCTTCACCGGCGGATTCCACGGCCGCACGCTGGCCTGCATCGCGCTCACCGGCAAGGTGCAGCCCTACAAGGCGGGCTTCGGGCCCATGCTGCCGGAAGTGTTCCATGTGCCCTTCCCCATGGCGTATCACGGCGTGACGCCGGAGCATTCGCTGGCCGCCATCGAGAACCTGTTCAAGGCGGATGTGGATCCGCAGCGCGTGGCCGCGATCATCATCGAGCCCGTGCAGGGCGAAGGCGGCTTCTACATCGCGCCGCCGGAATTCCTGCGCAGCTTGCGCGCGCTCTGCGACAAGCACGGCATCCTGCTCATCGCCGATGAAATCCAGACGGGCTTTGCGCGCACCGGCAAGACCTTCGCCATCGAGCACTCGGGCATCGAGCCGGACCTCATGACCGTGGCCAAGAGCATCGCCGGCGGCGTGCCGCTGTCCGCGGTGATCGGCAAGGCCGAGATCATGGACGCGCCGGTGGTGGGCGGCCTGGGCGGCACCTTCGCGGGCTCGCCGCTGGCCTGCGCCGCGGGACTCGCGGTGCTGGAAGTGCTGGAGAAGGAAAAGCTGAACCAACGCGCGCAGGACCTGGGCGCGAAGCTGGGCGCGAAGCTCAAGCAGATGCAGGCGCGGCTGCCGTGCATCGGCGAGATCCGTCAGCTGGGCATGATGGTGGCCATCGAGCTGGTGAAGAACCGCCGCGCGGATGCGCCGGATGCGGAACTCACCAAGGCCGTGGTGCAGGCCGCCGGCCGCCGCGGCTTGATCCTGCTGAGTTGCGGTTTGTATTCGAACGTCATACGCATCCTCGCACCGCTGACGATTCCGGAAGCGCAGCTGGAAGAAGGCCTGCAGTTGCTGGAGGAGTCGCTGGTGGAAGCGTCGTCGGGCGCGGCCACCGCGGTGGCCTGAATGCCAGGGCCGGAGCGTCGGCTCCGGCCCATGCATCTGTGATGGTCAGTCGACGCGCGGATTCATCGGCGCGAACACGCCGTCCGGGTTGTACTCGTAAAGCCAGGCATGCAACGTCCAGAGCTGGAAGGTCTGGTTGGCGTCCCACTCGTCGGCGCGGCCGATGAAACCCTGCGGTGGCCTCTTCGACAACGCCAGCGGCACGGCGTATTCCACCGCGACGAGCTTGCGCTTGCCGCCGCAGGGATCGTCGGCATACACGAGCAGCTCCGGCTGGGTGGCGTCGAACCGCTCATCCACCAGCTTGTCCTTCATGTAGTGCCAGCCCATGTTGGGCATGAACAGGCCGATGTCCACGTAGCCGGCCTTCACGGCCTCGTCCACGTCCAGGTACTTCGCGGCGGCATGGCGCACCTCGTCCAGCTGCAGCACCGCCCCAGGCGGCGGCCGGTCCTGTCCCTTGCCGGGATCGTGCGGATGGTCGTGCGCGAATGCGGCGGCGCACAGCAACGCCGACACTGCCGCTGCCAGTGAAATCTTCTTCATGGTCCTCTCCTTTGGTTGGTCTTGCTCCCTGATCGGGATGGCAGACTAACTAGCGGGAGGATGGCGGCGAATGACCGGACGTCCGGGCGGATTGATTGTTCGTCCGCGCGCATGACCGCGCGTCCGCCATGCTTGATCGATCGTCCGCGAGGCTCAAGCCGCGGTGCGCCACTTCGAGTCGCGCTCGCGCGCATCCCTGGCGCGGAACGCGACGATACGGCGGATCAACGTCTTGGGCAGCGGCTGGTCGTGAGGGAAGTGGATGGTCGCGCTCGTGGTCTTGAACTTCGCGAGATCCTTCTTGAACGCCTTGATCACCGCGGGCGTGGGGAACAGGCTGATGTGCGCCTTGAAGTGCGCGAACATCACCAGTACGCGCCGGTAGGAATACGCGGGCGATCCCCACTTCAGTGATTCGACGCAGCCTGGGGCGGCGGCACGTACCAGCGTGCGCATGGCGCGCAGACGCGGACGAACCGGCTTGGGGGCGGCGGCGATGTACTCGGCAACTGTGCGAGGCCGTGACATCAGGTGCGTCCCCGTTTCCTGGAGATCGAAGAATGTCCCCGTTACGCCCGGCCGGCGTTGGAATCCGTCGGCGTGTGGAAGTACTCGCTCTCGGACGCCAGCTGCTCGATCAGCCGCTTGAGTTCGGACATGCGACCCTCGGCGGTGCTGATGGGCATGCAGTCCTGGCAGCGGGAATCGCCGCAGGGCTGACGCGAGTACAGCCAGTACTGGATGGCGCCGGCGAGAAGTCCATCGGCGATGTCCCAGAGATCCGCGTCCTTGTCCTTGTCCGCCATCTTGTTGGCGAGATCCACGGTCTTGGAGAAGGCGGCGTCGAAGGTGTCGGCGATCGGTTCCATGGGCGTGAGTATAGGCATGGCCGCCAAGGGGCGAAATGCCGATTTGCCTCATGAAGCGCCGCGAAAACAGCCTATGTTCAACGTGGCGTCACTCCAGGCGCATGGAGTGCAGCCGCAGCCGCCGTGAACCCGCGTTCTCGCTGCGCAACAGCGTGATGTCCGATACCTGGCCGAGATCGATGAGACGGTTTCGAGGTCCCTTGCGGATGTCCTCGAGGCTGATCGCGAGCGTGCGGCGTTCGTGCGCGGCGATCACGAAGCGGCGGTTGAAGCGATCGTTGTACTGACGGTTGTGCCGGAAGTCGTGCACGCGCACGCCCAGGTTCAGCGGCTCGTCCGCGGGATTTTCCACGTCGAGCAACAGGGTCTTGTAGGCGCGCCAGTCCGCCACCGGCTCGTGGAATGACAGACCGGGGAATTCGTCGGCGTAGAACTCCACTTCCATGACGTCGTCGACGATGTCGCGCCTGACGCCCAGACTCATGGTCCAGAACAACTCGGTGCGTGAATGGAAATCCGCCAGCACCGGGAACTGGCCATTCCGGTGCAGGTACGCCCGCGTCATGTTGACGATGGGAACCAGGTAGATGGAAAGGCAGATCAACACCACGCCCAGCGCCACGGACCGATGCCAGCGCTTGAGCGCGGTGCGGCCTTCGAACATGGCGTAGACCGCGAGCGCGGCGACGGTCCCGAGCACATCCGCGCCCACGTCTTCCCAGCTCGCATCACGCGCCAGCGGCCGCTGGATCACTTCGGTGAGCAACCCGGCCCCGGCGCCCGCCAGGAGCGAATACAGGTACAGCCTGAAGTTGCCGATGCGCGGATCGCCGCGCAACACGAACATCACGCCGAGAGTCACGAGGAAGAACAGGGGTGTATGCCCGGCGTTCTCCACCGTTCGACCCGCGTAGGTCGGCGGGATCGGCAGGTGCACGAACAGCAGGATGCCTGCGAGGACGAGCAGCGCGATCAGGAGCAGTAGTCGGCGGGGGCGGGTCACGGCGAGGCCAGTATACTGGCCGCATGAACATCCGCCTGTCAGCCATCGAAGCCCGCATCATCGGTTCGCTCATCGAGAAGCAGATCACCACGCCGGATCAATATCCGCTGTCACTGAACGCGCTGGTGAACGCCTGCAACCAGAAGAGCAACCGCGAGCCCTTCATGCACCTGGAAGAGACCGCCGTGAAGGAAGCGGTGAACTGGCTGTCACGCCGTCACCTGCTGGTGGAGAAATCCGGATTCGGGTCGCGCGTGCCGAAGTTCCAGCAGATCTTCTGCAACACCGAGTTCGGCAGCCTGAAGTTCACGCCGCAGGAAACCGGCATCATCTGCGAGCTGCTGCTGCGCGGGCCGCAGACGCCGGGTGAACTGCGCGCGCGCGTGCCGCGCCTGGCTCCACTGCCGGATGGCAGCGTCATCGAGACCCTGCTCCAGGCACTGGCGAATCGGCCGGAAGGCCCACTGGTGCAGCAGCTGCCGCGCGAAGCCGGCCGCCGCGACTCGCGCTGGGCGCAGCTGTTCGAGGAACTTCCCGAGGTAACGGCGGCGACGGA
>JADMIO011000800.1_pt1 | contig 22906 bp, 16 predicted proteins | sample 8958161 | NCBI WGS metagenome assembly JADMIO01 (sample SAMN16585339, study PRJNA669376) | soil metagenome | isolation source: Crop rotation soil | place: USA: Cullars Rotation, Alabama | collected 2011 | reverse complement strand
TTGGTCCCGCCGATGTCAATGCCCAGTACGAATCGCACGATAGCTCTCCACGCCCGAGACCGCCGCCACGGCCGCGGCGACCCGTTCGACCGAAAGTTCCCGCATGCACCGGTGGTGCCCCAACGGACAGCGCGCCGGCCCGTGACGCGAGCAGGGACGGCAGGCGAGCGACTGGTGCTCCACCACGGCATCGCGGGCGCCTCTGGGGCCGAAGCCGAAGGCCGGCACCGTCGGGCCGAACACCGCGACGACGGGCGTGCCGACCGCGGTGGCCAGATGGAGCGGCGCGGAGTCGTTGGTGACTAGCACCGCCGCCCGCCCGATCAGCGCGGCCGACGCGCGAAGCGGGTGCGTTCCGGCGGCGCTGTGCGCCCGGCCGGGCGCCGCCGCCACCACGGCATCGGCGAGCGGGGCATCCTCCAACCCGCCGACCACTACGATGGGCCTGTCGAGGGCGGCCGCCAGCTCGGCGTAGCCCGGCCACCGCTTGGTGCCCCAGATCGAGCCCGGCGCGAGCGCGACGAAGCCGCCTTTCAGGCCGCGCTCCTCGAGCCATGCGTCGGCCGCGACGCGATCCTCGGGTGTGAGGCCGATGACGACCGGCGGTGTTTCGTGTCGGGCCGCGTCGCCGGCGAGCGCGAGGAGACGCTCGACTTCGTGTCCCTGTTTGGCCCGTGGCACCCGCCGGGTGTAGGTGACGGCCGCGGCACTGTCGGCGAAGCCGGTTCGCTCCCGGATCCCCGCGAGGAGCGCGAGGGCCGCCGATCGCCACGAGCGGTGCGGCAGGTACGCCCGGGCATAGCGCTGCGAGCGCAGCCGCCGTCCCAGCCGCCACAACCCCGCGAGCCCGCGGTCGGCGCCCCGCTTGTCGTAGCGGATGACCTCAGCGACCGCCGGGTGCGTCTCGATCAACGGCGCCGCGGCCGGCGTCGTCACGACGGCCACCGGCCCATGCCGCTCGGCCAGCGCCGCGAGCAGCGGGGTCGTGAGCACGACGTCGCCCAGGAAGGCGGTCTGGATGACGACAGTCGTGGGTCGTGAGATTAGTCGTGAGTCGTGAGTCGTGAGCCTGTTCCCGGACATGCGCCTGCCTCCGCTTCCATGACTCACGACCCACGACGACTCACGACTCACGACTCACGACTATTCCACCTGCAACACCGCCAGAAACGCCTCCTGGGGGATCTCGACGGCGCCGATCTGCTTCATCCGCTTCTTCCCCTCCTTCTGCTTCTCGAGGAGCTTCCGCTTCCGGGTGATGTCGCCGCCGTAGCACTTGGCCAGCACGTCCTTCCGGAACGCCGAGATCGTCTCGCGGGCGATGATCTTGTTGCCGATCGCCGCTTGGATGGCCACCTGGTACAGCTGGCGCGGAATCAGCTCCTTGAGCTTCTCGGCCACCTTCCGGCCGTACTCCTGCGCCTTGTCGCGGTGGATGATCACGCTGAACGCGTCGATCGGATCGCCGTTGATGAGCATGTCGAGCTTGACCAGGTCGGACTCGCGGTAGCCCGCCATCTCGTAGTCCAGCGAGGCATACCCCCGCGAGAGGGACTTGAGCTTGTCGTAGAAGTCCAGCACGATCTCGCCCAACGGGAACTCGAAGTCGAACTCCACGCGCGTGGGGTCGATGTAGTGCATGCCGTTGTACGCCCCACGCCGCTCCTGCCCCAGCTTCATGATGCCGCCGATGTACTCGGCGGGCGCCATGATGCGAGCCTTCACGTACGGCTCGTCGATGCGGTCGATCTCGGCGGGGTCGGGGAGGTTGCTCGGGTTCTCCAGCAGCACCATGTCCCCGTCGGTGCGGTACACGTGGTATTCCACGGTGGGAACGGTGGTGATGAGGCTCAGGTTGAACTCGCGCTCCAGCCGCTCCTGCACGATCTCCATGTGGAGGAGGCCGAGGAACCCGCAGCGGAAGCCGAACCCGAGGGCGGTAGACGACTCGGGCTCGTAGTGGAGGCTCGCGTCGTTCAGGACCAGCTTCTCGAGCGCGTCGCGGAGGCCTTCGTACTGGTCGGAATCGGTCGGGTAGATCCCCGCGAAGACCATGGACTTCACGTCGCGGTAGCCGGGGAGCAGCTCGGTCGCGCGGTCGTTGGCGTCGAGTACCGTGTCGCCCACGCGGGCGTCGCGGACCCCGCGCAGGCTGGCGACGATGTAGCCGACCTCGCCGGCCTCGAGCGCGGGCGCGGGATGCTGTCCGAGCTGGAGGTAGCCGACCTCGTCCACGTGGTAGATATCGTCGGGGTGGGAGCCGAAGGCGATCTCCATCCCCTCCCGCACCGTGCCGTCCACCACGCGGATGCTGGGAACGGCGCCCCGATAGCGATCGTAGTACGAGTCGAAGATGAGGGCGCGGAGCGGCGCCTCCTCCCGCCCCCGCGGGGGTGGTACCCGCGCGACGATCGCTTCCAGCAGCGCCGGCACCCCGGTCCCCTCCTTCGCCGAGACCGCTAGAATCTCGGCGCGCTTGGCGCCGATCAGGTCCATGATCTCCTGCGCCCGGCGCTCCGGCTCCGCCCCGGGCAGGTCGATCTTGTTCAACACCGGAATGATCTCGAGGCCCGCGTCCATCGCCAGAAACAAGTTGCTCAGCGTCTGGGCCTGCACGCCTTGCGAGGCGTCCACCACGAGGATGGCGCCCTCGCACGCGGCGAGTGAGCGCGAGACCTCGTAGGTGAAGTCCACGTGCCCTGGGGTATCGATCAGATTGAGCTCGTAGGTCACCCCGTCCTTGGCCGGGTAGCTCATGCGGACGGCGTTGAGCTTGATCGTAATGCCGCGCTCCCGCTCCAGATCCATCGTGTCCAGCAGCTGCTCGCGCATCTGACGCTTCTCGACCGCGCCGGTGGCCTCGATGAGGCGGTCCGCCAGCGTGGACTTTCCGTGGTCGATGTGCGCGACGATGCAGAAGTTGCGGATGCGGGACTGAGACATGGCGGGAATATAAGGGAGGAGGGGGAGAGGGTTGAGAGAGGACGACGAGGAAGAGCACCTGGGGCTGATGGTGCCTCCAACCGCGCAATGGACATCGACCCAGGACTGGCGCGGGGTGTTACTGTTCCTCCGTGACCGAGACCCCCGCCACCGCGCCGTCCTCGCCGTCCTCGCCGTCTTCGTCTTCGTCTTCGCCGTCCGCTCCGTCGCTCGCCGACGCCGGCATGCTCCTGGTCTGCGTGATCTGGGGGCTCAACTTCAGCGTGACCAAGCTCGCGATTCTGCAGATTCCGGCGCTGCCGTTCACCGCGATCCGCTTCGCACTCGCGAGCGTGCTCCTCTGGGCCGTGCTGCGGTGGACCGAAGGGCCCCTCGCGCTGCCTACGCGCGAGCTTCGCCGGCTCACGCTCCTCGGCGTGGTCGGCAACACCATGTATCAGCTCGTGTTCGTCCTCGGGCTGATCTACACCAGTGCCACCAACAGCTCGCTCATCCTCGCGACGGTGCCGACAGTGGTCGCCGTCATGGCCGGCCTCCTGGGCTTCGAGCGCATCACTTCGAGAATGTGGCTCGGCATCGCCATGGGCACGGCGGGCGTGGTGCTGGTGATCGCCACGGGACGAGTCCGGTTCTCGAGCGGCACCCTCACGGGTGACCTGCTCACCGTCGCCGCGGTGCTTTGCTGGGCCGGCTATACGGTGGGCCTTCGGTCGGTGCCATCGAATCTGACGCCGCTCAGGGTCACGACCGTCACGACGATCGCCGGGCTGCCCGGCCTGGTGCTCCTGGGCCTGCCCGGACTGCTTCGGCTCGAGTGGGCCGCCGTTCCCGCGAGCGCCTGGTGGGCGCTCGGCTATGCCACGGTGTTCTCGCTGGTCGTCGCCTACCTGCTCTGGAACCGGAGCGTGCAGGTGGTGGGAGGCACTCGGACGGCGATCTACATGTGTCTCACCCCGCTCATCGCGGTCGCGGGCGCCTGGGTGATGCTCGGCGAGCGCCCCAGGCCGCTGCAGGCCGTCGGCGCGGTGCTGATCATAGCGGGGGTGCTGCTGACGAGGTGGGAAGGGAAGCGGGCCTAGTCGCTCGGACTCACCCCGCTCCCGCGCCCTCCAGCTCCTCCAGGCGGCTCACCGCTCGCCGCAGGTGCGGGATCACGATGCTCCCGCCGACCACCAGCCATACCATCGCCGGCCGAGCTCACGGACGCATCGGATCGTCCACGATGGTGTGATAACTCTCGGGGACCCACCGCGGCCGGTCCGCGGCGTCGCCCACCTCCTGGCCCAGGTAGTAGACCAGACGGAGAATGCGGGCCTCCTTCTCGCTGTCGATCTTGTCGGGCGAGTCCGTCACGGCGTGGTAGTCCTGGTGCACGCCGTTGAAGAAGAACAGGATGGGGACGCCCTTCCGCGCGAAGTTGTAGTGATCGGACCGGAAGTAGAACCGCTCCTCCGGCCAGGGATCGTCGATGGTGGTGATGTTCAGCTCCGGATGCGCGCGAGTAACCCGCGCGAGCGTGACGCCCAGATCGGAGTGCTCTCGTCCGATCGCCACGATGGTATCGCGCCAGTTCCGTCCGATCATGTCGATGTTGAGGTCCGCGACGATCCGGTCGATCGGCACCGGTGGGTGCTCGGTGAAATAGCGGCTGCCCCACAGGCCCTTTTCCTCGCCGCTCACGGTGAGAAAGATGACGGACCGCTTGGGCCGCGCGCCCGGCCGGCTGAAGGCCTCCGCCAGCTCGATGACACCGGTCGTTCCCGAGGCGTCGTCGTCGGCGCCGTTGTTGATACTGTCCGCGCCCGCGCGACCCGGGGTCACGCCGATGTGGTCCATGTGTGCCGAAAAGACCAGATACTCACGCTTGAGCTCCGAATCGCTGCCCTCGAGAATGCCGACCGTATTTGGCGCGGTCAGCGACCGCAGCACGGAGTCGGAGAGCTGCAATCGCATTCGCAGGTCGGGCAGCTCGCGAAACACGGGTTTCGACTGAGCCCGGACGGCGCGCGGGTCCACGTGCGCGGCGCCGAGCACCCGGGAGACGGTGGCCTCGCTCACCTCGACGAACGGTGGGCTGAGCAGCTTGAGGTCCACGGCCGTTCGCGCCGGGCCTGACCGGGGAATGCGCTGGGCGAAGGTCTCGGAGTCGACGTCCACCACCACGACGACGGCCTTGGGTGCGGCCAGGCGAAGCGCCCGCGACACCTGGGACGAGTACGGGGTCGGCGGGCCGCGCTTGTCGGACAGGTAGACCACCAGCTTGTCGCGGAGCGGCATGCCGGCCACGTCGTCCGGAGTGAGCGCGCCGCCCACCAGCACGGCGGGGCCGGTCAGCGGAACGCCGGAGACCGCACCCTGCATGTAGCGCGCGCTCCGGTCGAAGCGTGCGGTGGCTTCCATTCCGCCGGCCGCCAGCACCAGCCGCGAGGACGCGACGTCAAGCTTGCGCTGGGAGATGACGTACCGTTGGAGCCAGCCTCCGTGATCACCCCCCGGCTTCAGCCCGAAACGGCGGAACTGTTCGGCGACGTACCGCGCCGTGAGCTCCAGCCCCCGGCTCGGCGTGTCCCGGCCGAGCATCGAGTCGTCCGCGATGATGCCGATCCGCCGGGCAACGTCGCCGGCCGTTATCGTCGCGGCCGCGCGGGCCGCGGGCCCTGACGACGAGGTTTGTGCGTACAGGCGGTTGGCCGCGAGGACGAGGCCAAGGAGAAGGAAACAGCGCATGTCGAATCGGTCCTGAGATGAAGAGCGAACCAGACGTGGGCGGAGTATAGCGAGGTCGGCCGGCTCAGGGGCGGCGCCGGCGAAGCTCAGGCTCGCCGGTGCTCTGCGGGGGCTGCTGGGGATGCGCTCGCGGCTCGACGGCGCGCCGGCCGCTCTCGCCGCGCTCGACGGCGCGCCGGCCACTCTCGTCGCGCTCGACCGCGCGCCGGCCGCCCTCGTCGCGCTCGACGGCGCGTGGGCCGTCCTCGTCGCGCTCGACGGCGCGCGGGCCGCTATCGTCGCGCACCGATTCGCGGGTGCCGCGCCGGAGCTCGGAGTATCCCGGCGCCGGGACGCTCCCGCGCCCGCCCACGTCCTGGCTGCTCCGCCCCGGCTCGTCCTCAGTGAACGGCCGGCGGGCGGGCTCCAGCCGGGTCACGCTCGGGAGGCTCGGGTCGGCGTCGCGGAAGAGATAGCGCGGGCCGGGATGGGCCGGCCTGGCCGTCACCACGTTCCGCCCGCCGTACCTGTACGGGTAGTACCGGGGATCGTCGCGGATCACCACCCGGTAGCGCGTGCACGAGGCGCTGTAGGGATTCCACTCGCGGTAGCTCGCATACGCGTGGCAGTCGTAGCAGACGAACCGCGGGTACGCGTAGTGTCGATCCACGTAGTACGGAGCGATGTCGTAGTCGTAATCGCCCCCCGGGGCCAGGCGCTCGGCCAGATCGGTCAGACTCACGTAGGGATCACCCTGGATGCGGCCGCCGTCCATGAGACGGTAGTCCCAGTCGTCCCCGCGGGTGATATCGCGGAAATCGAGCGGCTCGGCGGCCGCCACGGCGAAGAGGTAGCCTACGCCGGGATCGTCGTCGACCTCGAACGAGCGCCCGCCGCGAACGCCCGCGACCTCGAATTCGCGGCGCTCGCGCACGTAGGTATCGGTCCAGGGCTCGCGCGGCAGGAGCGCGTGGATTCGGCCGTCGGTATCCACCCGGAAGACGGCCACGTAGGATGGCTCCTCGACGCGGATGTGCACCCGCGCGTCCTGCCCATGCACGTAAGGCTCGTCGCGATCGATCCAGAGCGCGATCCGCCCGCCTCCGGGCGCGGCAGCGACCGATGGCGCGGCGGGCATGACGTAAGTTGTGGGACGAACGAGGGTGAGGCTGGCGAGCAGCATCCAACCCAGGGTGACCGGCATCAGGAGTCCTCCAGGCGTATCGCCTGACCGGCAGCAGGTGATGTGCCACCGGGGAGTGTAGACATAAGATACTCGAAGACAACACCTTGGGGTCGTGCATGGCGGGCCGTGCGCGCTGGAATGCGTCCGCCGAACGGGACGCCTGTCTCCCTCGTGGAGGGCGAGATCCGGGGCCCGTCGCCATCCTTAAGGAAGGGGAAACGGGCAAAGGGCGGTCGGGCGTCGCCCTGCATACCCGGATTGCCTATGCCCCCGCACCCCTCTACGATTGAGTGCTGCATGCAGCGTCCCGTCCCCGCACCAGCGTCGGTTCCCCGTCCCCGTCTCGATCTGCTCGACCCCTTCGAGGTCTCCAAGCTTGGCGGGCTCGAGGTGATCACCGAAGGCGTGGTCGAAGGGTTCCTTTCCGGGCTGCACCGCTCGCCCAGGCGAGGATTCTCCGTCGAGTTCGCCGAGCACCGGATGTACCAGCCTGGCGACGAGTTGCGCTACGTCGATTGGAAGATTCTCGGCCGGAACGACCGGCTGTATGTCAAACAGTTCGAGGAGGAGACCAACCTCCGCGCGATGGTGGTGTGCGATGCGAGTCGTTCCATGGCCTGGACGAGCAATCCGGAAACCATCCTGCCCAAGCTGGCGTATGCCCAGCGTCTGATCGCGGCGCTGTCGCTGGTGCTGCTCCGGCAGCGCGACGCCACCGGCCTCATCACCTTCGATGACGACGTGCGGACCGTACTGCCTCCCAAGGCGAGATTGAGTCACTGGCGCCAGCTCCTTGGCACACTTGGCGCGCTCGAGGCGGGCCTGGGGACCGCCGCCGAGCCGGCGCTCCGGCGGGTCGTGCAACAGCTCAGGCGTCGCGGCCTGGTGGTGTTCGTCTCGGATCTGCTGCTCGATCGCGACCTGGCGCTCAAGGCCCTTCGCTTTCTCCGCCACCGCGGCCATCAGGTCCTGGTGCTCCACCTGATGGACCCCGGCGAGGTAACCCTCGGCGGGCCCGCCGAGGCCAGGTTCGAGGATCCGGAGACGCGCTCGGCGGTCGTGCTGCGCCCCCGCGACTGGGCAGGAGCCTACCGTGAGACGGTGCGCGGCGTGGTGCACGAGTGGCGACTGGCGTGCCGGCGTCACGGGATCGGCTACCATCGGGTCACCACCGACACACCGTATGGCGTCGTGCTGCGCGAGGCGCTGGCGCCCTCCCCGCGGGCGGCATGATCGAATTCCTTCATCCGTGGGCGCTCGTCGGTCTGGTGGCCGCGGCCATTCCGGTGCTGCTTCACCTGCTCGCCCGCCGCGAGCCGCCTACCGTCGTCTTTCCCGCCGTCCGCTACCTCATCACCACGACGCGTGAGCACCAGCGCCGGCTCAAGCTGCAGCACCTCCTGCTCCTGCTGTTGCGCACGCTGCTGATCGTGGCCCTGGTTCTGGCGGCTGCCGGGCCAACCCTGCCGCGATCGGGCGTGGCGGGGCACGCGCCGAGCGCGCTGGTGCTCGTGCTGGACAACTCGCCCAGCAGCGGCGTCGTGGTAGAGGGCACCAGCCGGCTGACTCAGCTTCAGACCACGGCTCGGCAGGCGCTGGCCCGAGCCACGCCGGACGATGCGCTCTGGCTGGTTGCGGCCGACGGGGTGCCGCGGCGTGGCGACCGCCAAACGCTGCTGGACCAGGTAGCCGCGCTCCCCGTCTCATCGCGCCGGGTCGATCTGGGCCAGGCGATCGGCCTGGCGGGTGAGGTCCTCGCCTCGGAATCCCGGCCGGGCGAGATCATGCTGCTGACCGATCTGCAGGCCACGGCCGTATCGCCCGCGACGCTCCGAGTCCCGCTCGTCGTGGGCCGGCCCGAAACTCCGCCGCCCCCCAACGTCGGGATCGCGCGGCTCGAGACCGGACCCCAGCCATGGGGCTCGGATGGGGGCCGCCTTACGGTCTTTCTCGCTGGCGATTCGGGGGACGGCACCGCGGTCACCGCGCGCCTAGACTCGCGGCCCGGGAGGCAGGCGTTGGCCCATGTCGGCGGGGCCGCCGTCCTCGGCGCGCCTGGTGTGCCGACCGGTTGGTGGAGCGCGGAGGCCACGCTCGATCCCGACGAGCTGCGCCTGGATGACAGGCGGGTCGGCGTGGTGCGCGTGGCGCCCGTGGCGCGGGTGAACTGGGACTCGGCCAGCCGGTTCGTAGCCGCGGCGTGCGAGGTGCTCGAGGCCAATCGGCGCATCGCGAGGGGAAGCGAAGTGACGCTCGGCCGGCTGGGAAGGGGCAGCTCGATCGTGCAGCCGCCCGAGGATGCGGCGGCGCTTGGCGCACTCAACCGCGCGCTGGCCGCGCGAGGGGTTACCTGGCGCTACGGCGCGCCGCTCATCGAGCCGGGCACCACCGACAGCGGCCAGCTCGTCGGCCGGGTGCGCGTGACCCGCCGCTATCAACTGCAGAGCGTGGGAAGCGGGCGGACCGGGGTGCTCGCCACGGTGAACGGAGCTCCGTGGCTCGTGCGGAGCGGCGATGTCGTTCTGCTTGGAAGCCGGCTCGATCCGGCGTGGACCGATCTGCCGGTGTCGGCCGGGTTCATGCCGTTCATGGATGCGTTGGTCAACCGGCTGGCCCGGGGCGAGGTCTCGCTGGCCGACGGTGCCCCGGGTGACCCGCTGCCGCTGCCGGACCTGGTGTCGGAGGTCCGGCAGGGCGAACGCAACTGGCGCGTCGAAGGGGGCGGCGTCTTCCGGCCCGGCGCGCCTGGCGCGTACTACCTCCTCTCGGACGGCGACACCGTCGGCGCGATCACCGCCAACGTCGATCCCCGCGAGTCGCTGCTGGCGCCTGCGCCGGATGGCCAAGTTGAACGTCTCTGGAAAGGCGCAAGGGTTGTCTCGCTCGCGGAGGCCGCCGGCGCCGCCTTCGGCTCCGCCGCCCGGGGCGACCTCCGCGGCCCACTGCTCTGGGCGGCGCTGCTCCTCGCGCTGGCGGAGGCCGCGCTCGCGAGCGTGGGCAGGCGGCAGGCCGGATGAAGCTTCGTCCGGTGCTCGACGCCTTTTCACGCGCCCCCGCCACGGTCGACCTGGCGGATCGACTCCCCGCGCGCGGCACGGCCCTCCGGCTGGGTGGGCTTCACGGCTCGAGCGCCGCCGTCCTCGCCGCGTGGCTCACGGCGCGGTTCCCCCAGCGGCTGCTCACCATCGTCGCGCCGACGCCGGGAGAGGCGGAGCGCTGGCTCACCGATCTCGCGCACCTCACCGACGAAGGCGTGGCCTTGTACCCGCAGCGCGAGGCGCTGGGCGAGGACGAGCCGCACTACGAAATCGCGGGCGAGCGAGCCGAGACGATCGAGGCGTTGCTGCAGGGCCGGCTCCGGGTGCTGGTCACGACCGCGCGGGCCACCGCTGAGCGAACCTTGATGCCGGCCGCGCTCGAGCGCCTTCGGCTTCGGCTCGCGGCCGGCGAGCGCCGTCCACCGGGCGACGTCGCCGGCTTGCTCGAGCAGATGGGGTACCACCGGGTCGCGACGGTCACCGAGGTCGCCGAGTTCAGCGTGCGGGGCGGAATCCTCGATGTATACGGCTTCGGGATGGCCACGCCCGCGCGGCTTGAATGGTGGGGCGACGACATCGCGTCCATCAGAGGATTCGATCTGACGACCCAGCGGTCGCTCCAGGAGCTTCCGGAGATTACGGTCCTCCCGATCACGACGGCGGCCCTGCGGGAGGACGGAAACAGCGTCGGGGTGGCGGTCGGAGCGGGCCAGGACACCAGCCCGGGCGAGGCGGGGGCCGCGACACCTGCGGCCTGGTCCGCCTCCGGCGGCTACCCGGAGCACTCCGAGCGACCTCAGCCGACGCTCGGCCGCGGGGGCGGGGGCGGGGGCGGGGGCTCCCATCAAGCGGCGGTCTCCGGCCGGCGCCGCACGCTGCTGGAGCTGCTGCCCCCCGACACCATCCTCCTCGAGGAGGCCGCCGGTCCCGATCGCGACGAGGTGCAGCGCGCCTGGAACGAGGCGGAGCACCACCTCGATGTCGCGCGTCGGCTGGGCGAGGAGGTTCCGGGAAGAGACGACATCCTGGAGCCGCCGGAGCGTTGGAGCGAGCGGATCGCGGCCTTTCCGCGGTTGCTTCTGCGCGACGACCGGGTGGACCTGCAATTCGGGTTCTTCCCCCCCGAGCGGGTCGATCGCGACCTGAACCGGCTGCGCGCGCTCCTTGGCGGCGAGCCACCCACGCTCATCCTGTGCGACAACGAGGGTCAGCTCGAGCGGCTCGAGGAGCTGCTCGAGGAGAGCGGCCGCCGGGGCGTGCGGGCCACGCTCGCGATCGGCGCCCTCGACGGCGGCTTCGTCATGCCCGGCCTCCGGGTGCTGACGGACCACGAGATCTTCCGCCGGGCGCGGCGGCTCAGGCGACCGCGGCGCTACCGGGAAGCGGCGCCCTCCGCGGCCACCGGTGCACTCACCGAAGGCGATTACGTCGTCCACCTCGAGCACGGTATCGGCATCTATCGCGGCATCGAGACCATCACGGCGGGCGAATCGACGATCGAAGTGGCGATCGTGGAGTACGAGGGCGGCGATCGGCTCAACGTCCCTCTCTATCGCCTCGACCAGCTCGAACGCTACCGGGCCGCCGGCGAGGACGGCGACCGGCCGCCGCCCAGGCTGCACCGTCTGGGCGGTTCGGCGTGGGCGCGGGTGCGCGAGAAGACCCGTCAGGCCATCAAGCAGATGGCCGCCGAGCTGCTCGACCTGTACGCGCGGCGGACCGTGGCTGCGGGATATGCATTCCCGCCCGACGCCCGGTGGCAGCGCGAGCTGGAGTCGAGCTTTCTGTACGAGGACACGCCGGATCAGCGCAAGGCGACCGAGGAGGTCAAGGCCGACATGGAGCGGCCCCGGCCGATGGATCGGCTCCTCGTGGGCGACGTGGGCTACGGCAAGACCGAGATCGCGGTGCGCGCCGCGTTCAAGGCGGTGCAGGGTGGCAAGCAGGTGGCCGTGCTGGTCCCGACGACCATTCTGGCGGAACAACACGGCCGAACGTTCATGGAGCGGCTGGCCGACTTTCCCGTCACCATCGAAGTGCTGTCCCGCTTCCGCACCGCGAAGGAACAGCGCGCCGCGCTCGAACGGCTGGCGAGCGGCCAGACGGACATCGTGATCGGCACCCACCGCATCCTGTCCAAGGACGTGATCTTCAAGGACCTCGGGCTGCTGGTGGTGGACGAGGAGCACCGCTTCGGCGTACGGCACAAGGAGCGGCTCAAGGCGCTCCGCCTCTCGGTGGACGTCCTGACCCTCACGGCCACGCCCATTCCCCGCACGCTCCATCTCTCGCTCGCCGGTCTTCGCGATCTCACGCTCATCGAGACCGCTCCGCGGGACCGCTCGCCCATCCTGACGTTCGTCGAGCCATGGGACGACCCGCTGCTCGAGGAAGCGTTCGCCCGCGAGACCGACCGCGGCGGCCAGGTGTTCATGGTCCACAACCGAATCGAGACCATCGACACCATCGCGGCCAAAGTGCGCTCGCTCGCGCCGCGCGCGCGGATCGGCGTGGCGCACGGGCAGATGGCGGCGGAGGAGCTGGAAGCCGTCATGCGGGGGTTCGTGGCGGGTGAGGTGGATATCCTCGTCTCCACCATGATCGTGGAGTCGGGGCTCGACGTTCCCAACGCGAACACGATGGTGGTGCACGATGCGCACCGGTTCGGGCTGGCCCAGCTCTATCAGCTTCGCGGACGGGTCGGCCGGAGCCACCGGCGGGCGTACTGCTATCTGCTGGCGCCGGACGCGATCGATCCGGACGCGGAGGAACGGTTGAAGGTGCTCGAGCATCATACCGATCTCGGCGCCGGCTACCGCATCGCGCTCAAGGACCTGGAAATCCGCGGCGCGGGCAACCTGCTCGGCGCCGAGCAGTCTGGCCACGCCCAGGCGGTCGGCTTCGACCTGTACATGCGCTGGCTGGAGGAGACGGTCAAGGCGCTGCGGGGGCAGGGGACGACCGAGGAGCCGGCGCCGCCCGACGTGGTGCTGGATCGTCCGGCGCACCTGCCCGACGGGTACGTGCCCGACGACGACGTCAAGCTCGATCTGTACCGGCGACTGGCGCGCGCCACCTCGTCTGGCGACATTGATGGGCTTCGAGACGAACTGCGCGAGCGCTTCGGGCCGCTGCCGGTCGAGGCCGAGACGCTGCTCGACATGGCGCGGCTTCGCGCCCTGGGAGCGGTGCTCGGCCTTCAGCACGTCCTGGTGCGCGGGGATGAGGCCCGGCTGACCTATCGGGCCGGTACCACGCCGCGGCTCGCGGGGCTCACGTCGGCCCTGGACGACGTCCAGCTTGCCGCCGAAGTGCGGCGCACCCTGCCTCTCTCCCTCCGCCTGGAGCGCCTGGGCGGCGAACCCATCGTACCCGCGCTGGTGCGGGCGCTCAAGGCGGCGGTGCGGTAACCCTTTCCGGAGATGTCATGCGACGCAATGTGATCCTGGCGGCGGTGCTCGCGGTCGGTCTGACGGGCTGCGGCAGCTTCCGCGACCTCTTCTCGGCGCACGCCGACGTGGCCGCGCAGGCCGGCGGCCAGCAGCTGACGGCGCAGCGGCTCGCGCAGATCCTCGCCGCGGGTGGGAAGGGGGTCAAGGTCAACCGTGAGACCGCGGATTACGTCGCCAACATCTGGGTGGACTATGCGCTGTTCGGCCAGGCCGTGGCCCAGAACAAGCTGCCGCTCGATTCGGCGAGCGTCGCGGAAGCGGTGTGGCCCGATCTCTCCGAGCTCAAGGGCACGCACTGGCACGACACGCTGATGTCGCACCGGGCTTCGATCAGCGACGCGGCCGTGGACAGCCTCTACCGCGCGCCGGACCTCCGGGTGCTGCAGCACATCCTGTTCAGCGCGCGGGCCGCCGGAGACACCTCGCAGCGCGCGGCCGTGAAGAAGAAGGCCGAAGCGACGCTGGCCCAGATCCGGAAGGGCGCCAACTTCGGTCAGCTGGCGACGGCCTTGTCGGAGGATCCCGGGAGCAAGGCGGACAGCGGGTATCTGCCGCCGAGCCCCAAGGGGCGGTTCGTTCCGGCCTTCGACAGCGCCGGCTGGGCGCTGCAGCCGGGGCAGGTGAGCGGGCTGGTGCAGACGCCGTTCGGCTATCACATCATCAAGCGGCCGACGGCGACGGAAGCCCATGACCGCCTGGTGGAATACCTGCAGGAGCGGGCCGGCGTCCGCTTGGACTCCCTCTACATGGACAGCCTCGCCACGGCCAACAAGATCGAGGTGCTGCCCAGCGCGCCGGCCGCGATGCGCGCCGCCGCCGAATCCCCCGACGAAAACCGCAAATCGGACAAGACCCTGGTGAAGTACACCGACGGCTCGCTGACGGTGAAGGACTACCTGCGCTGGGTGCGCGCACTTCCGCCGCAGTACGTTTCACAGTTGCGCCAGTCGGACGACAGCACGCTCCACAAGTTCGCCCGGATCCTGACCCAGAACGTGCTGCTCCTCCGCGAGGCCGACCGCCACAAGATCGGTATCAGTCCGGAGGAGTGGGGAATGCTCAAGGCACGGTACCACTCGCAGCTCGACACCCTCAAGAACGAGATGGGCCTGCAGGGCGGCGACGTGACGGAATCGTCGACGTCCCTGCCCGATCGCGAGAAGGTGGCCGGCCTCAAGGTGGAGCGCTACTTCGATCAGCTCATCGCCGGCAAGGTCCGGCTGCGGCCGCTGCCGTCGGCGCTGGCCACGCTGCTCCGTGATCGCCTCACGTACAGCGTCCACGATGCCGGCGTGACCCGCGCCGTCGAGCTGGCGACCGAGGAGAAGGCCAAGGCGGACAGCACCAAGGGACCCATGCAGCGGGCACCCGGCCCGCCGCCGGTGCCGGGACAGCGCACTCCGGGAGCCGCCGGCGTCGCGCCGGGTGCGGCACCGGGGGCCAGGCCGGCACCCAGCCCCGCGCCGGCACCCAGCTCGCCGGCGCCGACCCCACCCGCTCCCAAGCCGGAGCCGAAGCCGTGACCTCCGGCTTCCTGCTCGCGGTGCTGGCGCTGGCCGGATCCGGACTGGGACGCGGCCTCGCGGCCCAGGATTCGTCCGCCGTCGTCGTGCCGCGGGTGGCGGCGCCGCGGGACACGGCTCAACCGGTGGCACCCACGACTCCGCCGTCGCCGCCCACGGCAACCGCACAGGCAATGGCGGATACCGCGGTCGTGGTGGACCGGGTCGTCGCGGTGGTGGGGAACCGCCCGGTGCTCGCCTCGCAGGTGGACGAGGAGCTGTTCTCCCGTCAGTCCCAGGGCCAGCGGCTGCCGGACGACGCCGACTCGATCGCGGCGATCCGGAAGCAGATCGTCGCCTCGATCGTGGACGAGGAGCTGCTGGTGCAACAGGCGCAACGCGACACGAGCATCAAGGTCACCGACCAGGAGGTGGCCGACGGCGTCGAGCAGCAGGTCCGCAAGGTCCGCGAGAATTTCCAGTCGGAAGTGGACTACCGGAACGAGCTCAAGAAGGCGGGCTTCGGTACGCCGGAGGAATACCGCCGATGGCTGACCGATCAGCAGCGGCGCGCGGCCTTCCAGAACCGGCTGATCGACAAGCTGAGGCAGGAGGGCAAGCTCAAGCCGGTGTCCCCGACCGAGCAGGAGATGCGCGCCTACTTCAACGAGCAGAAAGGAAGCCTCGGCGCCCGGCCCGCGACCATCTCCTTCCGGCAGATCGTCATCGCGCCGCGACCGTCACCCGGGGCCAAGGCGCGCACCCGCCAGCAGGCCGATTCGATCGTGCTCGAGCTGAGGCGGGGCGCCGACTTCGCCACCGCGGCCAAGCGCTTCTCGCAGGATCCGGGGTCCAAGGACCAGGGCGGCTCGCTCAACTGGTTCCGCCGTGGCGTGATGGTGCCGGAGTTCGAGCGGGTGGCGTTCGCGCTCAAGCCGGGGGTCGTCTCCGATCCGGTCGAGTCGCCGTTCGGCTACCACATCATCCAAGTGGAGCGGGTCCAGCCGGGCGAAGTTCAGGCGCGGCACATCCTCCTCATCCCCGACATCGACTCGGTTCACGTGGACAGCGCGCGGGTGCTGGCCGACTCGGTGCGGAAGCTGGTTCTGCGTGGCGCGTCGTTCGATTCTCTGCAGCGCGCGTTCCATGACCCGAGCGCCGAGCGGCAGGCGGACAATGTGCCCGAGGACAAGGTGCCGGAGGCTTACGTCAAGGCCATCGGCACCGCGGATTCCGGCGCGGTCACGCCGGTCATCCGGCTCCCCGGCGCCGGCACGCGCGAACAGTTCGTCATCGTTCAGGTCACCGGGCGCCGTACTCAGGGCGACATCCGATATGAGGATGTCCGCGACCGCATCCGCGACCAGGTTGGCCAGCAGCTCGCGATCCGGCGGTACATCGATCGCCTGCGGCACTCGACCTACGTGGACGTGCGGTCATAGGACGGCGAGGACGAAGACGACGGCGGAGAGATCGCGGAAGCACATAGCGGTCACCCTGGGCGATCCGCGCGGGATCGGGCCGGAGATCGCGGCGGCGGCGCTAGCGGTGCCGCTCGAGGCCGACGTCACGGTGATCGGGGCGGAGGATCAGATCGCGGCGATCCCCGGCGTGGCGCGCGTCGGCGTCGGCACGTGGGGGCAGGGAAGCGGTGAGCGGGCCGACGATCGGGCGCGGGTGATCCGCGCCGGGCGACTGGCGGGACACGCCGTCGAGACCGCGGTCAAGCTCGCGCTTCGCGGCGACGTCGACGCCATCGTCACGGCCCCCGCCCACAAGCACGCCCTCCACCTCGCCGGCTTTCCCTATCCCGGGCATACTGAGTGGCTGGCCAAGCTCGCCGGCGACGTCGATGTGGCGATGATGCTCGCGTCGCCCGAGCTGCGCGTGGTGCTGGTCACGACCCACATTCCGTTCCGCGACGTGCCGGCCCTGCTCACGGCCGACCGGGTGATCCGGACCGGTCGCACTACCGCTCGGGCGCTCCGGGAGTGGTTCGGCATCGCCGAGCCGCGCCTGGCGGTATGCGCCGTGAATCCCCATGCCGGTGAGAGCGGACTCTTCGGCGACGAGGAGGAGCGGGTGCTCAGGCCCGCCGCAGAGACGCTAGGGGCCGCGGGCCCGCTGCCGGCGGACACGGTGTTCCTGCGGGCGATGCAGGGGGAGTTCGACGCGGTGCTCGCGCCGTATCACGACGTCGGCATGACCGCGATCAAGGTCGCGTCGTTCGGGCGCGCCGTGAACGTCACGCTGGGCCTGCCATTTCCGCGGACCTCGCCCGACCACGGGACCGCCCTGGATATCGCCGGCACCGGACGGGCGGATCCGTCGAGCATGCGCGCGGCGGTGGAGCTGGCGGTGGAGCTGGGGTGAAGGTGGAGAGGGCGAACGGTGGTGTCAGGATGACACCGGCTCCGTCCTCAAGACCTCTCCGCGACTTCTCCGCCCTCTCTACTAAGACGCTCCATCAGATCCAGATACGCGTCCAGCTTAAGCTTCTGCGAAGCCCGGTTGGCGACCAGCACCGCCCCGCACTGGAGCACCGTCTCCTGCTCCACCAGCCCGTTCGCCCTCAGCGTGTTCCCCGTGTCGACCAGATCCACGATCCAGTGCGAGAGCCCGAGCAGCGGGGCCACCTCCACCGAGCCGTTCACCTGAATGATGTCCACGGGGCGGCCCGCGGCGCCGAAGTGGGCCTGGGCCAGCCGGGGGTACTTGGTCGCGACTCGAGCCGTGATGCCGCCGGGAAGCGCGGGGTAGGCGGCATCCGCCGGCGTCGCGACGGACAGCCGGCAGAATCCGAAGCCCAGCTCGAGGGGCTCGAGCACGTCGGCGCCGGTCTCCCGAAGCACGTCGGTGCCGGTGACGCCGAGGTCGGCGGCGCCAGACTCCACGTACACCGGCACGTCGCCCGGCTTGACCACCAGGAACTCGATCGCGGGATCGGCCGACGGCACCAGGAGCCGCCGTCCCGCGTCGGGCGCGGGAGCCGCGCCGGCCCGACGAAAGCGCTCGACCGACGCGTCGTACAGCCGGCCCTTGGCGAGGGCGATCCGGAGCCGGCTCACCGGGGGACTTCGGCGATGGTGTCGAGATCGAGCGAGACGCCGACCGCCGGCATCGGACGCCCGAAGCGTCCCATCAGCTCGTCGTAGCGCCCGCCCGCGCCGGCGGCCCGGCCGGCGCCCGCGACGAACACCTCGAAGTGCACGCCGGTGTAATACTCCAGACCGCGCACCTCACCCAGATCGTAGACCACGTGGGTGCGCTCGTCGGCGTTGAGCGCGGCATCGAGGGCGAGCAGATGCTCGAGTCCCGCCCGCGCAGCCGCGGGCGCGAGGGCGAGCGCGCCGCTCAGCGCATCACGCCGGCCGATGACGAACGGGAGCACCATGAGCGTGGCCGCGTCGTCCCTGGTCCCGGCCAGCGCGCGGCACAGGCTTCCCCGGTCCTTGCGGTCGATCCACCGCCGGACATCGGCCCGCAGGTCGGCCTCGAGCGCGGCCATCCCCGGTGCGAGCACGCCGACGTGACCCAGGTTCACCTGGACATCCTGGAGGCCGGCGGCCCGGAGCAGCGCGATCGTGAGGCGCACGATCTCGATGTCCGCCGCGAGATCGCCCTGGCCGAGCAGCTCCGCGCCGACCTGCAGCATCTCGCGCGGACGGCCGCCGCGCTCGGGCTCCTGGCGGTAGACCGTTCCCGAGTAGCACAGGCGCAGCGGTCGGCGCGCATCCGCGAACGTCGTGGCCGCCACTCGCGCCAGGCTCGCCGTGAAGTCGTACCGGAGCGCCAGGATCCGCCCATCGCGGTCGGGAAACCGGATGAGCCGCTCCGCGACGCCCGGACCGCCCGCTCGGAGGAAGGTGTCCTGGTACTCCAGCGTCGGCGGAATCAGCTCCTCGTAGCCGGCGCGCTCGAGCACCTGCATCGTGGCGCGCTGCAGCAGTCGGCGGCGGCGAGCGGCTTCACCGGTGAGGTCGAGTGCGCCGGGCGGCGTGACGGCGAGATGGGACGGGAGCATGGGGCGGGAAGCTAAGTCGCGTGTGCGGGCCGCGCGACCCTCAGACGGCCGGCGCGAGGACCTCCCGCACCTTCTGCGCGAGCTGGACGGCGCTGAACGGCTTTTCCAGCAGACCGGTGCCGTCGGGAAGATCGCCCTGGCGTTCCACCGCCTCGGGCGCGTACCCCGTGATGAACAGGACGCGGAGCGACGACCGCGCGGCTACGAGACGCTCGGCCAGCGCCGATCCACCCATCTCGGGCATGATGAGGTCGGTCAGCAAGAGGTGAATCGGTTCCGACGTCCCCTCGACGAGCGCGAGCGCGGTCTCGCCGTTGGTGGCTTCGAGCACCCGATATCCCTTTCCTCGGAGCACGCGGCACACCAGGTGCCGCACGGCCTCCTCGTCCTCCACCACCAGCACCGTCTCCGAGCCGCCCGGCACAGGCTGGTCCGCCTTGGACGGCCGGCCCGCGGCACCCTTCGTCGCCTCGGCCCGGGGGAAGTACACGGTGAAGGTGCTGCCCTCACCGGGCCTCGACGCGACCTGAATCTGACCGCCGCTCTGCCGCACGATGCCATACACCGTCGCGAGCCCGAGTCCGGTGCCCCGGCCCAGCTCCTTGGTGGTGAAGAACGGCTCGAACAGATGGGCCAGCACGTGCTCGTCCATACCAGTGCCGGTGTCGGTGACCGAGAGCGAGACCAGCGGCCCGACGGCCGCCAGCCCCTCCGGTCCGGCGATCCCCGGGCCGGTGACCGTGATGTTGGCCGTGCCGATGGCGAGACTTCCTCCCTCCGGCATCGCGTCGCGCGCGTTCACGGCGAGATTGGCGATCACCTGCTCGATCTGCCCCGGATCGGCGGTCACCTGGCCCAGCGCCGGATCCAGATCCAGCCGGAGCGCGATGTGCTCGCCCAGGACGCGGCGCAGCATCCCGCCCATCTCGTTGACGATGCTGTTCAAGTTGACCAGCCGCGGCTGCATGACCTGCCGGCGGCTGTAGGCCAGGAGCTGGCGCACGAGCGCGGCCGCGCGCTGCGCCGCGCGCCCGATCTCCTGCACGTCCTCCCGGCGCGGATCGGCGATCGGCGTGCCGGCGAGCAGCAGCTCGGTGCTGCCCAAGATCGCGGTCAGCAGGTTGTTGAAGTCGTGGGCGATGCCGCCGGCGAGCTGGCCCACGGCCTCCATCTTCTGCGCCTGCCGGAGCTGATCCTCGAGACTCTTGCGCTCGGTGATGTCGCGGAGATACACCAGCAGGTAGAGTGGTGCCCCGTCGCTGTCCTCCACCCGCGAGGCGTTGACGGAGATGCAAACCGGGCGCCCCGACCGCCGCCACCAGCGGGCCTCGAAGTCGACGCTCCGGGCCTCGCCGCGCAGCAGCCGCTCGCGCTCCGTGCGCTCCAGCGCCACGTCCTCCGGGTGCAGCAGCGCCTCGATCGGGCTTCCGACCAGGCGGTCTTCCTGAGTCTCGAGCAGCCGGCACAGCGTGGGCGGCACCTTGAGCCAGCGCCCGTCGAGGGTGAGATGCGCCGTCATGACCAGCGCGAGCGCCTCGGCGCGCGCGAGCTGCGCCTGGCTTTCCCGCAGGGCATCCTCTACCCGAAGCCGCTCGATGGCGCCACCGCAGTGGTCGGCCAGCTCCTGGAGAGTGCAGAGGTCCTCGTCCTCGTATGCCTCGGGACGATAGCTCTGGATCGACAGCACGCCCGTCACCCGGTCACCGTACCGGACGGGAACGAACATGAGAGACAGCGACTGGCGCGCGGTGTCGCCGAATGGGACCAGTCCCGCGGTGGTCTCGTCCGGCGCGGTGCGGAGGATCAGCTCCGCGCCCTCGTGGATGACGCGGGCGGTGAGCGGCCCGGGGCCGGCGGCCGTATAGGCGTGCGGCACGTCGGCGGGCGGCCCGTCCAGCGAGTCCATGGAGAGCACCGCCTGAACCCGGTCCGACTCGGGGAAGTAGAGGTCGAAGCTGCAGGCGTCCCAGCCGAGCAGCTCCTGCGCGACCTCGACGATGATGCGGGCCGCTTCCTCGGCGGTGCGAGCCGCGCTGAGCCGGCGGCTCACCTCGTAGAACGCCGCCCGGGTATGCTCGGCGGGCGGGTGCCCGGATGCGTCCCAGGCGCTACCCATGCTCGTTCTCCTGCGCCTGCTGGACCTCGACCGCCGGGGCGGTGTGCAGACGAAGGGTCTTGACCCTCCGGCCGTCCATTTCAACGACCTCGAAGGTGTACGGGCCGACGGTCACGCGGTCGCCGGGACGCGGGAGGCGCCCGAGCTGGCCGAAGACATAGCCGCCCAGGGTGGTGTAGTCCGTGTCGTCGAGCGAGGCGTCGTATTTGGTGTTGAACTCGGTGATGGGCATCGCCCCGTCGAGCCGCGTGGCGGCGTCGCCCGCCGCCGAGCGGTCCTGAGGATCGTACTCGTCGTAGATGGGTCCGACGATCTCCTCCAGCAGGTCCTCCATGGTCACGAGTCCGGCCGTGCCGCCGTACTCGTCGAGCACCACGGCGAGGTGGGTCTTGAGCCGCTTCATGTCGGCCAGCACATCCTCCACCTCCCGGGTGCCGGGGACGAACAACGGCGGTCGCATGATGGCGCGGACCGTCTCGTGCGGGCGGGCGCGGAGCGCCGTGAGGATGTCTTTGGCGTGGACCACCCCGACGATCTCGTCGAGCGAGGCGGTGTAGACCGGGTAGCGCGAGCGCCGCGCGACCGCCACCTCGTCCGCGGCCTCCTCGACCGTCATGCCGGCGTCGAGGGCGATCATCTGGGTGCGCGGCGTCATCACCTCCTGCGCCGTCTTCTCGCTGAACTCGAAGACACCTTCGAGGAGGCGGGCGTCCTCCTTGAGCAGGCTCCCGCCCTCGGTGCTCTGCTCCACCAGCAACCGGATCTCCTCCGGCGAGTGGAGGCGCTCGTGCTCGCCGGGGCGCGAGATGCCCATGAGACGGAGGAGCCGGTTGGCCGTGCCGTTGAGCAGGGCGATCGGCCACGACATGACCCAGGCGAACCCGATCAGCGGCGCGGCGACCCAGCTGCTCACGGTTTCGGGGTAGAGCAGCGCCAGCGCCTTGGGGACCAGCTCGCCCAGGATGATGTGGAGGATGGTGATGATGATGAAGGCGATCGCCGAGGCGACCCCGTGCGTGGCGATCGCGCTCAGCGCCTTGGGCAGCCAGGTGAAGGCTCCGCCGATGAGTCCGGCCAGGGCGGGCTCGCCGATCCAGCCCAGGCCCAGCGAGGCGAGCGTGATGCCCAGCTGCGTGGCGGAGATGTAGCGATCGAGCGATTGTACCGCGCGGCGCGCGAGCCTAGCTTTGCCATCCCCCGCGCGGGCCATCTCGTCCAGCCGCGTGCGTCGTGCACCGACCAAGGCGAACTCGGCCGCGACGAAGAACGCATTCGCGAGCACCAGGACGACGACGGAGGCGAGACCCAGTCCGATCGGGGGCGAGGCTGCCGGTTCCATACGCTATAAGTGTAGTGCTTCAAAGATGTTACCGCGAGGTCCCATGCTCCGCGTGCTGGCGGTCCCCCCGTTCGACGCGCTCCAGCCCTATCTCGCCCGCCGGGACGGTCCCGACCCGGCGACGCGCGACGCGGTACGCCAAATTCTCGACGACGTTCGGGCCCGGGGCGACGAGGCCGTGCGGGAGTTCACCCGGCGGTTCGACGGGATCGACCTCGCGCCCGACGAGTGGGAGCTGGACGCCGCCGAGTGGCAAGGCTCGCTGTCGCGGATCGAGCCCCGACTCCGGTCGGCGCTCACGCGGGCCGTGGACCGGGTACGTGCCTACCACGAGCACCAGCGCGAGCCGGGTTTCCGCCTGACGGAGCCCGACGGCAGCATGGTGGGGATGAAGGTCACGCCGCTCGATCGGGTCGGGCTCTACGTTCCCGGCGGCAAGGCCTCATACCCGTCATCGGTGGTGATGAACGCCATTCCCGCCCTGGTGGCCGGGGTGCAGGAGATCATCGCCGTGGTCCCGCCCAACGGGGTCACCGACGGCGTGCTCGCGGCCTGCGCCCTCTCGGGGGTCACGCGGATCTTCCGGATCGGCGGCGCGCA